>ERZ791925.60-NODE-60-length-92602-cov-3.562730_pt1 | contig 92602 bp, 96 predicted proteins | sample MGYA00510132_ERZ791925 | MGnify/ENA primary metagenome ERZ791925 (study PRJEB30046, sample SAMN00792075) | human gut metagenome | study: EMG produced TPA metagenomics assembly of the A metagenome-wide association study of gut microbiota in type 2...
ATTGGCAACTTTATCAGTTGCAACGGCGTTATCTGGATTATCAGGTAAAAATACTAATATATCGTTAGGTGTGCAATTCAAAGCGTTACATATACTTTCGACTTTATCAAGCGCAATATATTGTCCAGTCTTAATCTTACTAATAATATTCGCAGATATATGAGCTTCACGCATTAACTGAGAGTGAGAAATCTCCCGTTCTATTAACATATGTTGTAGTTTTTTGTAACATACTGACATTAGAAATACTCCTTAAATTAATATTATACAGTATATCATAGAAGTATGAAAAACACAACTAATATATGAAAAAAAGTATGGAAATGTGAATAATGTGAAGCAATTTTAAATGGTGTTGTATGTGGAGATATGATAAAATGTTAAGAGTGATTAGTGAGGAATGATTTATGGAAAATGGTCGGCAGACTAAAAAAGCACGCAAATGCTTGAAAAATAAGGAAAAACCGAGATAAGATAGGAGTTAAAAATATATGATACGAGTACTTTTCATCTGCCACGGCAGGACTGTGGAAATGCAGTAAAATCGGTATTTTATGGGGCAAAATGGGGCAGATTTTTGCGCTTGTAGTAGTTAGGGACTACGGAAAAACTACGAATGGAAAAATGAAAAACAGGAAATGTGGATAATCGTTAAAATGTATGGAATAATCGTTAAATGGTAGGAAGTAGATGGTAGTTGACTTATCCCACTGTAAGAGTGATATATGTTATACCCTTTGAAAATCAGATTGGAGGATATGACACATGGAGAATTTACATAACCAAAAGAATAATGAGAAATTGGTCGCAATTTCTGAAAAATATATGTTGACTATTCGAGAGGCTGGATCATATTTTAATATTGGAATTAAGAATATGAGAAGGCTGTGTGAAAGCAATGAAGGAGAGTTTAGCATCCGTTGGGGTAATAAATATCTTATTTGCAGACCAAGGCTTGAAGCATATTTAAATCAACTTATGGTGCGTGAACAGAATCAAAATGATATAGGATTGGAAGAAACTCATGGTGTCGATTAGAAATACAGTATCAAGTGAAAAATCGACATGATTTTTCAAAGTATATCCATATGCTGCTGATAAGGCTGTAAGGGCTATGATTCTAGCAGGCGGGATTTGAACCAAGGAAACTGGTAATAGTGGAATGTGAGAAATATAAAATTGTTATATTGAGTGATAAAAAAGAATTGATAATAATTCATCATTTTTTTTGAAATTTTAAAAGTTTTTGATTACGAATATCATAAATATACTGTCGAAATATCAAACAAATTTGTTTGGACAGAGTAGCCATGTGGAGACTGTGGTTCTGTTGACTAAAGTACATAATTGATAGTGTGAAAATGCTTGAAATATAAGGCTTTTCCGAGGAGTTGGAAGAAAATCCGGGTCCTCGGATTTTCTACGTTTTGAGAGCTGCAAAGAGGCAGATTTTTATAGTTGGATAGACAGAAGTATTGATATGGGGTTGGGTAGACAAAAATATTGATTTTATCTGTCCGTATTTTGGTACAGATTTTTTGCTATATTCTTGGTTGTAGACAAATACTCAGGTTGATTTTAGACTAAAAATAGTTTATAATTGGTCTAACAAGAAAGGAGACAAAATAATGGATGAGACATTGATTTATTTAGATACATATATTTTGCAACAAGACATGAGAGTAAGATTACCAAAATCGATTATATCTAATATGGGTGCGGAAAAAGGAAAAACAAAATTTGACATTTATTTTGATTCAAAGGAGAGAGCCTTGATTTTCAAAATTCATGAGGAAGGAAATAAGATAAATGAATAATACACTTACAGCGGTATCATTATTTACTGGTGCCGGTGGTATGGATATAGGCTTTGAGAGAGCTGGAGTAAAAATAATCTTTGCTAACGAAATGATGAGTGAAGCTGCTCAAACATATAATGCTAATCATCCTGTTGGAGTAATGGTTAATGATGATATATATAATCAGCTTGATACAATTGATAGATATGAAGGCGCCGATTTAGTTTTTGGTGGCCCTCCATGTCAAGGATTTTCGGTTGCCGGAAAAATGAACCCAGATGATGAAAGAAGCAAACTTATTTTCACTTTTTTAGATGTTGTTGAAAAAGTGAAACCTAAGGCTTTTGTTATGGAAAATGTTAAAGCGTTAGGTGTGTTAGAAAAGTGGGAGTCTGTCAGAAAAAAATATCTTGATAGGGCATCAAAACTTGGATACTTATGTGTACCCTTTGTTTTGAATGCTACAGAGTATGGAGTATCACAAAAGAGAGAAAGAGTTTTTTTTATAGGAATTAAAGATTGCGGTGATCCATTCTTTGAATATCATATGAGAAATTTGTTTGATAAGCATAAAACAATAGCACCTACAATTCGAGAACTGTTAGCATCCTTAGGCAAAGCAGGAACAGACAAGAACCCAAATACTTGCACAGCAAAAATCACATTTGCAACGTCTCCAATTATGAGAAAATCTCCTTATTCGGGGATGTATTTTAATGGTCAAGGAAGGCCTATTAATGTAGACGAATATGCTAATACTTTACCTGCATCAATGGGGGGGAATAAGACCCCGTTTGTAGATGAGGAGTATCTTTATGGAGATGCGAAAGAGGATTGGGTTGTGGATTATCATAAAGGTCTTGTGGATGGTTCTATTGTACCTGAATTTAAAGAAGCTCCTGGACGTCTTAGAAGAATTACCATAAATGAGGCAATTAGAATACAGACTTTCCCTGATGACTATATTTTTAAAGGAAATAAAGGAAAGATATATACACAAATAGGTAACGCTGTACCATGCAAACTTGCCGAAGCAGTAGCTAAAACGGTGATTGATTATCTGAATGGATGTCAATGAGAGAGGGGGCATTAAATGATAAAATACGCTGAGTTTTGCACAGGAATTGGTGGTTTTCGACTTGGAATAGAACAATCGTGCTTGGATGCAGAATTGGTATATGCAAATGAAATCAACGACAGTTGCGAAATTACATATTTGAATAATTATGGGCACAAATTTGATTCAAAAGATTTGTTTGACATAAAAGCTGATGAACTGCCCGATTTTGATATGATTTGTGCGGGTTTTCCTTGCCAACCATTTTCGCAAGCGGGAAAAGGTAAAGGGTTTAACGACCCTAGAGGCACAGTATTTTTTAAATTGATGGAGATAATTAAATGTAAAAAACCAAGTATAGTATTTTTTGAAAACGTTCCCAATTTAAAAAGACATGATTCTGGAAATACATATAAAACAATTATCGAGCAGTTGATGGAAGATGGGTACCAACCATATGATGTCATTTTAGATAGTACATTTTTTGGAGTACCACAAAGTCGTCCTAGAATATACTTAGTAGCTTTTAGAACTGAAAAAACAGGTAAAGTAGCTTTTAGCTTCACAGAGAAATGCACAGAGAAAACTGCCTTAAGACCATTTTTAAACCCAGGAGATTATTCAATTCCAATAAGTGAAAAATGGGAAGAGTACATTGATTTATATACTAATAAAAAGACCGCATTACAAATGAGTTTTCCTTTGCCAAAAACACGAGTAAGATTGGAAAGGATAGCAAATAACTGTGATCTTGATGATTGTGTTTTTCAAATTAGATCAAGTGGTATAAGGGCGTATTCTTTAGATGAGCCGTTTCCAACATTTGCGGTTAGTAACTCGGGTGGTGGTGCCATGATTCCTGTTTTATCCAAAGAACGAAGACATTTAAATTTGATAGAAATGAGAAGAATTATGGGATTCCCAGAATGGTATGACTTGAGTCATGTTTCAAGGACTGATGCAATTAAGCAATTGGCTAATGCCGTTTGTCCACCTGTAATAGAATCAATCTGTAATGATATTAAAAGAGCAATTGTAGATTAATCACAATTGCTCTTTATCTATTTAATTCATTCTATCAGAAATGTCTTCTCCTGTTGCAAGAACAATAGAGTTGTTTTCTGGGGATACAAGAGCACAAGATAGATTACAATCTTCGTGGCATACAAAGCACATCTGGCGTTTGCATTTATTACAATAGTGACAAAGTGCTTGATAATTATCGATTGAACTATTTCCACCCCTATCGACAGGAATCCTGTGATCAAACTCTAATGAAACTCTATCCTTTGCAAAAGTATGTGGTTGTATAGCACTTGAATCTTTCAATAGTGCACCACATATATTGCAACGACTATTTTGACGGTCAAGTATAATTCGTTTATCAGATGTGCTAATCTGTTCTCGTACGGCTTTGGCATTAGGATTAAATAACGAATCATGATCTTCTTTACGAAGCACATATTGTCTGTTACCTTGGAGCCCTTCGGCATGAACACAAGAGAATCCTTCTTCTGTCCACAATTCACTAAATGGCTTGTTAGCATCTCCATAGCGATCTTTAATCCAAGATTCATTATATTTACCTTGGAGGATTTGCTTAATTTCTCGAAGTCGATTATTGGCTCCTACTAAATCTTCTTCTGAGCATGATTCATATTTTATGAGTAATAGGAGACCTGCAATCGTTCTTCTTTTGGTAAGCCATATAATCTTATTGTTAGGAAATACTATTTCATACCCTCTATCATAAACAATAGCTTTTCGAATCTCTATAATATCTTCAATTCTTATCATTAGAACACTCCTTTATTTACTGTGTAATTTCAACCATAATTTCTTGACTGTTTCAGCAGTATTTATATCTGAAATATAAGCATTCAAATCTTCATAGAAAGATGAACGTGCGTCAAAAGTCATTCTTTGTAATGTATCGCAAACCCATTCATAGATATTCCAATAGTAGTAAATGATATCTTGGTACTCATAACTTCCCATGTATAAATGAGTTGAACTCTTCTTCATTTTATCTGGGCAATCCTCTGGTCTACAGATAACAATAATTTCGTGAAGGTCAGTATTGGAGTTTTGGTTATATGTATTAACACAGTCATACGAGTCACGAATTCTTGCCAAATCAAAAGGCTTAACAGTTATCTCATACACTTTATAAATGTTTCCATCAAGAGATTCCTCATTTACATCGCCTGGTTTTTTGCTAGTAGTACTAGTAACAGAAGCTCTGTCTTTTTCACCAGTTACGACAATTCCAGTATGCATTGCAGAATGATAATTTTTGAGCAAGAAAGCTGCTATTTTTTGAGGTGTGTTACCAGAATCCGGTGTTTTAGCTATTAATTCGCGAGATATCGTATAAAGCCATTCTGGATCTGAGGATGGTTCTATCTTTACATTAAGTTCTTCTACACGTTGAGACTCTGCTATAAGTCTTCTTAATAGTGAAATGCCAATCATATCCACAAAATTTGGTATTTGGCTATTTTCAAGAAGGTTAACAATTTCAACCACTTTAAGAGCAACGTCTTGAGGTCTACGTTGGGCTGCCCATGCATTGTCTAGTCCCTTTGCGGCTTTAGCAATATTTAATGGGCCGGATTTCCTGTGTGGAATATTATTCTTAATTAAAAACTCTTTGATTGGTCCTTCGTATATAGCTCGTGGATTACAATCATATAATCCTGTAGAAGCTTTGTATGCTTTATCCATTTTCATTCCTACAACTACAACAAGAACGATTTCACGAAATCCCCAAGCATCTGTGGTGAAGAGTTTGTCCATAGAAGTTTTATACGAAGTTTCGTCTACTGTGTAAGTAGTATCTTTTGCTTTTGCTATTAGGCTATTCAAAATATTTGAAACATTTTGATTTCTTTCATCAACTTTTCCCATTGGTTTCCTCCTTTTTATGTAAATGAAATTCATTGCTTTCTACGTGACCGCCTGGGAAAATTAATCCTTTGGGGTTGTATACAAGCTTTTCTTCGACAAGTACATTGCCTTGACCATCATAGATCATACACATATTTGTTAGTTCAACTGGGATTTTACGATTCATTCGTTCCACCTCAATCCTTTATAGTTTCCATGATGTCTTCCAATTTACAATCCATAGCCTCACATATTTTGAGAAGAACATCAGTGGTGATGTTTGCACCTTTGCCTAGCTTGGCAATGGACGCTGCACTGATTCTGGCAGCATACTTAAGATCATTTTTATTCATTTCTTTGTCGATTAACATTTTCCACAATTTGTTATAACTGATTCGCATAATCAACCTCCTTGTTTTATAGCCCAAAATCAAATGAATCTTCTTGCTGGTTATCGGTAAGGTAGTTTCTCAAAAGCTCCACGTCTTTACTGATATCACGTGGCTTGATTCTATTGATTACCTTTTCTTCAACCTCTGGTGTCCAGTAGATTTTCAATTTTTCCCTGGCTCTTGTGATAGCGGTGTAGAAGATATTGTGTGTTACAAGTTCCTCAACTTCATCTGTAATAACTATTTTTACAGAGTCATATTCCAGTCCCTGTGCTTTATGAATAGATACGGCATACGCAATTTGGAATGGTACAACAGTGAAGGAGGTACTTTCATCTCCATCTTCATCAGCACTCTTTAATTTGTGCACACAAAATCTAACTAACGATTTTCCTTCGCTTTCCCAACATTCAAGTAGTTCGAGGTTAATACGCCGGAGATCACTTTCATCTACTATCTTAGGTATCTCAACATCAAACTGAATGCGTTCTTCATAAGTGTCCGGGTCTAAGATTTCAATTCCCTTTATAATTCCCTTCATATTATTGTGTATGACAGGGAAAAACCTATCCGAATCAAGGAAGAGAATAGGGTCTCCAACTTTATACTGTTGAATGTCCCATTGAACAGCAGAGTTAGGATTGCTTTCCTGTAAGAATCGGTTGATGTTGTTGATTCCGTATAAGCCATCATAATTCAGACAAAGGATAGCTTCTCCTGGGTCGAGAGAAGAGAGTAGGGATTCATCTACTTTTAAGGAGTAGCTTTCTCTTTCAATGACTTCTTTTGCAGTATCATCCATCTGTCTGACCTTATCCCACAGTTCAAGTAATCGTTCATCCTTGGTTCGATGGGGCTGGGTAAGTTCAAATACAGCACTTTCTGGTAAAAATGCTTTTAATACCGAGAACCAATTTCCAAATTGAATGGCGTCAATCTGATAAGTGTCTCCAACCAATAAAAGCATTTCAAAATTTGCCTTTTGTAGAACCTCAACCATATCTTTATTGCTGACGGTACTACACTCATCAATAACCAATAATTTATACTTAGCAAAAGCAGACCCTTGGCGTTTGAAACTTTCAATTGTTGAGAAAGTTGTATTTTCTGCATCAATCTTTCGCATCAGGTTCTCTTTTGCTGGATTTGTTTGGGTTAGATATAATTTTGCATCATCATTTAAGTAGTGAGAAACATGATTTATAAGCGTAGATTTTCCTACACCTGCAGAACCGTATATTACACCGACTTTTGACTCTGAAAATATACGAGTGATGATGGCCTTCTTTTCATCACAATCAATTTCGTAATCGCCGAATATTAGCCAAAATTCAACATCGTCGCTGTATTTTTCGATGCCGGATTCCGACAACTCTTGTAATTTTTCAATTACAGTGCAAGTATCAAGTTTGTAATCGTTTATAAATACTTGATTATGTTCAAGCATTAAATCACTTTCAGGTCTGTGCCCTGAATAAAGGCTATCGTTATACTTTTTGATAAGTATTGGATAATCCGGGAAATTACCCAACTCATCAATATCAGTGAAAAGTTGACCTTTACCTTCTGTGTTATTTCTTATAAATCTTGCGAATAATTCAGGGCGTTTGTCTTTACAAGGAATACAATCGAATATAGCTCCTAATTTTGGATTATGCCCAACGGGAGATCTGTTAAATGGCAAAGAATCAAATTGTCTACAACCGTTTGATAAATATAGACCAGAAAGGGAACTATTTCCGGCGTGTACCCACTCTTCATAATATTTACTATAGTATCCATCTGAATATTGGTTTTTAATTATAACGTTGTTCATGTTATAAAGAAGATATCGCAGCACATTCTTTCCGTTACGACCATTTCGAATAAGTTCTCTGCAGTAATCTAAAATAGGAATAAATATCGTAGATTTAAGGTTATTTTTCCATTCAAGAGTAAGTCTATCATATGCTTTATCTGGAAAGTCCATTAGAGCAGTCAAAGTGTACTTTGTTCTAGTAAGGAACTCACAGATTAAGCGTTGTTCTGGATACGGTACTCTTTTTTTCTCTCCTTTTATCAGTTTAATATAATTTTGAAATTCACAGTCACGAATGGAAACCTCCCAGCCATCGATAATGATGATAGGCATTGTCTTTCCTAGTATCTCAATAGTTTCATGTACAAGATGAAACTTTGATGCGTAATTGCTTTTGATTGGAAGTTTGGTAAAAGCAATTACTCTGTTAGACTTGGATTTGTTTTTTCTATCGTCTACAGGCGTAAATGTGATTTCATAATATATTCTTCTGTTTACAAACAGCGGTTTGATTTTCTGAATATAGTATTTATCTTTACTGTCGGTGTGGAATTCCACAGGGTGTCGTTCTATTTTTTCGGAGATCTTTTTATAGTATTCTTGTAAAGTATCATCTAGACGAAGAGGAAACTTATCTAAATTATGTAATACCTCAATACCAAAGTAGTGCCAAATCAGATTTTTCGCTTCTAGCAGGGATTGGTAATACTTAAGCATTAATCGTTCGGAGCCGTCTTCATCCAATGTATATTGTGTGGTGACAACTTCCAGGTAATTATGGAATTTATATAAAGTGTAAAGTTCACTATTTATCTGTGCAAACTCCGTGGCTTTTGCTATGTTTTCGGAAGTGATAGGTATTTCTCTGCCGTTGGCATAAAATTTGAGCATGATATGATTAACGAACTTTGTCAGCTGCTCTAAAATATCTTGAGAAATAGCACCACGAGAATTGTTTTCTATTTCATCTAAATGCCTACATATGACGTTGTCTATTTTACGGATGGATTCATCAAGTGATGGCATCAACATCCTCCTTTCCGATTAGTAATATTCTCCATCATCCCAATCATCGATAAATGCATCATACGGAAATGTTCCGGCAAACTGGTCGGGATGAAGCTTTACATACAAATTGCGTATTTTGGTTCTGGAACTTCCTAAAAAAGGAGTTGCAGAATCACTGACTAAAAAGCTGTTGCTTATATTGTTTAATTCGCCAAGTAAACCAAAAATATATGATTTTAAATATGGATCAGCAAATGTAGCTGCTTTTGACATCCATTTGGTCTCATACAAGTCTTTTATTTTACATGGCAGAGTCATGTCGATTAATGATGCAGCATAGTTTTCTCCAATGAGAGTAACCATGATTTCGTCATAATCTGCTGTGAATTCTTCAAGTAGTAATTCGTCTTCAGAAGAATAGGGGGATTCATCTACTTGCTCTTCTGGAAGTTGAACACTTGTTGTTCCGGCAGTACTGTTACCATCTAATCCATTTACTAGGTTACTTACTGCGTTACCCCATGCATTGGCTACTGCCTGTCCAGATGCCAGTATCTTTTCTTCAAGAATATCATGTGGGGGTTTATCAGCACTCTTCGGAGTGCTTTTTTCTTTGCCAACAGCTTCTCTCAAGATTTCCAAAAACAAATCTGTAATCTTAAGTGAAGCATTTACAGAGTTAATATCAGGAATATCATCCTTGAATTCGTCAGCAAGCAGTTGAGCAGTTGTTTCTCCAAAGTCTTCAAGATATGAAGAAAATTCATCACCCTCATTTAAGTTTGCCAATATAAGAGCAGAAACCTTTGAAATACTTGTATTGCCATTGAAGTATGATTTGAAAGTTTCAAGGCTAATGCTTGCTAATAATTCGGGTCCACTTTCGTTCATCATGGTTTCAAAAATGGTCTTCGTAAATAATTTGGTATTACTTTTTCCACCAATTACATTCTTTAGTTTCTTTGCAAAAACCTTAAATTCCATAGTTCCACCACCATAATCATCTATTAATACCCAAGCCTACCCACGGCTACCGAGTTCTACCTTCCCACTTATATATACTGGGTAGTGTAGAAAGCAAACAGCAAGTGCTTGCTATTTGTGACTGGGAAATTGGTCTAAAAAAAATTATATCAGAAAAAAAGACGAAAATCTACACTTTCACAGTTTTTTAGTATGTGTTCACAGAGAAAATCCGTAAAATAGGCGAGATTTGCTTTCTATCCGACCGTTTTGTTGAGCTACTTTATATTATTTTCTTATTCTCCGTTTGCATTTTCATAAGAAGTTGAAAAGAAAAAAGAGAATAAAGAAATATAAGAAATTCAGACTTTGGGTTTTGAGATGGTTTCACAGATGTTGTGATGCCATCTGAATATCCAAAAGGATAGTTCAAATAAAAAATATTTTAAGCCAAATGGCGGCCGACATTGGGCGAGGATGCATAGAATTTAGATTTACCGATAAAGGGTACTTCTAAAATTCTATGGTGTCTCGTCTCGTTGTCGTGCCATCAGACGGATTGTCCTCGCTCAGTGCGAACGCTGCAAGGCGGAAAAGAGGACAATCATGGTAAAAAAGAATAACGAATGTAAGGTAACTGTTGATGGAGCTGCAAGATATGATTTTCCATATTTTGTACCGATTGAGGATGGTGATGAAGTAACGATTAAGCATTACAAAGAGCATGATGTTCCAGTTGCTAATATTGCATTGCCAGGCAGAAAGAAACGCTATTATGCGATTTTTGGTGCAGCCTCAAAAGAAGAAGCAGATCTCATGAATAGAACCTTCAATAACTGGGCAAGGAAGGACGAGCGTGACAGAGACGCACAGATTAAATTAGAAACATCTTATGAGGCTCTCCTTGAAACTGGATATGATCCAGAGGACGATAATGACATCTCAGAACTTGTGGCATATAAGATTGTTGTTGATGCTTTACATGATGCATTAAATGAACTTACAGATGAGAAGATGCGTTTGGTAAAGATGGTGGCCAACAAGGAATCGCAGCAGTCTGTAGCAGATGAGATTGGAATTTCCAGAAGAACGCTCAGAGGTCGTAAGGATGATGTGATGTCAGAACTTGCTAAGAAACTGGACAACCATAGATAATGTAAAATGCCCCGATGGTAGCACGAGCCATCGGGGTTATTTTTGTCAAATTTCTGACGGTAACGCTAACGGTTACTTTTTCTGTTAGTCTTTTTTATAAAATGCTGTTTCATATCCATCGGCACGAAGGAGCAGTCCGTCAATCCACTTTGGGGTTCTGCCCATCTGTTCACAGATGGCGTTAAGGTCGGCATTCATAGGTGTTTCAATGATCAGCTCATCATGTACATGACCTACGATAAAGCAGTGGGAGAGAGTACGCATGGCATGGCAGAGGATATCACGGCTGATTGCCTGTACGATATTTTCTACGAATTTTGGACCATATGATTCGATGCGTTCCCACTTCTTATTAGTACCGACACCTTCGTATGTGACAGATTCACCACCGAATTTATTTTCACCAATCTTTGGTTTTACATAGCAGAGACGTCTGCCGGATGGAAGGACGATAAATAACATACCACTCTGATATACAAATCTGATACCATGTGTTTCGGTGGCAGTACGCTGTTTGATGGCTGTTTTAACACATCGGTCAACATCCCACCAGAACTGCACGATATTCGGATTTGAGGCTCTCCAAGAATCAACAAGTGGCTGTAATTCATCTTCTGACAGTCCCATATCTAATGCACCCATAGCAGTTAAAGCACCTACTGAGCCACCATATCCAAGGGCAAGTTCTGCAATCTTACCTTTTTGGCGAAGGTGACCATTTACACCGTGCTTTTCAACAGGAACGTGGAACATGGCTGATGCAGAGGCACAGTAGATGTCCCCGTTTCCTTTAAATACCTTCATACGCCAGTTCTCTTTTGCCAGAAAAGCAATAACACGAGCTTCAATTGCAGAGAAGTCGGATACACAGAACTTGTATCCCTGCTTTGGAATAAAAGCAGTACGGATAAGCTGTGAGAGTGCATCCGGCACATCATCGTATAACATATTCATAAGTTCATAATCCCCGGATTTTACGATATCTCTTGCATCCTCCAAATCGGTCATGTGGTTCTGTGGCAGGTTCTGTAACTGAATAATGCGTCCCGCCCATCTGCCGGATCTGTTTGCACCATAAAACTGGAACATACCTCTGGCACGGCCATCGGCACACACAGAATTCTGCATAGCCTGATACTTTTTCACAGATGATTTTGCAAGCTGCTGACGGAGCTTCAGAACATCTGCTACATCAGATGGCACAGTCTTAAGCAGTTCGATAACAGCTTTTTTATCAAGGGAGTCTGTTTCTACACCTTTGGAAATGAGCCAGTCTTTCATCTGTGTTACAGAGTTTGGATTTTCAAGTTCTGTCTTATCCTTTAACGTTCCCATAAGTCTTGCCTTGCTGAAGGCATCAAACTTAATCGCATTTGTCACAACACCCATATCAAGCAGGATGCCACGGTCATTAATCTCCTGGTCAATATGATATTCATCCCATACACTATTTGGAACCGGAAAACGGGAGAGCTTCTGCTGAATGGATATTTCGACCTCAACATCCCTTTTATTATATTTCTTGAACAGTTCCCATTTGTCTGGATCATCAGATGGCATATTACGGGTTCTGCCACCATTGGTTTTCGTGGGCTTGCACGGAACACAAAAGTATTTGATGAGGTCTTTGCCTTCTTTCAGTTTCTGCTGTTCAAGACCAAGCACTGCACCGACACCTTCAAGTGAAAGTGGAAGTCCCATATATGCAGACCAGATCATACTGCATCTCCATGAGGACGGGTCGAGGTAATTACCAACGGAATCTTCCGGGATACTGTAACTTTCAAAGCATTCTGGATAGTTGCGTTTAAGCCAGTAGGAGAGAAAGATTCGCTCAAATGATGCATTGAATGCCCATTTTATTACGGAATCATCCGTAAGTGCTTTCAGTATATAATCTGGGATTTTCTCCCCGTTTGCAACATCTATTACGATGACGGGTTCATCATTGATGGAATATCCGAAAAGAAGAATCTCAGCATCTGGGGATTCAGCATAGGGATACACACCATATTTGATAGGTACACTGGAGTAAGTCTCCAAGTCGATAGATAATTTTTTGATTACTTCTGGAATTTGCATAGATTGTCTCCTTTATAAAAAAGGTGGCAGATGAGATATCTACCACCCAGATTGTTATGTTTCTCTGATTGAAAAATCAGTTTTTCTTATGATTTGTCAGCCCTGGGCAAAGCCAATGGATGAATTTAATACCCAATCCGATAAGCCATTTCCACGTGGCTGCAAGTGCAAATATACAAAGCATCAGCACAACGGATGCTAATGTAAATTCGATTGCTGCGTTAATAACTGTGTTTACCATTTCCATTGTCATAGATTGTCACCTGGCCTTTCTTTGTCATCATTGATAAAATGTTCCTTTTTTGCTTTGTGCTTTTCCTTAATGAGTTTGATGCCGTCTGTAATTATGATCATCAGACCACCAAGCATCCATCCTACATTCATGCCGAAGCACACCGATAGCATCATATGTTCGATATTTGTCATAGCTTTACCTCATTTCATAAAAGTGACTGGCAGCAGTTATACCACTGCCAGCCGGGTTAATAGTTACAGATTAAGCAAGAAAATCGTCATCCTCATCGGTAGCAAAGTCTGATTCAGCACTTGCCTTACCTCCGAGGGACTCGCCATCTCTTAACTTCTGCAGGTTATTCAATCCGCAGGCAATTCCACGATTGCCATTTACATTGAAAGCGTAGAAATTGATGGATGCCCTGCCATAGATGCCGGAATACATCTCAGAACGCTCGATGATAGGCTGTCTGTCTGCATCTACGATTCCAGGAGCAGAAGCGGAATTCGCATTCACAAAATAGCTGTTAGCGTATGCCTCATCATCAGGTCTTTCGATGTCACCATCACGGAGGGGGTTCTTGATTGCTGTAAGAGCCGGTACTGACTTGCCATTACCTTTAAGCTTTGACTGACCTTCCTCGTATGCAGCCTGAATGGCAGCCTTAATCTTATTGATGGTAACGGTGTCATCCTTTGGAATGATAAGTGAAACTGAATACTTAGGCTTGCCACCATCGACTGCCTTTGGTTCCCATGCATTGAGGTATGAGAATCTTGTGTCTGGTCCTGTGATTACCTTTGTAGGTACTGTTAATCTTCCGTATCTGTTATTGTTGTTTACTAAATTTGGCATAGTATTTTCCTCCTAATTATCTTTGAAATCATCAATTGCCGTGTTAAGTGCCTGTCGCTTGTCTGATTCAGGCACAAGTGTTGGTTTTCCCTGTGGTTTTTCAATCAAGCCTCCAAGGAGTTCATTGAACTTCGTCTTACCGAGAAGAGAAGTCATTGCTGTGATACCGAGAAGTTTCTTCTCATAAGGGTCATATCCGGCATTTACTACAGCCGAAGCTACAGCATCTGCATCCACATATCTGCGGTTGGATTTTCCCTCGACTACTTTGTAGCCATCATAGTGAGTTCCGCTTAAGGCTTGTCCGAGTGCGTATTCCTTGATGTCGTTAACCCAGTTTACGAGGTCATCGACCTTCGGTAGGATAGCTGCAATCTCAGAATCCTCAATTGTAGCAGGCATTGCAAAGTCATATTTCGCAAGTTCAAGATTGTACTCAGCCCGTTTACGGCAGGTAGCCTTAATCTTACAGAAGGTGCAGTGGTCACCTGCTTTGAATTCGCCACCGCCTTCATATGCTAACTTTGCAGTTGGTGCAAGAACTGTATCTGCCCAGGTGAGAAGATCAGCTTTTGTCATGGTACAGGTGGAAACATTATCCCTGCGAGGCTGAAAGATTGTCATCTTTACAGTCTTGATGTCATAGATGCCATCGTAGATATCGATAGCACCTAAGGCATAACACATCATCTGTGGATTGTGTTCTGCATCAACCAGAACCCCAAGTCCGTACTTAAAGTCGATGATATGAAGTACCTCATCTGCTACGATAAGACAGTCATCCGTTCCAAAGCCATCTGGCACCCAGTTGGAGAAGTCCAGTCTCTGTTCTACGAGTACAAGAGGGTCAGCACATAACGTTTTTGCCTCTTCGTACTGTTCCATGACGAAGTTCCTGTATTCTTCCGTGCAGTTTTCCATCTCGGCATCATAGAATTCGAGGTTTTCTGTCGGATCATGTCCGGCATGACCAAGTGCTGACAGAACTTTGTATTCACAGAGCTCATGTGCATCCGTTCCCTGCTGTGCATAAGGACTTGCCCTGTCCCGGATATTTGCACATAACCTTGCTGATGGCGGACAGTTGAGCCATTGCTTACTGGATGAAGCAGATAGCAGTGCGTGTTTAGGCATTGCCGATCACCTCCAGAGCAGCTACCGCATCTGCATATTTATCAGCCGGAATGCCGGAGAGTGTACCATCAGATGAGTATTTTGCTACGATGCCTTTAACATCAGCTTTGTACTTGCCTGCCTCAGCTTTTGACATCTGAGCCAGTTTTGCTCTGACCTCTTCCTTGGTATAAGTAACTGGTTCTGTGTTTCCTTCGGTAGCACTTTCTTCTACAGGAGAAGGTTCTGCTGCTTTGGCAGGTTTTTCCTTTTTACCTGTAGGCTTAGGCTGTTCTGCTTCTTCAGCAGAAGAGTAGATTTCACTGAGTCTAGTGAAACTGTCTGCGATTGTCTTAAACAATTCCGCCATTTCTTTGTTCTTCATTGGCTGTTTCCTCCTTTGCCATATGATTGCCTGTGATTTTCTTTGCAAGCTGTCGGGTAATGACACTGAGTGCAATCAGCACGTCTGCAATTTCTGCATCAATGTTGTTGGCTGTAGTGTTTTTTGTTTCTGTAACATTTCCCATCGTTTGCACCGCCTTTCTGAAAGACCCTTTGTCCTTTCACTATCCCTTGGACATGAAATTTAACTTTTGGCGGGAACTTTTTTCATTTTTATGAATTTATGTAAGTTCCTCTGTCCTTCACTATCCCTTGGACACGGAATTCAGATTTGGGCGGGAGAAAATTTAAAGAATTTGCATCGTGGGTTTTTACATATAAAAGGAAGAAACTCATGTCGGATTAAAAAATAAAAAAAATTCCCGCCATTTTATGGTTTTCATGTCCAAGGGATAGTGAAGGAATGAAAGATATTCCTACCATTTAACGAAAGGAGACGGTTCATATGGGAGTAGGTTACAGAAATCCAGAAGGCTACGCAGATCCTGTGCCATATCAGGCAATCTTTAATATGGATAAGGAACAGAAACGTTATATGCCGATGGTGTATATCTGTTCAGCATATAGCGGAGATGTAGAAGGTAATACAGAGAAAGCCAGACAATACAGCAGATTTGCTATAGATGCAGGGAAGATTCCGATAGCACCACATCTGTTACTTCCTCAGTTTATGGAAGAAGAATCGGAGCGTGAACTTGCAATGTTCATGGATATAGCGATTCTTTCCAAGTGCAGGGAGTTGTGGGTGTTCGGAAAGCCGACAGCCGGGATGTTAAACGAGATAGCTTATGCAGAGCGTAAGCAGATGACAATTAAATACTTTAATGAAGAATGCAAGGAGGACGATTAAATGCAGATGACATTATGTTGTGCGACCTGTGTCGGGAAAGCTGCTAACTGTATTTATCCCAATAAGGTAGTCGTGGATAATGCAGCAGCTATGGAATCAGCAGTAGCAGTTGATCATGTGTGTGCCACATACACGGGTAATCGCAGAGGCAACAGTAACTTTATTGAATCAGATGTAATTCCAATGGATATTGACAATGACCACAGTGACAATCCGGCAGATTGGATTACGGAAGATAAGATGGAAGAACTCTTTGGAGATGTGGACTATGCGTTAGTGCCAAGCAGACACCATATGCTTGCAAAGGACGGAAAGTCAGAGCGTCCAAGATATCATGCATATTTTACTATTGAGAAATGCACGGATGCAGCACAGTACACAGCAATGAAAACAGCAATCCAGAAAGCCTATCCGTTCTTTGATGACAATGCCCTTGATGCTGCCAGATTTTTATTCGGTGCAACAACAGGCGAGGTTATCTGGCATGAAGGTTGGATGAGCATTATGGATGTAGTAGCTGATACAGAGCCAGAAGCAGATGACGGAGATTTCGATGATGGGTTTGTCGGTGGTCCTATTACAGAAGGCAGCCGCAATAAGACATTATCCCTTTTTGCCGGAAGGGTTCTGAAGAGATACGGAGAGTGTGATAAAGCACATGAAGTATTTCTGGAACAGGCAGCAAAGTGTGACCCGCCTTTGGATGATGCAGAACTTTCTACTATCTGGTTCTCAGCACTTAAGTTCTTTAGAAATAAGATAAGTGGCAGTAACGGATATGTTCCTCCAGACCAGTACAATAACGATTTCGGTGGAGAGCCTGGTTCATTAAGACCAGATGATTACTCAGATATCGGACAGGCAAAGATCCTGTCAGCCACATACGGAGATGAACTGAAACACACATCAGCAACGGATTATATAAGATATGACGGAGAAGTGTGGGTGGAAGATAAGCAGATGGCTGTTGGAGCCTGTGTGGAATTCCTAGACTTACAGTTACAGGATGCAAACGATTATATGGATGCAGCCAAGAAAGCACTCATCAAAGCAGGATACCCGGAAGAGTCCGTAAACCAGGGGTCAAAGGTTCTTGCTAAGGATTGTGATGTTAAGCCGGATGACCTCCCAATCTTTTATATGCTTGTCGGAGCAGAGAAGTACCTTGCTTTTACTATGAAACGCAGGGATTACAAGTATATTACTTCAGCGCTGAATGTAGCAAAGTCCATGCTTGGCATTAAGGTATCAGACCTTGATAAGAATCCGAATCTGCTGAACACACCATATGCAACTTACAATCTGGAACTCGGCATGGCAGGAGAACAGCCACATGACCCGTTCGACCTTATTACTAAAATCACAGAATGCTCTCCGGGTGATGAAGGAATGGATATCTGGCTTGAGGCACTTGATACATTCTTCTGCGGTGATGCAGAACTTATCGAATATGTACAGAAGGTCATCGGACTGGCAGCCATCGGTAAAGTGTATGAGGAATTCATCATTATTGCTTATGGTGACGGTGCTAATGGTAAAAGTACATTCTGGAATACAGTAGCGAGAGTCCTTGGAACTTATGCAGGAAAGATTTCATCGGATATTCTGACGATGGGCAATAAGGTAAATGCCCAGCCGGAGATGGCAGAACTTAAGGGCAAGCGTCTCATCATTGCATCCGAGATGCAGGAAGGTGTGCGTCTTAATACAGCAATGGTTAAGCAGTTATGCTCTACTGATGAAATACAGGCTTGCAAGAAATACAAGGATCCGTTCCATTTCATCCCTTCCCATCAAGTGGTACTTTACACGAACCACCTGCCAAAGGTCGGTGCGAATGATGATGGTATCTGGAGAAGATTAAAGGTCATTCCGTTCAATGCAAAGATTAAGGGTAATTCCGACATCAAGAATTATGCTGATTACCTTTATGAGAAAGCTGCCCCTGCCATCATGAAATGGATTATCGATGGAGCAGAGAAGGTAAGCAAAGCTGACCATAAAGTATCGGACCCGAAATGTGTGGAAGATGCTGTGGCATCATACCGTGAGGACAATGACTGGCTTGGACATTTCCTTGCCGACTGTTGTGAACTCGGCTCTAATTTGGAAGAAAAGTCTGGGGAGTTCTATCAGCAGTATCGTGCCTACTGCATTCAGGGCGGTGAGTATATCCGTAGTACGGCTGATTTTTACGCAGCCATTGAACAGGCAGGATTTTACAGACACAAGACGAATAAGGGAAGTTTCGTGCATGGCGTGAAACTCAAATCTGGAAGTGATTTCATTTAATGTCTTGCAAGTGACGGTCAGTGACAGTCGTTTGTAAGTGGTGATGGTCAAATACAGACTTTTATGAGTTCTACTCATAATTTTACAAATCCTTATTTTAAACCATTTGTGATAGTCATTACACTCTCTACCAAAAGTAGCCTATAGAGAAAAAATAATGATAAAAAAAGCCCTATAGAGAGGTTTGGGTAGAGAGTATCTTGACCGTCATAGTTACAAATTTTGATGGGAGGTTCGTGGATGAGAGAAAAGACCATTGAACAGAAATTAGTCAGCGAAGTGAAAAAGCGTGGTGGTATCTGTCCTAAGTGGGTCTGCCCGTCCTTTGATGGGATGCCAGACCGATTGGTATTTTTACCGGGTCGGCATTTCGGGGTGGTGGAGGTGAAAGCACCAGGCGAGAAACCGAGACCTTTGCAGGTGTCCAGACACAGATTATTACAGAGATTAGGCTTTAAGGTGTATGTCCTTGATGCCTTGGAAGATATAGGAGGTATCCTTGATGAGATTCAAACCACATAATTATCAGCAGTATGCAATCAACTTTATAACCCATAATCCCATAACGGCAGTACTTCTTGATATGGGAATGGGAAAGACAGCCATAACACTCATGGCAATCGACTATCTGATGTATGAGTACTTCGAGATTGTGAAGGTGCTTGTTATCTGTCCCCTGCGAGTTACACGAACATGGAGGGATGAGGTAAACAAGTGGGAGCAGCTGTCCGGCTACAGACTTTCCATTGTGACAGGTACTGTCGCACAGAGGAAGAAAGCACTGGCAGCAGATGCAGACATTTATATCATAAACCGTGAAAATGTACCGTGGCTTGTAGAAAAAAGTGGTGTTCCATTTGACTTTGATATGGTTGTGATTGATGAATTATCATCCTTCAAAAACCATCAGACAGCAAGGCACAAAGCACTTATGAAGGTTCGACCATTCATAAAAAGAATCGTGGGACTTACTGGAACACCTGCAAGTCAAGGACTCATGGATTTGTTTGCAGAATTCAAAGTGCTTGACTTTGGACAGCGTTTGGGTCGCTTTATAGGACAATTCAGACTCAATTACTTCAGACCAGATAAGGTCAACGGAAGTATCGTGTATTCTTATAAACTGCTGCCGGGAGCAGAGGAGAAGATCTATGAGAAGATACAGGATATCACGATTTCCATGAAAGCGGTGGACTTCCTTGATATGCCGGAACTCATAAATACAGAATATCCTGTGTATCTGGATGAGAGTGAACAGGAGAAGTATGAAGGACTTAAGAAGGATTTGATTCTTTCTACTTCAGAACATGAGGTAACTGCTGCCAATGCAGCATCCCTTGTGAATAAACTGTCACAGATGGCAAACGGAGCAGTTTATACAGATGATGAGGATATCATAACATTTCATGATAAAAAACTGGATGCCTTAGAGGACATCATAGAATCAGCCAATGGAAAACCACTTCTTGTGGCATATTGGTTCAAGCACGATTATACAAGAATCGTGGAGCGACTTAACAAAATCGGTGTGGAATATATGAAGATAGATTCCGATGAGAGTATCACCAAATGGAATAACAGGGAGATACCTGTTGCACTGATCCATCCTGCATCAGCCGGACACGGACTTAACCTTCAGCAGGGTGGAAACACAATGGTGTGGTTCGGTATTACATGGTCGCTTGAATTATATCAGCAATGTGTCTGCCGACTTTACAGACAGGGACAGACAGAAGGAACAGTCACCATAATCCATCTTATAACACAGGGAACTGTTGATGAGAAAATTATGAAAGCATTGTCCGAAAAGGATAATACGCAGTCAGCCTTAATCGATGCTGTCAAAGCAGAGATATAAAAAATCATAGTCAATCAGAAGTCAATCATGGTCAATCCGAGGGAATAAAAAATTTATTTCGGAGGTAAAACCTATGAGCGTAGGAAACTTAAGTCCATATGAGGCATTAGGAAATGCCGTGGTTCTACAGGCAGTAAAAGACTACAGGGAGGCAGTGCATAAGCTGTCCCGTGGAAAAAAGAACACGAATGCAGAATCAACGAAACAGGAATGTGAGAGATTCTTTCAATCCCCATATTTCAATGTGTTCACACAGCTTGATGGGAAAGCACTCCTGTTACAGCTTGAGAAGGAGGTGTCTGCATGACAGTAAAAGAATATTTGGGACAGGCTTATCTGTTAGATAACAGAATCAATTCAGATACAAAGGAACTGGAAGAACTCCGCCTTATGTCACAGACAATTTCCAGTCCGGGATTTGAGGAGCATTATAATGCAAGCAGAAATACCGATGCACCATACATTCATACATTGGAAAAAATCTTTGATATGGAATCCAAGATTCTGGAGGAGATGAATCTGCTGATGGCGTTGAAACAGCAGATAAGGGATGTGATCAGCAAGGTGGAAAAGCCGGAGCATCAGATGATTATGAGATACCGCTATATACACAACTACTCATGGTCCAAGATTAGTGAAAAGCTTTCTGCTGATATTACTACGGTTCAGAGGTGGCATAATAAAGCAATTGCAAAAATAAAACTTCCAGAAAATGCAATAGATTTAAAAGTTGCCATTGTTTGCCATAAGATGCCATAGCCTAGTTTGTGATATTGTATAATCAGCAAAAATGATAAAGATGCATATAGGCATGAGCCTTCATGGTGGAATCCCCACTGTGAGGGCTTTTCTTATGCCCTTATTGAAGGAGGTGTAGTGATGCCAAGAAAGGCAAAGCATCCGTGCCACCATCCCGGCTGTCCCAAGCTGACAGAAGGAAGGTTCTGTGAGGAACACCAGAAGGAAGAGAACAAGCGTTACGAGAAGTATGGTCGTGACCCTGCAACAAGGAAACGGTACGGACGTGCGTGGAAACGCATCCGTGACAGCTATGTTAAGACACACCCCTTCTGTGAGTTGTGCTACGAGAAGGGAGTGCTTGTCCCGGTCGAAGAGGTACACCACAAGGTTCCTTTGTCAGAAGGTGGAACACATGACAGGAGTAACCTCATCTCTTTGTGCAAGTCGTGTCACGCAAGGATACACGCAGAGAGAGGTGACAGATGGCATGGAAGAAAGAGTGATTCATACGAATGATGGTCGTGCCAGTCATATATAAAAATATTTTATTATATTTTTTCCTGTGACGGTCATGACAGTCATTTCCAAAAGGGTAGGGGGAGTGCAAATCCCTGTGGGCAGAGCCACCGGGCAACGGTGCCGCCCCTTCGTGTGTGCGTTTTGCGTATTTGAACACCCTATTAAACACTTTATCGTTAAAAAATTGATTTGGAGATGATTTTATGGCTAGAGACGGAACTGCTCGTGGCTCAAATATCAAGGTCAATGCCGGAAGAAAACCGAAGGCATTAGCTGAGAAGATGGCAGCGGGCAATCCTGGTGGAAGAAAGCTGAAGGTCATTGACCTACCGGACGGAGTGGAACTTGAAGGGGCAGATATCCCGGAGCCAAGTTCCTACATAAAGTCCAAGCAGAAAGCTGTGGGCGAATTTGATGCAGAACACATTTACAGATATATATATCTGTACTTGAAGGATAAAGGATGCGACAAATTAGTGAGCAAGCATCTGGTGGAACAGTATGCAATGAGCGTGTCCCGACTGATGCAGTGTGAGGAGGCTATCTCAGAATATGGATTCCTCTCCAAGCATCCGACCACGGGAGCTGCCTGTGCAAGTCCGTTTGTGGCTATGGCTCAGAACTACCAGAAACAGGTAAACACAATATGGTACCAGATTTTCCAAGTGGTAAGGGAAAACTGCTCGAAGGATTTTAACCCGGATGAGTCTGACCCTATGGAACTTCTGCTACGGAGTAGAGGATAGGAGAAACACATGATAGAAAAAGTGAATCCGATGCACCCGGATAAGGTTGCAGACCGAATTGCAGGTGCAATTGTTGATATAGCCTATGCATCTGAGGAAAATCCAAAGATTGCAGCAGAGGTTCTGATTGGACATGGCGTGTGCCATGCGATCATTGAGACATCTGCACACCTTGATGAAAAGGATATCGCAGATGCAATTTACAGAATTGCCGGAAATGTGCAGACAGATATCGTGATTGTTCCACAGGACATTCATCTGTCTGAGAATCAGAAAGGAAATATCCGTTGTGGGGATAATGGTATTTTTAAGGGAACGCCACTTACCTTGGAACAGAGAGAACTTTCACAGATTGCAAGGGATATTTACAAAAGATATCCGACAGATGGAAAGTACATTCTTGATGGAGTAAGACTCATCATCTGCCAGAGCAATGCAGAAAAAGAGGAACTTGAAAGACATTACCCAGGGGCAGAGGTCAATCCGCTTGGTGCCTGGGAAGGTGGTACGGATGTAGATACAGGTGCTACTAACAGAAAATTGGGTTCTGATATGGCAGACTCTGTGACAGGTGGAGGACTTCATGGCAAGGACTTATCAAAAGCAGATGTATCTGTAAATATCTATGCATTCCTTAAAGCACAGAAAACAGGACAGCCTGTTACTCTCTGTTGTGCTATTGGTGATGAGACGATAGATGGCAAGCCTTATGCAGAGATTGTACAGATAGCAAGAGAGTACATACAGTCTGTTGGCGGATTTGAGAAATTTGCAGAATGGGGGTTATTCTGATGGGAAAACATACTACAGAAATGAAAATGGTACAGACTTCCAAATTGATACCATATGTAAATAATGCAAGAACCCATTCGCAGGAACAGGTCAATAAGCTGCGAGGTTCTCTTCGTGAGTTTGGTTTCATCAATCCTGTTATTATCGATGCAGACTATAATGTCATTGCCGGACACGGAAGGCTTATGGCTGCAAAGGAAGAGGGCATTGAGGAAGTTCCGTGTGTGTTTGTCGATTATCTGACTGAGGCACAGAAGAAAGCATATATTCTCGCTGACAACCGATATGCACAGGATGCAGGATGGGATGAGGAGATGCTGCGAGTTGAGATTGAAGCCTTGGAGGGAATGGATTTTGATGTTTCATTCACAGGTTTTGATGAACAGGAAATCGCAGATCTTCTTGCCGGGGATGCGGATGATGCAAAAGAAGATGATTTCGATGTGGAGGAAGAACTTCAGAAACCATGCTTTTCAAAGACCGGGGATATCTGGCATATCGGAAAGCATAAGGTCATCTGCGGTGATTCCACATTGGAGGAAACATACACAAGGCTCTTTGAAGATAAGAAGTGCAACCTTGTCTGTACGGATCCGCCATACTTCGTAGCACTTGAGAATGCATCCGGCAAGATTGCAAACGATGACCTTAACGATAAGGACGGATATGAATTCCTTATGAAGGCATTTACCAACTTTCATAATGTCATGGCTATTGATGCATCTATCTATGTGTTTTATGCAACGATGAAGGCTCGTGTATTTTATGATGCTTATGAGGATGCAGGATTTAAGGTCGGAGCAGGTCTGATATGGAAAAAGCCAAGGGCACCGCTTATGAGAACGGACTGGAAGTTTAATATGGAGCCAATCATCTGGGGCTGGAGAAAAGACGGAAAGCATAAGTGGTACGGTGACCAGAAACAGAAATCTGTGTTTGAATTTGATGGTATCAAGAATTCAAAGGAAGATGGATTCGGACATCCATCCAGTAAGCCGGTTCCACTGATTGCATATCTTATCAAGCAGTGTACACAGGCAAATGGTATCGTGCTTGACGGATTCCTTGGTTCTGCCTCCACGCTGATGGCCTGTGAGCAGCTTGACCGTATCTGTTATGGTGTGGAACTTGAACCAAAATTTGTGGATGTGGCTGTAAAGAGATATCTCGAATACAAAAATGGTGACAGCACGGATGTGTATGTCATCAGAGATGGAGAGAAGTTAAGCTACGAAGATGCAGTGGCAGGAATGGAGGATGCCGATGGAACAACAGAATAAGAAACTTTTGACCCTCGGCAGTCTTTTTGACGGTTCCGGGGGTTTTCCATTGGGTGGAGTCATTGCAGGCATCACACCAAAGTGGGCAGCAGAGATTGAACCATTTCCCATAAGAGTCACATCGGTTCGTTTCCCGAACATGACACATCTTGGGAATATAAGCGAAGTCAGCGGTTCAGAGATTGAGCCAGTTGATATCATCACATTTGGAAGTCCCTGTCAGGACATGAGCGTGGCAGGGAAAAGAGAAGGCTTGGGCGGTAACCGTTCAAGTCTTTTTTATGAGGCAATCAGGATCATAAAAGAAATGAGGGAGGCTACCAATGGAAAATATCCAAGATACATCGTCTGGGAAAATGTCCCAGGAGCATTCTCGTCAAACAAGGGCGAGGATTTCAGGGCAGTCCTCACAGAAATCTGCAAAGTCAAAGAAACTGACGTGTCTGTACCTAAACCTTCAAAATGGGAAAATGCAGGACGCATCATGGGAGAAGGCTTCAGTATCGCATGGAGACTCCTTGATGCTCAGTATTGGGGTGTTCCCCAGAGAAGACAACGTATCTACCTTGTCGCAGATTTTGATGGAGGGAGTGCCGGAAAAATATTATTTGAGTCAGAAGGCGTGTCTGGGTATTCTGCGAAGGGCTTCAAGTCGTGGCAAGACATTGCCAACGGTATTACAGAAGGCTCTCATGAAACAGGCGGGACAGACAGCTTAATGTTTGAAAACCATTCACAGGATACAAGATACCGGGGACCACTTACAGTGGCACAGACGGTTTCATCCACCTATGGAACAGGCGGAAATAATCAGCCGTTTGTATTGCAGACACCAAAGACACTGAAAATCAGATGTGGATGTGAGGGTGGCGGTAAAGGAGCATTGATACAGGATGACCTGTCAGCAACACTTGGTACAAATAATGATCAGACATTATTCCAACCGAGGGCGTTCGGTGTGTGTGCAAAGAACAGCAACTCCATGAAATCAGATAATCCGAACAGCGGATTTTATGAGGCAGAAACATCAAGAACACTTGATGCAAATGGTGGAAATCCTACCTGTAACCAGGGCGGTATTGCTGTACTTGAAGGCAATGGTAGCAGACCTTCCCACAAAGGGGACGGATATAAGGAATCCGATATCATGTACACCTTAAATGCAACGGAGCAACACGCAGTAGCATTTGCAGATGTTCATGCCACACTTTCTGCAAATGATGGTCCCAAGGGTCCATCCAGTCAGATGATGAAGAACCCGGAAGAAAATTTTGTCGGAGAACCATCCTATGGTATTGGCAGACCTGCAATGAATCAGGGCTACAATGCATCCTTCAGCTTTCAGATTGAAGAGGAGGTTGAACCGACACTCGTTGCAGCCGGAGCAAGCGGTGTGGCACATCCGAGATTTTCTTCTTCCAAGGCATCGTTTTTCACAGAGGCGAATGAGGAGTGTGCAAATACCTTAGTTGCGACTGATTACAAGGATCCACCGATTGTGAATGACGGAGAGAATACTGATTATATAGTACGAAGGCTGGCACCTACGGAATGTGCAAGACTGCAGGGATTCCCGGACTGGTGGTGTGATGAACTTGGCATTGCAGAACCAACCGATGAGGATATTGCCAAGTGGCGTGAAATCTTTAATACCCATGCAAAGGCAATGGGAAAGACAACTAAGCCAAAGTCAGATAATCAGATAAGAAAATGGTTACAGAACCCACAGTCTGATTCTGCTGAATATAAGATGTGGGGAAATGGTGTGGCACTTCCGAATGTTTATTTCGTGCTGTCAGGCATTATGTACTATGCACAAGAATCTGCAACATAACTGCGGTATATTTGTGACCCTGTGAACGCACATATTTGTTGCTTTTGCAGGGGTTTAGAGTGATATATGTACATACCAAAAGAAAGGGAGGTACATGAACATGGTACTGCATTTTAATGTAACAGGCGAAAGCCGGAAAGCAATGGTAAAAGCCATTGAAAAGGAAATCGGAGGCAAGGCAAAATACCTCGGAGTTCCATCCTGTGTATATGAGATTGGAAACTACACAGTAGGCAGAAACGGGGAACTTGAATTTGGAGATTTTGATGACATTGACGAAGCTGCCCCAATCATTGAGGCTTGTGTGGCCGCCACAGGGGTTACACCAGAAGGATGGGGAGAACAGCCGACAGCAGAAGAAACCGCCGAGGAGTTGCCAACAGAGAGCGAGACGGTGGAACTTACGGTTTCCCTTCCAAAGGATAAGGTGGACATTGAAAAGTTGGACAGCTTACTTGAAGCAAAAGGAGATTTGATTCAGAAGGCACTTGGAGCTAAGAACCTTGAATATGAGGAAGGCGCCTACGAAGTGAGATTCCCTTGGTTCGATGAGGTTGCATCAGATGAGGCAACAGCCTACACGAGATTTATTTCTGCCCTATGCGAAATGACCATCAAGCAGAAAAGAATCACAGCAAAGCCCAAGGCAAACGAAAATGAGAAATATGCATTCAGATGTTTTCTTTTAAGACTTGGCTTTATCGGAGACGAGTTCAAAGCAGACCGAAAGATTCTGCTTTCCAAACTGGATGGCTCATCAGCATTTAAGTCTGGAGCAAAGAAAGGGGGCGAGCAGTAATGTTTTTCCCACCAAGAAATATTGTTGAATCCGTAAAGAAAGAATATCCATCGGGTACAAGGGTGGAACTTGTATTCATGAATGACCCTTACAGGGATATACCAGGAGGCACAAGGGGAACCGTTGACTGTGTGGATGATACAGGAACGATTCATGTGGCATGGGATAACGGCTGCCACCTCGGAATTGTTTATGGCGAGGACTCATGCAGAAAGCTGCATACCATAAAGACCATCTGCTACGGAAGGGAAGAAACATGGGACTGCAAAGAAGATGCAGTTGCCTTTTTCCTACAGGCGGTTGCAGGAAGTGAAGGGGCAGAGTGTGAGAGATACACAAAGATACTGACAGATCTTGCAATGGGCATGGATATATGTACAGATGGAGAGTAGGATTCTGGAAAGATACACAATTACAGGTGTGTATCTTTGTCCAGTAGTGGTATTCCAATTTATGTGCTTTAGAGTGATATATGTACTACCGAAAGGAAAACAAGCCAAAAAGGAGTACATAGAATGAACGAGAAAATCACAAGACAGATTGAAGAAATGAAAAAGCAGACCATTGGGGTGGAAATCGAGATGAACAGCATCACGAGGGAAAAGGCAGCAAGGCTTGCAGCCACCTACTTTGGAACAGGAAGATTTCAGAACACAGCCGGACGAAACGGATACTACACTTGGTCAGCGTGGGACGAGCAGGGAAGGGAATGGAAATTCCAAAAGGATGTGAGCATTGCAGGATGCGATAGCGAGAAATGCGAACTGGTAACCCCAATTCTTACCTATGCAGACATTGAAACATTGCAGGAACTTGTAAGACAACTCAGACACGCAGGTGCAAAAAGCGATGCCACAAGGGGATGCGGAGTACACATTCACATTGGAGCCAAGGGGCATACACCACAGACCATGAGAAACCTTGCAAACATTATGGCAAGCCACGAAAGCCTCATAGCAGATGCCCTTGCCCTTGACAGGGGAAGGATGCACAGATACTGCAGAACGGTTGACCCACGATTCCTTGAGAGCCTTAACAAGAAAAAGCCAAAGACCATGTCGGCATTGGCAGACATCTGGTACGGAAGTCAGAACTGCAACTACGGAAGAAGTCAGCACTACAACGACAGTCGATACCATATGCTGAACTACCATGCGACCTTTACAAAGGGAACCATTGAATTCAGGCTTTTCCAATTTGATGCTCCGGCTGACGGAAAGCGAAACGGACTCCATGCCGGACAGCTTAAAGCATACATTCAGCTTTGCCTAGCACTAAGCCAGATGGCAAAGGAAGTAAAAACGGCAAGTCCAAAGCCACAGCAGAATGAAAATCCAAAATACGCAATGAGAACTTGGCTTCTTAGACTTGGATTCATCGGTGACGAGTTCAAAACTGCAAGAGAGATTCTTACAAAGAGACTTGCAGGGGACACAGCATTCAGAACAGCAAGGGAATAGCCTTCTGCTACTTTAAACCTTGACCGCTCCGGCGGTCTTAAGGTGGTAGAAGGGTATTTCCTTCGGAAAGGATGGATGCGAAATGCAGAAAAGATATTATATTGCCTATGGCAGCAACCTAAACATTACACAGATGAGATTTCGATGCCCTCATGCAAGAATCATTGGCACATCGGTTGTGCCGGATTATGAACTGCTCTTTAAGGGAAGTAAGACAGGATCATACCTAACTATTGAACCGAAGGCAGGTGCAAACGTTCCTGTGGCGGTATGGGAAACCACTGCCGAGGATGAACTTGCCCTTGACCGATATGAAGGTTATCCAACCTTTTATTACAAGGCAGAAATGACACTTCCGATTACGGGAATCAGATCTGGAAAGGTAAGGGAACGAAAAGTATATGTGTACATTATGCATGAGGACAGGCAGATAGGAATGCCAAGCCTTCGGTATGTCCAGACCTGCCTTGAGGGGTACAGGGCATTCCAATTTGATGAGAATGTTTTATATGATGCCATAGAAAAGAGCCGGAGGTGCTGCCATGAAGATTAATATGAACCAACAACAGAGAATCTGCCCCATTTGTGGGCAGACATACCATGAACCGCCTGCTCTTTCAAGAGTCGATGGGAAAACGCAAATCTGCCCCGACTGTGGCACGAGGGAGGCATTGCAAAGCATGGGAGTGGATACCGATGAGCAGGAAAGAATCATCGAAACCATCCATCAGCACACGCAGAATCTGTGAGTGTAATATACACAATAACCCTGCTATATCTCTGGTACATGATTGTATTCCAATAAGTGTGAAAGTACGGTAATGTACACATACCGAAAGGGAAAACAGAGAAAACGGAGGATACGGACATGACAAGATTTGAAAAAGATGTAAAGGAAATGCAGGAAGGAAATGAAATCGAGGTTCTTAAAAGAAGAAAGGCAGAACTTGAGGAACTCAGAAGAAAAGGCAGATGCGAAAAGAACGGATTTAAAAGACAGTGCATTGCACAGGAGTATGAAAGAAAAATGGCAGAGTACGAAAAACTGGATGCCATGATTTAAAAAATATTTTTTGGGAACCCTCCGGGGTTCCTTTTTTCGTGGAGGTGATCATGTGAGAAAACTGAAAAATTATAAACCGACAAGATTCATGGCGGAGGATTCTCACTATGATAAAGCAGAGGCAGATTTTGCTGTGAATTTTATAGAGAACCTGTGCCACACAAAAGGTACATGGGCAAGAAAGAAGTTTGAACTGATGGACTGGCAGGAACAGATAATCAGAGATGTGTTTGGTACGATTAAGCCGAATGGCTACAGACAGTTCAATATGGCTTATGTGGAGATTCCAAAGAAAAACGGAAAGTCTGAATTGGCAGCCGCTGTGGCACTTTTACTTTTATGTGAGGGCGAACAGCGAGGCGAGATTTATTCCTGTGCTGCCGACAAGAACCAAGCGAAGATTGTATTTGATGTAGCTGCCGATATGGTGAGGTTTTCCAAGGCACTCAGCAAGCGAATTAAAATATATGAATCACAGAAGAAGTTGGAGTACATTCCAACAAAGAGTACTTACCAAGTGCTGTCTGCCGATGTGTCTAACAAACACGGTTTTAATACGCATGGCGTTATTTTTGATGAGTTGCACACACAACCGAATCGTAAATTATATGATGTTATGGTTCAAGGGTCTGGTGATGCGAGAATGCAGCCGCTGTATTTTCTTATAACTACAGCAGGAAATAATACAGAGAGTATCTGCTATGAAGTACATCAGAAAGCACTTGATATTATGGAAGGTCGAAAGCATGACAGCACATTTTATCCTGTGATATTTGGTGCAGGTCTTGAAGAGGATTGGACAAAACCAGAGGTGTGGAAGAAAGCGAATCCGTCCCTTGGGGAAACAATCGGAATCGACAAGGTTGAAGCTGCCTGTGAGTCAGCAAGGCAGAACCCCGGCGAAGAAAATGCTTTCAGACAACTCCGACTGAACCAATGGGTAAAGCAGAGCATCCGTTGGATGCCAATGGAGAAATGGGATGCCTGTGCATTTCCAGTAAATGAGGATGACCTTGAAGGGCGTGTATGTTATGGAGGTCTTGACCTTTCAAGCACCACAGACCTTACATCCTTCTGCCTTGTGTTTCCGCCGGAAGATGAGGAAGGCAAATATTATGTTCTCCCATATTTCTGGCTGCCGGAAGAAACACTTGACCTGCGTGTCCGAAGAGATCATGTAAATTATGATGTCTGGGAAAAGCAGGGATATATACAGACCACGGAGGGCAATGTTGTTCATTATGGATTCATTGAAAAATTCATAGAACATCTTGGTGAGAGGTTCAATATCCGTGAGATTGCTTTCGATAGATGGGGAGCAGTACAGATGGTACAGAACCTTGAAGGTATGGGATTTAATGTGGTGGCTATGGGACAGGGATTTGCATCAATGTCACCGCCTACCAAGGAACTCATGAAACTGGTGCTTGAACAGAGGATAGCCCACGGAGGGCATCCAGTTCTCCGTTGGAATATGGATAACATATACATCCGTACAGACCCTGCCGGAAACATTAAGGCAGACAAGTCAAAATCAACAGAAAAGATAGATGGAGCCATAGCCTGTATTATGGCATTAGATAGAGCAATCCGTTGTGGTAATGACACTTCTGAAAGTGTGTATGACACAAGAGGGTTGCTTGTTTTTTAAGGAGGGATGGCAATGGGAATCATAAGTGGAATTTTTAAATCAAGGGATGCACCCAAGAACAGAACTGCAGGCAGTGCCTACAGTTTTTTTATTGGGCAGAGTGCAGCCGGGAAAAGGGTAAATGAGCGAAGTGCCATGCAGACATCGGCAGTTTATGCCTGTGTGCGTGTTATTTCAGAATCTGTGGCAAGCCTGCCACTTCATGTTTACAGATACAACAAGAATGGTGGAAAGGAAAAGGCATTAGACCATCCTTTATATCATCTGCTACATGATGAACCGAACCCTGAAATGACAGCCTATTCATTCTTTGAGGTTGCTCTGACACATCTGCTGTTATGGGGAAACTCGTACAGCCAGATTATCAGAAATGGCAAGGGAGAAGTCCTCGGACTGTATCCTCTGATGCCGGACAGAATGACGGTGGACAGGGATGAGAAAGGGCATCTTTATTATGAATATTCGGTAAGTTCCGATGATGCACCTACCAACAAAGGTTCTACAGTAAGGCTCAAGTCGGAGGATGTTCTTCATGTTCCGGGGCTGTCATTTGATGGTCTTGTTGGATATTCGCCTATTGCAATGGCCAAGAATGCCATAGGTCTTGGAATCGCAGCCGAGGAATATGGCAGTAAGTTCTATGCAAACGGGGCTGCACCAAGCGGTGTGCTTGAACATCCGGGAACATTGAAAGACCCGTCAAAGGTCAGAGAAAGTTGGACGCAGACCTTCGGCGGTTCATCCAATTCCAACAAAGTAGCGGTTCTGGAAGAAGGAATGAAATATACACCTATTTCCATCAATCCATCGGAGGCACAGTTCCTTGAAACGAGGAATTTCCAGATCTCCGAGATTGCCCGTATATACAGAGTTCCAGCTCACATGATTGGACAGCTTGATAAAGCAACCTTTTCCAATATCGAACAGCAGTCATTGGAGTTTGTTGTGTATACGCTCCGTCCCTGGATCACAAGACTGGAGCAGGCAATGGTACGCAGGCTTTTGAATGAAGATGAGAAGAAGGACTATTTTATCAAGTTTAATGTTGACGGACTTCTTCGTGGAGATTATCAGAGCCGGATGAACGGATATGCGACAGCAAGGCAGAATGGCTGGATGTCTGCAAATGATATCCGTGAACTTGAGAACCTTGACAGGATACCTGCTGAACTTGGCGGGGACTTATATCTTATCAATGGCAATATGACAAAACTTGAAGATGCAGGAATATTTGCAGATTCAGCACAAAAAGAAGAGGAGGATTCCGATGAAGAACAAGAAGTTCTGGAACTGGAAGAGCAGGAAAACGCTCAACCGGGAAACAAACGAGGAAATCGTAGAAAGAGTTCTTAGCTTAAACGGAACCATCGCAGAGGAGTCGTGGTTTGATGATGATGTCACGCCACAGCTTTTTAAGGATGAACTGAATGCCGGAAGTGGTGATATCACTGTATGGATCAATTCACCGGGCGGTGACTGTGTGGCGGCTGCACAAATCTACAATATGCTCGCAGATTATAAGGGGAATGTCACAGTCAAGATTGATGGCATTGCAGCTTCGGCTGCATCAGTGATTGCGATGGCAGGTGACAATGTACTGATGTCCCCGGTTTCCATGATGATGATCCACAACCCTGCAACCGTAGCATTTGGTGACCATACAGAAATGGCAAAGGCTATCGAAATGCTTGAAGGGGTCAAGGATTCCATTATCAATGCCTATTCCTTAAAAACGGGAATGTCGAGGGCAAAGTTATCAAGGCTTATGGATGCTGAAACATGGATGGATGCAACCCAAGCGGTGGAACTCGGATTTGCTGATGATATCATCACGAAGAATGAGTTTCCCAAAAAGAAAGAGGATGAGCCGGATGAAGATGGCGAGTCTGACGAAGATGAAAGCACCGAAGAGGATGACAAAAAGAAATCATCCAATTCAGTGCTTTTTTCACGCAAAGCTGTAAACACTCGGACGAGGAGTTTTCCGACTACGGCGGTACCATTGCACTTCTTAACAAGCTGGAGGAGCATTACAGGAAATCGGAGTCGAGTGTTGTCGCACAGGCGAAGATTCCGGCAACAAAAGTAACTGACGGTGTATCTGCTAATGAGATCAGAAACCGTCTTGACCTTATCAAAAAGTATATTTAAGGAGGACTGCTATTATTATGACAGTACAGGAATTAATCGACAAGAGAGCCAAGGCATGGGAGGCTGCAAAGGATTTTGTGAATACCCATGAGGATAAGGATGGCAAGTTATCTGCTGAGGATGCTGCAACATATGAAAAAATGGAGAATGACATCGCAGAACTTACCAATTCTATCGACAGACAGCAGAGAGCAGAAAGAATGGAGCAGGAACTTTCAAAGCCTGTAAATTCTCCGATTACGGGAAAGCCATATAAGGACGAGCCACAGGGAAAGTCAAAGACAGGCCGTGCATCTGATGAATACAGAAAAGCTATGCTGAATGCTCTCCGCAGCAACTTCAGACAGATTTCCAATGTGTTACAGGAAGGCGTGGATGCCGATGGTGGTTATCTTGTTCCTGTGGAATATGACAACAGACTGATTGATGTGCTTAAGGAAGAGAACATCATGCGTGGTCTTTCTACAAAGATTACAACTTCCGGGGAGCATAAGATTAACATCGCAGCTACCAAGCCTGCTGCAGCATGGATTGAGGAAGGAGCAGCCCTTTCATTTGGCAGTGCAACATTTGACCAGATGATCTTGGATGCGTACAAGCTCCATGTAGCAATCAAGGTTACAGAGGAACTTCTGTATGATTCTGCATTCCCTCTTGAGAATTACATCATCACAGAGTTTGGTAAGGCTCTTGGAAATGCCGAGGAAGACGCATTCCTTAATGGTGATGGAAAGGGCAAGCCTACTGGTATCTTCAATGCAACAGATGGTGGACATCTTGCAGGTACGCTTACGGCTGCACTTAAGTCAGATGACCTGTTTGACCTTGTGTATGGACTTAAGAGACCATATCGTAAGAACGCATCCTTTATTATGAATGATGCTACATTAGCACAGATTCGTAAGCTGAAGGATAACAACGGAGCCTATATCTGGCAGCCGTCATACCAGGCAGGAGAGCCCGACAGAGTTCTTGGCTATCAGGTTCATACTTCTGCGTATGCACCTACAGATGCGATTTCTTTCGGTGATTATAAGTATTATAACATCGGTGATAGAGGAGCCCGTTCTTTCAAGCAGCTCAACGAACTGTTTGCAGGCAATGGCATGATTGGTATGGTTGCCAAGGAGCGTGTGGATGGTAAGTTAGTCCTTCCAGAAGCAGTGCAGATCCTTAAGCTGAAGGCAGAAACACAGGCAGGCAAAGCCTAAGATAAACGTGGCAGAGTGACAGTCGTTACTCTGCCTTAATAATTGGAGGTGCGACAGAATGATTTCACTTGATGAGATGAAAAATTATCTTCGGATTGATTTTGACGATGATGATGCACTTCTTGAAAATCTGATTGTTTCATCAGAGCGTTTGTGTATGGATATTGCAAGAATAAAGAGCAAGACAGTATTTGAGAAAAAGGAAAATGCGAAGATAGCAGTTATGTATGCAGTGGCATATCAGTATGAACATCGTGAGGACTGTGACCACCGCGCATTAACACTGTCGCTCCGTTCCCTGCTTTCCGGCATAAGAAAGGCGGGATTCTGATGGAAGTAGCACTTTTAAATGTAAAGATAACATTCCAAAGGAACGAAGTCATCACGGACTCGATAGGAAATCACAAAAACCAATGGACAGATTATTATTCCTGTCATGCTACGGTCAGTGGCGAGAGTGGTTCAGAGAAAAATGTGGCTGCTAATACTTTGTATGAGTCAGACCTTGCTTTTACAGTTCGGTACTGCAAGGCTCTTGCGTGTGCTGACAGCACACATTTCCGTATCGTATTTGATGGAGAACTCTATGATATTACATTTATTGACCACATGAATTATAAGCACAAATGTCTGAAATTCAGATGCAGGAAAGTGAGGAGATAGCATGGCAAATGTACAGATTGATAATTTGGCATCCGAAGTCATGAAAGGGCTTATGGAATATAAAGACCTTGTCACCTCGGATATGAAGGTGGCTGTGAGGAAAGCAGGACGATCAGTGAAAAAAGATATCCAGGCAAATGCTCCAAAGAAAACAGGTGCCTACTCGAAGAGTTGGAAGGTCAGTACAACAAAAGAGACTTCTGAATCTTTGGAACTTACAGTACATTCTCCAAAGAAATATCAGCTTGCACATCTGCTTGAGAAAGGTCATGCAAAAAGGGGCGGTGGAAGGACAAAGGCAGTCCCACATATCGCACCTGCTGAAGAAAGTGCTGTCAAACAACTGGAGTCTGATATTAAAAAGGCAATCGGAGGTTCATGATGGATGAATTAGTGAAAATCATAGAAGAAATGGGGATTCCCTTTGCATATGACCATTTTGCAGAGGGAGAAAGTCCTGACCCGCCATTTTTGTGTTACCTGTTGCCGGGTAGTGATAACTTCGCAGCCGATGGAAGGGTCTATTACAAAATGAGTGAAGTAAGGATTGAACTGTATACAGATTTCAAGGATGTGTCCTTGGAAGAAAAAGTAACTGCCGTGCTTGATAACCACGGTATTTTTTATGAGCAGTCGGAGGTATGGATAGAGGAAGAAAAACTCTATGAAGTTACCTTTGAATTTGCCATGCCAGCATAAAGGAGGAAAATAAAATGGCTAATAAAAAGAATAAAGTCAAGTTTAATATCCGAAATGTGCATTATGCACTGCTTACCAAAAGTGACGATGGAGAGGTGACATATGGTACACCCGTGCCGATGCCCGGTGCGGTATCCATTTCGCTTGATCCAAACGGAGAGCCAAGTGTATTCTATGCAGACGGATATGCATATTACACGATCAATAACAATCAGGGCTATGAAGGTGACCTTGAACTTGCTCTGGTGCCGGAGTCGTTTCGTACCGATGTACTGAAGGAATCCCTCGATGCCAATAATGTGCTTGTTGAAGATGCGACCGTGGAAACAGGTAAATTTGCACTGTTGTTTGAATTTGATGGTGACATCAATAAAATCCGTCATGTGCTTTATAACTGTACGGCGGCAAGACCAACCATCGAATCTGCAACAAAGGAAGATGAAATCGAAGTTAAGACAGAAACCCTGTCGATTACGGCATCACCTCTTGATGGGGGCTATGTAAAGGCACGAACATCTGACAGCACTTCAGCGGCTGCTTATGATGGATGGTATAAAACAGTATATCTTCCGAAAGCAGTATCTGATGCATCAGGTCAGTCCGACAGTGCAAAGGTATCATCAGCAAAGAACAGTTCTAAGGAGGTCGTATCATGAGCCTTATAAAAGATCTTGAAATTGATGGAAAGCAGGTGCCATTCAAGGCATCTGCTGCAATCCCACGAATTTATCGTATTAAGTTTGGAAGGGATATTTATAAAGACCTGAGTGCCTTGGAGAAGGCTGTAGGAAAAGATAAAGAGGAGAGTTCAAGCCTGGATATGTTTTCACTTGAGATGTTTGAGAATATTGCATATGTTATGGCAAAACACGCAGACCCGGGCATTCCCGATACACCAGAAGAATGGCTTGATGAGTTTAATACATTTTCTATTTATCAGATTCTTCCACAACTTATTGAGTTATGGGGATTGAATGTGAAAACGGATGTTGAAGCTAAAAAAAACTTCGCCCGACAGAGCGTCAGATGACAACGCCCTTATTTCTTCTAAGATGTGTGCAGATAGGGTTGTCTATCCGAGACCTTGACCTTCTGACAATAGGGATGGTTAATGATATGTATGCCGAGAGCAGTAATGATGATTATAAGTATCCAGAAGTTGCAACACAGGAAGATTTCGACAGGTTCTAGATTGAGAAAACAGCCATTTTCTGATATAATACGGAAAGTGGTTGAAACATTCTCAGCTACAAATCGGAATTTTTAGGGGGGAGATAAATTATGACCTTCAATAAAGAAAAAATAATCATAAGACCAGAGAAGTTATCCGAATATGAAAAAGTTGATAAGTTGATTTATAAGGCTTTTGCTGAACAACATAGTATAGAAACTGGAAAATTTATGATGCAACACTTTAGAGAAGAAAGAAAAAAAGATACTTTTATCCCAGAGCTTTCTCTTGTTGCTGTATTAGAAAACGGAACAATTGTTGGAGAAGTTGCGCTTCACGAAACAGATATCGTCACAGAAAATGAAAATATTACGCAATTGGTTTTAGCACAAAGTGCTGTTTTGCCAGAATATAGAATGCAAGGAATTATGAGAAGATTAGTAGAATACGCACTAGAGAAAGCTGAAAAAATGGGTTATGGAGCAGTGTTTCTTGGAGGAAACCCTAATCTTTATGGTAGATTTGGCTTTGAACCATCTTCTGCATACGGAATTTATCACGAAAATAGAAAAAAATGGGGCGATGAAGGATTTATGGTGTGTATATTAAAAGCAGGTGTTCTAGATGACGTAACAGGTACAACCTATTATTATGGTGGTTAATATCTGTTGAAAAATTCTAGTTTGTCGGAGTGAAAATTAATAATTTACATAGAAACATCTGTCAGAAATGGCAGGTGTTTTTCTTTTGTTAAGGAGCAGAGATGCTCCTTTTTTTGTACCTAATTTTAGGAGGAGGTGAGAATTCATGGCAAGCCGTATTCAGGGAATTACCGTTGAGATTGGTGGTGATACAACCAAATTGCAGAATGCCCTTAAGGGTGTGAATGGACAGATAAAGTCTACTCAGTCACAGCTGAAGGATGTAAACAAACTGTTGAAACTGGATCCGGGCAACACAGAGCTGATAGCACAGAAACATAAGCTGCTGTCAGAGGCTGTTGGCGAAACAAAGGAAAAACTGGCAACCTTAAAGACGGCAGCGGAACAGGCAAACACGGCGCTTGCCAATGGTGAAATCTCCAAAGAGCAGTATGACGCCCTTCAAAGGGAAATCGTAGAAACGGAGCAGGACTTAAAGAATCTGGAAACCCAGGCGAACCAGTCGGCAACGGCAGTTCAGAAGATAGCAGCGTCTGGGGAAAAGTTAAAGACGGTCGGAAACAACATATCGTCTGCCGGACAGAAACTTCTTCCCGTAACAGGGGCTGTGGCAGGGCTTGGTACGGCTGCGGTTACAACGGCAGCAAACTTTGAATCCTCCATGTCACAGGTACAGGCTACGATGGGAATCACTAAAGACTCCATGTCAACGGTTGACGGGCAGTCTGTTAATACGATGGACACCCTTTCCAAACTGACAAAGAAGATGGGCGCAGAGACGGCATTTTCTGCAAGTGAATGTGCAGAAGCATTAAACTATCTAGCACTTGCTGGATATGACACGGAGCAGATGTGCGATACTTTGCCGACTGTACTCAATCTTGCAGCAGCCGGAGATATTGCACTTGCCGATGCTTCTGATATGGTAACGGATGCGATGTCAGCCCTTGGTATGGGAGTTGATGAAGCAGGAACGATGGTAGACCAGATGGCAAAGACGGCATCTACTACGAATACATCCGTGGCACAGTTAGGGGAAGGTATCCTTACCATCGGTGCAACAGCCAAATCCATCAAGGGTGGTACGGCAGAGCTTAATACGGCACTCGGCATCCTTGCCAATAATGGTATCAAGGGTGCAGAGGGTGGTACGCACCTAAGAAACATCATCCTGTCTTTGCAGAATCCTACGGATAAGGCTGCCATTGCGATGGAAGAACTGGGACTGCAGGTTTATGATTCCGAAGGAAACATGAGGAGCATGAATGATATTCTGGGTGACCTGAATTCTGGAATGGATGGGATGACCTCTGCCGAGAAATCAAATATCATCGGCAGGATATTTAATAAAACCGACCTGTCATCCGTGAACGCACTGCTTGCCAATACGGGAAGTACATGGGATGACCTTCAGCAGTCTATTGCAGACAGCGGGGGTGCTGCCGGACAGATGGCGGATACACAGCTTGATAACCTGCAGGGACAGATCACCATATTGAAATCTGCATTAGAGGGACTTGCCATTTCATTTGGAGAACTGTTGATGCCTGCCATCAAACAGATCGTTGGATGGGTACAGTCATTTGTCGATGTATTAAACGGACTGGATGAAGGGACGAAGAAAACGATTGTCACAATTGCACTTGTCGTGGCTGCCCTTGCCCCGGTTCTTATCATTGTCGGAAAAGTCATCTCCGCTGTAGGAACGATCATGACGATTGTTCCAAAGATTGCCGGAGTCATCAATACAGTTAAAGGGGCATTTGCAGCACTGAATACGACAATGCTTGCAAATCCTATCGTTCTTATTATTGCAGCCATAGCAGCACTTGTGGCTGCCTTTATTTATCTCTGGAATAACTGTGACGGGTTCCGTCAGTTCTGGATTGACCTTTGGGAGAATGTAAAACAGGTTGCGGTTACGGTATGGGAGGCAATAAAATCATTCCTCTCAACAGCATGGGAAGCAATAAAGACTACGGCAGCAACCGTGTTTGGGGCAATCAAGTCATTTTTTACAACCATATGGGACGGCATAAAACTTGTGTTCACCACGGTGCTTGAAGTGATAAAGACAGTGATTGTGACCTATTTTACCATCTACAAAACAGTGATCACGACAGTATTTAATGCAGTCAAACTTGTGGTGACAACCGTGTGGAATGCAATTAAGACCGTGATAACCACGGTTGTGACAGCAATCCAGACTTTTATTACGACAGCATGGAATACGATAAAGACAATCGTGACCACGGTGGTAAATGGAATAAAGACAGCGGTTTCCGGTGCCTTTACTGCGATGTGGACCGGCATAAAGACAACCATAGGAAATATTGTTACAACGATAAAAACGGGATTTGGAACAGCCGTTTCCTTTATTACGGGACTTGCACAGTCTGCGGTCAAGTGGGGAACAGACATTATTGACGGAATCGTAAACGGCATCAAGAAGTGCATCGGCAAGGTAAAGGATGCCGTATCCAATGTGGCAGAGACGATAAAGTCTTATCTGCATTTCTCCGTGCCGGATGAAGGACCTCTTACGGATTATGAGTCATGGATGCCGGATTTCATGGGCGGACTTGCTGAAGGCATAGAAAAGAGCCGTGGACTTGTAACAAAGGAAATCGAGAAACTGACGGATACCATGAATCTTGAAAATATGATGCCGGATATGGATGCAAGCCTGAATGCCACTGTTGGAGGAAAGACTTCTTCCGGGGAGAACGGCACGGTAAAACTTAATCAGCCGATCATGCTGGATGGAAGGGTGATCACGACACTTGTGTCACAGATACAGTATTCCAATGGTCAGGCATCCATGAGAAATCTTGGGATAAGCTAGGAGGTGCAGACAGTGTCAAAAACCGTAGACGGGGTGGTTTATTACACCGTAAGATTTTTAAATTATGCAGGAACAGACCTGCTCGGCACCTGTGATGTGGAAGCAGGCGGTGATGCCACAGACCTTGCACCACAGCCGGAAGTAATCGAGGGCATGGTGTTTAACGGATGGAATGTGGATATCACCAGAGTGATGGAGGACATGACAGTCCGTCCGACCTATAAGAGCGACAGCATTTATTATACAGTCAATTTCCTTAATTACGCCGGGGACGATTATCTTTCAACACAGAAAGTAAAGGAAGGAGAGGATGCAGTCCCTCCGTCCCCGGAAAAGATCAGGGGATTGTTTTTTATAGGGTGGAATACATCTTTTACGGATATTCATGAGGATAAGACCATCCGTCCGAGATACAGGGAGATACCTCCGCATCCGGTATTGAATTTTTATAAAAAGACAAAGGGGAATACTTCGGGAGAGTTTATCCGTTCTTACTCTGCCGTCAATGCCTGCAGCATTACGGCAAAACTGGACGGGGAATGCACGATGTCCTTTAAGATGCTGACGAGGAAGATAGATTCTTTTGTTGATGTAAAATGCATTGCAGAACTGGACGGACTTGTGTTTAACATTACGAATGTGAAAAAAAGTATATCAAGTGGTGTATGTTATACCGAGATGGAATGTGAACACATTTCCTATATCCTGAATGACGATGAATATAAGGTGACTACTTTTGACATGACGGGTACTCCAAGACAGATACTGTGGGCGCTGCTTGCAGGAACACCATTTAGTGTCGGTACGGTGGACATAGAAAAGAAGGTAACACTCAGGGTAAATACAGAAGCAACAAGACGTGCCTGTGTGATGCAGCTGCTTGCCCTTGTAAAAGGGGAAATCGAATATTACGGATACGCTATCGGCATCCGTAAGCACAGGGGAAACAGCCAGACAGTGGATATCATGAAAACGGAAAATGTCAAGGATATCAGTTATTCCTATAATGCAACGGAACAGAGGTACAGTTATTCCGTTGACCTGTACAGAAAAGGAAATGTTGACCTTGGGGATGAACTCCTTCTTGACTTTAAGCCTTTGTCCATATACAGGCAGAAGCGTGTGGTCGGCATGGAGTGGAATCCGTTCAACTATAATGAGGTGAGCATTACGATTGGTGCTTATATACCGACCATCAATGATTCGCTTTATTCTGTTGTTACAAGCGTGGAAGATATCAGAAATACCACGGCAAAATACACGGTGGAATTTGGGGAGATCATCGGAAACGGTTCTTTTTATTTTACAAGGGCATATAATGACAGACCATATTTTCAGTACCAGACAAATGATGGAAAGACACCGACAGTAACGCTGACTAAGAAATCCGGCAGTGCATTTGCTTCTTATGTTGGTGCATCCATATCCGGGGTTTCTTCCTCAACGAGAACGGTCATTGCATTTTACTGTACCGTGCCGGATGAAACAGAAGAAGAGGAAGATACGGATTAAGGAGGTGCTTTCGGATGGCTGTGTTCAGCGGGGATGAGTATAAGAAGGCTTCATCAGATGCACTTGCATTTATAAAAAGACAGCTTGATGTAAACAACTTCAAGTGTCAGATAACATTCGACAAAGAATATGATGACAGTTATTCCGGGGATATCGTCTGGGGATATGTAACAGGGATATCCGTTGAGGAAGATCAGGTAAGGGCGAAATACATCTCGCCATCCACTTATTATGATTTTAACTATAAGGGAAAGGTTACCGGGACTGCAAGGAATCTTTCGGATTTCAGTGATTATGCTGTGAATGTTTATGTTGTTCATGATGCCGATTACAAGGTGATTACCTGTCCTATCAAAGCAGACGGGACATGGGAGTCTGCAATGACATACAGGGAAACTTACAAATCTGATGAAGGAAGTAAGACCGTGACCTATCCGCTTGATATAACGGTAGGTGAGGGGATTAAAGAGTTCCGTCTTGCCCAAGGCATAAAAGGAAAATGGGAACAGATTTCATCCTCAGATGAGGTGACGGTTGAAAGATATGTGTATGATGCAGACACAGAGATAAAAGCCGAAGATGGCGGGTATGGATACAGTTATTTTAAGTACTTCACCGTAAGGCTTTACAGTTATTCGGATGCGGAATACATCAATGATATCTGTAAGATATGGAACTGTGGCGGTGGAAAATATATGTGGTACACCAATAAAGCTGCAACGGGGCATAAGATAGGGAAGGTCATGCAGCAGATATGGAGGGATGGTGCGGTTGCATTTGATGCTGTCGGCATAGCAGGTGCTGTTATGAATCTGCAAAAAGGCAGACTTCCGGCATCATTCCTTATTCCGACAGATGACCCTCAGTATAATAAGGACGGCTCTAATGCCCTCGGTGCATATGGCTATATGCTGAATTCCAGAACATGGGCATATGATGTGGGACTTGCCCTTCTGGTATTTACCACAAGCGGTGATTATGATATCTGCAAAGAAATGCTGAACCGAATGAAGTATGAGCAGAATGATGACGGGAGTTTCAATTTTTCCTACGATATTTATATCGGACAGTTGTTTGACGGGTATGTAAGAACCGGGGCAATGGGATGGCTGGTGTGGGGAGCCTGTTATTACACGATGGAAAGCGGGGACAGGGATTTTGTGAAGATGATAAAAAAAGCCGGGGACTGGCTTGTGTCAAAACAGGTCACGGATTCATCCGATCCACGATATGGATTGATGACAGGAGGTTACGGCAGTTACAACATGGAGGATTATTCTTATTCCGGTGAGGAGATAGAATGGTGTTCCGTGGAACACCAGTGTTCAGCATTACAGGCACTTGAGGGATGTTCCCTTGTGCTGAAAAATAAAAAATACAAGGAAGCAGCAGAACTTGTCCGGGACAGTCTTTTTCTAAAATGCTACGACAGGGAGAATGGACGGTTCTTTCAGGGCATAAACGGGGGAGTGCCAGATAAGGCATGGGCGCTTGACTGCACCACATGGGCAGGGACACTTATCTTTTCCGTGGTGCATTCATCAACGGCAGAAGCCTGTCTTGAAACTGCAAGGAGTGTGTATCTTACGAAGAATAAGAAGATCATACAGAGCAGGGAGAAAGATTATTATAATACGGCATATTCAGACGATGAAACATTTTCCGGCTTTAAGCCGTACAGTGATAAGACGGCTGACTATAAAGGTGCGCCGGATATTGTGTGGACGGAGGGAACGCTTGGATATTCCACGCTTGCTTATGTGCTGGGGAATATGGACGAGGCAAAGAAATATGTGGATGAGTGCATCAGACTGCAGAACTGTGGCGGGAGTACGGGCGGCGTGATATACACAACAGCCACCTATGGAATGCTTCCGTGGGAGTTTCATGTATGGGAAAGCGTGGTATCATCGTCATGGCTGTATCTTGTCATTAATAATCCCGATGTTCTTTTTCCAAGAACACTCAGACAGGTCTATTATATGGCTAAGATAAACAACATCCATGATGAAAGAAAATAGAATAAACAATTTCGGAATCAAGCAGTTATCCATAATGGGTAGCTGCTTTTTTCATACAAAAATTTATAAGGAGGACAAGACGATGAAGGAATTCTGGAATGCAGTACAGTTCGTATTTACGGCTGTAGGTGGATGGCTTGGTTACTTTTTGGGAGGATGTGATGGTTTGTTATACGCATTAATTGCATTTGTGGCCATTGATTATATCACAGGGGTCATGTGTGCAATCAATGACAAAGCATTATCGAGTGAGGTTGGTTTTAAAGGCATCTGCCGGAAAGTTCTGATTTTTCTTTTGGTGGGAATCGCAAACATTCTTGATTTGAATGTAATCGGGACAGGCAGTGTGCTTAGAACAGCAGTGATCTTCTTCTATATTTCCAATGAGGGAGTAAGCCTTTTGGAAAATGCATCCCATCTGGGACTGCCTGTACCACAGAAGATTAAAGCAGTATTAGAACAGCTGCACGACCGTGCAGAAGATGAAGAAAAGGAGGATGACTAATATGTGTCAGAGATTTGGTATTGACGTAAGTCATTGGCAGGGGGATTTCAACTTTGCCAATGCGAAGAACAACGAGGGTGTAGAGTTTGCCATCATTAAGGCAGGAGGCGGTGATGCCGGACTTTACAAAGACAGCAGATTTGAGGACAATTACAGAAAATGCGTGGAATGTGGACTTCCCAAAGGAGCATATTTCTATGGAAATGCAAAAAGCGTGGCTGATGCAAAGAAAGAGGCAGAGTATTTTATTTCTATCCTTAGTGGCAAGAAATATGAATACCCTGTCTTTTATGATGTTGAGGGTAAAATGATTACAGACAATGACAGAGCAACTCTTACAGAGATTGTGAAGGCATTCTGTGAAATCATGGAAAGTGCCGGATACTGGGTTGGCATTTATTCATCTGAGTCATTTTTCAACAGCGAAATGAATGACGGAGAACTCACAAGATACAGCCATTGGGTTGCAAGGTGGGGCAAGAGCAAGCCTGCTCCAAACAGCGGTGCTGAAACGCAGATGTGGCAGTTTGGTGGAGAAACAAATCTTATCCGTAGCAATAAAATCAATGGTCAGACCTGTGACCAGGATTACTGCTATGTAGACTATCCTGCAAAGATTAAGGCGGCAGGGCTGAATGGATATGCTAAGTTAGGAACATCTGCGCCTGCAAAGAAATCCAATGAGGTAATTGCTGATGAGGTGATTGCAGGCAGATGGGGGAACGGTGCTGACAGAAAAGAAAGACTTGAGGATGCCGGATATGATTATTCTGCTATTCAGGGCATTGTAAATGACAGGCTTGGAGCCCCATCCAAGAAGTCTGTTGATGAGATTGCCAGAGAAGTAATTCATGGTGACTGGGGCAATGGTTCTGATAGAAAGAACCGACTCGCACAAGCCGGATATGACTATTCGGAAGTCCAGAGAAGAGTAAATGAACTCTTAAAGTAAATATGTTTTATGCCATAGGCTCGGAGGGAGAAATCCTTCTGAGCCTTATTTTTTTGCCTTGAAATAGGAAAATGGCTGTTTTCCTTACTTCCTCATTTGAAGGTGATAATAACTTTTTTATATTTCTTCCCGCCAATTTTGCTTTTTTCTGTCCAAGGGATAGTGAAGGGAAAAGGATATATTTTCGGTCAATCACTTAAAAAATGCCCAGCGAATAGTGAAGGGTATACGACTTAACGATGAACCTATAAAAGTTATTCCCTTCAAATTCGATGGAGGTGAAACAGCATGAACGATACACAGCGACAGCAGATAAAGGAACTCAGAGGCAAAGGGTATGGATACGGAAGAATCGCACAGGTGCTTTCTTTAAGTGAAAATACCATAAAGACATATTGCAGAAGGCACGGACTTGGTGGAGTGTTGGCAAACCCTGCACCCATTGATGGGGAAGTGCATTATTGCCTTTGTTGTGGTAAAGAAGTGGTGCAGCCGGGGGGACGGAAAGAGAAGAAGTTCTGCTCGGATAAATGCAGAAATAAGTGGTGGAATGCCAATCTGGATAAGGTCAATCGCAAAGCGGAATATAGTTTTGTCTGTGCTTACTGCAAAAAGCCTTTCAGTGCATATGGGAATAAGAACAGGAAGTATTGCTCGCATGAGTGTTATATCCTCGACAGATTTGGAGGTGAGCAGTAATGGAAGAGATAAATGTAAAAAATAAAGAATCACTTGTTCCTGTATGCGAGAAGTACACGCTTACCATAAAAGAGGCAGCCGCCTATTTCAATATTGGAGTCAAGAAGATGCGTAGACTAGCAGAAGAAAATACAGGAAGATTTTCAGTTTTTTGTGGAAATAAGTTCCTTATCATCCGTCCGAAATTTGAGAAATTCATAGATGAGTCATCAGAAATATAATCTGCTGGAAGTAGTTATTTATCTGCCAAAAGTAGTTGATAAATAAGTGGTTTAGAGTGATATATGTTATACCCCGGATGGGGAATTTCAAATAAGAAGGGAGTGAAGAAGAGATGAAACCGTATATCAAGGACAAAGACACTATTACGGTACAGGAAACAGTTGAACATTATAAATTGAGCCGGAGAAAGTTCTATGAATTGTTGCATCAAGATGGTTTGGATTTTATTGCATTCTATTATAACGGACGAAGATTGATTCTGCGAGCTGAATTTGAAAAATTCTTAAATAAACATCCAGAGATTAGAAGGAGGGAACGCTGATGGCAGGAAAAGCAGGACTTCGAAGAGATTCAAAGCATAGGGTGCTTAGAAGAGGAGAATCAATAAGAGCAAATGGAAAATATCAATTCAAGTATCATATAGGTGGAAAACCGCATTTTGTTTATAGTTGGAGATTAGAACCTACGGATCCACTCCCGGTTGGTAAAAAGCCATGCCTTTCGTTGAGAGAACTGGAAAAACAGATAGGATATGACCTTGATAACCGATTGGACCCATTAGGAAAGAATATTACGGTGAATGAATTGGTTGAGAGATACCTCAGAACTAAAGTGGGAATGCGACCGAACACATTAACCAATTATAATTTTGTGAGGAATATTCTGAAAAAGGAGTCTTTCGGAAGTCAAAAGATTTCAAAAGTTAAGACATCTGATGCAAAACTGTTTCTTATAAAAATGCAGCAGGAAGATGGAAGAGGGCATAGCACGATAAAGACAGTGCGTGGAGTTCTCCGTCCGGCATTTCAGATGGCAGTAGACGATGATGTCCTTATGAAGAATCCGTTCCAATTTGAATTGGCAGGAGTAGTAGTAAATGATGCTGTCACAAGGGAGGCAATCACAAAGGATCAGATGCGAAAATTCTTAAAGTTTGTACATGACGATGTAGTTTACTGCAAGTATTATGAAGTAATATACATTCTTTTTCATACAGGGATGCGTATTTCGGAGTTTTGTGGATTGACGATGAAAGATATTAATTTAGAGAAAAGAACCATCAATATCGACCATCAGTTGCAGAGAACTTCGAAGATGGAGTATGTGATTGAGCCGACAAAGACGAATGCCGGAACAAGGGTAATTCCAATGACAAAAGAAGTTACAGAAATGTTTCGAGCAATCATTCAAGACAGACCAGAATATAAAGTTGAGAAAGTGGTAGATGGATACACTGGATTTCTTTTTCTGGATAAGAACGGAATGCCGCTAGTTGCCATGCACTGGGAACATAGATTTAACAGTATGGTGGGCAGGTACAACGAGATTTATAAGGTACAGATACCAAATATCACACCCCATGTATGCCGTCATACATATTGCTCCAACATGGCGAAATCTGGCATGAATCCTAAGACATTGCAGTACCTCATGGGGCATTCGGATATTGCCGTGACACTTAATGTTTACACCCACGTTGGACTTGAGGATGCGGAGAAAGAACTTCAGAAGATGCAGGAATTGGAAAATGCAAGAAAAGAGATGGGAATTTCGGACAAGGATGATAAGCCTTTGAAACAGAATATGTTCAAGGTGGTTTGATAATAGAATATTGATATAGATTTGTGGCACTCAGGCTATATGGCTTGGGTGCCTTTTTGGCTGGTAAAAATATGCCTTGGCTGATATAATGTAAATTGAAAATAAATAAGAATATTTTGTTAGATATATAGTTGGCTATTAATGGCATCTGAGATATCGTAGGATGCTTTTACGATTGGAGGATAAGGCATAATGATAAACTTGGGTACATTAAAGGAAATAACTGATTTGAGAAGTGTATGGTCGCATGAGGCATTGAATTTTACTCCTTGGGTAGCGGAGAATGTTGACCTGCTTGCAGATGCTGTTGGTCTTGATATTACAGTTGATGAGACAGAATCATCTGTTGGAGATTTCAATGTTGATATTTATGCATCTGAAACAGGCACAGACAGAAAGATTATCATTGAAAATCAATTAGAAGACACGGATCATGACCATCTTGGCAAATTGATTACTTATGCATCCGGGAAAGACGCAGACGTGGTTATTTGGGTAGTAAAACACGCACGAGAGGAACACAAGGCAGCAGTTGAGTGGCTTAATAACCATACGGATGACAAGATTGGATTCTTCTTATGTGAAATAAAGTTGTTCCAGATAGGAGATTCTGATATTGCTCCATCATTCACAGTAGTGGAAAGACCAAATGATTGGACGAAGGAGATTAAGAAGACAACTGCTACAAATCCAACACAGCAGCAGAGACTGGAATATTGGCAGGCGTTCAATGATTATGCCTTTCAGAACGCAGAATTTAACAAAGCATTTAATAAGAGAAAACCAACGACAGATCATTGGATGGATTTTAGTATTGGATCATCAGCTTGTCATATCGCAGTATCTCAAATCCAAAAAAGAAATGCGATTGATGTTGAATTGTACATAAATGATGATAAGGAACTTTTCAGAAATTTGCTTTTACATAAAGATGAGATTGAATCAGTGATGGGATTGGTACTTGATTGGAGAGAACTGCCGGAAAGAAAGGCAAGTCGTATTATTATTGAAAAAGAAGTGACGTTTGATAATCGTGCCACATGGTCACAGCAGTTTGATTATATCATGGATGTCTGCATGAAGATGAAGAAGGCATTTAAGAAGTACTTATAAGAAGGTGGTATCAATGAACACGGTAGATATGATTATTTCTTCATCCACAAGTTTTTATAATGATTTAAAGAAAGACCCGTATGGACGATATCGTTCTTGGGAGCATTGTTATTCAAATTTTTATCATGCTAGAGAAAAAAATAATGTTGATGTAGATTACTTAAGTTTACAATTAGCTTTTTACTTGGCGAGTTGGGGAATGTATAGAGGTTCTTCGTTTCTTTTGCAGAAAGATTATAAGATACATGCGCCTGTTGTTGAAAAGTTGCTGGATAAAAAATATGACTCATTGATGGGGATAAATTGTTCAGGATTGAAGAACGAAGTGAATCAGAAAAAACTTATAGAATTGAATGCATTTATGAGTAAGTATTATGATGTTATTCGCAGGAATGTAAAAGAGAAAGATTTGAAGAATAACTTATCATATACTCTGATTACGAAAATTTTAATGGGAACTATGGGCTGTGTTCCGGCATATGACAGATATTTTATTGCTGGCATCAAGAATCAAAAGGTTGCTACAGGAAGTTACAATATTAAGTCTATTTTACAGCTTGCAGATTTTTATGAAAGAAATGAATCTCGTTTAGAACCTGTCAGAGAGAATATGAGAGTGTATGATTTACCATACCCACAGATGAAAATGATTGATATGGGGTTCTGGCAAATTGGGTTTGATTTGGATACTAACAAAGGAATAAATGTAGCACATTAGTAATGGTTTATTCTGCACACCCCCTTTTGTTAAATAATGCACACCCCCATCCGTAGTCTGAACCCCCTTAACTGACTACGATTTGACTACTACACAAGGCATTGATTTGCTCCGTTTTGCATTGTTTTGCAAAAAGTGTAGTTATAAACAAGAAAAATACGATGCCATAAAAAGCCGATAAAACCTTGCAAAACTCGGCATTACAGAGCATTTCAGAACAGGAGAAATTTATGATTAGAGTATTATTCATCTGCCACGGCAACATCTGCCGCAGCACTATGGCAGAAAGCGTTATGACATATTTAGTTAAACAGGCAGGAGTTGAAGATCAATTTTACATCAACTCAGCGGCAACAAGCCGTGAAGAAATAGGCAATCCGCCACATAGCGGAACTGTGGCGCAGCTTAAAGCGGAGGGAATACCTGTAATTCCTCATAGAGCAGTGCAGATGACACTTAATGATTATGAGGAGTATGATTACCTGATTGGCATGGATACAGAGAATATCCGCAATATGCAGAGACTATCTGGTGGAGATCCTGACGAAAAGGTATACAAGCTTATGACATTTGCAGGTTCAGGTTCGGATGTGGCAGACCCTTGGTATACAGGAGATTTTGAGGCGACATATAAAGATGTAAGAAAAGGATGTGAAGGATTGCTAAAAGTTCTTATGAATCTTTAATTAAATAGTATATTTTCCCTACCCCTGCATAAACTGTACAAACAGATATGCAGGGGTTTTTATTTGAAAACTTATATTGAAGAAAGGGTTATAGATATAGCTGATTATATAATCGACAATAATGCAACAGTGCGCAAGGCGGCTAAGCAGTTTGGGGTGAGCAAAAGCACAGCACATAAAGATGTTACGACAAGACTTTTGGAGATAGACCCACAGCTTGCAGCGAAGGTCAGGAAAATACTGGATATTAATAAGCAGGAACGCCACATAAGGGGTGGACTTGCAACCAAAGAAAAATATTCACATATGACAAGATAAAATAATTTTTATATTTTACATTTTATATTTTGGACTTTATATTGTATATTTTGTACTTTATATTTTGCACTTTGTACGTTATACATAAAAAGAAAATTGAATAAATCAGACATAACTACCAATAATATAACTGGAATTATAAATGTGACAGACACACATTTTATTAGTAAATATTAGTTGTTGTATTAATGGAGGTTGTAGAATGAATTATGATTCGTCTGACTTTGCAGGTGGTGTACCAATGAATGAGCCGGATGCAGTAAGGTGCTGTGCACCAGCGGCAAGTGCTTATAGTGATGGAATTCCGGCAGGATATCTTGATAATCCGTGTATTCCAGCAGGAAGCCATAACAGGTCACATAAGGTTATGGAACATAGAAAGCTTGAGATAAGAAAGGTTATAGGCAGGGAAATTCTTGACTCAAGGGGCAATCCGACAGTTGAGGCACAGGTTATGCTAAAAGACGGAACAGTTGGAATGGGAAAGTCACCAAGCGGTGCGTCAACAGGTGCGTTTGAGGCGGTAGAACTCAGGGATATGAATCTTAAACGATATGGTGGTAAAGGTACGCTTAAAGCAGTTAATCACATAAATGTCGAGCTTAATAACAGCGTTCTTGCGATGGATTCGTCAGAAACATATTCAGTTGATAAAGCGATGATTGACGAAGACAAAACGCATGATAAGGCACGGCTTGGAGCTAATTCGATACTTGCAGTTTCAATTGCGGCAGCAAGAGCTGCAGCACAGTCGCTGCATCTGCCGCTGTATCGTTTCCTTGGAGGAGTGGCTGGTACTACACTGCCGGTTCCACTTATGAATATAATTAATGGTGGAAGACATGCTGTTGGAAGCGATTTTCAGGAGTATATGATAGTTCCAGCAGGAGCACCTTGTTTCAGGGAAGCTTTAAGAATGGGAACAGAAGTGTTTCATTCATTAAGGGACATACTTTCACAGAGGGGATATGTTACAACTGTTGGTGACGAGGGCGGATTTGCACCTGCCATAACAAAGGCAGATGAAGTGTTTGCTGTGTTGCAGGAAGCAGTTATGGCAGCAGGATATGAACCGGGTAAGGATGTGTATTTTGCTATGGATGCTGCGGCATCAGAACTTTACAATACAGAGAGCGGATTATATGAATTTGCAAGAGAATACGCAGCTCTTGGAAACTCAGCCGATGGCGGAATAAAAAGGAGTACTGAAGAATTAATTAATTATTATGAAATGCTGGTTAATAAATTTCCAATTATTTCAATTGAAGACCCTCTTAATGAGGAAGATTGGAGTGGCTGGAAAAGCATTACAGAAAGACTTGGGGAAAAAGTACAGCTTGTGGGAGATGATTTATTCGTAACTAATACAGTAAGATTAAAGAAAGGAATTGAGATGGGTTGTGCGAATTCAATTCTTATAAAGCCTAACCAGATTGGAACATTATCAGAGACATTAGAAGCAGTAAAAATGGCACATAGATACGGTTACACAGCAATTGCCAGCCATCGCTCAGGTGAAACAGATGATACAACAATAGCAGATCTGGCAGTTGCTCTTAATATGGGTCAGATAAAGACAGGTGCACCATCAAGAGCCGAGCGTATCGCCAAATACAACCGCCTCCTACAAATAGAAGACGAACTAGGCGAGTCCGCCACATACGCTGGCATAGAAGCTTTTGGAAAATAGTCAAACAAGACATAAAGAAATTAAATAAAAAACTGTATACAATATTAGAATATTGTATACAGAAAATCCTAAGTATGGTTATGATGTATACTGTAAAAAACGTCTGATATATTCAATTAACAGAAATTAAATAAAGAATAAAAACAGCAGCAAGAGCTACCATATTACAAGCTGGGTGCTTTTGCAGCCGTGGGCACTTAGCGGCTGGATTTCAACCGCTTATGTGTCCGTTATGGCTGCAAGCAATGCAAACGTGCCAAGCGGTAATATAGCAGTCCTTGCTGCGTATGTTGTCAATCCGTAAATTAGCAAAAAACTGTAATTGAGTTATTTATCAATCTTTTAATCAGTTAAATCTGTAATTTGGCAATATCTTCATACTTAGATGAGATATTTTCCGAATGCTTTTATAACAGTGCCGTAATACTCAAATCCTTCTTCTTAGAAAGATCAATATATTCCCCATCAACCTGCACAACTGGCTTATGAAGTGCACTGTCATTAATAAGTATAACCTTTCCTACACGTCCGTCAGACAGACGTACATCAGTGTGAATGTAAGATGAAGCTACATTTTTAAGGAAAGGTATTGCAAATACAGGGTCAAACTTGGTAAATGCGTCTTCATACATAAGGCGTACTACCTCAAATGGACATATAGGAGCTCTGTATATACGGCTTGAAGTCATTGCATCATATACATCAGCTATTGCAATAATCTTGGCTGTTTCAGGTATTTTATCGCCCTTGAGTCCGAAAGGATAACCAGTTCCGTCACATTTTTCGTGATGGAGAAGAATAGCTTCCTTAACAGACATAGGCATAAATTTGTTCTTAACCTGCTCGTAACCTAAGTTGACGTGCTTTTTCATAATTTCGTATTCGTTATCAGTAAGATTTCCGGGCTTGTTAAGAATCTTCTCAGGTATAAGGAGCTTGCCAATATCGTGCATAAGTCCGGCGAGTGTAAGTACTTTAATCTTCTCCTGATTGTAGCCCATCCATTTGCCAATGACAGAAGCAATTAAAGCGACATTCATAGAGTGGACATATGTAAGGTCATCAACGTCACGCATAGCGTGAAGCATATCAAATAACTGTAATGAGTTGTTAGACTCAGCAACGATGTCAATAGTATTTTTGACTAAAGATTTTGTGTCAACTTCATCATCAGATGAGATTAACTTCTTTAAGTCATCTTTGAAATTGTCAATATGTTCATTGTAATGTTCTTCAAATGTCTTGAATTCTTCTGAGTTACGGACAGTTTCGTAGTATTTGGTATTCTCATCATCAGCGGCTTTGGCAGCTTCTTTAGCTTCGTCTACAGCAGAAATTCTACTTATAGTACGGTTATCTGTGGCAGAATCAGTCTTAGTCTTATCATATACAGATATTTCAAGAATGTGATGTCCTGAAATTCTTGAAATGAGGTCAAGATTAAGGATAGTTCCTTTTGTCAAAAGGACAGAACCGTCATTAAGTATTACGTCACGGGAAAGTTCCATTCCTTCTTCCGCATCAAATATAAATATTGTAAGTTCATTCATTAGTTAAATCCTCTTATACGGCTTGAATATTAGTAATCATATTACGATTAAATGATAAAAATATTATAAATTTAATATATAAAAAAGTCAATTAGACTTGACGTATTAGCATCAATTGTGTAGTATCTATATGCAGTTAATTAAATAATGATTATATCCCTTATTTAGAGCGGTGGAGATACATAGGATCTATGAAGCCCGGCAACCCCTTTTTAGGAAGGTGCCAACCTGAGCGAGAGAATTCGAACAATGAGAGGATTTCGAGATAAACAATCGGGGTCCCTTAGGGGGCTCCGGTTTTTGCTATTACATTTAAAAAGTCGGAAACACCAAGGATGATAAGTGATATTAATCACAGTGACTAAAGGATTAGATATTAAGAAGGAGAAAGACAAAGAATGGAAAAAAGATTATTTACATCAGAATCAGTAACTGAAGGACATCCTGACAAAATCTGCGACCAGATTTCAGATGCAGTGCTTGATGCACTTTATGCACAGGATCCATATTCAAGAGTAGCCTGCGAGACACTTACTAACACAGGTTTCGTTATGGTTATGGGTGAGATTACAACTAAGGCAAATGTTGATATTCCTCAGATTGTACGTGATACAGTTGTAGAGATTGGTTACGATAGTTCAGAAAAAGGCTTTGATGGTAATACTTGTGCTGTTATGGTTGCACTTGATAAGCAGTCAGCAGATATAGCTATGGGTGTTGATAAGGCACTTGAAGCTAAGGAAGGCGTAGATAAGGAAGATGATGACCTTGGTGCTGGAGATCAGGGTATGATGTTTGGTTATGCTACTAACGAGACAGAAGAATATATGCCATACTCAGCAGCACTTGCACAGAAGCTTTCCAAGCAGCTTACAAAGGTTCGCAAGGACGGTACATTAAGCTACTTAAGACCAGATGGAAAGACACAGGTAACTGTTGAATATGATGAGAACAACAAGCCAATCCGTCTTGATGCAATTGTTGTTTCGTCACAGCATGCACCGGATGTAACACAGGAACAGATTCACGAAGATATCAAGAAGTATGTTATCGATGCAATCGTTGACCAGGCTATGGTAGATGCAGATACTAAGATATTCATCAATCCAACAGGACGTTTCGTTATAGGTGGTCCAAATGGGGATTCAGGCCTTACAGGTAGAAAGATTATCGTAGATACTTACGGTGGAGCTGCAAGACATGGTGGTGGAGCTTTCTCTGGTAAGGACTGCACTAAGGTTGACCGTTCGGCAGCATACGCAGCCCGTTATGTAGCTAAGAACTTAGTTGCAGCAGGTATCGCCGACAGATGTGAAATCCAGCTTTCATATGCTATAGGTGTTGCACATCCAACATCTATATGTGTTGATACATTTGGCACAGGTAAGTTAAGTGATGAGAAGATTGTAGAAATCATAAGAGAGAACTTCGATTTAAGACCAAACGGAATTATCAAGATGCTTGACTTAAGAAGACCTATCTACAAGCAGACAGCAAGCTATGGCCACTTTGGACGTACAGATCTTAACCTTCCTTGGGAGCAGTTAGATAAGGTTGATGCACTTAAGAAGTATCTTTAATAAAGATATAATTGGATGGATTTAATTAGTTAAATTATAGGAATTAATATAATTATAATGGATATATGGCGGATACATTTTAGAATTAGTAAAATGTATCCGCCATATTTTGATTTTTTGTAAGAATGCAAATGTAAATTTTCTGCTATGTAGGTTTTGGCATAATGTGAGTTCTTGATTATTTCGGTGTTATATCAAGAATATGAAACACAAATCTAATGCTATTTTATGCTTTTAAAAAATTTTTTCTTTTTTTAGCGTTTAGGACTTTTAAAATTCTGTATTTATGTATATAATGTTGATTAGCTATGAAAAATGTTTTTGATAGCAGGTATATTAACAAGATATAATTGTTGGAAAAGTTAAAGTGTGATGCTGGTATATAGTATTTTATACTTAATATAGTATAGCATTTTACAATGTATAGTACTTATAGTATTTAATGTATAGTGCTTTAACAGAATTATGTAATAGATTGGATAATTATAGAAGATTAGGGAGGAGAACAGTATGTTATCTACTGATATTGGTATTGATTTAGGTACTGCAAGCATTCTTGTATATATAAAAGGAAAGGGTGTTGTGTTAAAAGAGCCATCAGTTGTTGCCTTTGACAGAGATACTAATAAGATTAAAGCTATCGGAGAGGAAGCAAGACTTATGCTTGGTAGAACACCTGGTAATATTGTCGCTGTACGACCTCTTCGTCAGGGCGTTATTTCTGATTACACAGTAACAGAAAAGATGCTTAAATATTTCATTCAGAAAGCAATTGGTAGAAGAATGTTAAAGAAGCCTAGAATAAGCGTATGTGTTCCATCAGGAGTTACAGAAGTTGAGAAGAAGGCGGTTGAGGATGCAACTCTTCAGGCAGGAGCAAGAGAAGTTGCAATTATCGAAGAGCCAATTGCGGCAGCTATTGGAGCAGGTATTGATATTTCAAGACCTTGCGGTAATATGATAGTTGATATCGGTGGTGGTACTACAGATATCGCTGTTATTTCACTTGGAGGTACTGTTGTTAGTACATCTATAAAGATTGCAGGTGATGATTTCGATGAAGCACTTGTTAGATATATGAGAAAGAAGCACAACCTTCTTATCGGTGAAAGAACAGCCGAAGATATTAAGATAAAGATAGGATCAGCGTATCCAAGACCAGAAGTAGTTACAATGAATGTAAGAGGACGTAATCTTGTTACAGGTCTTCCAAAGACAGTTGAAGTTACATCTGAAGAGACAGAAGAAGCATTAAGAGAAGCTACTTCACAGATTGTTGAAGCTGTACACAGCGTATTAGAAAAGACACCTCCAGAACTTGCATCTGATATTGCAGATAGAGGTATTGTTCTTACAGGAGGCGGAAGTCTTCTTTCAGGTCTTGAAGATCTTATAGAGTCTAAGACAGGAATTAACACAATGACAGCAGAAGACCCTATGACAGCAGTTGCTATAGGAACTGGTAAGTTTATTGAATTCCTTTCAGGATACAGAGAAGAATAGATTTAAGAAAAGGGGTCAGGTATGGTAAGAGGTTTATATACTGCTTATACTGGATTGGTGAATCAGCAGAAGAGACTGGACATTGTATCTAATAATCTGGCAAATTCTACAACAACAGGTTACAAGAAAGAGGGCATGACTACCCAGAGCTTTGATTCAGTATATGGGATTAAGGTTAAAGATGAGACAGTTGGTTATATGAATCAGAATATAGGCAAGATGAGTCTTGGAGTAAAGATAGGAGAAACTTACAGAAGCTGGGATCAGGGTTCTTTAAAGAATACTGAGAGTTCTTATGATTTTGCACTTGCAGGCGATGGCTTTTTCTCTATATCATTCACTAACAAAGCAGGTGAGACATCAACACTTTATACCAGGGATGGATCGTTCCAGATGAACAGCGAAGGCTATCTGGTTACCAAGGATGGTGATTATGTGCTTGGAGAGAGTGGAGATCCAATCGTTCTTCCAACAGACATATCCAAGCTTACAGTTGATTCTACAGGAAGAATATATGCAGACGGACAGTATGTAGATACATTTGGAATTGTAGATTTTGAAGATTATAATTACATAGAAGCATATGGAGAAAATCTTTACAGAGCTGTAGACGGTGCAACATTTAAAGATTCAACAGCAAGTGTTAATCAGGGGTATCTTGAAACATCTAATATTAATGTTGTATCAGAAATGGTCGATATGATTAACATAGCAAGAGAATTTGAAAGTAATCAGAAGATTGTTAATTCGATTGATGAAATGCTTGGCAAGATGGTAAGTATTTCCGAATTGTAATCACATAGGAGGATAAGATTATGATGAGATCATTATGGACTGCTGCATCAGGAATGATGGCACAGCAGACAAGTGTAGATACAATATCTAATAATCTGGCTAATGTTAATACGGTCGGTTATAAGTCAGAATCAACAGAATTTAAATCATTATTATATCAGAATCTCCAGTCGAGAACAACATCTGCGAATGGAGAATATAAGCCGGTAGCTGCACAGGTAGGACTTGGTGCAAGAGTTGCGTCAGTTACATCACATTTTACACAGGGTGCTATGAATGCAAGTGACAGCTCAACTGATTTTGCGATTAGTGGTGACGGATTATTTGCTGTACAGAATGAAGAAGGTGAGACAGTATATACACGTAATGGTAATTTCTACTTCTCAACAGCAACAGAAGGAATGATGTTATGTACAGCAGATGGTTATCCTGTACTTAGCACAGATGGACAGCCAATCGTATTATCATCAGATTACAATGCGGCTAATATTAAGGTATCATCAGAGGGTGACCTTATGTATCCAGGTGAAGATGGTAATCTTGCTAATATAGGTGTTAAGATAGGACTTTTCCAGTTCGCTAATCCATCAGGTCTTGATAAGCTTGGTGGTAACTATCTTGCAGAGACTGAAGCATCAGGGGTTCCGATGAATGAGGAGACTGACGGAGTTGCTAAGAAGAGCCAGTTAAAGCAGAATTATCTTGAAGCATCAAATGTACAGGTGGCAACAGAGATGGTTAACCTTATTACAGCACAGAGAGCATATGAGTTATGTTCTAAGGCAATCACAACATCAGATACAATGATGGAACAGGCTAATGCATTAAAGAGATAAATAAAAGAGATATGATTTGCAGTAATGACAAGGGAGAATAGGTATGGATTATTCAACATCGATAAGTACAAGTTATGCAGATACATATGATAAAACTTCGTCACAGCTTAGTGATAAGCTCGCAAGTACAGATTTCTCGCAGGCATCAGACGATGAACTTATGAGCGTGTGCAAAGACTTTGAAAGCTACTTTGTTGAGCAGATGTTAAAGTCAATGCAGAAAATGGCTAAGATAGATGCAGATGATGACGACGACTCATCTTTATTCAGCAGTATGGCATCTATTTCAGGCAGTTCGGATTCGGCTATGAGTACAATGGGAAGTTACTTTGGCGATGAGATGATAAAGAACTACGCAGAAGTATTTACAGAGTCTAATAATGGGAAAGGACTTGGAATAGCCCAGACATTATATGAACAGATGAAGCGTAATTATTCTTCAGATTTATAGATTGCAGTGTGTTTTAAGTGGACGGTTTTATTAAACACAATGTGGTTTTAATATTAATATATTATTAAAGAGAGGGAAGCAGATTGGATTACGAGTCTGTTAAATACGTTGAAGGATTTATAGATAATATAATTTATCGTAATGAAGACAATGGATATACAGTATTTGAGATAATATATCAGGGTGAAGATGTCACCTGTGTTGGTACGTTAAGTTATATCAACACAGGTGAATTTATTACTGCGAATGGCGAATTTGTCAAACACGCAGTATATTATATGCAGTTTAAGATTTCTTCTTATGAATTCAAGGCGCCAGCGGACAAGGAGTCAGTGAGGCGTTATCTAAGTTCTGGTGCAGTTAAAGGAATAGGCAGCAAGATGGCTGAACGTATAGTAGATACATTTGGCGATGATACATTCCGCATTATGGAAGATGAACCAGAACGTCTTGCAGAGATTAAAGGAATAAGCATAGCTAAAGCAATGGACATTGCTAACCAGCTTGCGGATAAGCACGATATGCGTCGTGCGATGATGTTTCTGCAGAATTATGGAATCCAGATGAATTTAGCCAATAAAATATTTAAAAGATATGGCAATGACATTTATACAATCATAGAACAAAATCCGTACAGACTGGCTGATGATATTGAGGGTGTAGGCTTTAAGACGGCTGATGATATTGCTTCCAGAGTTGGAATTAAGGTTGATTCGGAGTTCAGAATAAGAAGTGGAATGTTTTACTGCCTTAATCAGGCAGCATTGCAGGGACACGTGTATCTTCCTTATGAAGAATTAAAGAGGCAGGTGTCATCACTTCTGCTTATTGACATTGGTGATTATGATAAGTTTCTTATGGATCTTGCTATAGATAAGAAGATTGTTGTAAGAACAGAGGGGGAATCTAAAAATGTGTATTCTGCGATGTATTTCTATATGGAACAGAATGTTGCAAGGGCATTGGCAGGACTTGATATAAAATGCGATGAAAATATCAACGAGGTCAATAACAGAATAGCAGGGATTGAACGCTCAGAGGGCATTGTGCTTGATGACATACAAAAAGAAGCTGTTGTAAAAGCTGCACTTAACGGACTTGTTATAATAACAGGTGGACCGGGAACCGGTAAGACAACAACAATTAATACGATAATTAAATATTTTGAGATGGAAGGTCTTGAGATAAGGCTTGCGGCACCGACGGGAAGAGCTGCCAAGAGAATGACAGAAACGTGTGGTTTTGAGGCACAGACAATTCACAGACTTCTTGAAATAGTTGGAAGCACTATGGCTGATAAAGAAAACAAGAAAAATCAGACATCAAGCCTTGGAATGAGCTTTGACAGAAATGAAGACAACCCGTTGGAAGCAGATGTAATAATTGTAGATGAGATGTCAATGGTTGATATTAATATTATGAATTCGCTTCTTAAAGCAGTAGCAGTTGGAACAAGACTTATACTTGTAGGTGATGTTGACCAGCTTCCAAGTGTTGGACCGGGAAATGTTCTTAAAGACATAATAGCATCTGCCTGTTTTCCTGTTGTTAAGCTTGAAAAGATATTCAGGCAGGCGGCTGAGAGCGAGATTATAACCAATGCCCATAAGATTAATAAAGGCGATAAGGTGACACTTAATAAATACAGTAAGGATTTCCTGTTTATACATAGAAATGGACCAGATGCAATAATTGCGGCTATGAAGACTGTTATAAGTGAGAAGCTTCCAAAGTATGTTAATGCAGATGTGAGTGAACTTCAGATTTTGACACCATCAAGAAAATCATCTGTCGGAGTTGACAGGCTTAACACTGTAATGCAGGAATATCTTAATCCGCCGGACAGTGGCAAAATGGAGAAGAAAGTTGGCGATACAATATTCCGTGAGGGCGATAAGGTTATGCAGATTAAGAATGACTATCAGCTCGAATGGGAGAAAAAGAGCCGCTATGGCATAGCGGTAGAGCAAGGCAGTGGAGTGTTTAATGGTGATACTGGAATTATTGATGATATCAACAATTATAATCAGAGTGTTACTGTCAAATTTGAAGATGGAAGATATGTTGATTATGAGTTTACACAGCTTGACGAGCTTGAACTTGCATATGCGATAACTGTACATAAGGCACAGGGAAGTGAATATCCTGCGGTTATAATACCGATGTATCAGGGGCCAAGGATGCTTATGAACAGAAACATACTTTATACGGCTGTTACAAGGGCAAGAAAGTGTGTATGTATGATAGGTGATGAACAAATTTTTAACCAGATGGCAGAAAATGTATCTGAAACAAGAAGATATTCGTCTTTAGATGAGAGGATAAAGGAAATAAAAAATATTGAATAAATACGACATAATATATAAAAGGATAGCAGCGGGTGTGAAAGATATATTGTTTCCGCCTGCGTGTCCGATATGTTCAAATCCCAGGCCTGTTATTGATAACAGGAAGATGAATATATGTCCGTGGTGTCTTAAATATATAACATATATTAAAGAACCTGCATGCCTTAAATGCGGCAAAGCATTAGAGGACGATAACAGGGAATATTGTAAGGACTGCACGGATAAACAGCATTTGTTTAATCAGGCAGTGAGTGTGTATGAGTATTCAGAGGGGATAAAACAATCTATCTATAATTTTAAATATCATAATAAGCGTGAATATGCAGAGGTATACGCAGATGAAATATCAGGCAGGTACGGTGATGTAATAAATATGTGGCAGCCTGATGTGATTATGCCGGTTCCAATTCATGTATCCAAATTAAAGTCACGAGGCTATAATCAGGCAGGACTTATAGCGGAAAGCCTTAGTAAGAAGCTTAATATAGAATACAATGAACATAGTCTGATTAGAACAAGGGCCACAAGCCCGATGAAAGATCTTAATGATATCCAGAGAACTAAAAATCTTGAAAAGGCTTTTAAAATAGCTGGTAATGTTATAATATATAATAAAGTATTAATAGTAGATGACATATATACAACGGGAACAACTATTGATGCGTGTGCAGAATGTCTTAAGAGGGCAGGAGTAAAAGAAGTATATGCTGTTACACTCTGCGTTGGCAGAGGATTTTGACTACAGGTAACAAGAACGGAGGAATATTATGGAAGTAAGAAATTGCAGAGGCTGTGGCAAATTATATAATTATATAGGAGGTCCATATCGTAATCTTTGCCCTAATTGTATAGAGAAGCTAGAGGAAAAGTATCTTGAGGTTAAGGAATACATACAGGATCACCATAACGCAACTATGACAGAGGTTGCAGAAGAATGTGATGTAAGCACAAGACAGATCGAACAGTGGATAAGAGATGAAAGGCTTGTAATTGCAGATGATTCTCCAATTGGAATTACCTGTGAGAGATGTGGAGCATCTATAAGAAGCGGGCGTTTCTGTGAAAGATGTAAGAATAAAATGGCAAATAATCTTGGCTCAATGTATGGTGAGTCTAATGCCGCTGTTGAACATATGGAAAAGAGATTATCGTCAGCTGATGCCAAGATGAGATTTCTTGATAAGAACTAATTGTATTTGTATCTAAATTAATTATAAAATGGGGTTAAGAGATAACAGATTATTACCGATAACTTAATCATAAAGCAGAGAACTGAGCTGTAATAAGGCAGTTAAGGACTGGAATATTTGTTGCAGACACCTTTGATAACAGTTCTTACAAGACTTTGAAGATAGAAAGTGAGGCGGTAAGTATGCGTATAGATGCTTATAATGCTGTAAGCCAGATATATAAGACAAGTTCTTATTCTAAGAATAATAAGGCTGTTACTAATAAGAAAGAGAATGACAAGTATGAGATTTCAGATACAGCTAAGCTGTATCAGGTAGCGAAGTCAGCAGTGGCTTCTACATCAGATGTCAGAATGGATATGGTTAATGATGTTAAGGCACGTATTCAGGCCGGAACATATAATATAAGTTCTGAAGATGTTGCGGATAAGATACTTGACAGAATTTCAACATTAACATTTTAGTGAGGTTAAAGTATGGCAAGTTTAATAGATTTATTAATCGATGATTTGAATAATGAGGATACAGGATATAATAAGCTTCTGGACTTGTCCAATGATAAGACTTCCGCAATTGTTAAGGGAGATGTTGATGAATTACAAAAGATATTCCTACAGGAACAGAAGTTAATAGAAGAACTTGAAACCGTTGAACAGAAAAGACAGGAAGATGTGAAAGAGATATGCTCGATACTAAGGCTTCCATATGAGCAGATAAGAGTGGAACATATAGTACAGATACTTGAGAAGAAGCCTAAAGAGCACGATGCACTAGAAGAAGTATATCTCAGACTTAAAAGAACTTTGAACCAGCTTACAACAGTTAATGATAATAATAAGCTGCTTCTCAAGGAATCAATGGATATGATACAGTTTGAGCTTGATCTTGCCAAGAATTCAGTTATGGATCCACAGACTTCCAATTATGGAAGAACAGCTTATGAGGAACAGGGGATTACTGGGGCGACAGGATTTGATGCAAAACAATAAATATAATCCGGACTAATAATCAGAAGAAACGGATTGACTCTGATTATTACACAATATAGATTAAGTAATATTATTCGGAATTAAGGGTCACATTTTCAAAGGAATGAATTGGGATTTTTCTTTGAGAATGTGATTTTTTTCTGGATTTAGGATATGGAGGAATTATGGCTAACGGAATGGCATCGCTTATGGTAGGAGCGTCAGGACTTAAAACATCACAGACAGCACTTAATACAACGGCACACAATCTGTCAAATGTTAATACAACAGGATACACAAGACAGCAGATTACATTTGCAGACAGTACGTATGTTAATGTGTTCGGAACAGGAAACAGCACAGGCAAGTGTGGACTTGGTGTTGATGTTGATGCTATAAGCAGAATAAGAAATGATTTTATAGATAAGTCATACAGAACAGAGAATGCAAGACTTGGATATTATGAAAGCCAGTATAAGGCAGTAGAAGAAGTAGAAGATTTATTTGGAGAAATGCAGGGCGTTACATACCAGACACAGATAACGAATCTGTATAACGCAATTAATGAACTTACTAAGAATCCAACAAGTACAATTGCAAGATCTTCACTTATCCAGAATGCAACAGCATTTATAGACAGGTCTGAGGCAATATATGCTGGGCTTAAGGATTATCAGGTAACTCTTAACACAGATATTAATAATATGGTAAATAAGATTAACAATCTTGGACAAAAGATATATGACCTTAATAAAGAGATAGCCAAGGTTGAATCTGGAAGTGGTGAACGTGCTAATGATTTAAGAGATACAAGAGATAATGCGTTAGATGAATTAAGTAGTTATATTGATTTTGATTATTATGAGAATGAACATGGTGAGGTGATTGTAACTGCTGAGAATGTACCATTTGTTACATCGGCACAGGTTACTGAGATGGGAACAAGACAGGTTGATAATAGTGCATTGTTAATCCCAATCTGGCCAGGTTATGACAGGGATGTATTTAATCTTTCTAATATTAATAATATGAAGGATACAGACAAGGGAGAACTCAAAGGTCTTTTAGTAGCAAGAGGTTCTATAGAAGTTAATTATACAGATGTACCTGTTATGCCGGAGAAGGAAGATTACGATCTTACAACAGCAGACGGACTTCAGGCTTATAATGATGCAATGGATGCATATAACGAGAAGCAGGAATATTACAACAAATATATTGAACCATCAGCAATACTTAGTGCGATAGCTGGATTTGATAAGCTTGTTAATGGAATAGTTACTTCCCTTAATGATATTCTTTGTCCAGAAAAGACAATAGAAACAACAAAAGAGCTTACAGATAATGACGGTAATGTATTACAGGCTGATGAGTACATATATAATGCTTCAGTTAATGCAACACTTTATGACAGATATGGTAAGGAAGTTAAAGGTGTTGCCAATGGTGATGGAACTTACAGTTATTCATCAGGTGAGAAGCTTTATGTTGACAAGGCAGGAACAACAGCTGAGAATATTGATAATATGAAGTATTCTGTACTTGATACAGACAAGGCTGGTTTCGGTATGGATAAGGATATGACTATGGGTGTTGAACTGTTCAAGAGAGAGGGGACAGAAAGATACATCCAGATAACAGCGGCAGACGGAACTAAGACTTATGTCCGCAATAATCTTAATACAGCAGATTATGAGACGGACTATACACTTGGTAAGCTTTTAGTTAATCCTGAAGCATCACAGCATGTTGACAGAATTCCATTATCAACAGTTCAGGGCAAGGAAGACTTTACTAAGGCTAATGAACTTATTGATGCATTCAGCAAAAAGTTCGCATCGCTTAATCCAGATTCATATGCCAAAGCAGACTTTAATTCATTCTATAATGATTATATAGGTGAGTTCGCTACAGTTGGCAAGGTTCTTTCAAGGTATGTTAATAACCAGACATCAATGGTCGATGGCTATGATAACCAGAGATTACAGACATCAGGCGTATCTTCAGATGAAGAACTTGAGAAGATGATAAAATATCAGCACGCATATAATGCGGCATCAAGATATATTAATGTTGTAAGTGAGATGATAGAACATCTTGTTACATCACTTGGTTCTTGATTATATTAATTACAGATTATATTTAATTATAATTTATGTTTAATACAACAATGTAAATAATGCACTGGTATAAAGGTGCAGAATGGAGAGTTAATATGGCATCTACATTTTTTGGATTATCAATCTCATACAAAGGACTTCAGGCGGCACAGACATCTATTACAACAACAGCACACAACCTTTCTAATATTAATACTGATGGATATACTAAGCAGAGCGTGCTTTTACAGGCATCTGATGCTTTAAGAACATATTCAACATACGGAACAATCGGTTCAGGTGTTAATGTTGTAGAGATTAAACAGACAAGAGATTCTTATTATGATGAGAAATATCGTAACAACTGTGCTAACTATGGACAGTACGAAGCTAAGAATAATTATATGACACAGGTTGAGGATTATCTTAATGAATTTCTTCTTTCAGGTTTCTCAAAGGAATACGGCAATTTCTTTGATGCAGTTAACCAGCTTACAATTACACCAGCTGACACTTCTGCAAAGAACCAGCTTATTAATAATGCCAAGAGTATGACAGATTACTTTAATACATTAGCTAATAACTTAAGAAATGTACAGGCAGATGCCAATAACGAAGTAAAGGATACTGTTGAGCATATTAATACACTTGCACAGAACATAACAGCACTTAATAAGCAGATTAACCAGATTGAGGCGTGCTATGGTGATGCTAATGATCTTCGTGACCAGAGAAATGCATTAGTTGATGAGCTTTCAAAGGCAGTTAATATAACAGTAAGCGAGACAGAAATCCAGAATGGTCTTACATCATTCCAGATAACAATTAATGGACAGTCACTTGTTAATGATTACAGTTACAGAACATTAGAGGTTGTGGCAAGAGGTGAAGTAAGAAATACAAGCGATGCAGATGGACTTTATGATATAAAGTGGAATGACGGATCTGATTTTAATATATACAGTGACTCACTTGGAGGACAGTTAAAAGCACTTATAGATATAAGAGATGGCTGTAATGGAGAGATTGAGTCTTATGCTAAGAATGATGATGGAACATACAAGACAGATATTGATGGTAATATCGTAACAGAGACTAATGCACAGGCAGGCGAGAATATTAATTATAAGGGTGTACCATTCTATCAGGTACAGCTTAATACGTTTATACAGACATTTGCACAGGCAGTTAACAGCATATTTGAAAGTGGCTATGTATCAGATGCGGATACAACAGATGCTAAGAATAAAGGTATACCACTTTTTGTTGTTCAGGATGGTTCTGGAGTTCTTACAGCAACAACAGTATCTGTTAATTCGGCTCTTTTAGAGGATGCTGATAAGCTTGCGACAAAGTCAAATGTAGGGGACGGCGAATCACAGTGCGATCTGATTGAACAGATTAATGCACTTCAGAAGAAAAAGATATTTGATGGTGGTACAGGTGCTTACTTCCTTGAAAGTATTGTCAGTGATGTATCAATTGATTCAAGTAAGGCTAAGACATTTCTTTCTAACTATAATAATATGAAGACAACAATTCAGAATCAGAGATTATCGGTTATGGGTGTTGATACTGATGAAGAAGCTATGGATCTTATGAAGTTCCAGCAGTCTTACAATCTTAACTCTAAGATGATGTCGGTTATGAACGAGATATACGACAAGCTTATTAACCAGACAGGCTTATAATTAGTTCACATAGCATATCTGTAAATGAATGGAGGAATAGTATAGTATGAGAATAACTAATCAGATGATGATAAACAGCTCTATAGCTAATATACAGACTAATAAAAGTCAGATTAATACAATGGATACACAGTTATCTACACAGAAGAAGATTAACAAGCCTTCTGATGACCCAATTATTGCAATCAGAGCATTAAGACTTCGTTCAAGTCTTGATCAGGTTACACAGTATATTAATAAGAATATACCAGATGCCTCATCATGGCTTTCAGTAACACACGATGCTCTTGACCAGAGTTACGAAATAGTATCACAGCTTTACAGCTACTGTAACCAAGGAGCAACAGATTCTTATTCTCCATCAGAGCGTAATACAATTGTTGAGACACTTAATAAGCTAAAGGATTCATTCTATACACAGGGAGATGTAGATTATGCTGGAAGATATGTATTCACAGGTTATGCAACAGACAAGCCTCTGACATATCAGTCAGATGCAGATGCTAAGGATGTGGACTATACAATAACACAGAACTTTACAAGAGATGCACTTAGCAGTAAGACTGTATATACTAATGCCTATTCTAATGATGATATTATGAATCTGTCAGTTAAGAAAGATGCTAATGGCAAGATTATTACACCAAATGTGCAGACAGTACACAGATTACAGCTTGCTTATTCAGAGGTTGATGCTAATGGAACATTTAAGATTACAGACAGTCAGGGCAATACAGCTTCAATAACTAAGAACACAGACGGAACAATATCAGTAACAGATGCAGATGGTAATGCAGTTACAGGTGTTACAACTAATACAGATGCCAATGGCAATATAACAGGCGTTACAGGTAACTTTTTTAGTGATGGTAGCGGTAATGCAGTTACAGTATCATTTACATCAGATACTAATTATATACCAGGTGATGATGAGATAGTTATTAATTCACAGGTTGGTGAAGTTCTTCTTGGAGAAAATGTATATAAGGACGTATATACAAGCAATTCATTCTCAGTGCAGTATGATAAATCTAATTTCAAAAAGGGTGATGTTAATCCAACAATGTATTTTGACTGTGTTGATAATGTTACAGGCGTTACTTATGCTAAGAAGGATGAAGATATAGAGTATAATATTAATTTTACACAGAAGTTAAAGGTTAATACTCAGGCAGATGAAGCGTTTAATATATATTTTGGAAGAAATATAGATGACCTTACATCAGCGGTACAGAATGTTCTTGATATAGAGAGCCAGATGTCAAAGGTTGAAAGTATGATGAAAGAGGAAAGATATTCATCAGATGCAGACCAGAAGAGTTTAAGTGATATTCTTGAAGGACTTACTAAGCAGCAGGAATTAGCAAAGAGCCAGATGACTAAAGCATTTGAGACAGGAATTGGACAGATGCAGGGATATCAGGAACAGATTTCTAATGCCAAGGCTGATGTGGGTAACAGAATTACAAGACTTGACCTTACTAAGTCAAGACTTACAGAACAGAAGACTAATTTTACAAGTCTTAAGTCTGAGAATGAAGATATTGACCTTGAGGAGGTTGTTATATCTTATACTTCTGCCCAGCTTGTATATAATGCGGCACTGTCAGCAGCAAGCAAGGTAGTACAGCAGACATTACTTGATTTTATTGGATAGAAAATGATAATCAAAGCGTTTTGATGGAGGGTATTAAGGTGAAGGTAGATACTAGATGGTTTGGAACGGTTGATATTGATGATGAGAAGATTATAACATTTGACCTTGGGGTTATTGGCTTTGAGGACTGTAAAAAGTTTACACTTATATACGATGTGGATAAGGGCGATGAAGCATCTATAATGTGGTTACAGTCATTAGACGAGCCAGAACTTGCTCTTCCAATGTTAAAGCCGGAGCTTATTAAAGAAGACTATGACCCGATAGTTGAAGATGAGATGTTAAAGGCACTTGGAAGTGATATTAAAGATGCTGATCTTATTGTGTTTTGTGTACTTACAGTTCCAGCAGATATTACTAAGATGACAATTAATTTGAAAGCTCCAATTATTGTCAATGCTGATACATTAAAGGGTGTACAGCTTATAGCCGACAACAATGATTATGAAGTCAGATATCCTATTTATTCAATTCTTGAAGAAAGGAAAGGTGAGTAGAATGCTGGCATTATCAAGGAAAAAAGATGAAGCTATAATAATTAACGATGACGTAGAAGTCACAGTTATCGAGATTAAAGGAGATCAGGTTAAGCTTGGAATAACAGCACCGAAGTCTGTTCCAATCTACAGAAAAGAAGTATATGTACAGATAAAGGATGCTAATAAGGAAGCTACACAACAGGCAATTGATGTTAAGGCACTTAACCAGCTCTTTAAGAAATGATAGTTACATTTATTATAACGATTGCAATGGTTTACAATAAATATAATTAATATATAATATTATATTATGGAATTAGTATGCCGATATAGGGTTTAGAAACTGAGTAAAGTGCAATAAATATGGGAAAAGGATTTCATTACTGCACTAGGTTATATATTGCAGAATTGTAATATTGGTTAATATCGGTTTGAGAACATTTTTTTACAACCACACGGAGGTGAAAGATAATGGGAATTGATAAAATGAGCATAGCTGCCAATTACCATAATCAGGCAGTACAGTCAACACAGGTTAATAAGGTTAATATTCAGACTTCTTCTGATACAGCAGCAAAGGAGATGACAGCAGATAGTAAAGTCATTACAGCATCGACAGTGCAGATAACTAATACACAGAAGAGTGGTACTGACAATGGCGAATCTAATCTTGCACAGCAGAATGAGAAGAAAGAAGCAAGTATCAAGGAACTCAAAGATATACAGAAAGTAATTAATAGAAATACAATAGCAGAATTTGGTTATAATGAGCCAACTAACCGTATTACTATTAAGATTAAAGATAAGGACACTGATGAAGTCATCAAGGAGATACCATCAGAGAAGGCTCTTGAAATGCTTGCAAAAGCCTGGGAGCTTGCTGGTATCCTTGTTGATGAGAAAAGATAGGAGGTAATATTATGCCAATAAGATTATCAGGTATGGTTTCAGGTATGGATACAGAGTCGCTTGTAACAGCACTTGTATCAGGATATCAGTTAAAGAAAGACAATCTTGTAAAGGCTCAGACTAAGCTTTCCTGGAAGCAGGAAAAGTGGAAGACTATGAATACAAGCATATATAGCTTTTATAGTGGAAAGCTTTCATCAGCGAGGTTTGGTAAAGCATACAGCCTTAAGAAGTCAACTGTATCTAATTCAAGTGTAGCTACAGTTACAGCAAGTTCAAGTGCGGTAGCTGGAGACCAGACATTAAAGGTTAAAGAACTTGCATCATCGGGTTATCTTACAGGTGGTGAAGTTACTAATAAATCAGACAGCACATCAAAGATAACAGGTTCAAGTAAGTTATCAGCTATAACAAATAAGACGTCTGGACAGGGAAGTGTTACACTTTCTGTTGATGGTAAGTCAACTAATATAGAACTTACAGATGATATGACAGTTAATCAGTTCTTAGTAAAGCTTAAGGATGCTGGTGTACAGGCAAGCTTCGATGAGGCGAACCAGAGATTCTTTATAAGTTCCAAGACTTCGGGTAAAGATGGCGATTTCTCATTAGTAGCTAATGATACAGCTGGTAGAGAATCTTTGTATGAATTGGGACTTTATACAGATGATAAGACATCTACAGCAGAGTATACAAAATGGGCTGGCTATTATAATGCTGCGGATGGTACATATACATCAGCACTTGATGATATTATTAATAGTGCTTATGAGAGTAATAAGATAAGTTTTGATACAGTAGCACAGGAAAAGCTTGCAGCATATAGTAAAGCTTCTGCTACAGTTGATAGTTTTAATACTAAATATATGTCAGATACAGGTGTCACAGCTGAAGATAATGCTAAGGCACAGCTTGCATCAAAACAGGCACAGCTTGATACGCTTATTTTAAAAGGCAAAGGCGGAAATAATGATAGTGATTTTGATGAAAGTAAACTTACAGATGAAGAAAAAGAACAGTATAAAACCCTTACAAGTTCTGTAGAAACACTTAAATCAGACATAGCTAACTACGATACAGCTAAGAAATCAATGGAAGACCTTAAAAATTATGTTAATATTGAGGTGAAAGATGGCAAGACAACTGTATCAGCTCTAAAAGAGACAGATTCAGCTGTTGGAGTTGCCAATATAGCTGCTGAGACTGCTGACAGGAATACTAAGATTAAGGCAGAGCTTACAACACAGTATCAGAACAAAGCAAAGAATAGCTATGATATGATTAACGCAGCACATGAGTTTTCTAAGGGCGCATCAAGAAAAGTAGGACAGGATTCAGAGATTGAACTTAATGGTGCTACATTTACAAGTAATAGCAATAATTATTCGATTAATGGCATTACAATACAGGTAACCGCTAAGACTAAGGATGATGAGCAGGTTACAATAACTACAGATACAGATGTAGATGCAATCTATAAGTCTATTAAAGATATGTTTACAGATTATAATAAGCTGATTAAGTCAATGGACGAAGCTTATAATGCAGACAGCTCTAAGGGATATGAACCACTTACAGATGATGAAAAGTCCGCAATGACGGATGATGAAGTTGAAAAGTGGGAGACTAAGATTAAGGACTCACTTCTTAGAAAGGATGATACTTTAAGCAGTATTATCAATACTATGAAGAATGATATGGCTTCATCATTTACAATTAACGGAAAGTCGTATGCTTTATCAAGCTTTGGTATAGCAACACAGGGATATTTCTCATCAGGTGAGAATGAAAAAGGTGTATATCATATTGATGGTGATTCAGATGACTCTGTTTCATCGGGTAATGATGATAAGTTAAGGGCGGCAATAGCAAGTGATCCGGAGACTGTAGTTTCGTTCTTCTCACAGCTTGCTACAAAGCTTTATACAGATTTAGGTAATAAGATGGCTACATCTTCAGTGAGCAGTGCTTATACAGTATATAATGACAAGCAGATGACTAAGCAATATTCAGAATATACAACTAAGATAAGTGATGCAGAGACTAAGATTACAACTTGGGAAGATTACTATTATAGTAAATTCTCAGCTATGGAATCAGCTTTATCAAAGCTTAACTCGCAGACATCATCAATGTCTGGTTTATTTGGAAATTGATAATTGGGTATTGATTTAATTCTATATTAAGGATAATATGGTAATAGGAATATAAGGTGTTTATGACATCAGGAGAGAGGACAAGTTATGATATATAATCAGAATATGGCACAGCAGTATAACCGCAATAAGATATTAACAGCGACACCGGCTGAGCTTACGTTATTATTATATGAAGGTGCAATTAAGTTTTGTAATATTGCTCAGGTTGCAATAGAAAAGAATGATACAGAAAAGGCACATACTAATATAGTAAAGGCAGAGATGATTATAGAAGAGCTTCAGTCAACACTTAATCGTAAATACCCGGTAGCAGAGGATTTTGATAATGTGTACAAGTATATCTACAGCCTTTTAGTTGACGCTAATATGAAGAAAGATACACAAGTTCTTGATCAGGCATTAGTTGAATTAAGAGGAATGAGAGATACTTGGAAAGAAGTTATGGCAAAAGCTGGTAATTAATAATATAAAGGTATAGTCAAATAGTAATTTAACTATACCTTTATGATATCAAGATGGTGGTAATAGTATATGATTACAGAGAATTATCTTCAGATAATGATAGATAGTCTGCTTAAGAAGATAGAGATACTTAAGAAAGTATCTGAACTTAATGAACAACAGAGTGCTTTGCTTGATGATAAAGAATTCGATGGAGATAAGCTTCAGAGTAATATGGAGAGTAAAGCTGCATATATAGATGAGCTTAATTCACTTGATGAGGGCTTTCAAGCTGTATTTGACAGAGTAAAAGAAGATGTAGAAGAGTATAAGGCTGATTATAAGGAATTAATAATTAGATTACAGGAGCTTATAAGAGAAGCTACATCCTTAAGTGCGACTATACAGGCACAGGAATCAAGAAACAAAGTCAGAGTTGATATTAAGTTCAGGCAGTTAAAGGATAATGCTAAGACAGCCAAGCGAAGTGTAAGTATGGCTAATAAGTATTATCAGAATATGAGCAGGGTAAGTTCTGAACCGCAGTTTATGGATCAGAAGAAATAATACATATATTTACCAATATTTTAATGCAGCTAGGTAATAAGTATATTTCAGTATTTTGACATTTGCATTAAAAAATATTAAAATAAGTTTATATTAGGGCTAAAGTTAATAAACAATAGTCCGATATAATATATAACAGGAGCAATCCTGAACAATTTAATTATGGGTGGCAGGGACGCCACCAAGAATTCAAGGAGGAAACTATTATGGTAGTACAACACAATCTTACAGCAATGAACGCTAACAGACAGTTAAGCGGAGTTCAGAGTGCACAGCAGAAGTCAACAGAGAAGTTATCATCTGGTTACAGAATTAACAGAGCTGGTGACGATGCTGCAGGTCTTTCAATTTCAGAAAAGATGAGAAGTCAGATCAGAGGTCTTAATAAGGCTGTTTCTAATGCTCAGGATGGTATCTCATTAGTACAGGTAGCTGAAGGTGCTCTTAACGAGACACATTCAATTCTTCAGAGAATGAACGAATTAGCAACTCAGGCAGCTAACGATACTAATACATCAACAGATAGAAATGCTCTTCAGAAGGAAATGGATCAGCTTACATCAGAAATCGATAGAATCCGTTCTACAACTCAGTTCAACTCAATGAACTTACTTGATGGTTCTTTCACAGGAAAGGAATTACAGGTAGGTGCATTATCAGGACAGAAGATTTCTATCTCAATTGGTAATATGAATTCTTCTAAGCTTAAGATTAGCGGACTTAAGGTTAGCTCATTCTCTTCAGCAGGAAAGGCAATGGCAGCTATTCAGAAGGCTATTAATTCAGTTTCTACTCAGAGATCTAAGCTTGGTGCTCTTCAGAACAGACTTGAGCATACAATCAACAACCTTAACACAACAAGTGAGAATACATCAGCAGCTGAATCACGTATCCGTGATGTAGATATGGCTACAGAGATGGTTGAATACAGCAAGAACAATATTCTTGCTCAGGCTGGACAGTCTATGCTTGCACAGGCTAATCAGGCTAACCAGGGTGTTCTTTCACTCTTAGGCTAATTAGGTAGTTGAAGTTATAATACTATCATAAAGGCTGTGACTTTAACAAGTATTTGTTATTGTCACAGCCTTTTTTAAAATTTTTAAATTAAGGGGTTAAGTCTATATCAAAATATCCGATATATATTGCAGTTAAGTTTTGGAAGACTTATATACATTTTATTAATTACAATATATATTTAAGGATAAGTAAGACATTCAGGGAGGAATTATTAATGGTAGTACAGCATAATCTTACAGCGATGAACGCTAACAGACAGTTAAGTGGAGTAACAAGTGCACAGGCTAAGTCAACAGAGAAGTTATCATCAGGTTATAGAATTAACAGAGCCGCAGATGATGCAGCAGGTCTTTCTATTTCAGAGAAGTTAAGAAGCCAGATCAGAGGTCTTGACAAGGCTGCTTCTAACTCACAGGATGGTATTTCATTAGTACAGGTAGCTGAAGGTGCTCTTAACGAGACACATTCAATCTTACAGAGAATGAATGAATTAGCAACACAGGCAGCTAACGATACTAATACATCAACAGATAGAGCTTCTATTCAGAAGGAGATGGATCAGCTTACATCAGAGATTGATAGAATCCGTTCAACAACTCAGTTCAATTCAATGAACTTACTTGATGGTACATTTACAGGTATGAAGTTGCAGGTAGGTGCATTATCAGGACAGAGTATTGTAATTTCTATTGATAATATGAATGCATCTTCACTTAAGATTAGCGGACTTAAGGTTAGCTCATTTTCATCAGCAGGAAAAGCAATGACAGCTATTCAGAAGGCTATTAATTCAGTATCTGTTCAGAGATCTAAGCTTGGTGCTATTCAGAACAGACTTGAGCATACAATTAACAACCTTAACACAACAAGTGAGAATACATCAGCAGCTGAATCACGTATCCGTGACGTGGATATGGCTACAGAGATGGTTGAATACAGCAAGAATAACATTCTTGCACAGGCTGGACAGTCTATGCTTGCACAGGCTAATCAGGCTACACAGGGTGTTCTTTCACTTCTTCAGTAATATTAAAAGAATATATATTAATACAAGGACTGTCATTATATCTGGCAGTCCTTTTTTATAATGAGGTTTCGATGAAGGTATTATATTGCAGCTGGTATGAGAATTCCAAGAAGGATATGGTTAAAGCACTTGATATATTAGCAGATGAAGTGTTTGTTATAGAGCATAGCGTTAAGGAGTATATTGGGGATAACAAAGAAGTTGAATATGAAGTTATAGACATATTATCTAATGGAATAGATGTTGTTATATCGTTTGATTTTCTTCCTATGTTATCAGATATATGCAGTAATTATGGAATAACGTATATTTCGTGGATATATGACTGGCCTAATTATACGTTATATTCCAAGGCAATATATAATAAATGTAATGAAATATATTTGTTTGAGAGAGATGGGATTAAATTATTATCAAAATATGGTATGGGTAATATACAGTATGCAAGTCTTGCAGTTGATACAGACAGGCTTGACAGGCAATTAGGAAAAGATATTGATAATACAAGCTATGAGTATGATATAAGCTTTGTGGGAAATATGAATCCTGACCTGAAAAGTGTATTGATGAACAAAGATGTACCTTCATATTATGAAGGCTACATTAATGGACTTGCTAATGCACAGCAAAAAATATATGGATACAATATAATTAATGATATTGTGGATAGTGAGTTCGTAGATAAATATTTATATGCAGCGTGTGCTGATATGGATAATATTGCTGTGCCACACGAACATGTGCTGTCTTCCCAGATTAATAAATATGTGACAGGAGTTGAGAGGGTCAATTTATTAAGAAAGATAGCTGATAAATATATGGTGGATATATTTACAGGAAGCAGGGATTTAGATATTGCTAATGCTGATATTCATAGTGGTGTAGATTATTATAGTGAAATGCCAGTAATATTCAGAAGGTCCAGAATTAATTTAAATATAACCCTTCGCTCAATTACTACAGGTATTCCGCTCAGAGTATATGATATATTAGGCGCAGGAGGATTCTGTCTTACTAATTATCAGGAAGATATTGAACAGTTATTTAAAAATGGTGAAGAACTGGTTATGTTTACTGATGAGAATGATATGCTTAATAAGATAGATTATTATATGTGCCACGAAAAAGAAAGGATGGAAATAGCTGTTAATGGTCATAGAGCTGTTAAAAAGTTTGATTACATTTATGTATTGAAGCATATATTAGGTGTTGATTAGTATTGGAGGGATAATATTGGATATATCAGTATGTATAATTACTAAGAATGAAGCAGACAAGCTGGAAAAGTGTCTGCTTTCATTAAAAAAACATAATTTAGAAATAGTTGTAGTTGATACTGGTTCAACAGATAATACATCTGTAATTATTGATAAATATGCAGATATAAGTGGCAGCTATAAGTGGTGTGATGATTTTTCAAAGGTGAGAAATTATTCAATCAGCCTTGCAGGTAATGACTGGATTCTCGTACTTGATAGCGATGAATGGATTGAAAAGATGAATATAGACGAAGTAGCTGCTATCATAAGCAATCAATCAGTGAATTGTACGGGGAAGATAGAACTGATTAATAATATTAATTATGATAATGAATTGACCAGGGGTGTAGAGAGAATAACACGCCTGTTTAACAGAAAGCAGTGTCATTATGAGGGAAGAATCCACGAGCAGGTTGTAAGTATTGATAAAAATATAGTTACAGCCGTAGATGTTCCGATAACAGTTGGACATTCAGGATATATGGGCAGTGCTGATAATAAGAAGAAAAAGGCAGAGCGTAATATAAGGCTGCTAGAGCTTGAATTAAAAGAAAATGGTCCGGATGCGTATATATATTACCAGTTGGGTAAGAGCTATTATATGCAGGGGGATTATAAAAATGCATCTGTGAATTTTGAAGAAGGATTATCCTTTGATTTGGATCCAAAGCTTGAGTATGTTCAGGATATGGTTGAAACATATGGATATTCACTGCTTAATGAGAAGAGAATTCCTGAAATGATGTTTCTTCAGAATATATATAGTGAGTTTGCGGTAAGTGCAGATTATGTATTTTTAATGGGACTTGCATATATGAACAATGGATTGTTTGATAAGGCGATAGAGGAATTTAATAAGGCTAAGTCATATAAATTATGTAAGATTGATGGTTGTAACAGTTATAAAGCTGATTATAATATTGGCGTTATATATGAGTGTCTTGGCGATACAGCAAAGGCGGTATTAAGTTATAAGAAATGTCAAAGTTATGAACCGGCATTAAAAGGATTAAAAAGGCTTGGCTGTAATTAGCCAAGCTGTGAAATAATCTTATCAATATCAGATAATAAATGTAAATCCTGTTTATCAATCTTATTATTAATGAATTTATTGGATTGTACAGGAAGTTTAATATATTTATTAATATAAGTCCTAATATCAGTAATTCTGTTCTTTAGTATGTATGCAGGAACTGAATTGCTGGAATTAAGACAACAGTTAAGGGCTAAGGAACATAGATTATATATTCCGTATTCAACAGCATATTGAATATCTGTATAATCAGGCAGAACAGATAACTGGCTGTAAGCTGCTTCAATAGCACTGATGACGTTATTGTAATAGTTGTTGTAGTCAATGTGCTTAGAGATTGAAGCTGCACTATTCTTATAGCAATAAAGGATTTCTTTAACATTGCCTATGCTGGAAGCTGTAGCGAATAAATACATAAGTGTTTCAAAATCTTCAAGAATACAGTGTTCCCTGAATTGAAGTCCTATGTGGTCAAGAAAAGATTTCTTAATAAGCTTTGACCAGAAATATCCACCACTTGCGATTAATTCACTTCTTTTATAGCTATTGAGTTCGCCGGTTAATTCATCAGAAGCGTGGACAATGGCTGAATCTTTAGCTTCGTTATAATATCCACAATCAACAATATCATAATTGCCTGATATTGCTTTAGCATACATTTTCTCAAACATATCAGGAACTGCGATATCATCACTATCCATAAAACCAATATAATCGCCGGAAGCATATGATAAACCAATGTTTCTTGCACCACCTGCACCGTGGTTCTCATTAAGATTAATTAAAAGAACTTTATCAGAAAATTGTGCCTCGCAATCAGCAAGTATTTTCAGTGAATTGTCGGTTGAGTAATCATTTACAAGGATTAACTCAATATCCGTAAGAGTCTGGTTGACAAGACTGCTTAAGCTGTCAATAAGAGTCATTTCAGAATTGTAAACTGGCATAATAACTGATACTTTTGGCATATTAAACTTTATCCTCCCTGATATATGTGATAAAATTATTATAACATATACTTAATGATAAATGGAGATGAGTGTGGAAATAAATTTCCGTATGTGGTTTTGTGTCTGCACATATATGTAAAAATAGTTAAGAATAAAATGTGCGTAGAAATTAAGAGTGGTATGAGCATAATTAGCGACAAGATGGATGGTGCCTTGCTGGGTGTAAGGAATATTAACCATAAATATATTGTAGCAGAAATGAGGAAATATGAAAAAAGTAAGCGTGATTATTCCGTGCTATAATGCCGTAAAGTGGCTGCCTAAGTGCTTTATGTCACTTGTAGGACAGAGCATTGGAATCGATAATCTGGAATTGATATTTGTTAATGATGCCTCCACGGACGATGGACAGACGTGGAATATGCTTAATGAAATAGAAAAGGCATATCCAGAATCTATAATAATAATAGACCTTCCTCATAATAGAAGACAGGGCGGTGCAAGAAATGAAGGGTTAAAGTATGCTTCCGGTGAATATATAGCATTTGTTGATGCAGATGACTGGGTGGAAGCGGAATTATTTGAAAAGACATATTCCAGGGCGAAAGAGAAAGATGCTGATATAGTACAGTTTAATTATAATTATTATTTTGAAAATGTTGGCATTATTCCTAATAAGAATGAAATGACAGATGAGTATTTTGAAATAAAGTCATCAGACGATAGAAAAAAGATGCTTGTTATGGAAAAATTCACATATGGATGCTGGAATAAGCTGTATAAAAGGTCAACGGTTATTGATGCCAATACAGCATTTGCAGAAAATGTTATATACGAAGAACCATTATTTGTGTATCCATTACTCTTTTATGCTAATAAATTGTTGAAAATGGCCGATAAATTATATATATATAGACAGAACAATAACGGAACTATGCGGAATGATATGAAGGAGAAAGAAACTTTATTTCAGCATAGCCAGGTTCAGTTAATGGTCTGGGAGTTTATGAAGAATACTTCATATTTTAATGAATATTATGAGGAGATTAAGCTATATTTTCTTCATACATATTTATATGAAATTCTTGATTTTGCAAAGCAGAGAGAAATAACAATAGATTATGAGCGGTATGTTCCACTTGCTAAGAAAGCATTAAGCGAGGTTAAAGATATAACGAAGTCGCCATATAGTGCAATACTTGTTAAACAGATGGCATTATATAAGCTGATTGAGAGAGGACTTACCAGACAGCAGTATATTGGATATATTGATAAGATTTAAGAGGTAGCAAGGATGCTGGAGTTGGACGATAATTATTTCAAGGAAGAAGAAAGATGTGGGTTTAAGATTTCATCTATGATGAAGCGTGCGTGGGTTGTAGAGATGGAACTTGCCTGTGAATTATTGGATATATGTAATCAGTATGGACTTAGAATATATGCATCCTGGGGAACTCTTTTAGGAGCTGTAAGACATAAAGGTTTTATTCCATGGGATGATGATATGGACTTTGATATGCCAAGAGAAGACTATATGAAGTTGCTGGATATATTTAAGAATAAGGATATTTATACTGATTTCTATGTAAGCAGTCTATATACAGAGGGAACACATTGTCAGCCAAGTGCTGCCGTTATGAATTATAATAAAGTTCCTCTGCCTCTGGAAATTCAAAATAAATTCTACAATTTTCCATATGTTGCAGGAATAGATATTAATCCAATGGATTATGTCCCAAGAGATAAAGAGTTTGCTGAAACACAGTTGCTTATTTATGGAATTATATATGACGTTGCACAAAGATATGAAGAACTGCGAGAAAATGGTGAATTAGAGTCGAGGTTAGTTAAGATAGAAGATATATGTAAAACTAAATTTATAAGAGATAATACATTAAAACATCAGTTATGGAGAATGTCAGATAATATTGCAATGTTATCAAATAGAGAAGAGTCAGATTACTTATGTGAAATGGGTCGAAGAATTCGTGGGCAGATGAATTATATTATGCCTCTTGAATGGTTTGATGAAACAGAATGGGTTCCATTCGAGTATATCAAAGTCCCAGTACCTAAAGGATATGATGGAATACTGAAACTTAATTATGGTGAAGAATATATGAAACCAAGAAGAACGGGAGCGGCACATAGTTACCCATTTTATAAGAAACAGCTGGAATATCTGGAACGGCATAAATATAAGCTGTAAATTGTTGTGGGAATACATTTAGTTAATCTGAATGGATAATCATGGAGGATTATAGATGAAGAAAGTTATTACATATGGAACATTTGATTTGTTTCATGAAGGACATTATAAGTTACTTGAAAGAGCTAAGGCATTAGGAGATTATCTTATAGTAGGTGTCACAACAGAACATTTTGATGAGTGGCGTGGGAAGATAAATGTAATAGATCCTATTATGAAGAGAATAGAAAATGTCCAAAAGACAGGCTTTGCAGATATGATTATAGTTGAGGATCACGATGGTCAGAAGATAGAGGATATTCAGAAATATGGTGTAGATATATTTACTGTGGGTTCTGACTGGATAGGAACATTTGATTATTTAAAAGCATTCTGTGATGTTGTTTATTTGGACAGGACACCTAATATATCTTCAACTATGCTTAGAGGAAGTAATTACAAAATTACTAAAATGGGTATAGTAGGAACAGGGCGTATTGCAGAAAGATTTGTTGCAGAAGCAAGATATGCAAGTGGGCTTATTGTTACAAGTGCCTATAATCCGGATATAGAGAGCGTGAATAAATTCAAGAAAAAATGTTCTGAATATGAGATTGCAATTGAAACAGAACAGTATGATAGATTTCTGGAAAATGTAGATGCTGTATATATAGCATCTACACACGAGACTCATTATGACTATGTAAAGAAAGCGTTACTTGCACATAAACATGTTCTATGTGAAAAACCGTTAGCGTTTACCAGGAAAGACAGTGAAGAATTATATGATATTGCTTCTAATAATAATATTGTACTTATGGAAGCTATAAAGGCGGCATATTGTCCAGGATTCCAGCAGCTGCTTAATGTTGTTCAAAGTGGGAAAATAGGAAAAATATGTGATGTAGAGGCTTGCTTTTCAAGAATTGCATCTGTTAATTCAAGAGAAAGGACAGATGAAAAGTATGGAGGAGCATTTCTTGAATATGGCGGTAATGCACTTATGCCTATAATAAAAATATTGGGTAAAGATTACAAGTCAGTGTCTTTTGACAGTATTAATAATGAATTGGGTACAGATGATTATACAAAAATTCAAATAAGATATGAAAATGCTATGGCAACTGCAAAGGTTGGTATGGCAGTTAAATCAGAAGGACAGCTGATAGTTGCAGGAACAAAAGGCTATGTTATAGCACAGTCGCCTTGGTGGCTTACAGAGAAATTCGATGTAAGGTATGAGGATGAAACAATAATAGATCACTATGAACCCCAATTTGTAGGTGATGGACTTAGATATGAAATAAGTGAATTTGTTGCTAAGACAAGAGGAAATGGAGAAAAGTCATACAAGCTTACAGCAGGTGAATCTATTGCAATAACAGCAATAGTTGAAGAATTTGTTAAGAAAAAGAATATTATTTAAAGGCGGAAAAGTAAATGTATTATGTGAACCCCAATTTAGTTAATTTACATAGAATAGTTTATCAGAATAACAGAAAACAGTATTTAAGATTAGACTTAAATGAAAATCCAGGAGGGCTTCCACAGGAATTTATAGATGAAGTGTTAAACGATATAACACCTAAGTTTGTATCACAATATCCTGAGACATTAGAGTTTGAGACCTGCTTAGCTAAATTTTTAAATGTAAATAATGATAATTTATGCCTTGTTAATGGTTCATCAGAAGGAATAAGGCACATTATTGAAGCATTTTCTGCACCAGGAGGAAAAATAGTTGGTGTAGTTCCATCTTACGCTATGTATCAGGTATATGCACAGATGTATGGAAGAGAATTCATACAGGTTAAATATAATGATGATTTAACTATATCGGCAGATACAATAATAGATGCACTTAGCGAAGATGTTGATTTATTAGTGCTTTTAAACCCTAACAACCCGGTAGGAAATGCCTATAGTAATGAAGAGTTTGAAAAGATACTTGAAGCAGCTAATAAATACGAAATTACTATTTTAGTTGATGAAGCATATATGTATTTTTATGATAATTCTTTTATTCAATATGCAGTTAATAATCCACATATATTATTGACAAGAACATTTTCAAAGTTGTTTTCGCTTGGAAGCTTAAGACTTGGATATGTTGTGGGGCAGCCACAGGAAGTAAAGATGATTGCGAATCTTTGCACACCTCATAATACTAATGCATTTGCGATGAAATTTGCTCAGGCAATAATAGAAAAAGATGGAATGTTAGATGACCTGATTGAAAAACAGCTAACAGGAAAGAAATATATAATTGAACAGTTAGAGACTAATGGATATAAAGTTAATGCAAAAGAAGGCAATTTTATATTTATAAAACCAAGAAAAGTAGATGCTGATGAAATAGTGGATCAAATGAAAAATGAAAAGAAGATATTAATAAAATCTTATTCAGGTATAGGCTCCTTTGGAAAATGCTTAAGAGTTACTACGGGCGAAAGACAGTATATGGAACAGTTCCTTGAGGCGTTATTAGACATAGACAAATAAGATTGTTAATAAACAAAGTTTAGATATTTAATGAGAAAATATAGTTAAGGAACAATATTATGTCTGAAATTGTGTTAGATAAGTCATTTTATAATGCTGAGGAACGATGTGGATATTATGTATCTGAAAAAATGAAACATATATGGGCGGTAGGTCTTGACCTGTGGTACAAGTTTGATTCAGTCTGTAAAAAATATAATCTTAAGTATTATGCAGCATATGGAACATTACTTGGGGCTGTAAGACATAAAGGATTTATACCTTGGGATGATGATATTGATTTATGTATGATGCGTGATGATTATGAAAAATTAAAATTAGTTGCAAAAGATGAGTTTAAAGAGCCTTATTATTTTCAGGACTGGTATAATTCCTGTGGCAGAACATGGTGCTTTTCAAAGCTTAGAAACAGCAATACAACAGCTATAGAATTTCCAGATAAGGGTAAAGAGTTTAATCAGGGCATATTTATAGATATTAATGCAATGGATGAGTTCGATGATGGAGTTAATACGGACAAAGTATTTAAGAAAGTTCAAAGAGAATTATTTGATTGTATAAACAACCCTATAAAAATGCTAAAAGGAGTGCTTGCAGGAGAAAAATATACAATGGATACAGATATGGTTGTTCAATTGTCAAATGATTATATAAGTGCAGAGCATATATTTGAAAAATTAACATTAGACAATTGGGGACAATCAGATATTATTGGCTATTATGTAGATGAAGTGCGAGGTAATGATAGATTTTTTTTTAAGGCGGCATTTGATAAAACAATATATATGGATTTTGAGGGCTTTAAAATGCCAGTACCAGCAGGGTATGATGAGGTGTTAAAGAAATGGTATGGAGATTATATGCAGCCAAAACAAGGTGGCGGTTGTCATAAAGGAGCATTGATAGATCCATTTAAACCTTATACGGATTATTTGAAGGAGGAACAATAGGTGAGATATGTTTAACCGGACTCAAAAAGACATTTTACAGTTGTTAAGTACGCTGCTTAGCTTGCAAAAAAGTATGATAAATATCAAGACTAAAGAGGAATTGAATGAATGTTTTATCAGATGTCAGGAAGTAGCTATTGGTGTTGGAAATGAAATTGAAAAGAACGATCCAGAATTAAAATATATTGTTAGTGAATTAGAGCAATACTGTGAAAACATATACAATATTTCACAAACAGATAGTTATTCGGAAAAGGAAGAATATTTTAAACAGATAAATGATGATGTAAATTGTGTAATCGCACAAATTAAAAATGTTAAGGTTAAATATAGAGTGGTGTTTTTTCCATATAAAGCCGATATGTGGGATAGTCTTGAAAGTATATGGATTGAATTCGCAAAAGACGACAGATTTGATTGCAAGGTTGTTGTGATACCATATTTTGATGCAAACAGACAGACTGGAAAGTGGGAAGCTTGTTATGATGCATATAGGTTTCCTCAGAATGTGCCTATAGTACCTTTTGAGGAATACAATCTGGAAGAAATGCAGCCTGATTTGGCATTTATACATAACCCGTTTGATAAATATAATCTGGTTACATCGGTTCATCCTGATTATTATACAGCAGAATTAAAAAAGTACATTAAACATTTAGTATATGTTCCTTACTATGTTAATTCTGGATTTATATCAGACCAATATAAAAATCTGCCAGCGTTATTAAGGTGTGACAGCATAATTGTACAATCAAAATCAGCAAAAAAATCATGTGAGAAAGAAAGATATTTTGATAAGGTTATAGCTTTAGGTTCACCTAAATTCGATAAATTAATTAATAGTAAAGATAAAGTCAGCGTGCCAGAAGAATGGATTCAAAAATCAGCAGATAAGAAAAAGATTATGTTGAACACAACTATAAGTGATTTGTTAGGATTTGAGGGCAATGATAAGTCTTTGATTAATAAATTAAGAAATTTATTTGATATAGTTTCACAAAGAAAGGATGTTGTTATTATATGGCGTCCACATCCATTGCTGGAAGCAACAATTAAATCACTAAGAGTAGAGTTGATAGAAGATTATAATGCATTAATAAATGAATTTATCAGTGGCGATTATGGAATATATGACAAAACAGGAGATGTATCCAATACGATAATATATTCAGATGCATATATAGGTTCTGATTACAGCTCAGTTATCAATATGTTTGAGGTATTAGGGAAACCTATTTATTTGTTAAATAGTAATGTTATATATGATAATTCAAAAGGCAGTTTACCAGCAGATAAGGCATTTAGTAAGCCATCTGTATATGCGTATTTTGCAGCCAGAGAGTCAGAAGAATATGCAATTAATAATTTTTTGGATGATCTTGTAAATGATAATTTAGAAAATGTAACAGAGAAAGAAATTGTTGAGAGCAGGAACTTGGCAGAAAATTTAGATGGCACTTGTGGAGAGAAGATTTATAGATATTTTTCTGAAAAGCTCATTAAGGAGGAAATTTAGAATGGCAGTATTTCCAGATAGTTATTTTGAAACTGAAATTCGAGAAGGATTTGAAGTCCAGTCAATGATGAAGCGTGCGTGGGCAGGTCAAATAGAAGTTATGGAAGAGATACGCAAGGTTTGTGAAAGACATAATATAAAGTGGTTTGCAGATTATGGGACATTATTAGGGGCGGTAAGACATAAGGGATTCATACCTTGGGATGATGATATTGATATCGGAATGAAAAGGGATGATTTACAGAAATTTATTAAATATGGAAAAGATGAACTGCCAGATGAATATAAGATTCTGTGTATGGATTTAGAACCAGAATATGATTCATTAATCGTAAGGGTTGTTAATTCAACTTCGATATCTAATGATGAGGTCAGAATGAAAAAATATCATGGTTGTCCATATGTATTAGGAATTGATATATTTCCACTCGATTACTTGTCAAGGAATAAGGATGAAAGGGAACTCCATATAGAGATAGTCAATATTATATTAGGTGCTATTGATAATGTTACATCTCCAGATATTTCTAAAGAAGATGTAGATGATTATATAAGACAGGTAGAGCAGCTAACAGGTACTACAATAGATAGAACAATTACTCTTAAAATAGCATTACTTAGATTAGCGGAGAAATTATGCAGTATATATGGTTCGGAAGATGCAGATGAAGTTGCTGGAATATGGAGATTAATCTGGCAGAAGAATTTTCATTTTCCTAAGGAATGGTTTGATGATTTGATTGAAATTCCGTTTGAAACAGTAACAGTGCCAGTACCTAGGGAATATGATAAAATTTTAAGAATTAAATTCGGAGATAATTATATGACTCCAATTAAGGAGATTACTCATAATTATCCATTTTATAAAGAACAGGATAAAATAATACAAGAAATGCGTGGTAATTAAAGTTTACACAGATTAGAAAGAGGTAATTTATAATGAATACAATTGTAAAGTTATCAGATGAACAGCATAGAAATCTACAGTTAAATGAGCTTGAGTTAATTGTTGAAGTAGATAGAATATGTAGAAAATATAATATAAATTATTCTCTTGATGGAGGAACACTGTTAGGAGCGGTAAGACATAAAGGATTCGTTCCGTGGGATGAAGATGCAGATGTTATATTTACAAGACATGAATACGCTAAATTTTACAGAGCTTGTAAAAAAGAATTAAAAAAGAATGAATTCTTTTTACAGGAATATAGGACAGATCCATATTATAGATGGGGCTATGCCAAATTAAGACATAAAGATACTGAATATGTAAGAAGTGGGCAGGAGCATTTAAAATATAAAACAGGAATATGCATAGATGTATTTGTTGTGGATAATGTACCTGATAATAAAATAGCTAGGAGTCTATTTTATACATACAATGTGTTGCTTAGAAAAATATTATATTCAGAAATAGGTAAGGATAAGGAAAATAATATATTACTTAGAAGTACATATAATCTTTTGCACAGAGTTCCTAGAAATGTAGTATTTAAGATGAGAAATGCAGTCGCATATAAGTGCAATAAGAAAGATACAGAACTTGTAAGTCATTTACTTTATCCATATCCTAAAAAGGATTGTAAATATGGAATGCCAGCAGAATGTTTTTCAGAATATATAGAGTTGGAATTTGAAGGTATGAGGTTTAAAGCAATAAAAGATTATGATAGATATCTTACATTATTATATGCTGATTATATGACACCGCCGCCTGAAAAAGATCGTAATAGTCTAAATGTTGCTGCATCAAAAATAATAACTAAAGAAATTACATTACGGGAAATACAGGATAGATATAAAAAAGAAAATATATAACAAAAGGGGGTGATAATATGGCAAATATTGCATTAATAATAGCAGGTGGTTCGGGTGTACGTATGCATCAGGACATACCTAAGCAGTTTCTTACAGTAAATGAAAAGCCAGTTATAGTATATACATTGGAAGCATTTCAAAAGCATGCAGATATAGACAGCATAGCTGTTGTATGCCTTGAAGGATGGGAGCAGGTACTGCGGGCATATGCTAACCAGTTTAATATATCCAAATTGAAATATATTGTTAAAGGTGGAGAAAATGGACAAAGTTCAATAAGAAATGGTGTATATGAGCTTGCAGAACATTTTGATAAAGATGACATAGTTCTTATTCATGATGCAATAAGACCTATGGTATCACAGGAGATTATATCTGATTGTATAGTTAAAACAAAGCAATATGGGTGTGCTATTGCAACAATACCATGTGCAGAGGCTATGTTAAGTACTGAGGATGGTAAGATGTCATCAGGAAGTTATCCGAGAGATAATCTTAAGAGAACTCAGACGCCACAGGGATTTTATCTTGGAGATATATGTAGCTTACATAAGAAAGCACTTGAAGCAGGAATAACCAATTCAATAGCTTCATGTACGCTCAAGATAGAAATGGGTGAACAAGTTTATTTTTCAGCAGGTTCAGAGAAAAATATAAAGCTGACTACAGTAGATGATATAGATATATTTAAGGCACTGTTATTGGCTAAGAGATCAGACTGGTTAAAGGAATAACATATGAATATATACAGTAAAGCTGCTTATATGCAAGATATAAAAAATACCATAGACATGACAGTAGCAATAGAAAAATTAAAAAATAAAAAAATATTGGTTACAGGTTCTACAGGGACAATAGGTTCATATATAGTTGATACATTACTGACATATAGCAAAATGTGTGATGGCAATATATGTGTATATGCAGCATGTAGGAACAAAGATAGATATTTAGAAAGATTCAGAGAATGTCCATATGAAATGCATTATCTGGAATATGATATGTTAAAAGATATAGAGTTTGATATGGATTTTGATTATATAATACACGTTGCAGGGAATGCTTATCCAACAGCATTTACAAATAATCCGGTAGAGACAATAGTTGGCAATGTTAATAGTACTTATAACATATTAGAGTATGCAAGACAGCATAGCGTTAGAAGGGTATTATACATTTCGTCTGGTGAAGTGTATGGGAATATAGCTGCTGATATAAAAGGAGTTAAAGAAGATCAGCTTGGAGATGTAGATGTTCTTATGCCAAGAGCATGTTATCCATTGAGCAAGAGAGCAACAGAGAATCTTTGTGTATCTTATAATAAAGAATACGGAACTGATGTAGTTATAGTAAGACCTTGCCATACATATGGACCAACAATTACTAGAAATGATAATAGGGCTAATGCACAATTTATAAGAAATGCTGTGGAAGGTAATGATATAGTATTAAAAAGTTCGGGTGAGCAGGTACGCTCATATTGTTATGTCGCAGATTGTGCAGCTGGAATACTAACAGTGTTGATTAATGGTAAGACAGCAGAGGCATATAATTGTGCTAATCCTGATAGTGTGCTTACTATAGCAGATTTTGCAAGAACTATAGCCAGGATAGCTGGCACAAAGATTGTTATGGTAAATCCAACTAATCAGGATATTGCTAATAGAAGTCCAATAAGAAATCAGATATTAGATTCGGCAAAACTTTGTGAGTTGGGGTGGAAGCCAACGTATAAGATAGAAAAGGGAATTGGTAGTGTGTTTAATATATTAAAATAGAATATGGAGTAGTGTTAAGAAAAGATTATGGAAGATAAAGTTAAATTAACAATTTTATGTGTGGTATATAATCAAAAGGAATATATTAGAAGAACGATTGAAGGCTTTTTAAATCAAAAAACAAATTATAAATATGAAATACTAATTCATGATGATGCTTCTACAGATGGTACGATTGATATATTAAAAGAATATGAAAAAAAATATCCAGATATTATTAAGGTGTTTTATGAAGATGAAAATACATATAGAGAAAAAAAACTAAGAGATGTACTTTACAATATTGTAGGAGAATATGCGAAAGGTGATTATTTAGCATGGTGTGAGGGTGATGATTATTGGATTGATAACTATAAAGTTCAATTACAGTTAGATTATTTGGAAAAACATAAAGAATGTGTTTTGACTGCTCATAATGGACTTTGTTATGATTGTAGAACTGGCGAAATAGAAGCAATAGATGGGTTTGATGAAGATAAAGATATATCAATGAATGAGATACTTATGCATAAGAAAAATTGTTTTCCGACTGCTTCAATGATTATGAAAAAAAATATATTTATAATGGAAAAACCATTTAGTGAGTGCAATATAGGCGATTGGACATTAATGATATATAGTGCTACAAAAGGAAAAATACATTATTTTAATAGGATTATGTCTGTTTATAGATATATGACGATGGGATCATGGTCGAAAAAAATTAGTGAACTGGAAAATTATGTGACGTTTTCTCTAGATATGGTACGTTTTTTTACAGAATTAAATGTGTATACAAATTATGAGTATAAAAAACAAATAGATAACATTATAAATGGTTTTTATAAAGAAGCTGTTTTTTTCTTATTAAATAGTGATGTGAAAGATGAAAAATTGTCAGAATTAAAGAATATTGCGAATAATAAATTATTTTTCAATGTTGAAGTTTATTGGAATAAATTAATGCAATATAAATATAAGTATAAAAATGAAATTGATAGAATGTTGCAGTATATAGAACAATATAAAAAAATATATGTTATGGGAACAGGAGATGTTGCGGGAATTATTACAGAATTTTTGAAAAAAAGGAATGTAGAATTTAGTGGATATGTAATTTCGAATAATCAGAGTACTAGCGGAGTATTCTGTGGAAAAGAAGTTATGCATTTGAAAGATATAAAAGAAAATAAAGATGATATAGGAATTATTATTGCTATTAAGAAGAGATATCAGGAAGAAATAGAAAAATCACTAAATGATAATGGATTTAATGATTTTATTTGGTCTACATTATCGTAATACTGTTAAATGAAACAATGTATATAAATTTATGGAGAAAAAATCATGGAAGATAAAATATTAGTAACAAGACCATCTATGCCACAATTTGAAGAGTATGTGAATGAAATAAAAGCATTATGGGATTCACATTGGATTACGAATATGGGAATGTATCATCAGCAATTAGAAAAAAATTTAAAGAAATATTTAGATGTGTCAGATTTATCATTAATGGTAAATGGACATATGGCATTGGAACTTGCTATACAGGCATTTGGTTTTCCAGAGGGTTCTGAAGTAATAACAACTCCATTCACATTTATATCTACAACACATGCAATCGTTAGAAATAGGTTAAAACCAGTGTTTTGTGATGTAAAAGAAAGTGATGGAACAATAGATGAAACTAAAATTGAAAATTTAATTACTGAAAATACTGTAGCAATTCTTCCAGTACATGTATATGGAAACGTGTGTAATGTAGATGAAATTCAAAGAATAGCAGATAAATATGATTTAAAAGTTATTTATGATGCAGCACATGCCTTTGGGGTTAAGTACAATGGAAAGGGAATAGGAAATTATGGTGATGCTAGTATATTTAGTTTCCATGCTACAAAGGTATTTAATACTATTGAAGGAGGCGCAGTTGCTTTTTCGGATGCAAAATTATATGACAAATTATATAATTTAAAGAATTTTGGTATTCGTGGTGAAGAACTAGTTGTTTCAATAGGTGCTAATGCGAAAATGAATGAGTTTTCTGCAATTATGGGATTGTGTAATTTGAAACATATAGATGAAACAATAAAAGTTAGAAGAGAAAAATTTAATTATTACAATAAAAAGATAAGTAAATTAAAATGTATTCACATATTTGACAAAATGGATAATGTAGTGACTAATTATGCTTATTATCCAATAATTGTAGATAATAAAATATATGGTAAGTCAAGGGATGGTTTGTATAAATATTTGCAAAGCAAAGAAATTTATTCA
>ERZ791925.95-NODE-95-length-72545-cov-4.457787_pt1 | contig 72545 bp, 67 predicted proteins | sample MGYA00510132_ERZ791925 | MGnify/ENA primary metagenome ERZ791925 (study PRJEB30046, sample SAMN00792075) | human gut metagenome | study: EMG produced TPA metagenomics assembly of the A metagenome-wide association study of gut microbiota in type 2...
AAGCCCCCGACTTTGATGCCTACGGATTGTTCCGTGCTACGCACTCCCACAATACATTTGCCATCCAAATGCGGCATCTTAAATTCCATGATATCACAATATCCATCCATTCTCTCTGGCATAAAATCCGGTTTTAAATCCTTGTCCTGCGTTTGGTATTGCCATTTTAATAAACCTAGATTATTCACGGCTCAGCCGTGAAAGTTGCTGAAAGCCACATAGTTACTGTATTTTCGCTGAATATTGCTTTTCATCTATCAGGTGAATGAAAAAAGAGCATCCATTTGTGGTAAAATTAAGGTGTTCAAAGTCTTAACAATCCCAAACAAAGGAGCCCTTTATGAGTATTGTAAACACCTTAGCCTTAGAAAGCAATAGACAGATTAAAATAAATTTTGATGGAGGAGATCTCTCATCCGATGCAGGCTTGCTTCTTATCAAAGAATTCATAAGCAAACTTGATATTGATACGCTTTTAGAAAAAGCGTTTAAAACCAATGATCCTGCATTCAAGTCTGTACTTGAAAAAGATGCGCTTGCATCACAGCCTACGGTATCAAGATTCTTTAACCGTATGGATGAAGACACTTTAAACTAGTTCCTTGCGATTGCCAGAGTACTTCGGAGGAAAATTTACAGTGTTCAGATGCCACAGGCTGTTATTCTGGATCTGGATTCCACTCTTCTTGATGCATACGGCAGACAGCAACCGGATTTTGTTTCTTTGTATCCATATCTGTCCTCCTTTTGTTAGTTTTAACTAATCATATCTCATAAAAAAACCGACAATTTATGATTCCTGTGTTCACAAATTATCGGTTGATAATCGATGCATCTGACCGCTTTTTCCTAGAAATACTCTTTCCAGCCGTTATAATAAAAGGAACGCAGCTCCCTGATATATCCTTCTGCTGCCTCTCTCGGCATATCATGAACTACTACTTCAAACAATCCCGCATAAAAGCCACTGCAGACCACATGGATAAATTCGCCATTGATTCGTCCCGTCCTGTAAGACTCACTTCCGAGATTTACCAAAAATCTTCTGGTAGCCTCTGCATCAATTTTTACCAGACCTTCCAAAAATTCCTGATAATATCCAGGTGGTGAACATTTCACTACTAATTTAAACTCGTCAAAACAGTCATAAAGAATTTCAATTTATAATTTCATATTTCTCAACCATTTTCAGAACTTCCGCCATAAAATCGTCTTTTCCATGGGTAAGGTATGCAAAACTAATTTTGTATACCCCCTCCTTTGTATAAATCCGCAGCTTTTTCCAGGTTCTTTTCCCCTGCTTTACTGCTGTAACTGCTTCGATTCTCTGTATGTTCCGCCAGTATAACTCCGTTTCCTTTCGTATAGGATGTTTTATCATCATTTTTTCTTCCGAATACCGTACTCTTGTATTACACATGATAAACAGAAAAATCAAACATGCCACACCGTAAATCGGCGCAAACAACAGGGAAAACCATTCCGAAGGCTCACTCTGTGAAAAACCCCGCAATGGATTTTCCTCCCCCGAAAGCAACAGCATTGCCAGATATTCCAGCAGGATTAAAATTCCCAATCCTGCCAGAATATAGTACTCCGTCCCGTATCGCAGAATCCGCTTCTGCGGACTTTCGTAGACCTGAGAGCGGTAATACACGGCAACCGTTTCAGGGCATTTCTTCCTGAGTACGTCACAGAATAGCTCATAATTCAACATGCCGATACCCACTGTGAGAATTTTTGTTCCATCCGAAAGATATAAATTAACAATATTATCAAAGCTACCGTCTATTTTCCGGATTTCCTGCCATCTGACTGTCCGGGGCTTCTGAAAGGCTTTTTCTATCTGTATTGTATCTCCATTAAAATAAATACATTCCCTCGCCATGATATTTCCCGCAAATATGGTAACTATTAAAAGCAGAATTGCCATTGCCACACACAGGCTCCACATCCCCCTCGCCTCCCCGGGGGCTCCGTCCATTATGTAAAGGATGCTGAAAATTCCCACAAAAACAACTGCCAGCACTCCCAGCGCATATACGACATACCTTTTCCCCGGCGGCTGACATAATATTGCCATTCCCTCCGGGATTTTATTTATCTGCCGCCGGTTTCTGCCCGTTATCAGATAAATGATACCGACGGTCAGAACCAGTATAAGCGTAAACAACAGTTTCTCCATCTTCCCTTTACCCCCTGTATTTCGCAATAACGGAAACAACCTTGTCCATTTCCAGCGGCTTCGACAAGTGCTCATTCATACCCGCCATGCGGCACCTCTGAGCATCCTCTGCAAAGGCATTTCAGAAGCGTCAGAAGCTTTCCCCCTGCATCCCTGACAAAAGGTTCGCGGTGGAAAGTCGGATTATGATGCGCGCAACATTCAGCGTTTCCACAGGCAGCCCGGAAAAAAATGCGGCAACTAACGGCGCACTTTCTTCCTCCTGATGCCTGCCATCGGTAATACACCTCTAATATTGATATTTTTTCAAAAGTTGCTCTCTTTTGAATAATACTGATATTTTCACCAAACTTCACAATATCAGACATTTGGAATCTGTTGAACGAAGCTGACTGAAAGTATTCAGATTGATAGCAACGAAAATATAGTCATTTTTCAGACATTATTTCAATATCTGATAACTCATCATGAAAAGAATAACCAACATACACATAAATACTTTAACCAGTTTCTGGTATGTCGTTTTCGCCGGATTTATGACCGGGTTCCATGTTTCCTCTGTTCCCGGCATATTGTTTATATTGCTCCGATTTCCTCCGGTTTCCTTCTGAGCACAGAGCCGGTTTGACGCATAAGTAAGCATTTCCTTTGCCGCCTCTGCCTCCTGCTCCGACACCTCAAGCGTCCTGCCATCTGCAAAGGTGATCCTTTTCCATCTTCCATTCTTATTTTTCGAGTAAGTCCATCCGCTGATGTCTGTGAGAAGCGGAAGATAGTACACACCGGCTGCGTCCTGTTCATCAATGATAAAATGATAAGTGACCGTGAACAATCTGTTCCTGAAAACCGGCTGCATAAGAAAATATTCCGTACAGAAAAGCTCTCTGATTTGCTTACGTTGTCCCCAGGCATCAAAGCAGGAAAGTGTCCGCATGATTGGATGAATGACAATAAGAACGACAAACACTGCTCCTGTCAGCAGCAAAAAGGCTGCGTATAGCATAATCGATGCATTATCGCTGAAAGGCGACGCCGCTTCCCTGAGCATCACTCCGCAAAGGGGAATCACCAGCGCGGCTTCCATCAGAAAGGTACCCCGAAAAACGGCATTCTGGCAAAACAGATAATAAAAGCCGACAAAGGTAACAGCATTTTTTCCACTGCGGTAGCGAAGCGGAATCCGCATAAGCAAAAGCTCAGACAAAAGACCGACAAGCAGCACCACTTCCTTACACACAAGTATATAAGTCCCATACATCCATATGTATAACCCTATTCCGTGGGAGGAGCCATAAAGAGCCAGCAAATCTCCGTCCTTTGCATTTTCCAGAACACTATGCAGGATATTTTCCCCGAAAATCAGGTGATAGCCTATACCACACACCAGTATAATCCATGCAATATAATCCGGAATACTGGACAGCGCCCAGCGTTTGCAGCTGCCATGCTCGTGCTTCCGCTGACGCCAGAACCCGATTCCCCATAGAACCGGATAAAGAAACACAACAAGAAGCAGCGCAAGGTTCGTTTCCGGCAACATTGTCGTTATAAGCAGACTCAGACATTTTGCCCGTGAAGTTTCTCTCAGAAGATTCGGCACATGTGTGAAAAACGATGCCACCGCCACCAAAAGTATCGCAAAGATTCCCGGTATCGCCATCAGACTGACTGTTTCCGCTTTTGACTTACGTTTCACCAGATGGTACAGGTCAGCAAGATACAGACCTGCATTCAGATAAAGAAGTAGCATCGTAAGCCAAAAGCCCGGTAAATAATCAGAACCCGCCTTATACAATCCAAAGAAATCCCAGAGTGCTTCTATCATTTTTCCTTCTTCTTTCCATTACGCTTTTATAACTATTTATTCTTCCATTAAACTTCCATCTACTAACTTTTCACAGTTTATTCTGCAATGGGAATGGGTTTTCGGTCTCCATCCCGACCTTATGAACATTTCTTTTTATATAAATAATCCTATATTATTCACGGCACAGCCGTGAAAGTGGCTGAAAGCCACATAGTTACTGTATTTTAGCTGAATATTGCTTTTCACCTATCAAGTGAATGAAAAAGAGCATCCATTTGTGGTAGAATTAAGGTGTTCAAAGTCTTAACTATCCCAAACAAAGGAACCCTTTATGAGTATTGTAAACACCTTAGCCTTAGAAAGCAATAGACAGATTAAAATAAATTTTGATGGAGGAGATCTCTCATCCGATGCAGGCTTGCTTCTTATCAAAGAATTCATAAGCAAACTTGATATTGATACGCTTTTAGAAAAAGCGTTTAAAACCAATGATCCTGCATTCAAGTCTGTACTTGAAAAAGATGCGCTTGCATCACAGCCTACGGTATCAAGATTCTTTAACCGTATGGATGAAGACACTTTAAACTAGTTCCTTGCGATTGCCAGAGTACTTCGGAGGAAAATTTACAGTGTTCAGATGCCACAGGCTGTTATTCTGGACCTGGATTCCACTCTTCTTGATGCATACGGCAGACAGGAAGGCAGAGCCTTTAACTTTCACTATCAGAGCAATGGTTATCATCCACTTGTCTGTTATGATGGAATGACCGGGGATCTGATAAAGATCCAGCTGCGTGATGGAACACAGTATTCCTACACCGGAGTAGTTGATTTTTTGCAGCCGGTACTGGGTGAATATCTGCATGACTATCCGGAAATCCCTATTCTACTTCGTGGTGATAGCGGTTTTTCTACGCCTGATCTTTATAAGCAGTGTGAGGAAAACGGCACAAGCTATGTGATCCGGCTGAAGGAGAATGTTTTCTTTCTATAATTTAAGAGAATTTGACAAAAAATACCGCATTTCTGCGGCTTGTAGGGATTTTAGGGTTGAGCAAGTGTCGAAGACCCGTCAAGTTAAAAATCGAACATATTTTTGGAATATATGTTTGCTTTTTACTTTTTGCTATGCTATAATCGTTATATAAATCAGTAAGAACAGATGTTTTACGGAGGTCATTTATGGGCTATGGAAAAATTACTGCCAAGCAGCAGGAAATATTAGATTATATCAAAGATGAGATTTTAAAAAGAGGCTATCCCCCCACAGTGCGTGAGATATGTGAGACGGTGAACTTAAAATCCACCTCTTCCGTTCATTCTCATCTGGAGACATTGGAGAAGAACGGCTATATCCGCAGAGACCCCACCAAGCCCCGTGCCATTGAGATCTGCGACGACAGCTTCCAGATGGTGCGTACCGAGATGGTCAGCCTCCCCGTGATCGGTAATGTTGCTGCCGGGCAGCCTATTCTGGCCGAAGAGAACGTTCAGGACTACTTCCCTGTTCCCGCCGATGTAGTACCCAAGGGAGAATCCTTCATTCTGAATGTCCGCGGAGAGTCCATGATCAATGCCGGTATTTTCAACGGTGACCGTGTCTTCGTTCATGTCCAGAACACAGCGAATAACGGTGAGATCGTTGTGGCCCTGATCGATGATTCCGCTACCGTCAAGACTTTCTATAAGGAGAAGGGACATATCCGTCTCCAGCCGGAGAACGACACCATGGATCCCATCATAGTAGATAATTGCCAGATCCTTGGCACCGTGTTCGGCGTATTCCGCTTTTACAGATAAGCAAAACAGCCTGTAGCATGATTAGCTGCAGGCTGTTTTTAACTATATTTTACATTTAGTTCTCTGGGAATCTTACTTTCATATAAGAAATGATCTCATCCACACATCTTTCATATCCCAGCTTGGAGCTGTCCAGACACAGATCGTAATTTCTTGCATCTGTCCATTCCCGTCCGGTATGATACTTATAGTACTCCGCACGGTGCTTATCCGTCTTATTGATAAAGCGCTCCAATTCCTTCGGGCTCATGCTATGCTTCTTCGCTGCGCCTTCCAGACAATATTCCTTCGGGGCATGAATAAATACGCTGAGGACATTCGGATAATCCTTCAACACATAATCCGCACACCGTCCGATAATGACACAGGATTCCTCCTTTGCCAGATCCCGGATGATCTTTGCCTGATAATTAAACAGATTATCTGTAGAGGTAAAATCATCACTTTCCGGAGGAATCAGTTCCCCGTGATACTCCTTTTTCGCAATATGGAACAGCTTCGTGCTCTTCACTTTTTCATCTGCATTTACGAACAGCGCTTCATTGATGCCACTGTCATCACTTGCCAGCTTCATCAGCTCCTTGTCATAGTAATGAACATTCAGCTTCTTCGCCAACATCTCACCGATGGTTCGCCCGCCGCTTCCATACTGTCTTGCAATGGTAATGACTACATTATTCATTTCGATCACCATACCTTTCTGTCTCTGCTGCTTCCACTCGCAGCGGCTTAAATCAAGAGTTATTCACCCAGATATGCTTTCTTAATGGAATCATTATTCAGAAGGTCGCTTGCCTTGCCTTCCAGAACAATCTTACCGGTCTCCAATACATAAGCTCTGTCTGCGATGGACAATGCCTTCTTCGCATTCTGCTCTACCAGCAGAACTGTAGTACCGCTCTTGCTTACTTCCTGGATAATATCAAAAATTTCATTTACAAAAATAGGGGACAGTCCCATGGACGGCTCATCCATTAAAATAATCTTGGGATGAGACATTAATGCTCTACCCATGGCCAGCATCTGCTGTTCACCACCACTCAAGGTACCCGCCATCTGATTCTGACGTTCCTTCAAACGGGGAAAGCGGTCAAATACGGTCTCCAGAGTCTGTGTGATCTCTTCTTTATCTTTTCTGGTGTAGGCACCCATCATCAGATTCTGTAATACGGAAAGCTGTGCGAAAACACGTCTTCCCTCCGGAACATGCGCCATACCCATGGATACAATCTTATGTCCGGGAATCTTGACCAGATCCTGACCTTCAAAAGTAATGGTTCCTTCCTTCGGTGTCAGCAGACCGGATACGGTGTGCAGGATCGTTGTCTTACCGGCGCCGTTGGCTCCGATCAGTGCAATGACCTCTCCCTCATCTACGTGAAAGGACACACCCTTTATGGCCTGTATCATGCCGTAATATACTTTAATATCATTTACTTCTAACATTGCCATAGCTGTTGTCCTCCTATTCACCCAGATAAGCCTTGATGACTTCCGGATTGTTCAGCACATCACTGGTCTTGCCCTGACACAGGACACGGCCAAAGTTCAGAACCGTAAGTTCCTCACAGATTCCGCCTACCAGTTTCATATCATGCTCGATCAGAAGGATCGTCATATCAAAATGCTCTCTGACAAAACGGATGGTCTCCATCAGTTCCAGCGTCTCGTTAGGGTTCATACCTGCAGCAGGCTCATCTAACAGAAGGAGCTTGGGCTTGGTAGCCAGTGCTCTCGCAATCTCCAACTTTCTCTGCTTACCATAGGGAAGATTGTCCGCCAGTGTTTCCGCTTCCTCTTCCAATCCGAATACCTTCAGAAGCTCCATGGCCTCCTCCGTCATCTGCTTTTCTACTTTATAATATTTCGGCAGACGTAAAATACCGGTAACCGTGCTGTAGCTCATATGATTATGCAGACCTACTTTTACATTGTCTATCACAGACAGATCCTTGAACAGTCGAATATTCTGGAAGGTTCTTGCAATTCCTGCCTGATTGATTTCGATGGTCTTTTTACCGGTAACATCCTTTCCATCCAGCGTAATAATACCCTCTGTGGGCTTATATACACCTGTCAAAAGGTTGAATACGGTGGTCTTACCTGCACCGTTGGGACCGATCAGTCCGTACAGGGAACCTTTTTCAATCTTAATATTGAAATCATCTACCGCACGAAGTCCGCCGAAAGAAATGCCTAAATTTTTTGCCTCTAATAATGCCATGATTATTCAGCCTCCTTTTTCACAGACTTCTTGAATCTGGCTGCCACTTTTTCTCTCCATTCAATACACTTCGGAGCCCAGTTGAACAGCATCATTACGATCAGTACGATGGAATAGATCAGCATACGATAATCGTTCAGACCACGCAGTAACTCCGGTAACAGGGTAAGGATTACAGAAGCAATAATGGAACCGCGAATATTACCGATGCCACCCAGTACAACGAATACCAGTATCATAATAGACATGTTATATCCAAAGTTCTTGGGTAATGCCGTCAGTGTGGACAGATTATGCGCATACAGTACGCCTGCTACACCTGCAAGTGCCGCAGAAATGGAGAATGCCATCAGTTTATACTTTGTAATATGAATTCCTACGGATTCCGCCGCAATGGTATTGTCACGAATTGCCATGATGGCACGTCCGTCTCTGGAATGAATCAGGTTCAATACAATAAACAATGTGATCAGCAATAACACAATACCAATGGTAAAGCTGGAATCATGAGGGGTTCCGGTGATACCCTGTGCACCTTTGATAATAACGTCTCCGTCCTCTGACATGTTCAGATCCATGGTATTGGTAAAGGAGATATGGAATCCATTCTCATCCCGGCCTACAAACATAATATTTACCAGATTCTTAATGATTTCGCCAAAAGCCAGTGTTACGATTGCCAGATAGTCACCCTTCAAACGAAGTACGGGGATACCGATCAGCAGTCCGAACACACCTGCAAAAAATGCACCGATCAGAATAGCAAAGAAAAAGCGAAGTCCGGAAGGCATTGCGCTATTCTCCATTACTTTGGAGAAAAATGCGCTGGTGAATGCTCCGATACACATAAATCCTGCATGTCCAAGGCTCAGTTCTCCCAGAATACCTACGGTAAGGTTCAGAGATACCGCCAGAATTGCATAAGTACACAGCGGAACCAATAGTCCCTGGATCAAGCTGCTCACACTGCCGGCAGACACCAGAATCTGCATGATGACATAAGCTGCAATCACCATTCCGTAAGTAATAAGATTATCCCGGAAGGTTTTATTTATTTTCTTATTCGATAATTTCTTCATATTATGTACCTGCCTCTTCCCTTATACTTTTTCCTGAATATTCTTGCCAAACAGTCCGGCAGGTTTTACCAGAAGCACAACGATCAAAACTGCAAATACAATAGCATCAGCCATCTGGGAAGAAATATAGGCTTTACCAAAGATTTCGATAATCCCCAACAATATACCACCAACCAGAGCACCGGGGATAGATCCGATTCCGCCAAATACAGCCGCCACGAAAGCTTTAATACCGGGCATGGAACCGGTGTACGGTGTCAGGGAAGGATATGCGGAACATAACAGAACTCCCGCTACAGCGGCCAGTCCGGATCCGATGGCAAAAGTCAGTGCAATGGTTCCGTCCACATTGATACCCATCAGCTGTGCAGCCCCCTTATCCTCGGATACTGCTAACATTGCCTGTCCTGCTTTGGTCTTGTTGATAAAAAGCATCAGACCTGCCATAATGATCAGACAGGTAACAATCGTAACGATGGTCTCTCCGGTAATATTGATCTGTCCGTCTGCCAGCTTCACAGCGGGAACGGATACTACAGAAGTAAATGCCTTGGCATTTGCACCAAAGATCAAAAGAGCTACATTCTGCAGCAGATAGCTGACACCGATTGCGGTGATCAGAACCGCTAACGGAGAAGAAGCCTTTCTTAAAGGCTTGTATGCTACTTTTTCAATAGCCATTCCCAACAGGGTGCAGGCGATAACAGCTGCCAGAACACCGATCACAGGAGAAAGTCCCATGGTACTGCACATTGTATAAGTAATAAATGCACCGACCATAATGACATCACCATGTGCGAAATTCAGCATTTTGGCAATACCATATACCATGGTATAGCCTAATGCGATCAGCGCATAGACACTTCCAAGGCTGATACCGTTGATCAGATAACTGATAAAACTCATGTGAACTACCTCCATTCATGCGAATGCACAAATTATCATATAAAATAAAGTATAACAGAACATACCGGGAAAAACAACTGCTCTCCCATTATTGCAAAGTCTCTGACATTAAGCAAAGAGGGCTACCCTGCGGTAACCCTCTTTGGAAACTTTATCAGCAAAATTACATAGCCTTGTAAGCACCATTCTCGATCACAACAGCCTTAGGAGCCTTGTTAGCCTCACCGTCTGCGGTCCAGGTCATGCCGTTACCGGTCAGACCATCTACAGTGATCTCTGTCATGGCAGCCTTCATACCATCACAAATATCAGAAACACTCATATCAGGAGTAACACCGCTCTTCTCGATAGCAGCCTTGATCACATAGATAGCATCATAGCTGTCTGCTGCGAACTGGTTGGGAGTCTCACCGTATTTTTCCTTATACTTAGTTACAAAAGACTGGGTCAGATCATCGGTTGCATCAGCTGCGAAAGGAGTTAACAGCATAACGCCTTCGGTCAGAGATACATCAAAATTATCTACACCACCGAGAATACCATCCATACCATCACATGAGAACCACTTGGGAGCATAACCCATAGCAGCTGCCTGTGTAAGGATAAGTGCGGATTCCTGATAATAAATAGGAAGGAATACCATGTCTGCTCCGGCATCCTTTGCTTTCTGTAACTGTACGGAGAAATCCGTCTTGTTATCAGCAGTAAATGCTTCCGCAGCTACTACTTCAAAGGGCTGGTTTTCAGCTTCCTTTACAAACTTCTCATAAATACCGGAAGAATATACATCGGAGCTGTCATAAATAACAGCAATCTTCTCAGCCAGACCATTCTCACCAATATACTGTGCGGATGCAAGACCCTGGTTAGGATCGGAGAAGCATACGCGGAAGTTGTTATCATACTGAACACATTCTACTGCAGATCCGGAAGGAGTGATCTGGAACATATTGTCTTCTTTGGTCTTGTCGGTAACCGCAATACATGCTCCACTGGTGGTAGATCCGTCGAGGACCTGTGCGCCCCAGTCCTTTAATGCATTATAAGCATTTACGGATTTCTCAGCATCTGCCTCGTCATCCTGGAACTTGAACTCTACCTGATAGCCGTTGATACCACCTGCTGCATTGATCTCTTCTACTGCGATCTCTGCACCATGCTGTACAGCCAGTCCGTAAACTGCTGCGCCACCGGTGGTAGGTCCGATACCGCCAATCTTGAATACACTGCCGGATGCTGCACCGTTGTCAGCTGCTGTGCTCTCAGTTGCTGCGTTAGTACCGGTTGCAGCGGAACCATTGTCTGTATTGCCGCAACCAGCCATAGCCATAACCATGGCAGATGCTACAACAACACTTAACACCTTGTTGAATTTCTTCATAATATCTTCCTCCTTTTTAACAATGTATACAAATATACAATGTATAATTGTTATTTTTGTATATTACTCGCTTCTATTTCCTTTGTCAATGGACTTTATTTTCTAATTTGATGTTTTTTGACATTAAAATAGATCAACAAAGCTTAATTTTTATTTAAAAGTAGTATATTTTTTATTTTTGGGGGTAAGACTATCTATGAAACAATCATTAAATAGAAACTTCAAAAAAATGTCTGTATGGATTTTGCAGCAGCAAATTTCATACAGACAGGATAAGGAGATTTTATGGGTAATAAATATTTGGACGGAACCGCTCTCACCATAGCTATAATAGGTGCAGTGAACTGGGGGCTGATCGGGCTTTTCCGCTTTGATCTTGTAGCCTTCCTGTTCGGTGACATGTCCTGGTTTTCCAGAATTGTATATGTTTTGGTGGGAATCAGCGGACTCTATCTCATCAGCTTCTTTCTCCATCTGGGAGACAGCGAAGCTTAAAGTTCCTCTACGGGAATCTGTACGCCATCTCTCCAGATACGTTCCAGATCATAGAGCAGACGGTTTTCCTTGTCAAAGACATGTACGATCACATCGCCAAAGTCTAACAGTACCCAGTTGGCTGTCTCATAGCCTTCGGTCTGTCTGGCAGGGAAACCGGCTCTTCCCAGTTTCTCTTCCACATTATCACACAATGCCTGAATCTGACTGGAATTATTACCGCCGGCAATAATAAAATAATCTGCGATCACAGATACTTTACTGATGTCTATTACTTTGATATCCTCTGCTTTTTTATCTTCCAGCGCCTCTACGGCCAGTTTTGCCATTTTTCTGGATTCTTCACTCATGCTAACTCCTCACACTTTCTATTTTATTTATCCATTCTTCTTATAATAGTTATAGGTTTCTTCTGTCATGGGATCCATCTCACCGTCCCCCGATTTCAGATATTCCAGCGTATCCTCTAAAATCTTCGTCACGGCAGCATCCAGATCCGTAAATGCCAGGTGGCGTATCTGGGTAAGGTTCGGTGCCTGTTTTCTCCCCGGTTCAATATAATCTGCGGTAAAAATGATCTTCTCCAGAAGTGTCATACCCGGACGCCCTGTGGTATGATATAAAATTGCACTTAAGATCTCAGGATCTTCGATTTTATATTCCTTTTTCGCCAGATAGCTTCCCACTCTGGCATGTAAAAGATAGGGATTGCGCGTTTCCACATCCGTCGCCGGAAGATGATACTTTTCGCAGACAGACAACAGTTTATCATTTTCCATGCATTTGGCACAATCATGAAGCAGTCCCGCGATCTGTGCACGCTCCACATCTTCACTATATCGCATGGCAAGGGCCGCCGCTGTGTATTCAACCCCCAATGTATGGGTAAAGCGCTTGGGATCCTGTACTTTTTGCATCTCTTTGGTCAGTTTTTTTAAGATATCACTCATCCAGGTAAAGCCCCTTTTCTTCCATATATTCCCTCACTGTTTCCGGCACAAGATAGCGCACAGAAAGACCTTCGGATCTTCTCGCTCGGATTTCCGAAGAAGAGATCTCAATTCTTCGAAAAGAGAGCAACTGTATCTTCGCAGAAAAATGTTCCTCCAACTGACTGATCTTCTCCTGCATTCCCTTCATATCCGCATCTCCCCGTACCGCAGCTATAATCTCGCAGGCAGCAAACAGGCGGCCTGCGCATTTCCATTGTTCCATGGTAAACAGGCAGTCAGCCCCACAGATGAAATAAAAAAGGTGCTCCGGATATTCTCTGTGCAGCTGCTCCATGGTCTCATAGCTATAGGAATTTCCGGGACGTTTTATCTCAATGTCCAGGCAGCGGAATCTGTCGTTATCTGCGATAGCACGCTGTACCATGTCATAACGTTCTGTCCCGGGCAGAACCGTAATGCCCTCTTTTGTCTTCAGATAAGAACAGCCCGTCGGTATCATCCAGATCTGGTCTAAGTGTGCCGACTCCAGCGCCTGTTCAGCCAGCATCAGATGTCCTATGTGGATTGGGTTAAAGGTGCCACCCATAATGCCTATTCTGCTCATGCTTCCTCATCCCTTTGCACGCAGTTATCATTCTTGATTGGTTCTCGTCGGCTATGCTCTAACCTTATCTGGGCAGTTCGATCTTCGGCTTGTCCTTGTCGGGCTTGTACAATACAATCTTCTTGCCGATCACCTGTACGACCTGGGAATGGGTACGCTCCGCCACCATCTCCGCAATAGCTCTGGGGTCGTCAAAACAGTTCTTCAGAACACCGATCTTGATCAGTTCATTATTATTAAAGGATTCACCAATAGCTGCGGTGAGTTCCGGAGTCAGGCTGGATTTACCCACCTGAAAAATGGGATTCAGATTGCTGGCCAGACTCATTAAATAAGCTCTCTGTTTGCTTGTCATAATCTATCTTTTCCTTTCACAAACTTACTTATAGTAATCAAAGGACAGACCGTACATGCGTACCGTATCGCCCTCCTGGATACCCAGTGCTTCCAGTTCCTCTAAAATACCGGTATCCTTCAGGAAATTCTGGAAGAAGGTAAATCCCTTCTCACTGTCCAGATTGGTGTATCCCAGCATCTTCTCGATCTTGGGTCCTTCTACTACGTACTCGTCCTCTTCTTCATCATAGGTTACGGTGTAAGCATCATCCACAGATCCTGTCATACTCTCCGGGAAGTACTCCTGCGCAAAGACAGTGGTCTCTTCTCCGATGTTAGCAAGCATATCGTTCACTTCGTATAACAGTTCCTTTACGCCCTGACCGGTTACTGCAGACATAGGGAACACCTTGATGCCCTTCGGTTCAAACTCTGCCCGGATTGCAGCTACCGGATCGGATCCATCCTCCGTATAGATAGCGTCAATCTTATTCGCCGCGATCACCTGAGGTCTGGCTGCAATCTCCGGATTATAAGCTTCCAGTTCCTTATTGATAGCATAGATATCCTGAATAGGATCTCTGCCTTCTGTACCTGCTGCATCCACGATATGGATGATCACCTTGGTACGCTCAATATGGCGCAGGAACTCGTGTCCCAGTCCCACGCCTTCGGAAGCACCTTCGATCAGTCCGGGGATATCCGCAATAACGAAACCACCGGTTCCTTCCAGATCCACTACACCCAGATTCGGATTCAGGGTCGTGAAATGATAGTTGGCAATCTTGGGTCTGGCATTGGTCACTCTGGACAGAAAAGTGGACTTACCTACATTCGGAAATCCCACCAGTCCTACATCGGCAATAACCTTCAGTTCCAGCAGAAGTTCCAGTTCCTGTGCAGCCTGTCCCGGCTGTGCATACTTGGGTGCCTGCATGGTACTGGTAGCATAATGCTGGTTGCCGTTACCGCCCTTGCCGCCTTTTAAGAGAACAACCCGTTTGTTGTCCCCCGACATATCCGTAATTACCTGCCCGCTCTGTGCTTCTTTGATCACGGTTCCCGCAGGGACTTTGATAATGATGTCTTCTCCGTCCTTGCCGCGGCAGTTTTTCTTGCCGCCCTCTTCCCCGTCTCCGGCCTTGTACTTACGGATGTGCCGGAAATCGATCAGGGTATTCAGCCCCTCATCTACAACAAAGATCACGTCACCGCCGTGACCACCATCGCCACCGTCAGGGCCGCCACTGGGAACATATTTTTCGCGGCGAAAGGACACATGACCATCTCCGCCTTTACCGCTTCTTACGTAAATTTTAGCTCTGTCAGCAAACATTTTGTTCTCCTTTCCGACATAAAACTCTTTACGGACTAAAAGGGCTTCAAACAATCAGTATGTTTGAAGCCCTGGTTAAATCAACTTATTTCTCTACAGGATATACGGAAGCCTGCTTCTTGTCTCTGCCCTTTCTCTCAAAACGGAGAACGCCATCAACTAAAGCAAACAGAGTATCATCTCCACCGATACCAACATTGACACCGGGATGGATCTTAGTACCGCGCTGTCTGTAAAGAATATTTCCAGCTTTTACAAACTGTCCGTCTGCTCTCTTCGCACCTAATCTCTTGGATTCGGAATCTCTACCGTTCTTGGTAGAACCAACTCCCTTTTTATGTGCAAAAAATTGAAGGTTAAAGTTAAACATGGTCTACACCTCCTCGATTTTTACTTGCAAATACTGTTCCCCGTACTGTCTGCTGAGCTTCTGCAGTGAAAACACCATAAAGTCCATCAGAAATACGGTCTTGTCCTGCGGAATGGAATTTTCGAAATCACATTTGATAAATCCCGTCTCCTCATTCTGCGTCAGCAGCATTTTTTCGTCGACCATCTCGTCCAACGCCATGATCGTACTCTGTACGGTCACGGAAATCGCTGCACAGAGGATATCCGGTTCCTTACCGAACAATCTCTTCTTCGCATATTCCGCATGCCCCATGCAGTAGAATCCACGATAGATCCCTTCATGGTTCTTACGAATGATAATAGTTGTCATAACGATTACGCGTTAATCTTTTCGATCTTAACCTGAGTGTATGCTTGTCTATGACCATTCTTCTTGTGGTAACCGGTTTTTCTCTTGTACTTGTATACAATAACCTTCTTACCTCTACCCTGCTCCATAACGGTTGCGGTAACAGTTGCGTTAGCAACGTCAGCACCAACCTTGAGGGTATTGTCACTTACTGCGATCACCTGGTCAAAAGTAACAGTGTTACCAGCTTCTGCATCGATCTTCTCAACTTTGATCACATCACCTTCAGAAACTTTGTACTGCTTTCCACCTGTTGCAATAATTGCGTACATAATAAGGCACCTCCTATTATTTACTCGCTAACTTTGGTGGTAAAGGATCCTAAAATCCGACACACTTATACCTAGTTATGCGGCATACCGTAGTATAATAACATGAGGCGCCCTAATCGTCAAGATATAATTTTATTTTTTTGAATTTTTTTTTGAAAAATATTTCAGATATCTACTTTTCCAGAATATCTGCATTATTTTTCTTCTCGAAGTCTTCCACATACTGAATGATCAGCTTTACGGTTCCTTCGATGCCGAGGATGCTACTGTTGATGCACAGATCGTAACTATCAGCTCTGCCCCACTTCTTGGAAGAATAATAGTTGTAGTAACTCTGACGCTGCTTATCCTTCTTCGTGATCATTTCCTTTGCCTTGGCTTCCGTCAGATCATATCTGGCCATGATACGTTTGGTCTTCACGTCGTCATCGCCGAAGATGAACAGATTGATGCAGTTCTTGTAATCTGCCAGAGCATAATCTGCACAACGGCCTACAATAACGCAAGGGCCTTCATCGGCGATCTTCTTGATCGTATCGAACTGTGCAAGAAATACTTTGTGGCTGATAGGCATATCTACAAAAGAGGATGCATTGTAGCCGAAAGAATAAGTATCCATCACCAGATTATACAGGAAAGAATTGGTAGGTCTCTCATCATGGTTCTGGATCATTTCCTCACAGAAACCACTTTCCTGTGCCGCTCTGGTAAGAAGTTCCTTATCATAGCATTTAATTCCGAAATACTCTGCAACCTTTTCCCCGATTTCACGGCCTGCAGAACCAAACTGACGTCCAATGGTAATAATCGTATTCATACACACACCCACTTTCTGCTGTACTTGATAACTAGCATTTTTTGTATTTTCATTATACGTGATATTTAACAAAAAATCAACCAATTATCAGTCTTTTTAGTCGTTTATTACTAATTTTCATATGATGCATGCATTTTTTCTGCTATTTTCATGCCTTCTTCCGTCTGTGCCAGGCCTCCTAACGCCGTTTCCCTCAGGGAAGCATCCATTTTATCCCCGACTTCTTTCATGGCATCCATAACCTGATCCGGTGGAATCCGGCTTACGATCCCCGCCATTGCCATATCCGCACAGGCCATGGCATTCACAGTACCGATCACATTTCGTTTCACGCATGGAACCTCCACCAGTCCCGCTACCGGGTCGCATACCAGTCCCAGCAGATTCTTCATGGCCATGGCAGCCGCTGTAGCAATCTGTTCGCAGTTGCCTCCCTGCAGATATGTCAGAGCTCCGGCCGCCATGGAACTGGCGGATCCGATCTCCGCCTGGCATCCTCCCGCAGCACCGCTGATGGAAGAACGGGTGGCTATGATCTGTCCAATCCCCGCCGCTACATACATGGCTTTCAGAATTTTGTCGGTATCCCTGCACCGTTTTTGAAAATAGGGAACCAGCACCGCAGGCAATACCCCACAGGCTCCAGCGGTAGGTGCTGCCACGATCCGTTTCATACAGGCATTGGATTCTCCCATCTGTAACGCTCCTGCAATACATTCATCTACATATTCCCCACATAGTGACTCCTTACCGGTATTGTGTGTGTATTCCTCCATCCGTTGGCCATCACCGCCGACAAGTCCGCTGGAGGACTTAATATCTCCTTCATAAGTAGCTGCTGCCAGCAGCATGGCATCCCAGGTAGTCCGCATATGCTCCATACTGTCCTGCTTTGACACATTCCGCTCCGCCATATCATCTTCCATAATCACCTGCCAGAATTTTTTTCCTTCCGTATGACATTTCTGTAATACCTGTTCAAATGACTGATAGGACATAGTTACTCCTCCACATTGATATAGGTCACTTTAATGATGCCGTCCAGCTGTTCCAGCCAGGCCACCGATTCGTCCGGCACTTCCTGATCTGTCTCTATGACCATAACGGCGTAGCCGCCCCGCTTGTCCCGGTAGAGTTGCAGAGTTGCAATATTCACCTGCTTTTCAGCCAGCATGGAGGTCACCTGTGCCACATGTCCCGGCTGATCCACATTGTGTACAATCAAAGTCGGCTTTTCCGCAGAGAAATTTACTTCGATCCCATCCAGTTTTGCGATCAGGATCCGGCCGCCGCCAATGGAAGCCGCCTGCACTTCTATTTTCCGCCCATGTTCTCCGGTCAGCCGCAGAACCGCCGTATTGGGATGGGCATCTTTCAGGGTAATGGTGGAAAAAGAGAATTCCATTCCGTCCTTTTTCGCCAGGAAAAAGCTGTCCGGAATCCGGATATCATCCGGCCGCATTCCCAAAAGGCCTGCGATCAGCGCCTTATCCGTGCCGTGTCCGATGCCCGTAGTAGCAAAGGAACCATGCAGAAGGATTTCCGCCTTCACCACATGGTCCTGAAGTAATTTTCCTGAAATATAACCGATCCGGACCGCTCCCGCAGTATGAGAACTGCTGGGGCCGACCATTACGGGTCCTAAAATATCAAACAGATTCATAGTCGCCTCATTTCTGTACGAAACATAAGCTATAAGTTTTATTTCTCCAACACTGTCAGAAGATGTTCAAAATATTCCGGCAGCGGAGCATCGATCTCCAGATATTCTCCGGTAGTGGGATGAATAAATCCCAGTGTCTTGGCATGAAGTGTCTGCCCCTGTAATTTGAAAGGACTTTTCCGATTGGAGTAGACTTCATCCCCCAGAAGCGGATGCCCGATGCTTGCCATATGCACACGGATCTGGTGCGTCCTTCCGGTCTCCAACACACACTCTATATAAGTATATCCCTGAAATCTCTGTAATACCCGGTAATGGGTCACGGCACGTTTTCCGTTCTGGTGGTTCACCGCCATTTTTTTACGGTCATTCGGATGCCTGCCGATGGGCTGGTCGATGGTGCCTTCCTCCTGATTCAGCTCTCCGAAACAGATGGCCCGGTATCTTCTGTTGATGGAATGTTCCTTCAACTGTTCTGCAATGCACCGGTGGGCTTTGTCATTTTTGCAGGCAATGACAGATCCAGTGGTATCCTTGTCGATACGATGTACAATACCGGGGCGCAGTACTCCGTTGATCCCGGACAAATCCCTGCCACAGTGATACATCAGTGCATTAACCAGAGTGCCGCTGTAATGTCCCGCCGCCGGATGCACCACCATCCCCTTCGGCTTATTCACCACGATCAGATCCGCATCCTCATACAGGATATCCAGAGGGATGTTCTCCGGTTCAATATCCGGTTCCACAGATTCCGGCACGGAGAAGACTACTTCATCATCACATTTGACACGACAACTTCCCTTTACCGGCGTACCGTTTACCAGCACATTTCCGTCTTTGATCAGCTTTTGGATAAAAGAACGGGACAGATTCTCCACAAGCAAACTCATACATTTGTCAATCCGTTCGTCTTCCATCTCATCTGCTATCTGAAATCGGAGTTCTTCCATTATTTCATCTCCCGATAACGATTCTGCTTAAAGTTGAGGAATTCCAGATCCTTTTCCTTGTATACGAACAAAAACAGAATAAACAGGCCAATGGTAGCCACTACCACATAAATATCCGCCACATTAAAGATCGGATAATTGATCAGTACGAAGGAGATAAAATCCACTACATAATCCAGTCGGAATCTGTCGATCATGTTGCCGATGCCTCCGGCAACGATCACTGCCAGCAATACATGCACGATTCGGAATTTCTTCTGTTCCGGAAGTTTGAAAAGGAAAAACAACAGCACCGCAAGAAATACGATTCCCACAAACAGAATAAATACCTTCTGGTTCTGCAGCATACCGAATGCGGATCCTCTGTTCTCCAGATATTGCAATTCCAGAACTCCGTCAATGATCACATAGGCCGGCTGGTTCTTCAGATGTACCACCGCCAGATGCTTGGTAAACTGATCCAGTACCAGAAGTACGGCTGCAATCAGGGCATCTATGATCAGCATAACAACTCGACTACTTTTCTTTTCCTTATTCATGAGCATCCTCTTCACTAAAATTGATTTCTTCGATGGCAGCCAGAATTTCCTCATCCGTAACGGTTCTGTCGATAACTGCCTTTCCGATCTTCTTTAACAGAATAAATTTGATCGTACCGGCTTCCATCTTCTTATCGGATTTTGTAAGTTTCAAGATCTCCTGCGGATCGATATCGTCCACGGAGATTGGCAGATAAAACGGTACAAACATATCACGGATCTCATAAAATTCTTCCATGCTCAGCATTTCTTTTTTCCAGGAAATATATGCTGCAGCTACCGTACCCAGTGCCACACACTCTCCATGATACAATTCAAAATTCTTGTATTTCTCGATAGCATGTCCGATCGTGTGTCCAAGATTTAAGAGAGCACGGTCTCCCTGCTCGGTAGGATCCTTTTCCACCACCATTTTCTTGATGGAGCAGGTACGGATCACCATTTCTTCCAGGGTATTCAGATCCCGCTCGCAGATCTCATACATGTTCTCGATCAGCCACTCATAGAAGGGCGCATCCTTGATCAGTGCGGATTTCATTACTTCCGCAAATCCGGAATAAAACTGTCTCTCTTCCAGCGTTTTTAATACGGACAGGTTCATATATACCAGTCTGGGCATCTTAAATGCGCCTACCATGTTCTTATAGCTGTCAAAATCCACACCTGTCTTACCGCCAATAGAGCTGTCTGCCTGTGCCAGCAATGTAGTTGGAATCTGTACAAAATCAATGCCTCTTAAATAAGTAGCCGCCACAAATCCGGTCAGATCACCGCAGACGCCGCCGCCCAGTGCCAGCAGCATATCTTTTCTGTCAAAACCCTCTTCAATCAGGAAACGGTACACGTCCCTCACGGTATCCAGATTCTTGTGTTCTTCTCCTGCAGGGAACACATATTTCACAGCCTTACGGCATTTTCCCTCAAGAAACTTAAGAATCTGTGCCGCATACAGTCCGTCTACGGTGGAATCCGTCACAATGCATAATCTCTTGTCTGCTGCGCCAAGCTCTGCCAGTTCTTCCCACAGGCCGTCAAAAGACTGCTGGAATACAATATCGTAGCAAGGCTTTTTGTTATAAAGCACCGGTAATCTCTGTGCCATGTTGTTCACCCTTCAGTTCCTTATAAACTGTTCTTTCTTGTATAATTTATATCTGTTTTTAAAAAACTTCCTGCAGTTGCCTACAGGAAGTTATCTTCATATGACATTTTAATGGCATTTGACATTTTATGACATTCCATTTTTGATCGGCATTTCAAAAGATCCGGCGCCGCCGAAAATATCCTGAAAATCACCGGAGATATCTACGCTGGCCGGCGTAATAATGAAAATATAATGGGATATTTTCTGTAAATTACCCGATATTGCGAAACAGGATCCGGAAGTAAAGTCAATGATACGCTGGGCGATATCCACGTCCAGGCCTTCCAGATTAAGTACCACTGTCCGGTTGGCCAGCAGTGTCTCTGTGATCTCTCTTGCATCCTCTACGGAAGTAGGCTTGATCACACAGACCTCCATGCCGGTTCCAGGCATTTTCTTGGTCACGGTGCGGTGGATCGGTGTTACCTTAGGCTGTGAGGAACGCTTACTCTTCTCTTCCGGTTCGTCATCCTCCTGTGCCTGCTGTCTGCTCTTGGCCGGGCTGAATTTCTTTACCGGTTCTACTTCTTCCTCATCATCCAGATAATCGTCATCATAGAAACCTTCATCCTCTTCATCGTTCAGTTTCATATAATTCAGGAACTTATCCATTACACCCATTGTTGTGTGTCTCCTTTATTATTCAATCTCTTTCTAGATCGTCTTACTATAATCTCTTTCTCCGAAAATACCGGTTCCGACTCTGACGATCGTGGCTCCTTCCTGCGTGGCCACCATATAATCGCCGGTCATTCCCATGGAAAGAATATTCATAGAAATATTATCAATGTTTTTATTTCCGATGTCAACAGCTAATTGCCGAAGTTTCTGAAAATAGCCCCTGTTTTCTTCCGGATCCTCCACAAAAGGGGCGATCGTCATCAATCCTCTGATATGTATTCCCGGAAGCGTTGCAATCTCACGGATCAGTGTTGCAGTTTCTTCTACCGTAGTTCCGAACTTGCTTTCCTCCTGTGCCACATTTACCTCGATCAGGATATTGACTTCCACCTGCTTCTTCACGGCTTCTCTGCTGATCTCTTCCGCCAGCCGGAGGCTGTCCACGCTGTGGATCAGGTAAACCTTATCTACAATATATTTTACCTTATTGCGCTGCAGATGGCCGATCATATGCCATCTGACATCCGAAGGCATCTGAGGGATCTTGTCCACCAGTTCCTGAACCTTGTTCTCCCCGAAATCTCTGGCTCCCGCACGGTAGACATCCATCAGCATATCCACCGGTTTGGTCTTGCTGACTGCAAGCAGCGTCACTTCCTGCTCCGATCTGCCCGCCTGCTCACAGGCTTTTGTGACGTTCTCTTTTACCGTTTTGTAATTTTGTGCCAGTTCCATGCTCTGTATGGTCTCTTCCATAGTATCCGCCATCCTTTCTAGCTTTCCGGTGTCTGACTTTCCTGTGTTGCTTCCTGTGTGGTCTCCTGCGTCGGTTCCCCTCTGGTCTCCGCTGGAAGTGGCTCTGTGCTCTCCGGTATATTGTCGCTTACTCCCGGTTCTACACTGTCTGTAGGAATATCCGTCCTGCCGGTATCTGTTTTCTTGATATTGGTGATGATCTGATCATCCGATACCGAAGAACCGTCCAGTACAATATAGTCATATACATTCAGGCCATAGGTCGTATTGGCTTTTACGATGGAATACTCGTCATTCTGATACAGAATATTGATCTGCTTGAAGTCAGCATATCCCTTATTCACATTATACACACCGATCAGTGTTGCACGCTTGCTTACCGTATAGGTCTCCTGGCTGTCTGTCTTGTACAGGACATCTCCGGCCTTCAGCACCGAAGTATCCATGTAGTACATGCCTTCATTTTCATCGTAGCTGTACGCACCGGCCTCCACAAATTCACTGGAAATGTCCCCGTTATCCCGGTAGCACTGTCTGATCACACCCTGGGTTCCCGTATTTTCATTGGTCGTGACAAAATCTTCATCGATCAGGAAAAATTCCTTCTCCACAATGGAAGAATTTGGAATCTTCAGTCCAGTCTCATCATTCAATATCAGCTCGATATCCAGAAATCTGTCGGATACAAACGTAACCATGGAATTTGTAAAGGTAAGTGACAGAAATGTATTGCCATCACTGCCGGTAAACAGTTTTGCCTGCCCCCAGGACTCATACTGATTCTTCAGAAAACGTACTTTGACATAGTCCTCCTGTTGGATCTCTGCGCCTCGCTCTGCATCGATGGGAATGACCACCGACCAGTTTTCCTCCGTGGAAAGCTTGTACACCGGATCTCCCACAGCCATCAGTTCATTACCGAGCATCTGTTTCTTCTCGTAATTTTTGTTATCAAATACTTCCTGGGTAACGCCTTCCACGGTCAGATTTTCATAACCGTCCGTCCAGTAAGCCACGATACCGGTGGTGGGCGCATAACAGAAATTTACAATATTTGCAGCCGAACCGTTATTTCCGTTTTCAATGCTTTGCAGCATATTTACATTGGCCAGTTTCAGCACCGTGTTCTTCAAAGAATATTTAAAATCATAGGTACTCTCGTAATTTTTGTCATCATACCCATGCATAAAATTCACGATTTCATTACGGAATTCCGAAAGTTCCTGGTCACTCAGGGTATTTTCTCCAAGGCTGGCATCCTCCAGTTCTTCCGTCAGCCGGCCCGTTTCGTCCACGATGTAAACAGTGTCTCCCTTGGCCACCCGTTCGCCTTCTCTTGCATAAAAATTCACATATCCGGCAGTATCCGTACTTACAACTTCCTCTGTGCGGATTGACACTCCACGGTAAATATTATTGGTAGCCAGTGATCCTTCCGTTACTTCATAACGCACGATGTGGTCTGTCTGAAAATACAGTATCACACAAATGATTACATAAATAAAAATAGCTCCGAAGATGAGCATACCGATATTGAGGTTCAAAGGTTTTCTGTATTTTTTTATTTTTCTCGGTTGTTCTGCCATTGGAAAACCTCCTTTCCTCTCCCTTACATTTGAGAAGCCCCGGTTGGCATCCGAGGCTTCTCATACGTGAAAATTATAATTCGTTCTTCTTACAAAGATACAATGATCTTATCCTTCACAGACTCCGGTAATTCAGATTCGTCCCTGGATACACTGAGGATAAAATCCACCTGGAAGAAATCACTCATTCTCTCCAGTTTTTCAACAACTGCGGAAATGTCTTTGTCTTCCAGTGCTGCGATTTTCAGAAAGCTGTCAAAATACATCTGCTCCAGATCATGATCCTGAGAAATGATACCGCATACGAATCCCAGAAATTCGCTTTCATTCTCGATCATATAACGGGAAACGTCGATCAGACGCACCTTGTTGTTCAGTTCATACATATGTTTCGTACTTTTGTCCAGATATACGATACTTCCCGCAATATCCTTTACCTCGCTGTTGACTTTGTCCAACAGCTGTTTTGTCTTGCCCTTGCCCTTTTTGCCTACAATCAACTGAACCATTGGTGTAACCCTCCTGTCGTAAAATTTATAGGAACTTCACGCAACCTATTTACTTTATTATAGTTTATAACCCCTCAAAAAACAACAGTTATTTATTGATTTGCTCCAGGAGTTGTACCATTTCCGGGTACAGCACATCACTGGCTGAGGAATTCAGGATTACCGATATATAAGGAGCTCCGCTTGTGTCTCTGGATAAAAGGATCAGACAATGTCCCGCCGCGTTGGTCGTACCTGTCTTGCCGCCGATGACTGTAATGTTCTCCGGTGCCTGAAAATCTCCCCGCAAAAAACGGTTTGTGTTGTTCACCGTAAGTTCCTTGGCTTTTCCGTCCTTGTCATAATACGCGGTTTGGTAGCTTGTCATGTGAATGATCTCATTAAAGGAATCATATTTGATTGCTTCATTAAAGATCAGATACAGGTCATAGGCTGAAGTATAATGATTGTCATCCGACAGACCATGAGGATTGGTAAAACTGGTATTTGTAGCCCCCAGTCTCTGTGCTTCCTCATTCATCATCTCCACAAAATGATCTACACTGCCGCCGATATTCTCCGCGATCAGCATTGCTGCGTCGTTGGCGGAATACATCAGCAGAATATGTAATGCCTGATCCAATGTCATGGTATCTCCGGCTTTTAATCCGCACAGCTGTGCACCGGATTCCGTGATCTTTACGCTATCCGTAGCTGTCAGCACAGTATCCGGTGATGCATTCTGTAATGCCACCAGTGCCGTCATTACCTTGGTCAGGCTGGCCGGATACAATCTTTCATGTGCATTTTTGGAATATAATACCTTTTTATTGTTTACGTCGAACAGTACAGCGGCCGAGGCCTGTGACATGTCTACGCTGCCATCCCCCGTCTGGTCCTCCGTCACCACACACAGATCCGCAGCAAAGGGCTCTGCCCTGCCCGCTCCGGTTCCTGCCAGCACATTGAAACTGCTGACACTGGAATTGACATCGTACGGAAATGTATACGCCACATTACCGCATCCGGTAAGCAGACTCATGCAGAGGATCAAGGACATGCAAAGGCAGATCCGACGAACTTTATTTGTACATTTCACGCCACTCTAAATCTCCTCTGTCTAAGGACTTGATCAACAGTTCCGCGCTGGCGAGATTCGTTGCCAACGGAATATTATGCATATCACACAAGCGCATTACATTGCTTACATCCGGCTCATGGGCCTTGGGTGCCAGTGGATCCCGCAAAAAGATCACCAGATCGATCTCGTTGTGTTCGATCTGTGCACCGATCTGCTGTTCTCCTCCCAGATGTCCAGCAAGATATTTGTGTATATTCAGGTTGGTGACCTCTTCGATCAGCCTGCCGGTAGTTCCTGTGGCATATAATTCATTTTTACTTAAAATTCCGCGATATGCAATGCAGAAATTCTGCATCAGTTTCTTTTTGGCATCATGTGCGATCAGTGCAATATTCATATAGTCCATACCCCTTCTCTGTGTAATGTATGATTTCTTTTGTCTAGCTTCTCTTCGCCTGTAATCGTACGTTCAGTACAACACCCATTCCAATATACAGACTCATCAGCGAGGTCAGGCCATAGCTTACAAAAGGCAGCGGAAGTCCTGTATTCGGTAAAATAAACGTAGCCACTCCGATGTTCACAAAGCTCTGGAAAGCGATCAGTCCCCCCATTGACGCCGCTATGATCGTCCCCGCGGTATCTTTCGCCTTTCCCGCGATAGAAACGCACTCCATTGCCATCAGCATCAGCAGTATGATCACTACGATACTTCCCTTAAAACCAAACTCTTCACCGATAACAGCGAATATGAAATCGGTTTCCGCTTCAGACAGGAAATTGCCATTCTTTACCGATGTGATCTCATTGTTTTTATAGCCCTTGCCGTCCAGTTCTCCAGAGCCTATGGCCATTACAGAGTTCAACTGCTGGTAAGCCAGATCCGTGGAATATTCCTCCGGATTGACGAAGGCAAGGATACGATTTTTCTGGTAAGTCTCCAATATGGTACTGTCCGGCTGCATTGCCAGAGATACCAGTATGATCACTGCAGGAATTGCCACCGCCAATGCTCCGAAGATCAGCTTATAACTGATGCCTCCGGCATACAGGATCACGCAGAAAATAAAGATCAGCACAAGGCTGGTAGACAGCGCCGGCTGTTCCTTTACCATGATCCAGGGAACACCCATAAGTACCGCAATCGATGCGATCACAGGGAAAGTATTCAGCTTCTCCTTATATTTCATAATAAACTGTGCAAAGAATAAAATCAATAAAATTTTTGCAAGTTCTGAAGGTTGAAATTGCAGTCCACCGATCTTAAGCCACCTCTGGGCTCCGTTGCCTTCTTCACCCATCAGGATTACCAGTCCGAGCAGTACCAGATTGCCTATGTACATCAGCCAGTAAAGCTTCAGGATCACGGAATAATTAAAAAAAGAAAGGGCGATCATGATAACAAGCCCCGCAACTACACCCGCCATCTGTTTGGTCTGCTGGGCAGGTTCCGCACTGCCGATGGTTATGATGCCGATGATGGACAGTGCAAGTATCAGTATGATCAGTTTAAAGTCATAATCCCGTAATCTATAATTCTTAAACATCCGTTTGACCTTTCTGTTTTTTATGCTCCTTATGGCATTTTCGCAGTCTTCTGTAAATCAATAATGGGAATATTGGCAATCAGGCTGGGGCTCTTATTCCGTCCGCCCTTACTGCCCTTTGCCTGTATCTCGATTTCCATATGATCCGTATCGATCCGCATATATTTCGAAATCACTTTTGTAATATCCGCCTTGATCAGTTCCATCATCTCCGGAGAACAGTTCACCCGGTCCGATATCAGCAGGATTTTCAGACGGTCCTTTGCCACCTGGCAGGAGCTTTTCCTGCGAAAAAAATGTTTCATATTCATCCCGTCCCCTTCCTATGCTTTCCGAAAAATACCGGTTACTTTTGTCCAAAAAGATACTCCTTTTTCGAAATCCAGGAACGGAATTTCTTTTCCCAGCACACGATCCACCACATTGCGGTAAGCCTTACCCGCCGGTGTATCGCTTCCGACTAATGGTTCTCCCTGATTGGTGGCGATGACTACATTCTCATCATCCGGAACGATTCCGATGAGCGGTACCGCCAGAATATCCACCACATCATCCGCAGACATCATATCTCCGCGCTTTACCATATCCATGCGCAGTCTGTTGATGATCAGATCCATCTGTTTGAAGCCGTTGGCCTCCAGCAGTCCGATAATACGATCTGCATCTCTGATGGCCGAGACCTCCGGTGTTGTTACCACCAGTGCCCTGTCGGCCCCGGCAATAGCATTTTGGAAGCCCTGTTCAATTCCCGCCGGGCAGTCCAGAATGATGTAATCAAATTGTTCTCTCAAGTGGTCGATCACCTTCACCATCTGTCCCGGGGTGACTGCCGATTTATCTCTGGTCTGTGCCGACGGCATCAGATACAGTCCCGGATGTCTCTTGTCCCGGATCAGTGCCTGTTTGATTCTGCAGTTCCCTTCGACCACATCTACCAGATTGTAAACGATACGGTTCTCCAGTCCCATGACCACGTCAAGGTTACGCAGACCGATATCCGTATCGATCAGGCAGACTTTGCTGCCCGCTTTTGCAAGACCTGTTCCAACGTTTGCGGATGTAGTGGTCTTACCTACACCGCCTTTTCCTGAAGTGACGACAATGACTTCGGAGCTTTTCTTCTCCGTGGAAACGTTTTGTTCCATTTTGGATTCCTCCTGTTTGATTTTGTCGTCCCCTGGATTCTTTTAAAAAGTACCCAGTAATTCTTTTGTAAGGGGATCAAATACGATCTTCCCGTTCTTCAGGTGTGCAATTTTCGGTTGTACTTTGGGACGAATGCCCCATTTCGACTGTTTCGCATTGGTTTTATATTTGAAATCGCCGATTTTTAATCTTTCCGGCTCCATTTCAAGCGCTACAATATAACAATCTTCTCTGCCAGATCCGCCCGCATAAGCTTCCCCGTACAGTCCTCCCAGAATGATGATGTTGCCTGCGGAGATCACCGCACTGCCCGGGTAGACATCCCCCAGGACCACGATGCTGTTCTCGGTTTCTATGACTTCCCGGTTTTTGAGGGTTCCCTTGTAGAACTGCCCCTCGTCCCCGGTGGAAAGCTTTTTCTCCATATGCTGCAGAGCTTTGATAAAGTTCTTGTTCGTGGTCTCATCATGGCCCACGATACAGGCGATCCTCACATTGCTGTTCTTCCGGATGGTATCCAGGATGCGGATTTCTTCCACTTCGGTCACCTCCCGTCCCTCCATGGATAATGCCATGGTGGACGTACCGAAGAAGTTTTTCGCCTCTGTGAATTTCACCGCCAGTTCCTGCAGGATTTCTTCCAGGGAAGCATCCTCCCTCATCAGAAGAGTGATCCCGCTCTGATAGCTTTTGATCAATACTGCATCTTTCATTTTCTTATACCTGTCTTTTTATTTTCTTAATATCCGAAGTCCCACATTTGGCATTCATCTGTCTGTGTTATCTGACTCCGGATAGTTACATCTCATTGGATACTGCATTGTCGAGAGTATCCGCAGTACCTGTGATCAGATCATCCTCTTCCGCCAGTCCGTAATAATACTTGATAATATCTCTGGTGAACTGGGCTGCATAGTCTGAAGAATATCCGAAGGGTATTCTTGTGGCAATGGCGATCTCCGGATTCTCATACGGCGCATAGCAGATAAAAAGCGCATGGTTTGGTCGGGAAGCTGTCTGCTCTGCCGTACCGGTCTTACCTGCGGCATTTACCGCCAGATCATTAAAGTACTTTTTATTTTCCACCACCTGACGCATTCCCAGATGGAACGCATCCCAGTATTCCTGCGGCAGGTCAATCTGATTTCTCACTTCTGCATGGTACTCTTTCAACAGATTGCCCTGGGAATCTGTTGTCTTATCCAACAGGGTCAGATTATAGCAGGTCCCGCTGTTGGCAATGGTAGTGACATATCTGGCCAGTCCAACGGTAGTGTAGCTGTTGCTGCCCTGTCCGATGGCAGAACGTACCGGATCCTTGGTGGATATATCCGGTGCATATTCTCCGATCTCCACTCCCGATTTATCTGTCAGTCCATACAGATCCGCATATTTGCTCAGGGTATCCAGACCCGCTTCCTCATTATAGCTTCCGGTTCTGGTAGCCAGCTGGTAGCCCACATTGTAGAAGAAGTAGTTACAGGAATCCTTGATGGCAGATGTCACATTTTCATAGCCATGTCCGGAAATTTTCCAGCATCTGGGGGATGGTGTGATCTCGGTAAAAGTACCGACACAGTTCACGCGGCTCTGAAGATTAATCACATTCTCCAGAAGTCCCGCTGTAGCGGATACAATCTTGAACGTGGAACCGGGTGCTGCCTTATACTGGGTGGCAAAATTCAGCTGTGGGCTGGACTTGTCCGCATTCAGCTGCGCATAATACTCCGCATCCACGGTATTCGCCATTTTGTTATTGTCATATCCCGGATAAGACACCATAGCCAGCACATCTCCCGTATTGACATCCGTAATGACTACAGAGGCATTGCAGGGATCCAGTGCCAGTTGGGCCGGTGTGATCTCCAGATTATTGATCCGGTTCATCATAAACTGATATGCCGACAATTTACCGGAATACAGTGCTTCTTCATCCTCAGCCGGGATGTCCACCGCCTGCTGTTCACACAGGAGCATACAGATCTGTTTCCCGGTGATCTTGTCATTTAAAAGCATATACTTGTAGAAACGTTTCTGGAACTCCGTGGTATGGTCGATGGCATTAATGGTGTACTCCAACAGTTTGTCATAAACTTCTGTAGAATCCGAATATTTGTCATTCAGATCCAGCTTGCTGACATCGATCCAGTTCATGGCGATGCAATACTGCAGATACTCCTTTAAGGAGATCACTTCCTCCTTCGCCCAGGCCGTCTGCGTAGCATCGTTATCATCCACCAGTTCCTTCATGATCACGCCTTCCTCCCGAAGGAGGCTTACGATATTACTCTGGTAAACCTGATATTCCTTGGAAAGCTTGCTATAGGGAGTTGCCCCTTCTGTAAGTTCGTAAGTCAGTCTGTCGTAAACACCCTGCTTATACTCCAGATAAGCGGCATAGACTGCCTTTTCCGTCTCTCCGGCATCTTCTGCCTCGAAATGTTTTCTGTCCAGGATATTGTTGTTGATCATGGCAAAATACACGTCATAGATCGGGATCTTAATGGACGAGCTCTTGGCATTCTCCGGCAGATTGAATTCTTTGGCGTTGATGATCTTGCTTGCCACCAGACCGGCCAGCTTCTGTTCGATGATATTATATACCGCCTCCGTAAGATCCTTATCGATGGTCAGGTAGACATCCGCTCCCGGCTGTGCCTCTTTCCGCTCTAAAATAGTGATCACCTTACCGGTATTGTTCACCACCACTTTTTCACTGCCCTTGGTACCCTGCAGGGTAGTCTCCATATATGCCTCAATACCACTCTTACCTACCACATCATTGATGGTATAGGTATCCTCCAGGCCGCCTTCCGTCACCACCTGGTCATTTAACTCTGCCAGTTCATCGGAAGAGATTTTGCCGGTATATCCCAGCACATGGGCGAAATATTTGCTGTCTATGTAGTGGCGCACCGTATCCTCTACGATAGACACACCGTCCAGTTGGTCGGAATTCTCCATGATCACCGCCACTGTCTCCGCACTGACATTGGTAGCCACAGTGGTTCCCACATATTTCCGGAAGGAGGTCAGATTCATGGCATACCGGATGGTTACCATCTGCAGCCACTCCTCTTTGGTATAACCTTTCCCCGGCACGAAAGGGGTCTTGGTGTTCTCGGGATCTTCGTACTGACCGATAGCAAAGCCCTTGGCACGGCTTAAGTACTCTATCAGTTCCTGGGCTGTCATGGCTTTTTCTTCTTCACTAAGCTCGTCTATGGTTCTGTATCCAAGCACATCCGCCTGAAAACGAAGCAGCGCCGTGCCATCCACGGAATAGGCATAATCGCCGTCTTCATCAATAATGATCTTAAAATCCGTGATCACACTGTCACCGTTTTTCTCGATCAGCTTTATCAGCCGATAGACAACGTCATTGACCTTTGCGTTCTTATTCCGGCTGGACTCAAACACATCCTCGATCTTCACAGAATAAGCCAGTTCATTTTCCGCCAGTACATTGCCGTTCCTGTCCAGGATCCGTCCTCTGGTACTGGATATATCCCTGGTCTTCTCGATCTGAAGGATAAAGTCGTTCAGATACTCTTCTCCGTTTACGATCTGCAGGTTGAAACAGCGGTAAAGCAGAACACCGGCAAAAAAAGCAAACAGTATCATAAGTACTGTCAGTCTGCTGGTCACAATATTAATAATGTGATCTCTAATTTCACGAAACAAATTTCTGTGCGCTCCTTTTTTCCTTCTCCTCCAGTTTCTGATTAATCTTCAGGATCAGAGGATACAAAATAATCGTAACAACGATGGTGTAAAGTGCCTCCGGCAGGATCACACTTGTAAAATAATACGGGAAATGAAAACGCCCTCTCAAAAGAAACATCAGAATGTAACAAATCAATCCATAAGAAATGTCGCTGACAATAATAAGCGCCAACGGCAACTTGATATCCTCCGGATAAAAGATCCGGCTGAATTTCCCGTTAACAAAGCCTATGTACATCATGACCATGGCATAAAATCCCAGGAAACTTCCGAAAAAAATATCACATAAAAGCCCGCAGGAAAATCCGATCAGCAGTCCCTCCTTCTCCCCTCTCATAAATCCGAAGGAAGAAGTCAGAATGATCATCAGATTGGGAATGATTCCGCCCATTGCCAGGCTGTTAAATACACTGCACTGCAAGACAAAAAATAAAAGGATCAGAAGAACCACTACAATCTTGCGCAGGAAGCTGCTGTTATTCTCCATCTGCGCCTCCTCCCGGAACCTGCTGTTTCTTGTCCGTGATCACCAGCACCTCACTCAGATGCTCGAAATCCACCACCGGAGTCAGGTATCCGGATTTCGTCAGATTGTTGGTATCTTTATTGATGGTACTGATATAGCCGATCAGGATATTGGGAAGATATTTATCACTGATATCGGATGTAACTACCTTATCTCCCTCTGCCACTGCATCCTGGCTGTCCACCAGCTTGCTGAAAGGAACCACTCCCTGGGCCATCATCTGCAGATCTCCGGATACGATCAGATTGTCACCCGTGGCAAGTGTCATACCGCTGACATTAGAATTGTCGGAAATAATGGAAGTCACCCGGGACCAGTTCGGTCCTACGGACGTAATGCGTCCCACCAGACCGCCTCCGGCGATCACATTCATATCATCCGCCAGCCCATCATTAGAGCCTTTGTCAATGACAAAAGAAGAATACCAGTTGCCAGAATCTCTGCTGATGATCCGGGCACCGATCTTATTGTAGTCCCCGTATTCTTCATCAAGCTCCAGCAACCCTCTCAGTTCATTCAGTTCATATTTGTCCTGCTGCAGCAGAGTGTTCTCTTCCGTCAGGGAAGCCACCTGCTCCTTCAGGGCACTGTTCTCCGCTAAAAGCGTCCGGATCTGCACCAGTTCATCGGAACGATTTGCCAGCCATTCTCCGGCCTTGGCGATCCCCTGTTCAAAGGGTACGATCACATATCCCACCACTCTGTTGAACGGTCGGTTAAATACATTGGTTCCAAAGGTCACCAGCATCATGATGGTGCAGAGGATAGTTAAAATAAAAAGGAGATATTTACTCGGTAAAGTAAACCTCTCCCCTTTTCTTTTTACGACTGGGCTCATTTACTCATCCCTTCAATTGCATAAGCTACCGTTTTATAGTTATCATCCTTGATGATCTTGGCAAGTCCTGTTGCCACGCTGGTCAGCGGATTCTCAGCCACATTCACATGCAGTCCGGTACCGGTTGCCAGTCTCTCTGCCAGATGACTTACCTGGGATGCTCCTCCGGTCAGATAAATACCGTGACGGTAAATATCCGCTGCCAGTTCAGGGGGTGTTCTCTCCAGTATCACCTTTACATTATCAATAATGGTATTAAAGTGCTCTTCCAGAGACTCGTCCACCATTCTTGTGGGAATCTCACGCTCCACCGGCAGACCGGTGACAATGTCTCTGCCGTATACGACAGCACCCTTTCCTTCTTCTTCCAGTTCCTTCAGGGCAATCTTCACATTCTCCGCCGTCTTGCCACCGATGATCAGAGAGAATTCTCTTCTGACTGCCGCACGGATGGCATCATCAAATTTCATGCCGCCCACCTTGATCAGACGGCTCAGTACGATACCGCCCAGTGACAGGATGGAGATTTCCGTGGTCTCATAGCCGACATTCACCACCAGGACGCCCTGGGAATTTTTTACATCGATATCCAGGCCCAGACCGTCTGCCACGGCCTTCTCCACTACCATGATCTTCTTGGCCTTTACGTTAGCTCCTTTGATCAGATCATAGAATGCTCTTTTTTCCACCTCGGTAACATCCGTAGGCACTGCAATGAAGAAATCAGAAGGCTTGGTATTGCCCTTCTGCAGATCACCGATAAAATACTTTACCAGCGTCTCCATATTTTTGATATCCGCGATCACACCATTGGAAAGCGGATAAGAAATATGAATATTGCCGGGAGCTTTCTCATACATTTCAAATGCAGAGTTACCATAAGCAAATAAAGTATTCTTATTCTCGATGGCAATCATATTTTTTTCGATCATGATATTGTCATCATTGCGGTTATAGATCTTTATATTGTTGGTACCAAGGTCGATACCAAATGCATTGTTTGCCACTGTCGTTATCCCTTTCTTATATCAAAAATTTTTGCTCTCTGAAGCTAGTATACCTGTTATCGCCAATAATAATGTGGTCTAACAGCGGAATGTCCATCTGGTTTCCCACCTTTGCCACATTTTCCGTCAGCTCCCTGTCGGATCTGCTGGGAGTGGGATCTCCGCTGGGATGATTGTGCACGAGGATAAGACTGACTGCCTTGTCCTTTAACGCCTCCAAAAATATCTCTCTGGGAGAGATCAGTGCCATATTGACGCTGCCGTCCGACAATTTCTTCTCACGGATCAGCTGTCCTTTGGCATCCAGACAGAGCAGATACACACATTCGGTATCCCTGTGTCTGAGCTTTTCCATAAAATATTCCGCCACATGATCCGCTCTGGTGAAGCAGATCCCCTCTCTGGCTTTGGCCCGGCTCATCCTGTTGGACAGTTCGGCGATGCATTTTAGTTTCACCGCTTTCACCATGCCGATGCCCCGGATCTCCATCAGTTCTTCCACACTCACATCATGCAGACCCAGCAGTCCTTCTCTCGGATAGGTAGCCAGTGCCAGTACCTTCTCAGCCAGCGCCACCGCGGAATCCTCCTTCGTCCCGGTTCGCAGAATCACCGCAAGCAATTCCGCCTCCGTAAGATTCTCCGGTCCGAACTGCAGAAATCTCTCATAGGGAAGTCCCCGGTCTGTATTTACCTGTACATTCTTCTCGGGCATAAGTCTCCTTCTGCCTGCTCCGACGTATGCTGCCTAACGGATAAAACGGTATACCACGAACGCTATGATCACACCGATCACACTGGCGATCGTGATGTTAAACTCCAGCCCGAAAGTCAGAATAATGAAACCGAGATTCAGTTCCACTGGACTGCTGAGGCCGAAATTCTGTCCGTAATTCAGAAAAGTACCGTCGAAATAAGTCCCTATAAATCTGCCGATCACAAATCCGATCAGTACCAGGACGATCAAAACCCAATTAATTCTCTTCAAGGTAGTTCCTCTTCTTTCTTCTGTGTACTCTCCATGGCTGAACAGTCTCCCCGTGAGCCTGTCTTCCATACGTCTTTTTATACTATCACAAAAAGCTTCTTCTGTACACAAATTTAGTAGATTTTATTTTGCGCTTTTTCTACAGGATTCGTATTTTTCAATGTAGTTCTACATTGCTTTCCGGATCTGTTCTTCCGTCACAAGACCTTTTTGTACCAGTACCTGCAGGGATTTCAGAATACCGAATTTGGCATGCTGCCAGGTCAGTCCGCCCTGGAAATACACTGCATACGGAGGCTTGATGGGGCCGTCCGCAGACAGCTCAATGGAGGAACCGGAAACAAATGCTCCCGCTGCCATAATGACCTGTGCATCATATCCCGGCATATCCCAGGGTTCCGGTGTCACATGACTGTCTACCGGTGCCGCCGCCTGAATTCCCTGGCAGAAGCCGATAACCCCCTCAGGCTGACCGAAGGTCACTGCCTGAATGATATCGTGTCGGCTCTCACTGCCGTTCGGTACTACCGCAAAACCTAATTTTTCATAGACATTGGCTGCAAAGATCGCACCCTTCAGTGCTCCCGCCGTCACCGTGGGAGCCAGGAAAAATCCCTGATAAAAATCTTTCAAAATGCCAAGGGAAGCGCCGACTTCCTTGCCCAGTCCCGGAGAGGTCAGACGGTATGCCGCATTTTCCACACATTCTTTCTTTCCGGCAATATATCCGCCGATAGGAGCCAGTCCGCCTCCGGGGTTCTTGATGAGAGATCCTACGATCATATCCGCACCCACGTCGGAAGGTTCTATGGTCTCCACGAATTCTCCGTAGCAGTTATCCACCATGCAGATCACGTCCGGCTTAATACCTTTAATGAAGGCGATCAGTTCGCCGATCCGCTGTACGGACAGGGTGGGTCTGGTCTGGTAGCCCTTGGATCGCTGGATCGTTACCAGATGAGTTTTCTCATTGATATTCTCACGGATTTTATCGTAATCAAAGCTTCCGTCCGGCAGCAGATCCACCTGGCGATAAGTCACACCGTATTCTGCCAGCGATCCCTTCGACGGGCGGATACCGATGACTTCTTCCAGCGTATCATAGGGTTTGCCTACCGGGGACAACAGTTCGTCTCCAGGTCTTAAATTGCTCATCAGAGCCAATGCCAGTGCATGCGTGCCGCAGGTGATCTGAGGGCGCACCAGTGCATCCTCCGTATGGAAAGTCGCTGCATAGACAGCCTCCAGGGTATCTCTTCCAAGATCGTTGTAGCCGTAACCGGTAGTGCCCAACAGGCAGGCCTCACTGACCTGATGCTGCTGCATGGCATTTACCACCTTTAACTGATTGTATTCCGCGTTACTATCCACTTCATCAAAGCGGTCTCTTAAACTTTTCTCAATGGTGCAGCCGTAATCATATACGGTCTTGCTGATTCCCATAGACAGGTAGATCTCTTCATTACTGCTTCTCATAAATCTCTTTTTCTCCTAATTCTCTGATCATGTATTCCAATATTTTCTCTTCGTTATAATCAAACCGGCCCTTGTCGATCCAGGTGACTTCACTCTCTCTGCGAAACCATGTCAGCTGTCTCTTGGCAAAATGCCTGGTATCCCGTTTCAAGGTATAGACCGCATCTTCCAGGCTGCATTCTCCATCCAGATATTCCAGAATCTCCTTGTAGCCCAGTCCCTGCATGGACGTCATGCCCTTACGGCATCCCATATCCTTCAGTTGTCTTACCTCATCCACCAGACCCTGTGACATCATTTCATCGATTCTGTCCTCGATCCGTGCATACAGCTTTTCCCGGTCGTCCGTCAGCACAAAATAGCTGAAATTATAGGGACTTGTCCGTTCTTTTTCCCTCTCGTTGTGTACAGAGATCGGTTCTCCTGTCAGTTCATAATATTCTAAAGCACGGATGGTTCTCTTGATATTATTGGCATGAATATTCTCCGCCGATACGGGATCGACCTTCTTCAGCATCTCATGCAGACTCTCCGGTCCCTGTTCTTCTGCCAGAAGTTCCAGTTTTTTTCGATATTCGGTGTTCTCTTCGTTTTCCGTAAAATCAATGCCCCGAAGCACCGCCTGAATGTAAAATCCGGTGCCTCCCACCAGAATAGGGATATGGCTCCTGTCATATATCTGCTCCATACATTCCAGACAATGTTTCTGGAACACTACTACATTGAATTCTTCCCAGGGCTCCAGAATATCGATCAGATGATGGGGCACCCCCTCCATCTCCTCCGGACGGATCTTGGCAGAACCGATATCCATATGTTTATATACCTGCATGGAATCTGCCGACAGGATTTCTCCGTTTATGGCTTTTGCCAGCGCGATGGACAGTTTTGTCTTTCCCACAGCTGTCGGCCCGGTCAGGACCACCAGTGGTTTCTTTTTATTCTGTATTACCGACATTATTTTTTCCTTACTCTTTTTATCCTGCTATCCGTTGTTCTGGGTACAGTTTGCTGCATCGATGGCGATGACCAGCATCAGACCCTCCAGTTCATCCTGTGGATCGGAGAAATTAATAGTATACGTATCTCCCCAGTGAAACAGTTCTTTAGAGATATGGATGATACTGCTGCATCCATTGTATACATCATAATCCCATCCCAGAAAATCTCCCTCCACGCGCCAGCCGTTATAGTCGATCTCATATCTGGGCTTGAAAAAAGAAAACTGTTTGCGGATTTCACCACGGACCCGGCCACCGATCTCGATTTCAAAGGCCGGAAGAAAGGTAAGCAGCCGCTGTCTGATCACTCCCAGTTCATGGTTATTTCTGTCGTATACATGAAGCTGGTGTCCCAGGGAGAAAAACTCCGCTTTTACAAAATATTTTGGATTTTCATTTTCATCATAGACATCATAGGAATCTGTCCAGGAAAACACTCTCTGTTTGATCAGTAAACGCATTATACTATCCTCTTAAATTTCTTCTCCAGATCTGTCTCCGTCATGGTAATAATAGTGGGTCTGCCGTGGGGACAGTTGTAGGGATTATCCAGGGTCAGAAGTTCGTCGATCAATTTCTCCGCCTCCTGAAAGCTCAGACGGTTATTTCCTTTGACCGCCGCCTTGCAGGACATGGATGCAATCTTTTCCTCAATGACCTGAAAACTTCCGCGATTGCCGGTCTCCTGGGACAGTTCATCCAGCACTGCCAGGAACAGTTCCCTCTCACTGCATCCGTAGAGATCCACTGGCACACTACGGAGGGCATATTCGTTGCCTCCGAAAGCATCAATCTCAAATCCCAGCTGTGCAAAAGCATCCTCATAGGTGTGCAGAATGCTTTCCTCCTGCCCTGTCAGGCTGACAATAATCGCCGGCATCAGACGTTGGGACACCACACTCTTTTCATAAAACTGTTTCATCAGGCGTTCATATTTTACCTTTTCATGAGCCGCATGCTGGTCAATGATGAACAATTTGTCTTCAAACTGGATCAGCCAGTAAGTATCAAAGACCTGACCGATAATCCGGTAACGGCTGCGATTCTGCATGGACAACAGTTTTTCCTCGAACAGATTCAACTGCTGGGTATTTTTGATCTCCGGTTCCGGGGCGGCAGCTGCATCCTGCGACGATGCCGTGGGCTGTCCGGAAGCAGTTGTTGTGGCCATCTGTTCCTGTACCGGGTTCTTCCTGTCTTCCGGCGGCACTGCCTCCACGAAGAAATCATCTTCCTGCGGTACGGCTGTGGTGCTGACTGCTTTGGAAACTTCTGGTGTATTACCGTACAGGACGGCCTGCGTTTTTTTCACCGTCACAGTTCCTGCAACACCCACTGTGGAGTTCTCTATTAGCTCCGGCTTGCGGATACTGGTCTGTACCCCGGCATGATTTTCCTGCCAGACAGGTTTCTGTATAAATTCTCTCCGGTCCCTGGAAGCTGCTTCATATTTTGCTGCCTCCATGACACGATAGCTTTCTTCTCTCTTTTTTTCAAATACTTCCGGTGTGTGTTCTTTCCAGGAAGCTCTTCTCTCTTCCTGTTCTTTCTTCTGGATTGCCTTTTCATCCTCCAGAGAAGCATCCGGGATCATCTCCCGGTTCCGCAAAGTGATGGCGATCTTCTCACTGAGCATTCTGGCAAATGCCATGCCGTCAGAGAACCGCACATCCATTTTGGAAGGATGTACGTTCACATCCACCGTCTCCGTATCCATGGTGATATGCAGTACGCACAGTGGAAACTTATGCTGCATCAGATACTGCTTGTAGCCTTCCTCGATAGCCTTGGCGATCACACCGCTGCGGATAAAACGACCGTTGATAAAATAGATCTCGAAGTTACGGTTGGAACGCACCAGTACCGGTTTGCCCAGATATCCTTCGACTTTGATGCCGTTCTCTTCGATCTGGATAGGCACCAGCTCTGCGGCAATCTCCCTGCCGTAGATCCGGTAAATTACCTCCCGCAGGTCACCGTTTCCGGAGGTATGGAATCTGGTCTGGTTTCCCAGTACGAATTTAAACGAAATATCCGGTCTCGACAATGCCAGATGTTCCATCAGATCCGTGATATAACTGCCCTCTGTGGCAGGCTGTTTTAAGAACTTCCGGCGTACCGGCGTATTAAAAAACAGGTTCCGCATGAGGAACGTTGTGCCGTCCGGTGCACCGATTTCATCAATGGATTGCTCCCGCGCCCCTTCCAGTACCATGCGGGTACCCGTGAGATTTTCCTTTCGCTTGGTAATGATCTCCACCCGGGAAACTGCCGCGATACTGGATAAAGCCTCACCACGGAATCCCAGACTCGCAATATGGTTCAGATCATCCGCATCCTCTATTTTACTGGTGGCATGGCGCAGGAACGCGGTAGGCAGCTGATCTCTCTCGATACCGCAGCCGTTATCCGTCACGCGGATGAATTCAATGCCGCCTTCCTTTGCCTCCACCGTGATTGCTGTAGATCCGGCATCAATGGCATTCTCCACCAGTTCCTTTACCACACTGGCTGGTCTCTCCACCACCTCACCGGCAGCGATCCTGTCGATCGTCCGGGAGTCCAGTACATGTATTCCCATAAATCTCCTCCCTTATGCTTTCTAGCCGTTCCAGCGGTTCTTTAACTTATTCTGCAGGCGGTACAAAGTATTCAGTGCATCCAGCGGTGTCAGAGTCGTTACTTCGATCTCCATCAGTTCCTTCAGCACATCCTCGTCCGTCACCGTATCAAACAGAGACATCTGTGCCAGATCCACCTCATCATATTTTGGCTGTTTTTTTGCTTTCCCCTCGCCCTTATTATCAATGGCGATACTCTGCACCTTTTCGGTGATATCATTGTCGGACAGCTGTTCCACGATCTCTTTTGCACGGTCAATGACCATATCCGGCACACCGGCCAGTTTGGCCACCTGGATACCGTAGCTCTTGTCTGCACCGCCCTTTACGATCTTACGCAGGAATACAATATCGTCTCCGCATTCCTTGACTGCGATGCAGTAGTTGTTGACATTGTTCATTTTGCCTTCCAGCTCGGTCAGCTCATGATAATGGGTGGCAAACAGTGTCTTCGCTCCCAAAAGCTTTCGATTACTGATATGTTCGATCACTGCCCAGGCAATGCTCAGGCCATCAAAGGTGGACGTGCCTCTTCCGATCTCATCCAGGATCAGAAGACTTTTGGATGTGGCATTCCGTAAAATATTCGCCACCTCATTCATCTCCACCATGAACGTGGACTGCCCGCTGGCCAGGTCATCCGACGCACCCACACGGGTAAAGATTCTGTCTACAATGCCGATGTTGGCACTTCTGGCAGGCACAAAACAACCGATCTGTGCCATCAGCACGATCAGTGCCGTCTGACGCATATATGTGGATTTTCCTGCCATATTCGGACCGGTGATGATGCTGATACAATGACTTCCATTATCCAGATAGGTGTCGTTGGCAATGAACATGTCATTAGTGATCATCTGTTCCACCACAGGATGTCTGCCATCCTTGATATCAATGACACCTTTTTCATTTAACTTCGGGCGTACATAATGATTGCGCTCAGACACCAGGGACAGGGATGCATAAACATCCAGCTTTGCAAGCGCCTTGGCGGTATTCTGGATACGTACCAGTTCCTGTGCGATGGTATCCCGGATTCTGCAGAAAATATCATACTCCAGTGTCTGAAGCTTGTCCTCCGCATTTAAGATCGTATCTTCCAGTTCTTTTAATCTCGGTGTGGTATACCGCTCCGCATTGGCAAGGGTCTGCTTGCGGATATAATCCTCCGGCACCAGATCCTTGTAGGAATTGGTCACCTCAAAGAAGTAGCCGAACACATTATTTTTTTTGATTTTGAGATTCTTGATTCCGGTACGTTCTCTGTCTTCTTCCTCCAGTTGGACCAGCCATTGTTTGCCGTCATGTTTGGCTGCACGCAGATGATCTATAGTCTCATCGAACTGATCCTTGATCATTCCGCCTTCACGAATAGATATGGGCGGTTCCTCAACGATTGCCTCGTCAATCAGCTGATAAATGTCCTCCAGTCCATCGATTTCTTCCCGGATGGCTGCCAGCTCCTCTTTCTGGAAGCCCGCCAACACCGTCTTGATAGGCGGCAGCATCTGCAGAGAGTTACGAAAAGCGATCAGATCTCTGGGGTTTGCCGTCTTATAAGTTACTTTGCTGAGCAGTCGTTCCAGATCGTAAACCGGATTCAGGTACTCTCTGATCTCGTCCCGGGAGATAGAATCCTGATTCAGTTCCTGGATTGCATCCAGACGTTTCTCCATTTCTTCCTTATCAATCAAAGGCTGCTCAATATAGTTTCGCAGCAGTCTGCCGCCCATGGCCGTCTTCGTCTTGTCCAGTACCCACAACAGAGACCCTCTCTTCTGCTTTTCCCGCAGTGTCTCTGTCAGTTCCAGATTTCTTCTGGTGGAACTGTCCAACAGCATGTATTTGCTGGTAAGATAGGGAGAAATATGAGTAAAATGTTCCAGATCCGTCTTCTGGGTATCATATAAATATTGCAGCAATGCTCCTGCTGCCAGAATTCCTGTGGGAAATTCCTCAACACCGAGGCCGATCAGAGTATTCACCTTAAAATGTCTCATAAGGATCCGCCGGCAGCCGTCATCATCGAACATGTGAGACTCCAGTGAGCTGACCGACATATGTAACCGGGACTTCAAGTCCTCCACATCATATCCGCTGACCAGAAAGGCCTCATTGCAGATGATCTCCGAGGGCTCATATTTCATCAGTTCGTCCTTCAGTTTCCGCAGGTCTTCTACCTCTGTCACATAATAATCTCCGGTAGTGACATCCGCTGCGGAAATGCCGATTCCATCCGAGGTATAGGCAATGCACATCAGGTAATTGTTCTTGCTGGCTTCCAACGACTGGACATCCAGGTTGGTCCCCGGGGTCACCACACGGATAACCTCTCTCTTCACCAGTCCCTTTGCCAGCTTTGGGTCCTCCACCTGTTCGCAGATGGCTACTTTATAGCCCCTGCTGACCAGTCTGGCCAGATATGTCTCCACCGCATGATAGGGAATGCCACACATAGGAGCACGTTCCTCCAGTCCACAGCTTTTTCCGGTCAGTGCAATTTCCAGCTCTTTGGATGCTACTATAGCATCGTCAAAGAACATTTCATAAAAGTCTCCCAGGCGATAAAAAAGGATGCAGTCCTTATACTGTTCCTTGGTCTCCATATATTTTTGCATCATTGGTGTCAATTCAGCCATGATTTTCTCCTGTTCTGTAAAAGAATACACGACAAAGCGGACACGCAAAAGCTTGCGTATCCGCATCTATCTTAGCACAAAATATTGAGGTTGTAAATTAAAGAACCCGTCCACAAATGATAGTTTTTGCCCCTTATCCCAACCGTGCGGCGCGCTCCAGTGCATCATCAATATGCGCACACACATTCTCTCTGCCGACCTTGTCCAGAAAACCGCTCTTCTCCATGACGTGCATGGGCTGTTCCCCTACATGGGACAGAATGATCTGGATATTTTTCTTCTTGCAGTCTGTATATAGCTGTTCCAGATTATGCATAGCTGTGGCATCGATAGCGCTCACGCTGCGCATACGCAGTACCAGACAATTCATCTTCTCATCCAGCGTGATCTTGAGGATCTTGTCCGCTGCGCCGAAGAACAGAGGGCCGCTGACCTCATAAACCATAGTGTTGTGCGGTACGACTCTTAAGGACAGGCTGTCCGCATCATCCTCATCGTCCACATATTTCCAGCCTTCCACTTCCGTCACATCGCTCATACGTTTCATGAACAGAATGGCTGCCAGCAGGATACCTACCTCAATGGCTACCACCAGATCAAACACAACGGTCAGTACAAACGTGGTCACCAGAACGATGATATCGCTCTTGGGTGCAGTCTTGCAGAGTCCTACGAACTTCCGCCAGTCACACATATTGTATGCCACCATGAACAGGATCGCTGCGATGGTAGGCATGGGGATCAGTGCCGCATAAGGCATCAGCACCACCAGTATTAACAGCAGTGTCACAGAATGTACCATACCTGCAATTGGGGTACGTCCGCCGTTTTTCACGTTGGCTGCGGTTCTGGCAATGGCTCCGGTAGCCGGAATTCCTCCGAACAATGCGGAAGTAATGTTGCCGGCACCCTGGGCGATCAATTCCATGTTGGAGCGGTGTCTACTATTCACCATGCTGTCTGCCACCACACAGGAAAGCAGAGACTCGATAGCCGCCAGAATAGCGATGGTGAAAGCATCCGGCAGGACATTCTGTACGGTCTTCAGGCTGAAGGACGGCAGTGAAATTGTCGGGAGCTTATTGGAGATCTCATACAGATCTCCGATGGTGTTTACATTCATATTAAGCAGTGCTACCATGGCACTTCCCACCAGTACTGCAATCAGTGAAGGGGGAATCTTCTTGCAGAAGCCCGGCAGATACTGCCATACGATCAGGATCAGCAGACTGATCACACCCACCAGAAGGGCCTGCAGATTGGTGGTGGATATAAACTGAAATACCGCTTTTAATTTGTCCATGGTCTCGATCAGCGGCTCTTCACTGACAATGGTCAGTCCCAGGAAGTCCTTGATCTGTCCGATAAAGATCGTCACAGCAATACCGGAAGTAAAACCGGTGGTGATCGTATAGGGGATAAACTTGATCAGATTGCCAAGTCGTAAAAATCCCATCAGTATCAGGATCACACCCGCTAACAATGTCGCGATGATCAGACCGTCCATGCCGTTCTTCGCTACAATTCCTGCAACAATGGTGGCAAATGCCGCAGTAGGACCTGCGATCTGTACGCGGCTGCCACCCAGGAAAGAAATCACAAAGCCTGCGGTGATTGCTGTATAGATACCCTTTTCCGGTGTTACTCCGGAAGCCAGTGCCAGTGCAATGGATAAGGGCAGGGCAATGATCGCCACAATGATACCTGCGATCACATCTTTTACAAACTGTTCTTTCGTGTAGCTTTTCATCACGGAGAAAAGCTTCGGTTTCAATTTTTCCATAACATTCTCCTCAATATAATCTCCTCAGTAAAAAGACCCGGGTGAAATTATAAAATTTTTATAAAATCACACGGGTCTTATCATAGCTCTATTTTTTAAGCTTTGCAAGCATTTTTTATTATTTTAAAACTATTCCACAATACGGTTTTTACCGTTATTTTTAGCAATATATAATTTCCGGTCCACAGAAGTAAGCAATAGATCCAGCTGTTTATCAGCCTCATAACGTTCCATTCCACCGCTGATGGTAATATCCGTCTGTCTGGTATTCTGGGAATATCTCCTTAAGCCTTCCTGGATATTCCGGAATGAATTTAACACCTGATCCCGATCATCCTGTTCAAACACCAGCATAAACTCCTCGCCTCCGAACCGGGCTGCGATTCCTTTTCCCATCATTTCTTCCAGCATCAGTCTGCCGGCTTCCCGCAGTACATCATCACCGTATCCATGCCCATAGGTATCATTGACTGCCTTGAAATCATCTACATCCATCAATACGATCCAGAAGCTCTTCTCCGGCTTGCATATCCATTCATTCACCTGATTTACAAGATAGCGCCGATTATACAGTCTGGTCAGAGGATCATGGTTCGCTGCAAAGTTCAGATCCTCACTCAGACTCAGCAATTGCTTTCGTTGTTCCTCATACCTTCTGAGCAATTCAAATATCATGGCAAATACAGACACTCCCACAATAACAAAGGACCCAAGCGTAGTTCCTATTTTACCTGCTACATCCATATTTCTCCATACGGAAGGCCGTTCAAAGCTGCTCATCATGATCACCAGATATTCCAGCAGTGTAACCGCAAAAGAAACGATCACCACATTTCTCGGAAAAAATATCGCAAGTCCAACAACCCCCAGGATCAGATATACGATAGAGGCATCACCGTAGCAATAATACAAATAAGGAAATTCAAACCATACAAGTATTAATATGATCAAGACCGCCGGTATTTGCACCTTTTTCGTAGTCCATCCGGCAATGCCGATGGTCACGATCATCAGCAGGCATATCCCGCAGAGTATGGTCGGTAGCTTCGTACCGTGAATGCAGAAATTGCAGATTGTTCCGATCAGATTTGCAGTACACGCCGTTATCGTCAGGATCTGATACATTTTCCAGGACATGTCCTGTTCCAGTTCTATTCTCTTTTTCTTCTCTTGTTCTTCCATTTCGATTCCCTTTTACAATTTATTCGTCTGTCATATTCATGACTGAACCATATGTCCCATATAATAAAATCCATGGCATTCATCCAGCGAAACATTCACAAGCTTTCCAACCAGCGATGCATCTCCCGGAAAATGTACCAGCGTATTATTTGACATTCTTCCGGTCACTAAAGAATTGTCATTTTCATTGATCTCTTCCACCAGCACATCTGCAATCTGTCCCTGATATCTGCTAACCTGTTCTCTGGCAGTCTCCTGCACGGTCTTAAGTACCCGGTCAAACTGTTCCTTCACCTGCTCCTCTGACACCTGTTCCATGGCTGCCGCCGGAGTACCGGTACGTTTGGAATAAATAAAGGTAAACGCATTGTCATATTTCACACGGCGGATCACATCAATGGTCTCATCCACGTCTTCTTTCGTCTCTCCCGGAAAGCCTACGATAATATCTGTGGTAATAGCCATATCCGGGATCTCCCTGCGGATCTTCTCCGCCAGCTCCAGATACTGCTCCTTGGTATAACGACGGTTCATTGCTTTTAATATCTTCGTGGACCCCGACTGCAAAGGAAGATGGAGGTGTCTGCAGATCTTCTTGGAATGCTTCATCACCTCGATCAGCTCATCCGACAGATCCTTGGGGTGGGAGGTCATGAAACGGATCCTCTCCAATCCCTCGACTCTTTCTACTTCCTGCAAAAGCTGTGCAAAGGTAATGGGCTCTTCCAGATTCTTACCGTAAGAATTTACATTCTGTCCCAGCAGCATGATCTCCACAACGCCGTCTGCCACCAGTCCCTCGATCTCCCGGATGATATCCTTCGGATTACGGCTTCGCTCCCTGCCGCGGACATAGGGGACAATACAATAGCTGCAGAAATTATTGCAGCCGAACATAATATTGATACCTGATTTGAAAGAATATTTTCTCTCTACCGGCAGATCTTCCACGATCTTGTCCGTATCCTTCCAGATATCAATGACCATTCCCTCATTTTCAAACAGGGAGCATAACAGCTCTGCAAATTTGAAAATATTATGCGTTCCGAAGATCAGATCCACGAAGCGGTAACTGTTTTTAATCTTCTCGATCACGGTGGGTTCCTGCATCATACAGCCGCACAATGCGATCTTCATATGAGGATTTTTCCTTTTATAGCCGTTTAATACTCCCAGTCTTCCATAGACACGCTGGTTGGCGTTATCTCTCACCGTACAGGTATTATAGATCACAAAGTCCGCATTCTCATCTTCAATGATCTCATAGCCGACTTTTTCCAGGATTCCCACCAGTTTTTCCGAATCCCTGGCATTCATCTGACATCCAAAAGTAGTCACACAGCAGGTAGGCCTTCTGCCCAGTTCTTCTCCAAGCTTTGCCACATGACCGGAGGCTTTCTCCATAAAATAATACTGTCTGTCGGTTTCGTTCATTTGTGTTACATTTATCATATAAAAAATATTGCCTTTCTAAATATCGGTATCTATTATCTGTCTGCGTATTTTGCTGCAATGGCGATCAATAGTCCGGTTGTTTTTTCCATGGACTGTACACAGGCATACTCATATCTGCCGTGATAATTTTCTCCGCCGGTGCACAGGTTCGGGCAGGGCAGCCCCATGAAGGACAGTCTGGCGCCGTCGGTACCGCCGCGGATGGGCGATACCTTGGGCTCGATTCCCAGCTCTTCCATGGCAGCTTTCGCATTGTCGATCAGATGCATATGCTGCTCCATGATCTCCCGCATGTTATAATAAGAATCTTTCATATCCACTATAGCGGTACCTTCCCCATACTTCCGGTTCAGGAAATCCGCACAGGACAAGAACAACTCTTTTTTCTGTTCAAACAGCTGTCTGTTATGATCACGGATAATATAGTCCGCAGTAACTTCCTCCACATTGCCGCTTATAGCATCCAGATGGAAGAAGCCCTCATAGCCTTCGGTATACATTGGATTCTGCTCTACCGGCAGCAGCTTCTGGAACTCCTGCGCGATGAGAATGGCATTTTTCATTTTGCCTTTGGCGGAACCGGGATGCACACTTCTGCCATATACATGAAGCTTTGCCCCGGCGGCATTAAAATTCTCATATTCCAGTTCACCCAGCGCACCACCGTCTACGGTATACGCATAATCTGCACCGAACAGTTTTACGTCAAAATGATCCGCTCCGGCACCGACTTCCTCATCCGGGGTGAAACCAATGCGGATCTTGCCGTGCTTTTTCTCAGGATGTTTTAACAAGTCTTCTGCCATAGTCATGATCTCAGCCACTCCTGCCTTGTCATCCGCGCCAAGCAGAGTCGTCCCATCGGTCACGATCAGATCTTTCCCCACATAATTTAACAGTTCCGGAAAATCCGCTGTCTTCATAACGATATTCTCTGCTGTATTCAGTACGATATCTTTTCCGTCATAATGCTCTACGATCCGGGGCTTCACATTGGTATCCGTCACCGCAGGCGATGTATCCATATGGGCGATAAATCCAAGTACCGGTGCATTCTCGTAGCCTGCGGATGCAGGAACGGTAGCATAGACATAGCAGTGCTCCTTATCATAAGTGATCTCTGTGGCGCCCATAGCTTCCAGCTCACTGACAAGCAGACCTGCCAGGTCATGCTGCTTCATGGTGCTGGGGGTCGTGGTGCTCTCTTCACTGGACTGGGTATCGATCTTCACATATCGCAAAAAATTCTCTATCGTCTTAGTCATAATCTCACTCCTAACGTTTCTACACAAATACAACTTATCCGGGCATGTTCTACTCTCAAATTCGAATAGCCATATTTTATTCATCATATCATGGTGGCCGCATCGCTTCAATATTTAATTTTATTTAAAAGGTAATTTCGGTGTGATCGTTCAGAGCTTATAGGTTCTTATTTCCCGGCAGATTCCCTTCGACAGCATCACTACCGCCAGTAGATTCGGCACCGCCATCAGACCGTTACAGATATCCGAGAAATCCCATACCGCTTCCAGCGAACAGACCGCCCCCAAAAAGGCAAACATTCCATAGCACAGACGATACCACCCTGTCCGGCGACTATTTCCAGCCAGATATTCAAAGGCTTTCTCTCCCTGATATTCCCAGGCAATAATTGTAGCAAACGCAAACAATGCGATAGATAGTGCAAGCATCCATTCCCCCGCCCTGCCAAATGTGGCGGAAAATACAGCGATCATAAGCGCTGTTCCGTTCAAAAGCTCCCCCTGCGCATCCCTCTGCCCCAGCATACCACTGGATGCTATGGCAAGCCCTGTCAGGGAACAGATCACAATGGTATCGATAAAAACTCCCGTCATGCTGATATAGCCTTGCCGCACCGCATCCGGTGTATCTGCACAAGCCGCACTGATTCCGGCTGCTCCGAGTCCCGCTTCGTTGGAAAATACTCCACGGGAGACACCATAGCGCATGGCCTGCCTGCCGGAACATAAGAATCCAATGCTCCCTCCTGCCATAGCTTTCGGGCAGAAAGCACCGCATAAAATCTGCAGAATTCCTGCCGGTAGATTATGTAAATGCGTAAAGATCACCATGCCTGTTCCGAACAGATAAAATACTGCCATGCAGGGCACCAGATATTCCGTGACCCTTGCTATTTTATCGATTCCTCCAAGGATCACCAGAATTGTAAAGATACCAATCACCAGTCCTGTCACTGTCCGGTCGACTCCAAAAGTCACTGCCAGTGCCTCCGCAATAGAATTCCCCTGCGTCATATTCCCCATGCCAAAGGAGGCTAGTACTGCGAATATGGCAAACAGTACCGCAAGGATCCGCCCCATACGTCTATACGGAAATGCATTTTGAAGAACATACATGGGACCACCCACCGGTTTTCCTTTGTGATCTCTTACACGATATCTGACACACAGCGTACTTTCCACCAGTTTGGTCGACAGCCCAATGATCCCGGACAAAAGCATCCAGAACAATGCTCCCGGTCCTCCCAGCACCATGGCAGTAGCCACGCCTACGATATTTCCCGTGCCTATTGTTGCCGCCAGTTCTGTAGTCAGAGCTGAAAAAGGAGAAACCCCTTCCCCATCTGTGCCTTTCCGGCTCTTAGGATGAAACACCAGCCCAAGTGCCGCCAACAGATTTCTCAGAGGAAGAAAGAACAGACTTATCATCAGATAGCAGCCACAGCCTAATAATAAAAAAATAAGCCAGGGTCCCCATACGATCCGGTCTGTCTGCTGTAAAAAGCCTGTTACCTCTGTGATCATAAAAAGTCTGTCTCCCCGACTTATTTTCTAAAATATATTCTTTATTTTTCTATTTTATACCGTTGCTATCACTGTCCGGCTGCTTTTCCGGATTCCTGTATTTTCCGGAATGTATTTACTGGATATCCGGCAGAAAACCCGGTATCTTTTCTGCGATCTCACGGATCCCGAACAGATATCCGATGCCTTTCTCCAGTTGTCCCTCGGAAGCATTGAGCAGTGTTGCGGTCAGATGCAGCTTATGCTCTCCGTATTCCAGCTCACACGTATACTTACCGTTGTCGTTTCCCATGGTTGTCTGCTCCTTCGCTTCTATTTCAGCCTTTTTATCCCACATGATCTGTGCATTGGTATCATAAGGCGCCTCTCCTTCGATTTCAATATAGGTCCCGGAATCATAATCATGCAGATAAGACTGCATATAATCGGTGATAAAATAATAAGGGGCATCCGCACCGATATCATCCCAGGTGACAGGTTCTGTCTCATCTTCCAGCACAACCTTCATAGCATAGAGTGTTCCGGTCTCGGAATCCACGACACACTCTATACTGACTCCCGTAACCTCCTCTTCCTTCATGCGCATACATATGTCATAGGCCATGATCGCGACTCCGTCCGACAGCTTTTCATCATACAAAATATATCGTTTGATGGAAATATGATCTGTATCCATATTTTTGAAAAAATAATCCTCCGGGATCACACCCATATCCTGAAAAGTGTAATTCCATTCCGTATTTAAAATATATTCATCGATCAGACTATATATTTCACCATCCGTTGCAGCTTCATAATCCTGTTCAGAGATATAGTACTGTTTTCCCAAAGCGATACCGTCTGCCAGATTTTGAAGTCTGCGCACAGTGTCTGTCTCATACTCTTCCTTCCAGACGGTATAATCCGTTCCTGTATTTGATATACTGACTGACCTGGTCAGCCTGCTTTTATCCTGCAATCGTAACAGCCCTTCCGGTCCTGCGAATGCAAATACGATCAGCACAAACAGTCCACCCATACATAGTAGGAAATTGCGCCGGTTCTTATTCTCCTGTTTTTTCATATTCCGCCTTTTGCTCCCCTGTTGCTTTTATTTTTTACAGCCTGCATTTTCCCGGGAAAATATAACCGTATTACCGTGCCTTCTCCAAGCTTGCTGTCGATTTTAAGTTCCCCCTGATGCAGGGTAATGATTTTCTGGCAGAGAGCCATTCCGATTCCGGCGCCGCCTTCTTTGCGGGACCTGGACTTATCTACCATATAGAAAGCTTCCGTGATCCGTGCGATCTCTTCCTGCGGAATTCCTCTTCCGTTGTCCACAACTTTTATTTCATACCCTTGTGGAAGTTTTCTTCCCTTCATAAGAATAAATCCGCCCTCTTCCACTGCCTTCACGGCATTGTCCAACAGATTATATAACAGTGACAGTAACAGATCCCGGTCTCCCCAGATCACTCCTTTTTCCAGATTGATCTTCCCACGAATTCCTTTCCGCTCAAAAGGAATCCGCATAGTATCCCGGATATTTTCTTCCAGATCCCTGGTAAGTATTCTTTTAAATTCCATCTCCTGTCTGTCCATTCCTACCAGCTCCAGTAATTTATGGGACAGACTCTCCAGACGTTTCCCCTGACTGAAAATATAATACGTGGCCTCCCCCCGTTCCTGTTCCGTCAGTTCATAAGAATTCAACATATCTGCATAGCCGATGATGGAGGTCAGCGGTGTCTTCAGTTCATGGGCAAATGCCGCTGTAAAGTCCTCCTTCTGTTTCGCTTCCAGCTCTTTTTCTTCCATCTGGTGCATCAGGCGGTCCGTCATCCGGTTAAAGCTGCGGGATAACTCTCCGATCTCATCTGTGCCCTGATAGACAGCTCTCTTCTCAAAATCCCCTCCTGCAATCCTTCCCGCAGTGCGGTTTAACTGCTCTATGGGGCTGGTCAGATATCTGGACAGCAAAAAAGCTGCCAGACCACCGATCACCAACAGACCTGCCAGCGCAATACCATATTGCCGCATCATACTACTCCGTTCTTCATAAATGCCGCTCAGATCCTTCAGGATCCCTAGATATACCGTATCTGCCGAATCCGTCGCCTGATCTGTGATGATGCTGAGCAGATAATAACACGTTCCTACCTTGCGGACACCGTAGACCTGATCTGCACCGGGATCCATAGTCCGGATCATTTCTTCCGCAAGAGTCCTGATCTCATCCTGCGGCAGCTTCAGGCTGCCCTCCAAGGTGATCGTGCCATCCGTTTCAAGTATCATACATTCCATACCGTTCTGATCCGTCATCCGTTCTGTTGCGGAATTTCCTGCCTGTATCCCAGCAAATTCCGCTCCGTATTTTTCCATGTTCTGATACACCATATCATAAATGGTCTGAAAGAGAAGGTTCTCTCGTTTTCCCTGCTCCGTCTCCCGTTCTAACATGCGGTTAAAATAGGAAAACAGCATAAAGCTTCCAAACAGCATGAAGGCTGCCGTAAGGAGTGCTGTGATGGAAAAAAATAATTTATACGTGAACTTCATTCAAACGATACCCCACCTTATATACCGCTATAATAATATTTTCCCAATGTAGCTTTTTCTTCAGCCGCTGTACATGCAGGTCCACCGTGCGGCTCTGTCCCATATATTCACCGCCCCATACGGTCTCGTATATAGTCTCCCGGTACAAAGCCCTGTTTTTATTTCTTGCAAACAATAACAGAAGATCAAATTCCTTCGGTGTCAGATAGATTTCTTCTCCATCCAGTGTCACTCTGTGGGATGCCGTATCTATAGTTACATTGTTGACCTGTATCATCGTCTCCGTCTTATGATATCTGCGCAGCACTGCCTCTACTCTGGCCAGAAGCTCCACGATCTCGAAAGGCTTCGGCAGATAATCATCTGCGCCCATGCGAAGCCCTTTTACTTTATGTTCCGTAGAACCCAAGGCTGTCAGAAAGATCACCGGAAGCTCACAGGCTTTCGCATAATCCATCAGTTCATAACCATTGATTCCCGGCAGCATGATATCCAAAAGTGCCAGATCGAATTTCTCCCGCTCCATAAGATCCGCTGCGGTCTGTCCGTCCGGTGCCCAGGTGCACTGGTACCCGGCTCTCGTCAGATTGATCCGGATCAGATTGGCAATGGGCTCCTCATCTTCTGCAATTAATATTCTAAGCATTTCCCTGTCCCTCGACCACATTTCATAAGCTCACGAATTCGTGCTATCGCACTCTGCATCCTGCTTCGCAGCCGCTTGTTTTATAATACGATTTCTCCGTGCTATCGCACTCTCGAAATCGTAACAGACATTCACAATCCGCTGTCCTTCGACCACGCTTCCCAAGCTCACGAATTCGTGCTATCGCACTCTGCATTCTGCTTCGCAGGATATTCGTTCGCTAATAGTGCAAGAAAAACAAATGTCTGCTTCGCAGCCGCTTGTTTTTCTTTTGCACATATTTATATTATAGCATATCTCATCTTTGTATCCAATTTGTATCATCTATTTATTTGGCACTATTTTTTCGTCCGATCATACCATATATTAAATGAATTATTGGAAAGGATTGCTATGAAAGACTATTCTTTTGAAGAACATTTTGAAAAATATCCACTGGCCATGGCCTATGTTCCCTGGCAGCATTTCACCAAAATGTATGAGAATCTGGAAAAAGGCTACCAGGCGGGTACCATTTTTCCGGAGCTTGACAAACCTTTTACCGGAAGGAGATGCGTAAAATGAACAGTGAAGAAAAAATGCTGCACGACATCGGCATTGCCGACTTCGTTCTGACGGATCTGATGCTGTATCTGGACACTCACCCCACAGACCGGAATGCCATGGAGTATTTCAACCATTATGCCAGAATCAAGACACAGATGGAGCGGGAATTCTCCAGAGAATATTACCCCCTGCGGAAAGATCTGGCAGAAAGTAACAAGGAGTGGCGCTGGGGCAACGCTCCCTTACCCTGGGAAGGAGGATGTAACTGATGTGGAGTTATGAGAAAAGATTACAGTTCCCTGTAAATATCAAGGAACCCAATGCCAAACTGGCCCAGGTCATCATCTCCCAGTACGGTGGCCCCGACGGGGAAATGGGTGCCAGCATGCGTTATCTGTCCCAGCGTTATTCCATGCCCTTTAAGGAAGTGGCAGGACTGTTGACGGATATCGGAACTGAAGAGCTTGGACATTTGGAAATGGTTGCCACCATCGTTCACCAGCTGACCCGTGACCTCTCCATGGAAGAGATCGAGAAAAGCGGATTTGCCAATTATTATGTGGATCACACCATTGGTGTCTGGCCTCAGGCAGCAGGCGGTGTGCCCTTCAATGCCTGTGAATTTCAGGTAAAAGGAGACATCATCACAGATCTGCACGAAAGTATGGCTGCGGAACAGAAAGCCCGCTCCACCTACGACAACATTCTGCGCCTGATCAAGGATCCGGATGTCTGTGAACCCATCAAGTTCCTCAGAGCCCGGGAGATCGTCCACTACCAGCGCTTCGGTGAAGCCTTGCGCATTGCCCAGGATCACCTGAACTCCAGGAACTTCTATGCATTCAATCCCGGATTTGACCGCTGTGATTCCTGCGAGACCTGATAACTTTTTTACCATGCACGCTTCCAGAATCCAATTTTGTATCAAAACAATTTAGAAAAGGCTGCCGGTTCCGAATCCTATAATTTCCGCTTCGAAACTGGCAGCCTTTTTTCAATTTTCAGAATTATCTCTTTTCGCCAGGTATTATCTCTCTTCACCCATGAAGAACAATGCCAGTGTTCCGGGGCCAGAATGAGAACCAATGGTGGGGCCCACATAGTTGATGAGGAAGCTGTCCATGCCAAAACGCGCCTTTACCAAGTCTCTCACCAGTTCCGCCGCAGGCAGATCATCACCGTGGCTGATGAAAACAATATCGTTCTGGTCACGGTAGGATCCCATCTTCTCCTCCATGTAATCCACCAGTGCATGCAGAGATTTCTTACGTCCTCTTACCTTACCGATGACAATCAGATGTCCATCGTTATCTACATGAAGCTTGGGTTTGATACCGGCCAGTGTTCCTACAAACGCCGTAGCCTTGCTGACACGTCCGCCGCGGTAGAGGTGATACAGATCATCCACGGTAAATACATGTACCAGATGCAGACGATTATTCTTCACCCACTCTGCCACTTCTTCCATGGATTTGCCCTGATCTCTCAAAGTCACTGCCTTGTGGACCAGCAGTCCCTCTCCCAGAGAAGCGCACAGACTGTCGATCACGATGATCTTGCAATCGGGCTGTTCCTCCATGATCTCATCCGCCGCGATCCGCATGCTGTTGTAAGTACCGCTCAGTCCGGAGGAAAAAGCGATACAGAGGATCTCTTTATTTTCTTTCAGATATTCCGTAAAATGAGCCTTTGCCTCCTCAGGGTTGACCTGGGATGTAGTCGGCATCTTGCCCTGTCTCATCAATGCATAGAATTCTTTTTCGGGAAGTTCCTGTCCTTGTCCATAAGTCACACCATCCATGATATAGCTAAGGTTCATGCATCCAAGATCATGTTCCTTCAGATACTCTACCGGCAGATCAGCAGTACTGTCTGTAACGATTTTAAACATTGGTTACCCTCCTGATGCTATCAATTTTTCCTAAGCATACATCAAAAGGGCACCCATTTCAATTTTCGCTGACAAAAGTGATACATTTTGTCACATTTTTCTGGTTCCTGGCATTCTTCCACGGAAGAAACGATTTCTCATTTTTGCTCTGTCAAAAGGAATCAGCGGATACAGATAGCTTTGTCCGGAGATTGTCTTATTCGTAAGGAGCGCCAGCGCAAATATAATCAGTCCGGCAATATAACCCAATATTCCGAAAAGCTGTGTCAAAATCAGATTGAGGATCCGCATAAATTTCAAGGCATAACCCAATTCATAATTAGCCTGCGTGTAATTAGCAATGGCCACAAATGCCATGGCAAGCATAACCTCACTGGAGAACCACCCACTCTCCACCGAAAATTCTCCCAGCACCAGCGCCGCCATGACACTCAAGGGAGTACTCAGCATATTCGGTGTGTTGACCGCCGCCAGCCGCAGTCCGTCAATGGCCAGCTCCAACAGTAAAAACTGCAGGATCAGAGGCACATTGGGATCCTCTTTCAGAATAATAAATTCCAGATTCTCTGGGATCCACATCCGATGATTCATAAGGAGCAGATATGTGGGTGTCACGAAATACGTGAGCAGTGCGATCAGGAAACGGGTCAGACGCAGATACGTTCCGGTGACCGGCGGAAAGTAATAATCATCCGCCTCTTCCACCACATCAAAGATCGTGGTGGGCAGGATCATGGCAGAAGGGGAATTGTCCACCAGGATCACCAGATTGCCTTCCAGCACCTGGGCTGCCGCCGTATCCGGCCGCTCCGTGTATTTGAACTTCGGAAACGGATTGTACCACTTCCGCTGGTACAGACATTCCGCCAGGCTTTCCTGATTCATGGCCAGAGCATCCACCTGAATGGAACGGATCCGTTCCCGGATCTGCGTAAGAAGTTTCGGATCCACACGGCTCTCCATATAACACAGTACGATATCTGTTCTGGAATTCTCCCCGGCATTAAGCATTTCCATATGAAGATCCGTACTACGGATCCTGCGGCGGATCAATGCTGTATTGAATACCACTGTCTCCACGAAGCCGTCCTTGGATCCCCGGAGTACCTTGTCCTTGTCCGGCTCCTCCACCCCTCTGGTGGGATAGGTTCTGGCATCGATCAACACCGCCTTTTCATAACCGTCCAATAACAGGACAAAGACGCCGGACAGCAAAGCTCCCAGTATTTTCTCCCAGGTATCGTCCAGATCCACCTCCACGTAGGGAATCGCGATTTTGGACATCTCATGGGCATCCTTTGGGAAGTCCTCCGCCTTCAGATCCATCAGATACTGTAATATTTTCTGCATCAGTTCGTCCTTGCAGAAACCATCGATCAGATACATGCAGGCATCGGTGTCACCGAGACGAATCACCCGGTGAATAATATCGAAATTGGTTTCCAGTCCCATCAGTTCATCCACATACTGCATATTCTGCTGAAGCTTTTCCGATATTCTGACGAGCTTTGGTTGTTTGTTCTGTGGCATAAAAAATCCCCCTTGGGTCTATGATCTAAATTTCATCATGTCCCATTCGGGGGATTTTATTCTGCTGTTTTGTTGTTTTACCTGTTACTTCGTGGTGCTTCCGAAGCCGCCGTTACGGATTCCTTCCGCATCATCATCTTCCGTGATGCCATACTGCATAAAGATTCCCTGTGCAAATCCGGTTCCCGCAGGAACCTCCACGGTCTTGCCTTCATTGGAATCATTGGTGATCTTCATGAAGATATGTCCTTCATTATCTGAAAAGAAATAGTCACTGTCAATGATGCCCACGGTATTGTTCATCTGCAAACGGTATTTAAAGCCCAGTCCGCTTCTCGGATAAATCTGTAATACCCAGTCCTCCTGCATTTCAGCACGAATGCCGGTAGGAATCTTGATGGTCTCTCCCGGGGCCAGGGTAAAGGCAAACGGTGCGAAGAAATCATAGCCCGCGCTTCCTTTCGTGGCTCTCCTGGGAAGTTTTAAATTTTCATACATTTCCCTGATCTGTGCTTCCGTATACTGAGGATATCCCTCCTGCATGGCAGTCAAAAACTGCCCCGGACTTACAAAATGAAATTTTGCTATTCTGTGCATTGTCTGTTCTTTCCTTTTTCTTCTTACATTACCGGCTGAAATCAGCCGCTTCCTATGCGTAATCCCCGCAGTGCAATACCGGCACCCGTCTATGGTCACTGGCCAGGGTCTTCTTCACATCGATCACCCGCTGGTTCTTACTGCCCTTCCACAGGAGCTTTACATCTTTTTCCTCCACATGGAATTCACCGTCTACTACCACATCCACATACTGCATCACTGGCAGATCACAGATGTCTTCCCAACTGTCCCCGGTGTACATCCAGATCGTTTTCGTGGGATATTTTTCCCGGATTTCACTCATGAGGTCTCTGACATCCGCCCGGTTCACGGGATGCATCGGATCTCCGCCGGAAAAGGTAATACCGGAAATGTACGGCTTTTCCAACTGTTCGAAGATCTCCTGTTTTGCGCTTTCGTCAAATAAGAGTCCTCCGTCAGGATCCCAGGTAATAGGATTCTGGCATTCCTTGCAGCAATGGTTGCAGCCTGCCACCCACAGTACGACCCGCAGACCATCGCCGTTCAGCATATCGTCCTTGGTTATATTATGATATCTCATTTATCTGTCCATCCTGTCTCTACATACTTTTCCGCTCTGCGATCTCCGCCATCTTGGCATCGTTCAGTCTTGTATCTCCATGTACTCTGGAGTAAGACAGATAGCCGTTCATACGGTCGATCTTGGTCAGATTCCGGCTGCCGCAGACAGGACATACATCCATTTCCAGTTCCTGATGGCCACAGTCATCGCAGTAAGCCAGAGACAGATTGACACCCTCGTAGAAGCCCATATCCATGGCTCTGTGGATCAGTGTCTTGATGGCTTCGGTATTGTAATCAATGGGATATTTTACATACTGGATCTTACCGCCGTTGCTCAGATCCCAGAAACGGTTCTCCAGATCCTGTTTCTGGATCGGCGTAATATCCTCTGTCACATGGCAATGGAAGCTGTTGCTGACATATTCTCGGTCGGATACACCCTCGATAATACCGTATTTTTCACGGAACTGCTTGACCTGAAGACCGCACAGATTCTCTGCTGGGGTTCCGTAGATGGCATACAGATTGCCGTCCTCTTCCTTGTACTCGGAGATCTTCTGGTTGATATGCTCCAGAACTTCTACCGCAAATGCACCGTCTTCCACCAGTGATTTGCCGTTGTACAGTTCCTGCAGTTCATTTAATGCCGTAATGCCGAAGCTGGCCGTAGCGGATTTCAGTAACGGTTTGATCTTGTCTGCCAGCTTCAGATGTCCACCCAGGAAACCGCCCTCGCAATATGCCAGAGGATTCGTGGACGCACGCATTTCTCCCAGATAAGCATAGGTCCGGATATGCAGCTGACGGATCAGTTCCAGATAATAATCCAGCACTTCATAAAAGTCTTTGCTTTCTTTTCTTGCCTTGGCCAGAATCATAGGCAGATGCAGGGATACCGCACCGATGTTGAAACGTCCCACAAATACCGGCTGGTCCTTGTCATCTGCAGGATGCATGCCGCCTCTCTCATACCATGGAGACAGAAATGCTCTGCATCCCATGGGAGATACGATCTTGCCATACTGCTTGTACATGCTTGCCACATAGCCCTTGCCGGTAAGACTCAGCCAGTCGGGATACATGGTCTTGGCAGAGCATTCCACACCTGCCTCGAAAACATCCTCCAACGGCTTTCCGGGGCCGTGCAGATTCTCATCATATAAGAATACGATCTTAGGGAACAATACAGGCTTCTTGTGATCCTTTTTGCCCTGTCCCTTTCTGCGGACATCCAGCATGGTAATAGTCGCCATCTTTGCAAATTTACCGGTGCCGGTTCCTGCGGTCACGGTAATAAACGGATAATCACCACGGCTGCTGGCCACAGTATTGAACTTGTACTCCCACCCCTGGAAGCCCTGTTCAAATTCTTTCTGGACATCTGCCAGTGCCTCTGCTTCCGCCACATCTGCGGCAATACCCAGACGCTCATATTTTGCCAGCGCTCTGTTATAAGACTTCTCAGCATACGGTTCCAGGATCAGATCCACGCTGGGTACGGTGAATCCGCCGTACTGCTGGCTGGCTGCACTTAAAACGATATCGCCGATAACATCAAACGCCACATCCAGTGTCTTCGGCTCATTGTACCAGATATTGCCCATCTCAAATCCGCCGGTCAGTACACTCTGCACGTCGAACAGACAACAATTCATGGTATCTCTTCTGGCGGACATGTCATGGACATAAATATAACCGTCCCGGCAGGCCTGGATCTCTTCCGTGGTCAGGAAGAACTTCTGGTACAGTTCCTTGTTCAGCTGATTGAAGATCAGGCTGCGCTTGGTAGATACCAGTGCGGAATCCGTGTTGGCATTTTCCTTGTCTCCGATGTACATGATGGACTGGCTCTTTTTGTAGACATCATCCAGCATCCGTACAAAATCCTGCTTATAGTTACGATAATCGCGGTAGCTTTTTGCAACGACCGGTTTTACCTGCTCTAAGGCACTTTCCACAATATTGTGCATAATGGGAATGGGTACTTCAGCCACTTCCAGTTCATTTACTTTTTCTACCACATACCGGCAGATCTGCTCTTTTTCTTCTCTGGTGAATTTTGTCAGGGCACGGTACGCACTCTTGCCTACAGCGCTGATCACCTTCTGTACATTAAAAAGCTCTTTGCTCCCGTCCTTTTTAACGACGTAGATCTCTCTGTCCGGTCTGAACTTTTTGCCATAATCTTCATTTTCTTCATGGGCATGTTCAAAATTACTGCTCATCTTTCTCTTCCCTTCATCTGATAATCCCCGGCTGTTGCCCGGATTTACTGTATTCCCCTCACTTACGATAACGTTTGTAGATACCATATATGGTATCTGTAGTCATCAAAAAGCAATATATTGTGGGTGCTATGTACCAGTATAAAAAAGAATCCCTGGCTTGTCAACGAGGGATCCCTTAGAAAACTATACAAAAAAGATTTTCAAATTTTGGGTAACTTTTTATTCCGCCTCCTGTGACTGTTCCCGTAAAATATCTGAAAGCCACTGTACATAGCGCTTTTGTACCGCTTCCGGCGCTACGATACGGGCCCCCTGTCCGATACCGGCCAGCCATCCGAAGAACTGTCCGCTGACCGCCACCTTTGCCCGGATCCGGAACACTTCCTCCGACATGGGACGGATATCCGTCTCCCTTCCGAAGCGGTCCAGTACCACGCCGGTCAGGCGCACCGGAAACTCCATGGTCACCACGCTCTCCTCTCCGGCAAACATGCCGAAGGTCTGGTTCGTATAGGAGGTCACATCGATCTGTGAAAACTGTTCCACTCCTTCTCTGGGCAGATCCGTCACTTCCGCCTGTCCCATCTTGTCCACACGGTAATGCTTGATCACTCTGTCTTCACTGTCGTAGGCGGCCAGATAATAATTTTCCTCCCGCCAGATCAGGGCCCAGGGACTGACGCATTTGTTGCCGTTTGGTCTGGGCACCAGCTGCTTTTTGAGATTCCAGTCCAGGTAGACGAAAGAGATCTGCTTATTTTCCTGAATAGCCCGGTGGATCGCATCAATGCTGTAATAAATGCTCTCATTCTCCGTCTTGACTCTTCCGGCCACATAGACCTGTCGCTGCAGTTTACCGGCATCGTTTTTCCCGGCGATCTGCTCCAGCTTCCGGATCAGTTCTCTTGATTTTTTCGTGGTGATAAACCGGGAAGACTGTACCACGTCCACCAGCAGCTTTAATTCCGGAAGTTCAAACTCCCGGCTGCCCAGATAATATCCGCCTCCCAGTCTGCTCTGCACCTGAACCACATCATAGCCGAAATCCGCAAGACATTCCATATCGTTGTAGATACTCTTGCGCTCTGCATGGATTCCCTGATTTTCCAGATATTTGATGATATCCGGTGTGCTCATTGGATGGTTTTCATCCGTGTTCTCCCGAAGCATCTTGATCAGATATAAAAGTTTTAATTTCTGTCCCGAAGATTTTGCCATGGATTATTCTTCTGTCTGTTTCTTTTCCTCTGCTGCATTCTTTTTCTTGCGCAGAGTGATTCCCAACGTAATGGCCACTGCACCTACAACCGCAATGACTACCAGTACTACCAGATAAGATAAAAATGAATTCAAAAAGCTTACTGCCATAATGTCTTCTCCTTTTCCCGATATCTTTGTATCCCGAAACTATTGCATGTATTAGAAGTATACCAACGAAATCCCCGTATCGTCAAGTGGTCCCTTCGGATATGGCCGCCGGGGTATTTATCCATTTTCCTGTCTTAAGAAAATTTTCCGCCTGTCCGGAAGCCTTCTTTATGATCTGTTCCTCATACCCCATCATCTGAAGCAGACGGATCGCATTTCTGGTGGATGCTTTTCCCGGCAGCAGCTGATAGGGGAACAGGATATCACCGTCCCGGATCACTTCCTCAAAATGATAGTTGTCATAGTATTCCTTCAAAAGCTCCGTCATTTCAATATCATGGGTAGCGGCAAAACCAAGCGTTCCGCTCTCCGCCAGACGGATCAGGATCTGCGTTGCCGCTGCGATCCGCTCCACCGTATTGGTTCCCCGAAGCACCTCATCCACAAAACAAAGCACCGGAGTTCTCCGTTCCCCGGCCGCATCCAGAATTCGTTTCAATGACCGGATCTCCACAATATAATAGCTCTCCCCGTTTTCCATGCTGTCCCGCAGGGCCATGGAGGAAAAGATCTGAAATATCGGTGCATGATAACTTTCCGCCGCGCAAGTATGGATCGTCTGTGCCAGAACGGCATTCACCGCCACCATTTTTAAGAACGTGGATTTACCGGAGGCATTGGATCCCGTAAGCAGAATTCCTCTGTCCGCCCGGATACTGTTTTTCACCGGCTGTGACAACAGCGGATGCCAGCCCTTCTTCATATGCAGAAAAGCTTTCTCCGTATCTTCTTCCAGTTTCGGAATACAGTACCCTTCCAGAGATTTCCGAAATCCGCCTACGGATATGGCCATATCCAGGTACCCGGTGATTGCAAGCATGGTTTCCACTTGTCCGGTCTTTTTCCGCAGCTTTTCCAGCATCCGATTAAACTGAAAGATATCCAGATGCAATATCATCCGCAGATAATCCGCAAGGATATCCAGAGGATTTCCACCGATCTTTCCCTGATTTCCGGCCATGACCCAATAGGATCCACGTCTTAATTCCCGCAGACTTTTCAGTACCTCCCGAAGTTCATCCAGTTCTCTCCTGTATACCGGTATTTTCTGCTTCTCCAGTTCTTCACATACATCGATCAGCCGTAATACATAAGCGAAGCTGATAATATACGGTTCGATCACTTTTTTCTCCCGAAAATACGTCATGATATGCCAGAGCATACACAAGACAATTCCTATGGTACCCATCGCAGGCTGTACGAACAATAACAGGAGAAATGGAAGGTACAGCAGATTTCCCAGCACAATCTTACGGTTGGAACGCTCCCCCAGATAATCCAGGTTATCCAGATAATCGTAGAGAGAATATTTTCCCAGATGTCCCAGCCGTTTCATCAACAGCTGGATCCTTACTTTTATATCCTCCTGCTCCTGCAGCCAGTTAACCACTTCTTCCAGATGTTCCATTGCCTCTCTCCCGCAGGAAATATTCCGGAGCGTATAGTACAGATATTCCTCTCCCGCCGCAGAATAGGTCCGGTCGATCCGGCGGAAGACCTCGTCCATTCCCAGATCGTTCCATGTGATATCATCCAGCTGCTTCTCTTCCTTATGCCGTTCCAGATAGCTGCCCAGTCTTGCAAACCGCTCCAGTGAATATTCCTTCGGTGGTTCTTTTCCGTAATTTTCACGAAGATACTTCTTGAAAAGTTTTTCCTGATTTTTCGTCTGTATCAGCTCCTGCACTATCATAAATATAAAAAGCAAAAGCAATACGCCCGCAAATACAACAAATTCCATATTTTTTCTCACATTTCCGGATATAAGAAGGCAGGCACCGCCCCGTGCAGTGCCCGCCCCCATATTCTGACCTGTTTTTTATATTTCTTATTTGTAAAACTCTTTATGCGACAATAAAGAACTTTAACAGGAAGATCAAGGATAATACATAGGTAAGTACGGATACGTCCTTAGCTTTACCGGTAAATACCTTGATAACGGTATAGGTGATCAGACCGATACCGATGGCATGTCCGATAGATCCGGAGATCGGCATGGCGATCATCATCAGAGCCACGGGAAGCGCCTGGCAGATGTCATCAAAATCTACATTCTTAAGACCTGCTACCATAAGGACACCCACATAGATCAATGCGGAAGAAGTAGCTGCCGCAGGAATGATACCGGCGATGGGTGCGATGAAGATACATGCAAGGAACATAATACCGGTGGTCAGTGCGGTCAGACCGGTGCGTCCGCCTGCTTCCACACCGGAGGCAGACTCTACGAAGGTGGTAACGGTGGAAGTACCGGTTACGGAACCTGCCAGAGTTCCTACTGCATCAGACAAAAGTGCCTGCTTCATGTTAGGCATTTTTCCATCCTTATCCAGCATTCCCGCACGGCTTGCGGTTCCTACCAGAGTACCGATAGTATCAAACATATCAATGATACAGAAGGTAACGATCAGAGTAATTGCAGTAAACCAGCCAATCTGTGCAAATCCCTGGAAGTTAAACTTAAACAGTGTAGTGGACGCCATATCTCCGAAGGCCGGTACGAAGGATGCAGTTGCCAGAGAAGCAAAGGGATTGGTTCCCAGGAAAATGGCCTCTCCTGCCCAGTAGATGATGCTGGCGATCAGCATCCCCAGTAAAACAGCACCCTTGACACCTCTCTGTGCCAGAACAACAATGGCAAACAGACCTACGAACATGGTAACAACCGACAGCACCATTGCGGAATATCCGGATCCCATATTGGTCTTAGCCAGTGAAGGAGTCAGTGCACCGAAGAAGTCTCTCATAGCATAGAAAGGTCCTCCGTTCTCGGAATAGATTCCTGCATTGGAACCGACGCCGATGTTTAACAGCATCAGACCGATGGCCGGTGCGATACCGAGACGTACGCCCAAAGGAATGGCATCCACAATCTTCTCACGGATATTCAGCACGGAGAGGATCAGGAATACAATACCTTCCACCAGAACAATACACAGGGCAGCCTGGAAGGATGCCACATAGGTCATGCCGGTCAGGGCTACGATATTGGTTACTACGACTGCAAAAAAGCTGTTCAGTCCCATGCCAGGTGCCATGGCAAAAGGCTTGTTTGCCAGAAATGCCATTACGATGGTACCGATGGCGGATGCAATGCAGGTTGCCAGGAAAACACCGTTCCACAGCTCCGGCATGGTATCCTTGCCAAAACCGGTCAGCAGGTTCGGATTCAGGGCTATGATATAAGCCATGGTCATGAACGTGGTCAGTCCGGCAATGATCTCTGTCCTTGCGGTGGTGTTGTTTTCCTTAAGTTTGAAGATTTTTTCTAACATCTTTATATCCATTCCTTTCGCTTCGCTCAGGCACAAAACGTTATGAAAATGTTTCCCTGAGCCTATTTTTTCTTTATAATTCTTCTTATAGGGAGCTCGGTATACTACAAATCACGGGGAGGTGAGTGGGCTGTCCGGCTTGCCGGATGACCGTATCTTTATATGTGTAGTCCGCCTTTTCAAGCACAAATAAGTGTGACTCTGAGCACGTAATCTTATCTTTGTTTAAACATTCTCGTTTATGGCTTAGGCGTTCAGTCAATGCCGTCTCTCCCTATAATTCTTTGAACCTCCGGTTCAGAAAGGAGTCCCTATGGCTTTAAAAATCGTGTACAAAATCTGCTGTGGCATTGATGTCCACAAGACTTTTGTAGTCGCCTGCATCGCTTCTACAAACGATAAAGGCGTTACTTCTTACGAGAGCCACCGGTTTTCGACCTACACGAGCGGTCTGAAAACTCTGTTACAATGGCTAATCGACCGGAATTGCAAGGATGTCTGTATGGAATCTACCGGTAAATACTGGATCCCTGTTTATAACATCCTCGAAAAGGGTTGTTCGATTGTCCTTGCTCATCCCAAATATGTTAAGGCTATCCGTGGAAAGAAAACTGACAAGAAAGATGCCAAATGGATTGCTGACCTGTTTAAGCATAATCTTGTTGCCGGTAGCTTTATGCCCCCTTCTGACATCCGCCAGCTTCGTGACCTTATGCGCTACCGTTTCAAACTGACCTGCTTTAAATCAAGCGAAAAGAATCGTTTGCAGAACTGTCTCACGGTTTCCAATATCCAGTTGGGAAACGTTGTCTCGGACACCTTCGGCAAATCTGCTCAGGCGATACTGGATAAGATTTTGGAAAATCCCGCAGATACTTCCTTTGACCTTGAACCTCTTGTTTTCAAAAGTTTGAAAAAGAAACTTCCTGAACTCCGTGATGCCATTGATGGATATATCACCCCAGAACAGGCTGGTAAGCTCAAAGTAATCAAAACTCATTACGAGGACCTTGAATCCCGGAAGGCAGAGCTTGAAGAACTCATTCTTGCGCTCGCCGCTCCCTATCAGCAGGAACTTGCCATTCTTCAAACCTCTCCTGGTATCAGCAGTGATTTCACTGCCATCGGAATTATTTCCGAAATCGGTACCAATATGGAGGCTTTTCCTTCGGCGAAACACTTATGCTCATGGGCCGGTCTTACTCCGACTAACAATGAAAGTGCAGGGAAGAAAAAATCTGTCCGGGTTTCCAAGGCCGGATGCTACATCAAACCGCTTTTAGTCCAGTGTGCTAACGCTGTTATTAAAAGCACAAAGCATCCAGAAATGCGTAACCGTTATCTCCGTCTCAAGAAGCGTCGCGGTCACAAGAAAGCAATCATTGCGATAGCAAGAATGCTTCTTACCGCATTATACCACATGTTGAAGAACGGAGAAAACTATAATCCGGAACTTTACCGGAAAACCGATCTTCCTCCAGCAGGGCGTGAAATCACCATAGAGCAGGCCCTTATGTTGATCCGAAATCAAGGTTATAAAATCAAGTCAGCAACTACATAACTTTAACATTTCTAATATTCAATTTTTAAAGCGACCACCGTAAGATGGTTTATTTGTTATGCTCCCAGGTTTATGGATATCCTCTACTTCTCATTTTCAATCTTTCCCTCCTAAGTATTCTGGGAGCCACGCGGGGGAGCTCCGTTCTATGTCTTCTGAGTTATTTTTCTTACTCAGTCAACAGTCTCTTTACGATCTTCTCGCATTTTGTGTAAATACGTTCCGGATTCTCTCCCACATTAAATTCTCCGTTACGATACAAAATCTTGCCGCCGATCATGGTCATGCAGACATTGGACTTGCTACCGCTGTAAACCAGATTCTTGGGGATGTTGTGAATGGGCTGCATATTGGGCTGGTGCAGATCGATCATAATAAGATCTGCATATTTTCCCTTTGCAAGAACATCTGCGCGGTTTAGGCGCATTGCCTTGGCACCGTTCACCGTTGCCATCTTCAGTACCTCCACGGCATCCATGCTGGACGCATCCTTCTCTAACAGTTTGCTTAAGCCGGTGACTAAGAACATCTCCCGGAACATGTCCAGACAGTTATTGCTGGCCGGTCCATCGGTTCCAATTGCTACCGGGATCTTGTGCCGCACATAATCAGCAATGGGTGCAATGCCACTGGCCAGTTTCGTGTTGGAGCCGGGATTCGTGATCACATACATACGATGTCTGCGGAAGACATCCATATCCTGTTCCGTCACATGAACGCAGTGGAAACCTCCTCCGCCAAAATCAAACATTCCCAGAGAGTCTAAGAACATGGGCGGTGTCATTCCGTAGCGAGCCTTACACTCTTCCACTTCCTTCTCCGTCTCGGAGATATGGGCATATACCGGTGTCCGGTAATGATGTGCCATTTCCGACACTTTCCAGAGCAGTTCCTTGGAACAGGTATATTCCGCATGAAATCCCAGCTGGTAACTGATCAGGGAATTCTTCTTATTCCATTTTAAAAACTCCTCTTCTACCTGTTTTGGAGAAGAACTGAAATTATTCAGTCCGGATACCAGTACACAACGCATTCCGGTGTCCAGACAGGCCTCAGCAATAGTATCCGGTGTCAGGTACATATCGAAAATGGAAGTCACTCCTGAGGTCAAGTATTCCAGCACTGCCAGTCTGGTCAGTTCATAGATGTCCTCACCGGTCAGTTTTGCTTCCAGAGGAAATACCTGCTTGTTCAGCCACTGATCCAGAGGCAGGTCATCTGCCATGGAGCGCAGGAAAGTCATACCGGAATGGGTATGTGCATTTTTAAATCCGGGCATCAGAAGGTTTCCCTTGCAATCCAGTTCGATATCCCACGCAATTCTGGGGAACTGGGATTTGTCCCATTCCTCCGCAAGTTCTTTCTGTTCCGCCACATAGGCGATCTTGTCGTTTTTTACCCATACTTCACCATAGAAGACTTCTCTGCCGGGTTCCATGGTGAGAATTCGTGCATTATATAATCTGATATTCATCTGATTGCATCTCCTCCAAATCCAAAGGGAAGTAATTCTTTTAAGGTATAGCGTTGATAATCCTGTTCACTATTTACCACGTAGATCACAAAATCATCCCTGCAAAATTCCTGCATCACCTGTCTGCAGATACCGCATGGATACGCATATTCCACCGGTGCCTCTCCGGATATTCCTCCGGCAATGGCAATGGCTGTAAATTCCCGTTCTCCCTCGCTGACCGCCTTGAAAAAGGCGGTACGCTCCGCACAGTTCGTAGCTCCGTAAGAAGCGTTTTCAATATTACCGCCAAGGTATCTGTGTCCATCCGCAGTCAGTAGTGCCGCTCCCACCGTATAACCGGAATAAGGAGCATATGCCAGTTTTCTGGCTTCCAATGCCTGGCTGACCAATGCCTTTTCTTCTGTCTCCTGGATCATCCGCATCTCCTTTTTCTCTGTGTCTATACAAATTTCTTCACAGATTCCGTTACCAGCTTCTTGAATCTGGGAGCTGCCATATCCGCAGCTTCCTGTACTTCCTCATGATTCAGAGGCTGATCTGTCATTCCCGCCGCCAGATTACTGATACAGGAGATTCCACAGATCCGCATTCCCATGTGGTTGGCAGCAATTGCTTCCACCACTGTGCTCATGCCTACTGCGTCACAGCCAAGTGTCCGGAGCATACGGATCTCTGCCGGAGATTCGAAGGATGGGCCGGTCAGCTGGGTATAAATACCCTCCTGTAAATAGATACCGTTCTCCTTTGCGGTCTCACGGATGATCTGCTGTAAGTCCTTGTCATACACATGGCTCATATCCGGGAAACGCAGTCCCAGTTCATCCATGTTGGCACCGATCAGAGGATTGGGGGCAAACACGGAAATATGATCTCTGATCAGCATCAGGTCACCGGCATGGAAAGAAGTATTCACACCGCCTGCCGCATTGGTCAGAAACAGAATCTCAGCGCCTAACAGTTTCATCAGTCTGGTGGGCAGTACCACATCCGTCACATCATAACCTTCGTAGTAATGTACTCTTCCCTTCATACACACCACAGGAATCTCATCGAGATAACCGAAGATAAATTTACCGGCATGCCCCGGTACGGTGGAAACAGGAAATCCCTCGATCTCCGCATAAGGGATCTCTGTCACCACACGGATCTGTTCCGCATAATCGCCCAAGCCCGATCCCAAAACGATCGCCACCTTAGGTACAAAATCCGTCTTTTTTCTCACACACTCATAACAGTTCTGTAATTTTGCATATACCTGATTCATCTATATCCTCCGTTTAGCCGTATTTTCATGCAATTTAGCAAATATTCTTCCTGTTTTTCAGAAAAATAAAGCAAAGTCAACAAAGGTATTATACAAAATGCACGGGAAAAAAGCAATGGGAAGCTAACATCCCATACAATTTCTCCGTGCTTCGCACTCTCGAAATTGTAACCCACATTCGCATTTCGGACTATCGTCCTCCCCTGCTCATGTGTGTTTACTCCCCTCATAGAAAGTCTGTTTTGCCTGCAGGCAGTCTTGCAGACTTTCCATGGGTGGGTTATGGAATCATATAATAATACAAACCATGCCACCGTTGCTGTCGTTGACGATCTTTTGCATGGTATCCTGGAGTTTCAGCTGGCTCTCTTCTCCGATGGAAGCAACTTTCGTGGTGATGCCGTCATCCACCAGCTGTTCCACAGTCTTGCCGAAGATATTAGTCTCCCAGATACCGTGCTCCGCCTCCGCCTGATCGATAAAATGGATCAGATCCTGAGCCTGCTGTTCTGTGCCCACGATGGGAGCGATCTCTGTCTCGATATTTGCGCGGATCATATGTATGGAGGGGCTGCTGGCCTTGATTTTGACACCAAACTTGTTGCCATGGCGGATCAATTCCGGTTTCTCCAGTGCAATGTCTTCTCTGTCCGGAGTCACAACGCCGTAGCCTTTGATTTTCACCATGGACAATGCATCCTGCACCTTCGTATATTCCTTTTTCATTTCTGCCAACTCTTTTAGTTTATTCAACAGTTGGTATTCATCCTCTACGTTCTCTCCTAACATTCCGGAAAGCATTTCGTAATAATACCTGTCGTCGATTCCTACCTGTACCGGAACAATACCGTTCCACAACTGCACCGGCTCCATCTTGCAGCTTTGAATATAATCTCCCTGCAATTCCACAGGGTGTCCCGCCACATCCCGAATCCGGTCATAGCTGTTCATCAATTCCCGGATCTGTCTTAACAGGTCCTGTTTTACCGCATGATCCACCGGAAGCATATCCATCCATTTCGGGAAATAAAATTCCACTGCCGTCAGAGGAAATTCATACAGGATTTTTTCCAGAAGGCGATTAATATCTTCCTTTTTCAGTTGCTCGCAGTTCACCGGCATCACGGCCACATCGTATTTCTTCCCGATTTCCTCCGCTACCTGTCTGGTCTCCTCGGAATAAGGTTTCTGGCTGTTCACCAGCACAAGGAAGGGTTTTCCGGACTTTTTCAGCGCCAGGATTGTCTTCTCTTCCGCTCCCAGATAATTGCTTCTGGGAAGTTCCCCTATACTGCCGTCCGTAGTGATCACAAGACCGATGGTGGAATGATCCCGCATGACTTTATCCGTGCCGATCTCTGCCGCCTGGGTAAACGGAATCTCTTCCTCCGACCAGGGAGTCTTCACCATGCGCTCCGCATCTTCTTCCATGTGTCCCGCCGCACCGTCGATCATATATCCCACACAGTCGATCAGCCGTACCGATACTTCAATATCATCATTCAGTCGCACCTTTGCCGCTTCGTTGGGAATAAACTTTGGCTCCGTAGTGGTAATGGTCTTACCTCCCGCGCTCTGAGGCAGTTCATCCTGCGCCCGCATTCTGGCATGTTCATCCTCCATATAGGGCAGCACCATTTCATCCATAAAGCGCTTGATAAATGTAGACTTTCCGGTCCTCACCGGTCCCAGTACCCCTATGTAGATTTCCCCTCCCGTCCTTTGTTGTATATCCCGATACAGATCGTATGTATTCACTGCATAGTCCATAAAAATACCTCCTGCCATTGGTGTTATATGTATATGCAGGATGCAAGCAATTATGAATTAACTGGAAAGTTACGAAAGCATAGCCGCGCATAGGCATAGTGAAGACAGCGATGGGCGCTTGCGCACAATTCGCTGTCTTTACTTATGCCGAGATGCGGCGAACGCCGCGATATGAAATAAGATTGGCAGCGTTCTTTGCTGACAATCTTATGAATAGCGTGGCTCGTTGCGGATGTAACGAATCTAAACAGCCCGTATTGGGACTACTGATTTTTGAAAAAAGCCTCAATATAGTCAAAATAGTAAAAAGCAAGCTTCTCAGAAAGCAACTTTTTACGTAACAGATCATTTTATACAATTTTAGAAAAAATAATGTGTTTCTAAGACGGAAATTTTACGTTTCCCAGCTCTTTCGCATGTTTTAGTAAATTTAGGATAAATTTGGTTTGATTGGCTTTGATGAAATAGAGGCAAACTGTTTGTTTTTGTATTAAAATTGTTATTTTTGTCCCTATTTACATTTGTGTGTCTGATGTATCAACAGTATAATGATACATTTCACGAATTGCGTATGCAATTAGAAAATCAAGTAGTCCAAATTCCATAAAATGAAATTTTAGGGCAAATTACAGACATTGGCTTGGCTGTAGTATTTTTAAACAACGTGTGTTAGACTACTGTTATACAAATCGAAATTTATAAAGGAGAATATTGATGAAATTATTTTTATGTTCGCAC
>ERZ791925.163-NODE-163-length-53036-cov-4.740869_pt1 | contig 53036 bp, 48 predicted proteins | sample MGYA00510132_ERZ791925 | MGnify/ENA primary metagenome ERZ791925 (study PRJEB30046, sample SAMN00792075) | human gut metagenome | study: EMG produced TPA metagenomics assembly of the A metagenome-wide association study of gut microbiota in type 2...
TTAGAGTGTGGCATAAAAAAACTAATTAGCCAAGGCGCAGGATTTGACGTTTACGAAAAAAAAACAAAAGCAGGTAATTTTGTATTATAAAAATGCTTTATTTTCGCCAAGTACGCAAATAAAAGAAATTCCGTACAAAAATTCCTGATTTCGGAACTTTTTTGTACGGAATTCAATGTTTTTATACTATTTACACCAAACTGACTTCTCTATCAAGGGTTTTATCAAATGCATCTAGGCTCTTTTTTGTTTCTTCCTGAATATGCTTATTTACTGTTTCCATCAGTGCTTTTTGTTGTTCTTCCGAAAGATTAAGTATATAAACTATCCCCCTAATAAACTTAAATTCTATTTATTCTCTTTGACGATAATCCAGCGTCCTCTTCTGTTTGTGCCTTCTCTTGCAATTATGTGCATCTCTTGTAACTCTTTCATATCCTTTTGCACTTGCTTTCTAGTCAAATCTAATTCTTTCATAATTTCAACTTGTGTAATAGTTGAGTTTACTTTTATCAGCTTCAAAATTTCCTTTTTTCTTTCAGCTCCTTTTATTGGCTCCTTTTCGGCTCCTTTTTGGCTCCTTTTTGGCTCCTTTTCCTCTTCGCTTGTTTTTATCGTTTGTTTTTTCGCAAATTCAAGCGATAAACGAGTCCTGTCAGGATTATAACTTTCCTCTACAACAGGCATTGGCCAGCCTTCATTCTCCCAAACCTGATAAATATCTGGAATACCACTACCGGCTCTTTCACCAATACCAATCATATTAAACATCTTCATTAGTGTTTTATTTCTAGGATCTGAAATACCACCACGAAGCATCTGCTTTTTACCAGTGCGAATGCTACCAGGATTCTCGATAACCAACTTGTCATCTTCCTTCTTAATCACTACACCGCAAGGCAAGAAATAATCTGTATTAACCAAACAATTAACTAAAGCCTCTCGAACTGCCTTATGAACTGGAGTATCATCCACCCTCGTAATACCTTCAAGCTTAAAAGGCTTCTTAATATCCTTTGCAATTTTGCTATTTACTCTAAAGAAGAAATCAAATACATTACCGCTCCAATCACCGGAGCTAGACTGCAAGCGATCTGTCCAACGTATTGTTGGGTCCAGCATCTCTCTATAATCTAGGAAATACTCTGGAAATTCTCTTACGATATGATATTCTTCACCGAACATAAGCAACCCAGCTGTAGTAGGATGTAATTTACCATCCTCACCAAATCCTGCTGCACCTATTCTCTCTAAATACTCATCATCTGGTAAATTATTAAATACGTGCTCTGGACGATAGCTCTTATGATGATTTCTGAATCCCTTCAAGGACTCTGTATCAATTGCAGAAATATCAAACTGTTCTACAATCTTCATATCCTCTGTCTCATCCGCAGCATCACGGAGCATACCTTTAATTTCTGCCTTTGAGCAATGATAGTCGCCTTCCCAATCTCTACGATAGCAGCCACCAAATAAATCGTTATTAATATAAACAGGCTTCTGCTCACGTTTAGCTCTTGGTACATAAATAACCAGAATGGTATCGCCATTAACCTCGTAGGACTCCACATTTTTATCCGATAGCAAATTAATGCTTACCTTCTTAGTATCATGAATTGTGTTCCAAAAGTTTCTCTTAAGTTTATCCGCATTTTTAAGTCCAGTAGTATACCAAGTTCCATCCTGCCGCTCTCCAACGCCAAGAATAATAACACCACCATTAGAATTGGCAAATGAGGAATACGACTCCCATAATGCTATAGGCAATCCACCTTCTGCCTTTTTCACTTCTCGGCAGTTATCTTCTTTATATTTATCAAAGTTCGATAAATCAAACAAATCTGACATATGAGATTCTCAGCTCCTTTCCTCCATATACATAAACGAATTCTAAAAAATTATCAATTCAATTTTTCAGCCCATTCTGCTTCCTTGAAGCCAACAAGCACAGTATCTCCATTTACAACAAGTGGACGCTTTACCAACATTCCATTTGTAGCAAGTAACTGAATCTGTTCCTCTTCACTCATTGTAGGCAGCTTGTCCTTAAGCTGCATTTCTTTATAAAGAAGCCCGCTAGTATTAAAGAACTTCTTAAGGGTCAGTCCACTCTTCCCGTACCATTCCTTTAATTCGTCATAAGTAGGATTCACCTCTATAATATGGCGCTCAGTATATTTTATATTATGCTCATCCAGCCATTTTTTAGCCTTTTGACAGGTTGAACATTTGGGGTAATATATAAATAGCATTTGTGATTGCTCCTTATCTTCATTTTCCATTGGCATAACTTGGCTAATATCTATATCTAGTGTATTAACAGTATACACTTTTGAACCTGTAATATCATAAACTCTTGTTTTCGCATCAACATCAAAAAGCAACACATTTGTACCAGTTGCTGATACTGCACTTTTAAACTTAATTCCATCAAAACCAAGTCTTTTAATATATTCACAGAGAAATTGTGTCGGTGCATACTCTATTTGATCTCCAAAATTAGGCTTAGAAAACTCTTCAGAAATTCTATGTAAGTCCGCAACTATAGAATACTCATCCTCCTTTATTTTTTCGGGCGAATATGTAAAATCAAATATCTTAGCATCTCTGATGATTTCTATAGTGGCTATGTTATACATTTTCTGCATCTGTGGCCGCATTTCCAATATTGCCGTTTTAATATCTTTTGCAGTATATAAATAGCTTATTCCTTTTGGATTAGCTCTCCCCTCTTTTGCATAAGCATTCGGCGGAGCATCAGAATTACTTTTATCAAAACCATAGAAGTCCTTTTTATTATTCAACAGATTATCTATTTTTTCTGTAATTCTTCTCCTCTTTTCCTCATCACCACATAGGTAAATGGACGCAATATTCATTGCTGATTCATTAAAAATGTCAGTAGCATCAAATTCTAAATTAGAAAACTCATCCTTCATTATCTCAGAAAGAGCTATTATCATATCATTTTTAAAGAAATCTTGTTCGGTATAATCTCGTGCACGATACAAAATATCACCTTTTGATATAGTACACGTTGCTTTTTCTGCGATATCAGATATCTTTTTTAGCAATTCACTTTCTGGAAAAAATCTGTTTTTTGTCTTTACTTCTTCTGCAAAACTTTCCCATAACTTTTGTGTATTGTAATCAATATACATCAATAGGATAAACAGCATAATAACCCAATACGTTGTTTCATCATCAGAATCCTTAAACGCTTCGATATTTTTATATTTGGATGCAAATTCTATCATTTCTTCTTTCGTAGCAGATGCTTGTTCACTTATTGAATCATTTTTTGTTTTATTAATACTTTTCATTTTAAGCTGGTCTCATAGGATACATTCATATACATCAAGGTCTCATTTAAACTCCGAACGTATTGCCAAGCATTGTAGACCTTGTTTTGCGCGAGGGCTTTTTCAAGGTCTTTATAATTGATTGCCATATACAAATTCCTCCATAACATCTAATCCACTGCCTACAACCTCCCCAAATGGTCGAGTTGCCGGATTGGTTGTCAGCCCTTTTCATTTTCCAAAAATCATCCCAAAATGCCTGACATCTAATCCACTGACTCAAATCGTGACATCTAATCCGAGGTTACAACCTGACACACATTTTGCAGTAGATATGTTTTCCTACAAGAAAACCGAGCTTTTCCAGAAGTCTGGCTTCAAATCCAAACCTCCGAAAAAGCCCGGAAATACGACGCTTTCTGGCACTTGATTTTATTTCCTTGATATCAAGACTACTGCCTCCAACGAATCAGTGAACGGGAACATATCTACTCCCACGCCCTTCGCCACACGGTAACCCTTCTTCTTAAAGTACTTCAGGTCCCTGACCAGTGTCTCGGGATTACAGGAGACGTAGACGATCCGCTCCGGGCCGATCTGGGCTACGGAATTCATGAATTCTTCGGTGCTGCCGCTTCTGGGGGGATCCATCAGGACCACATCGACCTTCGCTCCCTGTCCGGCCATCTCCACGAGGAATTTCCCGGCGTCGTTCTGGTAGAACTGGATGTTGCGGATCTGGTTCGCCTTGGCATTGTTGCGGGCATCCCGGACAGCATCGGCGTTTAACTCCACACCGATGACCTTGGCGGCCTTGTCACTGGCAATCATGCCGATGGTTCCGGTGCCACAATAGGCATCCACCACGGTCTCTTTGCCGGTAAGTCCGGCGTACTCCAGTGCTTTCCCGTAGAGGATCTCGGTCTGTACCGGATTCACCTGGTAGAAAGATCTGGGAGAGATTCGGAAACGCTTTCCGCACAACTCATCCTCAATATAACCTTTGCCGTAGATCACATGCTCCTTGTCCCCCAATACCATGCTGGTATTGCGGTTGTTGACATTGATGACCACAGTGGTGATCTCCGGGTGCAGTTTCAGCAGTGCCTTCACAAAATTATTCTTAGAGGGCAAGATTGGGGACGCCAGTACCAGCACCACCATGATCTGGCCGGTAACATGGCCGGTCCGGATCAGCACATGGCGCAGCAGCCCATACCCGGTGTCCTCATTGTAAGGGCGGATATGAAAAGATTTCAGCAGCCCTCTTATAGAGACAATGATCTCATCCGCATTGGCATTCTCGATCAGGCAGCTGTCCACGGGAACGATCCGGTGGCTCTTCTGTTCATAAATGCCGGAGATGGCATCGTGATACCGGTTCTCGCCGAATACCGCATGTACCTTGTTCCGGTAATGCTCCGGGTGCTCCATGGGAATGACACCCTCGACCTTGCAAAAAGGAGCCAGAAGCTCCTTTAATTGCTTTTCCTTATTCTTCAACTGTTCCACATAGGGCTTGTTGATCCAGCTGCACCCGCCGCATTTATCAGCCACCGGGCAGAGGCCACTCTTCTTTTTAACGGCCGTCTTTTCCCGGCCCTGTCCTACGGGCACCCGGTTTTCCTTGCCTGCCGTCACTTTAGTTTTTCCCGCCGCATTGGCTTTTCCCGTTGCTTTGGTCTTTTCCGTCCCTTTCGCAGGTCCGGATGTTCTTCTGTCATTTCTGTTATCGTTCTTCATCATTCCGCCTGACTTCATTTAGTCATCCAGTCTTCTCATTTCTGTGTAAGCCAAAAGCAACGGTCCCACACCCTTGGCATCGTCTTCCACGATGGGCTCGGACATATAATACTCGAAGCTGCCGTCACGCCGACGGTTATCCTCAGGTCCCAGTCCTGCCACGAGGCAGATACCGCCGAGGCTTAAATGTCCATCCTTCTCCTTCAGATAACGGTCACAAATTCCCTGAAATGCCTTTAATCCATAGGCTCTGTAGGACTCCGGTAAAAATCCGAGTCTCACGCCCTTCAGCAGGGAGTAAGCCATGATCGCACTTCCGCTGGTCTCTAAATAATTCGGCTCCTGACCCCCCAGTGCTGGAAGCTGGTACCACATACCGCTCTCGTCCTGGAATTTTAACATGGAATCGATCAGATCCACGAATACCTTCTTCAGATTGTCATACTCTGCCTTGTACTCTTCCCCCGGCTCACATTTGCTCAGAGTGTCCAACAATGCCATGGAATACCAGCCCAGTGCTCTCAGCCAGAAATTCTGGGACAGACCGGTCTCCTTGTTACACCAGAATGCCTTTTTGGAGGCATCATAACCGTGATAGTACAATCCGGTCTTGGGATCTCTCATATATTTTACAACATTGGCAAACTGATGAAAAATGTCATCATAGTGCTTCTTGTCATCGAATTTGGTCTCATACTCCATGTAGAAAGGCTGTCCCATGTACATGCCGTCCAGCCATACCTGGTTGGGATAGATCTTCTTGTGCCAGAAGTTGCCTTCCTCGGTGCGGGGCTGGGTCTCCACCTGGCTGTAGATCAGGTCGATGGCCTTGCGGTATTTTTCCTTACCATTCAGGGCATACAATGCGAACAGAGTCTTGCCCGCATTGACATTGTCAATATTATATTCTTCCACGGAATACTTCGTAATCGTACCGTCTTCCTGTACTCTGTGGTCAATAAATGCATCTGCGAATTCGTAATACTTCTTCTCTCCGGTAGCGTTGTAGATCTCTAAAAGTGCCAGGATCATGCAACCGTCAATGTAATTCCAGCCGGCAGCTTTCCCCTCTCTCGCCTTCTCTATGTTCCATGCGGGAACATCCAAAGTACTCTTCTCGATCAGTTCATCAATGTATTTCTCAAAAATAGGCAGTTGCATGTATTATTTTCCTCCAAATTTCTATTTTACGGCATATAGCTTTATTTTACACTTTATTTTCTGCCTAGTCAATGGGGCTGACAGGGCTCGTACCCGGCAATGGATCAATATTTTCAAATTCCACGATCCATTGTCCGTCATCCGGGAACCCCGGTGTCTGCCTGTCACAACCATCATATCCTGCCGCCATAATTGCTGCTGCCAATAACAGTGATCCATTTCCCGGCAGATACAACGGCAGGTCCTTTCGTCCTGTCTGCCGGTTATTGCCGCTTGTGACATAACAGTTCTTTGGAGATTCCTTCAATAGTAACTCTATTGCTTTCTCCGGCTTTCCTAATCTTACCGCCGTCATCGCCATCATGGCAAAATCCCATCCCCACAGGGTAGGATATTTCCAGCATTCCTCTACCAACTGCAATGTGTTGTCCATAACCGTCCTGTCTATCCGGTCACTGTCGATCAGACCAAAAGCTCCCAGCATAGAGGGGTGATCTCTGTTATACTCCGTAAATGTCGTCGGACAATTTTCATGTGCCAGGTACACGCCGTCTTTTTCCGCCAGTTTTGCTATATGCTCTGCTACCTGTTCCCAGAGTTCTTCCTTTTCCCTGCCGAGTCGTTCTGCCCACCATCCGGCGATCCGCAAGGTATCCCGGAAATACTCCACTTCAAAAGCCGGATTGCACACATCCATTGCCTTATGACATTCCTGTACCGGTATTACCGGAGCACAGATACTGTAGACTTTTTTCACCGGATCCCATCCCACAAAATCTACCATGAAATCAGCGGTTTCCTTCACCAGTTCCCAGTTCTCCTCTAAGAATCTGCGATTTCTTTTTCTGCGATATGCCATTTCCAGCATATAGATAATGTGCGGCTGCTGCCACACCAGCAAGGGCGCAATATTGGAAGGGCAGTCCACTCCTTCCGTGGCGATCATTTTCGGCCATCTTGCTCCTTTGTAGCCGTTTCTTGCCGCATTTTCTCTTGCCTGCTGCAGATGTTCCCTATACCATGCCAGGCTTCTGTCCAGCAGCTCCTCCTGATGCCACAGCGGAAGCCATGCACAATGCCACAGATACATCTCCAGATGCATTTTACCGTACCAGCTGTTACATGTCAGTCCTGTCTCCTGCGGAGGTGTTGAACCACTGGAATTGATTGCCATAAGATACTGTGACAAAATAATCCGCCGTTCCAGTTCCCTTGCTCTGGGGTCAGCGCTTTTATTCAGCTGAATGATACCGCCCCGCTCCCAGAAACGCCCACCCCCTCTTTTGGATGCGTTCATTACTTCCTGTGCAGATAAACATTCTGCCTGCTCTTTTTGTTTTCCTAACGCTATGGAGATGTCCAGTTTTTCTCCATTGGCGAAAATACGAAGGGTATGGCTGCCTTCCTTTCGGATCTTTCCTCCCTGCGCATAGATACCTGCATAATACTCATCCCTGTCCAGTTGTCTCCACAGAAGCATTTTTTCATCACTCGTCTGCAGTATCGTGGTACGGTGTCTGTCGTTCTGTGTCCAATCCGATGCGGTAATATCCGAAGCTCCATAGGGGAAATCCAGCACTATACTAATCTTTTTCTCCTTCAGTGCCTCGCTCTCCAGAGAAAAGGCCAGGATGTCTCTCCCTTCATTGTGACAGGCGGTCCGCACTCTGCAGGCATTGTTCCGTATCTGGAATTCACTGTACAGAATCCCTTCATACAGAACCAGTTCCTGCCGCACCCCGGTGATATCTTCTGCAGAAATGCTCTCCTCTTCCCACTGCAGGCGGACCCTTACCAGATTCAGTCTGTGGGGATTTTCCCGCAGCCAGTTATAGACATCTTCATTGCCCACCTTTTTATCCTGCGGATATTTTAACAGACGTCCTTCTCTGTTTACATATTCCGTCATCACCAGATCATCCAGTGTATAATTGTACTTTTCCCTGCTTACCGGTTTCGTGTGCCATCCCCATTGTGACATTGTACACAACGGGAGTTCCTGATATTCCTCGTATAGCGTCTGCATTCCGGTGATATCCGCCGTAAAAGCAAGTTCTCCGTTTCCTACCGTAAGCGGGGAGTCCGTTGCTATCTCCGTCAGCACCGGATTATGTCCCGATATCAGTTTCTGCCTGTCTATTTTATGTTCTGCGACCATACAAATGCTCCTTATCCTTTTACTGAACCGATCATAACACCCTTTACAAAATGTTTCTGTACAAAAGGATATAAAATAATCAGTGGAATACTACCAAATACAATAATAGCATATTTTAATACTTCAATGTTCGCTGCACGCATACTTTGTTCTGCCGTAGTTGCCATTTCCTCCAAAGCTGCTACCGAATTCATGATATTACGCAGGACTACCTGCAGTGTAAATTTATTCTCTGAAGACAAATAAATAAATGCATCAAAATAGGAATTCCAATGAGCAATGGCATAATAAAGTACCAATACTGCCAAAATAGATTTTGACAACGGTAATACCATATTAACCAGAACCCGGATATCATCGCATCCATCCAGTCTTGCAGATTCCAACATTTCTCCCGGAATGCTGTTCTGGAAATAGGTTCTTGCAATGATCATGTTATATACCGAAATTGCTCCCGGTAAGATCAATGCCCACATACTATCCAGCAGTCCGAGGTTTTTGACATTCAGATAAGTAGGAATCAACGGTGCTGTGAAGATCATAACGAAAATAAACAGAGCGCTGATCACCTTTCTTCCAATAAAATCCTTTACGGACAATGGATATGCCGCCATAATTGTCAATACAATATTTACGCATGTTCCCACTATAGTATATATAATGGAATTTTTATAACCGGTCAGAAGAGACCTGTTGGAAAATATCTCCTCATATGCATCAATATTCCATCCCTTCGGCCAGAAAGATACCTGTCCTCTTATTACAGCGCTTGGCGAAGACAAAGACGAAGCTACCACATTGAGAATTGGCATCGCTACCAACAGAAGACATATCATCAGGAGCACAGTATTTACTATATAAAATATACGATTACTTTTGCTCATAACTTTTCTTTTCATCTTATGTTCCTCCCTATATCAGACTGGTATCGGCAACCTTATCCGCTATTTTGTTTACAACCAGCAATAATATCAGAGATACCACTGACTGGAATATACCAATCGCTGTCGAATAGCTATACTGCATTCCGCTCAGACCGATACGATAAACATACGTTGAGATAATGTCTGAAGTTGCCATGTTTAAATCATTTTGCAAGAGCAGTACTTTTTCATATCCTATTGTCAAAATATGCCCACAGGACATGATCAACAGAATTACTGCTGTCGGCATGATACTGGGAATGTCAATATATCTGATTCTTTGCCAGATATTCGCACCGTCCACGGTTGCTGCCTCATGTAATTCCTGGTCTACCGCAGCAAGCGCAGAGATATAAATTACGGCATTGTAACCCGTTTTCTGCCATACATCAGAGAAAACATATAATGTTTTGAACAATTTAGGCTCTCCCATAAAATGAATGGCCTGTCCTCCCAGATTCTCGATCAGGTGATTCACCGGACCCGTCAGAGATAACATCTGTGACAGAATACCTACGATCAAAACGGTAGAAATAAAATAAGGCATATACGTTACCATCTGTACCGTCTTTCCGAACCATCGCACTCTGACATAGTTCAATGCAATCGCAAGAATGATCGGTGGAAAAACTCCCAATACAATACCGTACACAGACAAGCCCAATGTATTACCCATCAGTCTCCAGAACTGTGGTGACTGGAAAAACATCTTGAAATACTTAAGTCCTACAAACGGGCTGTGCCAGATACCTCCTTTGAAATTGTAATCCCGGAATGCGATCTGCGATCCAATAATAGGCATATATTTAAAAACGATCAGATAAACCAGAGGCAGTGCTACGATCAGATATAACTGCCAATGCCTTTTTATGCTGCGTATTGTATTTTTTGCATGCTGTTTTTTATGTTCCGGACGAATTGTTTTCTTAGGATTCATTTTCTTCCTTCTTTCTATAAAAGGAGGGCTGCCTTAATGCAGTCCCCCTTGCAAATGTTTCAAAAGGCTTTCCCGATCTCCTATTTTGCAAAAGAAGATTCATCATATGCCTTCTGTAATAACTCCAAATATCTCTCCAGTCCTACATTATTCAGGGCACTGATATAGCCATCCCATTCTGCATCAATATCCTTTGCTCCGGTAATAAACTGCACCATATATTCTTTCTGAACATCCATAACATTGGTCTTAAGCAAAGACATTTCGCTGGAGTCTTCCTGGCTCATATATAAATCCGGCATTACCGACTCTCTGGACTGTCGCACCTTTTCATGTTCAAGAGACGCTCTGTAAATAACCACATTTCGACCATTGACCGGCTTAACATCCTCCGCATACGGATCCGGGTTCGTAGCATCTGCAAGCAGGAAATCCGGTGTACGCACCAATGCCGTAACCTGATTCAAAGTTACATTGGCTGTGGAAGCATCCAGTTTCTTATAGAGTGCTTTTGTCACACCATCCATGCCTACTTCTGTCGTATCATCATCCAGCATGACATAATTCACACCTTCTTTTCCAAGAATAGCTCTGTATGTCTGCGTCTCAATATAATCCAGCAGACGGAATGCTGCTTCGGGATTACTGCAGCTGCTCGAAATAAATGTCATACCTGTCTGGAACATAACATAAGGATTCCAGGATGCCACACATTGACCGTCCGGTCCTGTCAAAGGTGCAAGTGACTGGTACTGCTTCCATTTATCGGAATAGGGTTCTGTCGTCAGATCACATGCATATCCCGGTCTCTGGGCCAGAAATGCTCCGATGACACATTCATCCCCTGCTTCATTTATGTTTACCTGATTATTCTTATCCTGCGTAAAAGATTCTGGGTTTAATAATCCTTCACTATACAGCTGTTTTAAATATTTCAGGCCTTCTTTGTAGCCTTCCTGAACCGGCGCAAACGTCACTTTTCCGTTATCTAAATACAATTTATTTGTCTCAGAAGTCAGTTGAAACGGATTCATTAGAAATCCATCAATCTGTGTACCCGCTCCGGAAGTCACTGTTGACAAAGGAATTTCGTCATTGAGATCTCCATTGCCATTGGCATCCTGCTCCTTAAAAGCTTTCATGACCTGATAAAACTCTTCCGTAGTTGTCGGCATCTCTAATCCCAGATTATCCAGCCACTGCGTATTGATCCACAATTTCATATTGTATTGTACATGCAGGGATCCATCTACATTCGGTAAAGAATAAATATTACCGTTGGGAGTTGTTATATAGTCTCTCATCCCCTCTATTTCATCCAGTGCCTGCTTATAACCTACTGAAACAGTGTCCAGATAATCGTTTAAAGGTAAGATCAGTCCCTGCTCTCCCAGCGCCTGTTCTGTTGCTTTGTCATAGCGGTTACTACTGCCTACACCAGTTAAAATAATATCCGGAAGATCTCCCGAAGCGAACATGGTGCTCAGCTTTTCCTGTACATTATCTGAAGCCGCACAGGTCTGCCACTCCAAATGGATTCCCGTTGTCTCTTCAAGTTCTTTTACCATTTCATTATCTTCCCAGCTGCCGTCCGGATTTGCAGGTGCAAACACCGTCAGAGTCACGGGCTCATTTACAATGGGAAGTTGTCCCGGTTCATTAAACAATGAATTGTCCCCTGTTTGTGTCTGACCTGCTTCTGCTCCTGATGATCCTGCTGCCTGTTGGGATGATCCGCACCCGGTAAACATTCCTGTCATAAGCATGCATGCTGTTAAAAGTGCTACAATTTTTTTCTTCTTCATTTTGTGCCCTCGCCTTCTTTTTTTGCTCAGCCCACAGCTTACCGATTTGATTTTTTGTATTTGTACTGTGGCTGCCTTACGCATTTCACAATACAGGCCGGGCACTGAAACAACAACTTGAAATTCCTGATGCAACGTACAAAATCTAAGAAAATGCGCCGTACACTTTCTTAGGTACTGCGCATTTTCTTAGATTTTTATTCTTTCCATGCCGAAGGTGCTATCCCGTAGGCACGTTTAAAGGCCCGTCGGAAGGTTGCGCTGCTTCCGTAACCCACCATCTGAGCAATGGTCTCCATATCCCATTTTCCTTCGGCAATTAATTTTTTTGCCTTTTCCAGTCTTAATTTTTCCAAATAGCTACTAAAAGATTTTCCCATCGTCTCCTTGAAAAAGATAGAAAAATAGTTTTCTGATAGTCCAAACTCTTCTGCCACCATGGGGACGCCCAGAGATGGATTGCCATAATTTTTCTCCAGATATTCTTCCAGTTTCTGATAGTATATCTCGCTCTTTCTGCTCCTGCTGTGATAATTTTCTTCGCATAGACGCAGGAACTGTGTTTCCAATACTTCCAATGCTTTGGGAAACGACTGTTCCGTCTGTACTTTTTCCAGCAGCTGCTCCGTTTCCATACTTTCTGCCATATTATTACACATTCTTATCAAAGTAGAGGTGATTCCCGATATAACGACTTTCCCTCCATTGGCCGACAGATGTATTTTTCCCAGATTTTCTTCTCTTATTTTTATAAAAATTTCTTTTACCTGCTCTGAATTACCGTTTTTTGTAGCAGCCTGTAATTTTTCTTCCATTTCCAGCGGATACCAAGGCATATTCCTTTTCCACAGCTCTCTGCTGTATTCCACTACATTCTGTTTTTCTATTTTTCCCTTATCAGAGCAATATAACGCCTGTTGATAAGAAAATACAATTTCTCGCTTTTCTGTATAACAGCTGCCGATTCCGACATAAACCTCCTCCGCTCCAAGCTGTTTCAGTTTCTCTGCTGTCTGCTCTCCTACAAGCAGAGGTTCCATAGGATTTTCCTCTGTACAATATTGCAGCAATGCTACATGGGTCGGATCTACCGGATACCATATCTGTTCTGTTTCCGTCTCCGCACATTTTTTTGCCGCTGACAACAGTTTTTCTCCCTCCTCACTGCCAAACACCAGTACATAGTAATCCTTCTGCACTAACCGGATTCCGGCATGGGCAGCTTCCTCTATAATATTAAGTTCTGTGTCAAATTCTCCGTTCATTAGTAATGTCAGAAAATTTCTTCTCTCTTTCACGGTCTTTTCCTGTAGCATCGCATTCAAAGACTGATAATCATCCAACAGGGCATGAACTCCCTTCTCCAGATATTCATACTCTGAAATATTTTCCGTTTTATGAATTTCTCTGTCTTCCAGCATAAAAAATCCCTGCATATTGTCAATCAGGTTATGAATCGGTTTGCTGTACCTTAATGCAAAACAACACCCAAGGCCAATTTCCAGTACTGCCCCTGTGAAAAGAATCAACCATGCTGCTCTACGAATTCTTTGAAAATTCTGCATTACTACCGCCATCGGAAGAACGGCCGCAAAATGCATTCCATTTTCTTCCGATGTCTGATTTACCACCAGACAATCTGTTCCATTCCATTTTATCTGCCGGATATCTTCCCCTGTTGCTTCACTTAGAAACAGATCCGTGTTCTCCGGATCATCACCATCCGCATTGATTTTCCCCAGACTTGCAAGCAGTCTGTCCTCTGCACCATAAATCAGAATTCCTCCTTGTCGGCTCAACAGTTGTCCAAACATTTGCTCTAGATTTTCTTTTGAAAGCAAAAATTGTACTACAGCATTTGCTTCCGGCTCCTGTTGAATATAATTCCGCACAGGGTAGGAAAATGTCATTGCCTGAAATGTTCTCTCCCCTGTATCTATTTCTTCCAACGGAAACAGCTGCCACGTATTCGACTCGAAACTCTGTTTTCTCCAGGTCTCAAAATCCGTATTTTGATAAGTGCAATAATTGTCATAAAAAAACTTATCCCCAACTACCATCCCGCTTTTTCGAAATATCAATTCATTTTTCATAATCACACTGTAATTCTGATAGTGCTCTGAATCCGCAAAGGTCTGGCGAAGCATGTCATTGCATCTGATTAATGCTGCGATATTATTGTCCCCATCCTTCAATCCGTCCAGAAAATAGACCCACTTTAAATCACTGTCGTTTGATACAGAAAAAGCTCCTGCACACATAATATCCAGTTGCTTTTCAAATGCCATGCGGCCTTCCGTTAAGTCATTTTTCATAATTTCACTGTAATAGTTCTCTGTACTATTTTTCCAAAATGAAAGTAGCAAAAATACTGCTATAAACGGTGCAGCCAACAGCGCACCATAAGAAAGCAGCAATGTAGAGTATATTCTCTTCACATGAAAACGTTTTAATTTCTGTCGTGTCATTCGTATGGTTATGCTCCTCATTTTTCTCATGGTCCAAAAAATATCCGGACTTTCGAACATAAAATGTACTTATCTGCAAAAAAACAGCAAACACGTACATTATATTACGCATTTGCTGCATTGTCATCATGAATATATAATTTTCTCGCTCTGGAATGCCCTCGTCAGTCCGAATACCAGCACTCCCGCCGCGCACAGATTTACGATCACCGTCACGATAATTTCTGCCGGCTGATAACTAAAGGAAAAAATACCGTTCATACACTGCACACTGTTGTATACCGGGATCAGATATCGGTATAGCGGGATCTCCTTTCCCTGACTGAGCATGGGGCTCAATCCGATAAATGTCACCACAATGGTAAACGGAGACACTGTTGTAGCTGCCTCTTTCACACTTTTGGCAAAAGCGGAGACCAGTGCGATCATGGATACCAGCACCATTACCGTTGACAGAATGATCAGAAGCAGCATCGCATAATCCATAGGTACGTACACCGAGGAATCCACGCCGGTCAGTTCTCCGCCCATCATTTTCGGCAATGCCGCAAAAGTTCCGATAAAACTGGAACAGCCTGCCAGAAGCGCTATGATACTTAAGGAAAACACTTTTCCCAGAGCCAGGGAACTTCTCTTCATGGGTGTCACCAGTAATGTCGCTATGGTACCCCGCTCCTTTTCCCCAGCAATGGACTCCGGTGCCACAGACATACATCCACTGTACAAAAACATCATAAGCAACAACGGCATCATCATGGAAAACATCTGCCCCGTAGTATCTTTGCTGGTGGCACAGTCATAGTATACCGAATCTCCGGCATTGATATCCAGTTTATTAGCTAAGGAAGTCTCATACTGCTCCAGCACCTCCGATACCTCATTGTAAAAATGAGCGGATTCCGGTTCCGCGGAATTGTAATAAATTTCTACATTGGGCGCAGGTTCCCCACTACTGACCTGGTAGTTTTCCACCACTGTATCAAAATCCGCCGGAAATACCACCAGACCATCCACCTGTTTCTCCTGGATCTCCTGCCGTATCTCCGTCAGCTGCTCTCTGTCCGCCTGCTGCCAGTCCACCCGCAGTTCCCGCATCTCTTCTCTTACGGAATCCGGCATGTCCACCACATAAGCCTTCGCCACATAAGTATCTTCCGGAAGCATGGTCTTCATCATGACACTGCCCAAAAAGCTGTACACCACATAGATCATAATTCCGGGAAGCAGCAGTGTGGTGATCACCAGTCTTCTGTCTCCGAAAAATCTGGCCAGCTCTTTTTTCATTACTGTGATCGTATTATTTGTCATGGTCCGTTTCCTCCCCACTTACCGCTTCATAGATCTCAAAAAAACGATCCTCCAGACTCTTCTCTCCACAGAGTGTCTGCAGATTTTCACAAACCGTCATCTGCCCATTAATAATGATCCCCACACGGTCACATATCTTCTCCACCAGACTAAAGATATGGGTGGATACAATGATGGTCTTCCCCTGCTCCTTCAGATCCAGCAGGAAATCCGTCACCACCTTCGCTGTGAGAATATCCAGCCCATTGGTGGGCTCATCGAAAATTATGATCTCCGGATCCTGCACCAGTGAGATCACCAGGGATACCTTCTGCTTCATTCCCGTGGACAAATCCCTAACGCGCACCTGGGCAAACTCCTGAATGCCGAACCGTGCAAACAGCATGCGTTTTCTGGCGTCCCGTCTGTCTGTCGGAATACCGTACAATCCAGAGAAAAAGTCATACAGATAATCCGGGGTAAAAAAATCCTCCAGCTTCAGTTCACTGGTAAGGAAGCCGATCTTACGCCGTACCTCCTCCGGCTGTGTCACTACGCTGCTGCCGGATAACACCGCATCCCCGCTATCCGGCCGGATCAGCGTTGCCAGCATCCGAAGCGTTGTGGTCTTACCGGCACCGTTAGGTCCCAAAAGTCCGAACACTTCCCCCCTTTTTATGCAAAAGCTCACTTGATCCACCGCTGTTTTGGTCTTCGATGCACTGTGCTCCATTTTTCGTTGTTTTGCAGACAGATGAAATGTCTTGCTGATCTCCTGTACACGGATCAACTCTTCGCTGTCCCCTGTCTCCCATTTTTTCTCTTCCATATACGCCATATCCTCCATGTCACTGTCTTCCCCGTCTTCCACTTTACTATTCACAGAGCATCCTGCGGTTCGTCAGATTGCAGGAATTCCCGCAATTCCCATTGCCACACATACCAGCCACAAGAGCAGCAGATGTGCAGGATAGAAAAAATAAAAGAAATATTTATTCTGCCGCCCTCTCGTTCCGTTGTAGAACCAGATCAGAATAAAGGAAAGTGCTGCAAACATCTCCAGGCTGTCCATCAATAAAAAAATGATGACACCGGCCCACATCTGTGCTTTCTTTCGGTTACGGAACAGATAAAGTACAGTGATTGCCAAAATCCCCTTAAAATCATAATCCGTCTTAAGAACCAAGCCCAGTACACATCCTGTCAGAATAATAACGGCATTCAGTCCCACGCGCAGAATCGTTTTTCCAACCGTTGTACCCACAAAATGCTGTTCCACCAGATGAAGTCCCGCGATCACCAGCAGCCCCAATAACAATGTAAAAAATACATTTTGATATGCCGGATACCATGCCTTGCCGCTGAATGCCAGATCAAATGGCACCTCCGAAATCAGTGCAAATAAAAACATCCTGCCCAGATACTTTTTCACATTGTGGGTCTTTTGAAATCCCTCTACCAGTAAAAAACAGTAAATGGGGAACGCAAATCTGCCGATGATACGCATTGCCATGTAGATGCCGTACATTCGGCCGTTCTGCCCCATCCAGGCAGTATAGGCCTCCTGATTCGCCATAGCTTCATACAGCCCGTTCCGGATCAACAGCCTTGTCACGATCACAGCCCCGATGTGATCGATCAACATAGTCACTACCGCGATATTTTTCAGCACTGCACTGCTGATTCCACGTTTTTCCTGTATTTTCCCTTCCGATATTACTTCTGTCTGCATCCTTATATTCCATCCTCGGTTTTTGTATTATTTAATTAGTACAATAATGTATTTGTTCTGCTTTGTCAAGCAACCCATTTGTCAGACTCCTACAAAAATGTCCCCTGCTGACGCAGAGGACACACTTATGGACAATCTTTTTTCATCCTACCTTATATCCGGTTCCCCATACCACCTTCAGGTATCTGGGCTCCTTGGGATTGCTCTCGATCTTCTCACGGATGTGGCGGATATGCACCGCAATAGTATTATCCGCTCCGATAGCCTGCATATGCCAGATGGATTCGTAGATCTGGCTGATGGACAGTACCTTGCCACGCTCCTGCACTAGGAGCCTTAAAATCTTATACTCGATGGGAGTCATCTTCACTTCCCGTCCCTCTACCGTCACTGTGCGGTTCCTGTCGTTGATCTCCAGTCCATCCACGCGGTAAATACTATCAATACTTTCGCACAGATTGACCAGCTGTGTATATCTGCGAAGCTGGGATTTCACTCTGGCTAACAGCTCCAGCGGATTATATCCCACTGTCACATAATCATCCGCACCGGCATTCAGTGCCATAATCTTGGCGGTCTCCGCATCCTGTGCGGAAATGATAATAATGGGGATCGTAGTCATATTACGGATGTCATGGATCATCTCAATGCCTTCTCCCCAGCCTCTGCCATCCAGTTCCACATCCAGCAGCAGAAGCTGGATCTCCTGTGCACGCAGTAATTCTTGTAACTGTGCTCTCCCCGTCACTGCCACCATTTTTAAGCCTTCTCCTGCGAGAAGGGAACTCATTGTCTCTATCACACCCGTATTATTATTGTATACTGCAACCCTTTTTTCCATGCTCCACACCTTACACCTTTCGTATCGGAAAAGACCCCTCCGCCTTATCTACGTTTATCGTATCCTGTCAATGCATATTTTCTGCAACATAATTATTAAAATTCTATAAACATTTCGTTTTGCTCTTATCCATTCATAAAAGCGTCTGCTTCGCAGCCGACGCCGCTACCGCGGCTCATCTTTTATTTCATGAATAAGACGCTTCGCTCATGGAATCGTAAATACACTGCTTTGCGTGCAAGCACTCACGCAGCTTATTTACGATTTCATGGTAAAACGAAACCCTACAACTACATAGACGCAATTGTAGGGCAAAAAGTTGCAGTATTTTTATTTTTCAGGTGTAAAAAACTTCTTCCAGTACCAGGCCTTTGGCCGGCACCAGCGCTCCCGCCTTCGCTCTGTCTCCGGACTTCAGTACATCCGTCACATTTTCCGGTGTCCGGATTCCCTTTCCGACCTCGAGGAGGGTTCCCACGAGGATACGGATCATATGATGTAAAAATCCATTTCCGGTAAATACAAACTCCACACGGTTCGCTATCCTTTCGATCCGGATCTCGTCGATCCGGCGGACGGTGGATTTCTTACTTTTTTTTGCAGAGGTAAATGCCTTGAAATCGTGCTCTCCAAGCAATCGCTCCGCTGCCTTTCGCATAGCATCCAAATCTAATGCTTCCGGTTCCTCTGCCGCATAGCGTCTCCAGAACACATCCGGGATCTGGCTGTTGATGATGCGGTAACGGTAACGCTTCCCGGTGGCATTTAGTCTGCTGTGGAATCTTGGTGCCGCCTCCGACACCTCCACCACGGCAATATCCTCTGGCAGATACCGGTTACAATAGGCCATGATCTCTTCTGTACTCATGTCAGATTCCGTATGGAAATTCGCCACCTGTCCCAACGCATGCACTCCTGCATCCGTTCTGCCGCTGGCTGCGATCTCCACAGGCTCCCCGCACATTTTCGTCAAAAGAACTTCCATTTTTCCCTGAATCGTATTGTCTGTGGATGTCTGTTTCTGCCACCCCTGATATCTGGTTCCTTCATATTGCAGTCGCAGTCTGATATTTCTCATGATTTCTTTTCTTTCTGTTTTTTCGCAGAAGCTTCTTTTCGAGCTTCTTTTTGGGCTTCTTTTTGAGCCTCTTCCTCCGCTGCCTGTCTGGCCAGTTCCTCGCTCAGCCTCCGGTCTCTCTCCTGCATCTGCCGTACTTCGTCCATATCCTCCGGCTTCAGTCTGCGGAAATGATTGATCCCGGCTGCCAGGATCTTCACGCTGTCCTTGGTCGTCTGTAAAGCTCCCTGCTGATACATGGTAAGGGCGATCAGTCCGACAGGTACTGCCACGATCATTCCTACGACACCTCCCAGCTTATATCCTATGTACAGGAGGAACAGAGTCGGCAGAGGCGGCATTCCCACGGAATCTCCCACGATCTTTGGCTGGATCAGCTGACGCGCCAGCTGTCCGCTGCCCCAGATGATCAGCAGTCCTATGGCCATTTTATAATCAGAGCTTAAGATTTTGAGGATTGCCCAGGGGACCATGACGGTTCCGGTTCCAAAAAAAGGCAGGAAATCCAGAAATGCGATCCCAAGTGCGATCAGCAACGCATAGTCTACCTGCAGAACAGCAAGTCCGATGACTAATAGCAGATACATCCACACTTCGATCTTAAGCTGTGCCTTAAGATATCCGCCTACTGCTTTGACCAGTCCACGCTTCAGCATATAATACCAGGACAGCACCTCCGCCGGTGTGTGCTTACGGAACCAGGCTGCCAGCTGATCCCTCTCTGCTACGAAGAAATAGGAAGAAAGCAGTGCCATAATCAGTCCGATCAGAATCGAAGGAACCTGCTTGGCGAAATTGCCCACGGCATTGATCGTAGGGGTGCCGATCTTCCCCAGCAGATCTCCCACATAGCTTCCGATCTGATTGATGACATCCATGATGCTCTGCTGTACATCCACGGGAAAACGGTTATAGATAACGCTCAGGTTCTGCCCGATATCGGCAAAATCATTCTCCGCACTGTCCCAGATATCCGGCAGTGCACCGATCAGTCCCATGATCTCATCGGTTAACTTCGCCCCTACCAGATAGAGAATCAGTATCACCAGTGCGATGACCGCCACGATGACAAAGGCGCTTCCCGCTTTTCGCTTGATCTTTACCTTTTCCTCAAAAAAACGAACCAGGGGGCTGGCGATCAACGCAATGATCCAGCCTGCCACAAACGGTGCAAAGAATACTAACAGCTTTGGCACCAGGAAAACAATCAATAGTAATATAATAAATGCCATACCCAGATTCACTAAGGCTTTACAATATTTCTTCATATACTCTCACTCTCTCACGCATTATGTCTCTACACTCATTCACCATTCCTACTGTCTATTCCTGTGCAGGATCCTCTGCAGCCAAGACACCGTCCAGGATCTCGTAGATTTCTTCCCTTCCCTGTTTCGTCTGTGCGGAATAAGGTACGATCTGTGTATCCGCTCCGGCCTGCAGGGTGGTGCGGATCAGCTTCACCTGCTTCTGTATCTGACTGCGGTTGATCTTGTCCAGCTTGGTGGCAATGATAATGGGATCGTAGCCATTGCGACGGATCCAGTCATACATGATCCGGTCGTTCTCTGAGGGTGCATGCCGGATATCGATCAGCAGAAATACCAGCTTCAGCTGTTTGGATTTATGCAGATAATCTTCGATCATCTTACCCCACTGGGCTTTCACATGCTCATTGGCCTGTGCATAGCCGTAGCCAGGCAGATCTACAAAGTAGATTTCATCGTTAATGTTGTAATAATTGATGGTCTGTGTCTTGCCCGGCTGGGAACTGGTCCTGGCCAGAGACTTACGGTTCATCAATCCGTTGATCAGAGAGGATTTGCCGACATTACTTTTCCCGGCGAATGCCACTTCGGGATGTATATTCTCCGGAAGCTTGCTGGTAATACCACAGACCGTTTCCAGACTTACATTCTTTATGATCATAAAAACTCCATTTCTGCGCTGCTTTTGCGCATCTTAGGTTTGTACTTTTTTGCACAAAACGCTGCCCTGTGTGACCACAAGGCAGCGCCCGGATTATTTTGCCTTTTTCAGAGATTCATCATGTATGGTGAGGGGCTCGCTCTCTCCATCCACTGCCGCCTTGGTGACAACACATTCTTCGATGGTGTCATCCGAAGGAATCTCATACATGGTATCCATCATTACGGATTCCATAATGGAGCGTAAGCCTCTGGCTCCGGTCTTGCGTTCCAGTGCCTTGTCAGCAATAGCCTCGATGGCCTCCTGCTCAAAACTCAATTCTACGTTATCCATCTGGAACAGCTTCTGGTACTGTTTTACCAGAGCGTTCTTCGGCTCTTGAAGAATACGGATCAGTGCTTCTCTGTCCAGTCCTCTTAAGGAGACACAGATAGGCACACGTCCTACGAACTCGGGGATCAGACCGAACTTCACCAGATCATGAGGAGTTACTTCCTGCAACAGTTCGCTGATATCCTTATCCTCTCTTCTGCCCAACTCCGTATTGAAACCGATGGCCTTACGATCCAGTCTGGACTCTACGATCTTCTCCAGTCCATCGAAAGCACCGCCGCAGATAAACAGAATGTTGGTGGTATCGATCTGAATCAGCTCCTGATGAGGATGCTTTCTGCCTCCCTGGGGAGGTACGCTTGCCACAGTACCCTCGATGATTTTTAACAGAGCCTGCTGTACACCTTCTCCGGATACATCACGGGTAATGGATACATTCTCGCTCTTTTTCGTGATCTTATCGATCTCGTCAATATATACGATACCGTACTGTGCACGCTCTACATCATAATCTGCCGCCTGGATCAGCTTTAACAGGATGTTCTCCACATCCTCACCTACATAACCCGCTTCGGTCAGTGTGGTGGCATCCGCTATGGCAAACGGTACATTGATAATCTTGGCCAGTGTCTGGGCCAGGTAAGTCTTACCGGAACCGGTAGGGCCTACCATGATAATATTACTCTTTTGCAGCTCCACATCATTCAGATCCTTGGGAGCCGTTACTCTTTTGTAATGATTGTACACCGCAACGGAGAGGACTTTTTTGGCCTCCTCCTGTCCGATGACGTATTCATCCAGGAAGTTCTTGATCTCCTTGGGTTTCAGAAGGTTAATGTCGGGACTCGCAGTCTCTTCCACTTCTTCATCTTCCAGTTCTTCCTCCAGGATGTCTGCGCAGATGTCTACGCACTCATCACAGATATATACCCCTGCAGGTCCCGCGATCAGCTTGCGGACCTGACTCTGGGTCTTATTACAAAATGAACATCTGATGTCATTTCCGGAATTTTTTCCTGCCATTATTATACTCCTGTTGTTTTATGCCTCGTGGAAGGTGATCACCTTATCGATCAGACCATACTCACAAGCTTCCTCAGCGCTTTTCCAGTTATCTCTCTCGGTGTCTGCGCAGATGGTCTCATAATCCTTGCCGGTGTTCTCAGCCAGCATACGGTTCAACTTCTCCTTGGTACGAAGAATATGCTTTGCTGCGATCTCAATCTCGGTAGCCTGACCCTGTGTTCCACCCAGTGGCTGATGAATCATAATTTCTGCATTGGGCAGTGCAAAACGCTTGCCCTTGGCACCGCCTGCTAAAAGGAAAGCTCCCATGCTGGCTGCCATACCAATACATACGGTGGACACATCGCACTTGATATATTTCATGGTATCATAAATTGCCATACCTGCAGTAACGCTTCCGCCCGGGCTGTTGATATACAAATGGATATCCTTATCCGGATCCTCTGCTTCCAGGAACAGCAGCTGTGCTACAATGATGCTGGCAGAAGTCTCATTGACTTCCTCTCCCAGAAAAATGATTCTGTCCTTCAACAGTCTGGAATAAATATCATAAGACCGCTCACCCTTGCTGGTCTGTTCAATGACGTAAGGTACTAAACTCATATTCTAAAACCTCCATTGCTTTCTGATTAATACTACTATGGTATCCTACTTAGTAAGCTTTTTCAACGAGATTCCGAAGATTTAATAAAAATTTAAAAGAAAGCGGACCTGGCAGTCCGCTTTCTCCTCGTATCGTATCTTAAAGCATAAATTATGCTTCTTCAGGCTTCTCTTCTGCTGCCTTTTCCTTCTTGGTGGTCTTCTTGGCTGCAGCCTTTGCTTCCTTAGCGTTGTCTACGATGAAATCAGCTGCCTTTCTTACACAGATATCTTCCTTCACCTGCTTAGCGCCCTGCTCACCCAGAAGCTCTTTTACCTTGTCAGCTTCCATCTGGTAAGCTTCTGCCATGCTCTTAACTTCAGCTTCGAAGTCTTCCTCGGTAGCTTCCATCTTCTCAGCAGCTGCTACAGCTTCCAGAACCAGACGGGACTGGATTCTCTTCAGTGCTTCGGGCTTCAGCTGCTCCATCATGGTCTGAGCGGTCAGACCGGTGAACTGCATGTACTGCTCCAGAGTGATTCCCTGTGCCTGGATTCTCTGTGCAAAGTTCTCTAACAGCTGTCTCTGCTGGGTCTCTAACATAGCATCGGGGATCTCCATCTGAGCGTCTGTGATCACTGCATCCAGAACTGCCTCTTCCTTGGCAATCTTAGCTTCCTCTTCCTTCTTGGAAGTCAGCTTCTTCTGTACATCTTCTCTATACTCAGCCATAGTATCGAAATCGGATACCTCGCTTGCGAACTCGTCATCCAGATCAGGAAGCTGCTTCTCCTTGATCTCCTTAACGGTGCACTTGAATACTGCAGGCTTGCCGGCCAGCTCGGTTGCATGATAATCCTCAGGGAAGGTTACGTTTACTTCGGTCTCCTTGTTCAGTTCAGCACCAACCAGTGCCTCTTCAAAACCGGGAATGAAGGAACCGGAACCGATGGTCAGGGGATAGTTCTCACCCTTGCCACCCTCAAATGCAACACCGTCTACAAAACCTTCGAAATCGATAACGGTCATATCGCCGTCCTTAACAGCACGGTCTTCCACGCTGATGGTTCTGGCATTGCTCTCACGCTCTCTGTTGATCTCAGCGTCGATATCCTCATCGCTTACCTTAACGTCGATCTTGTCAACCTTCACACCCTTGTATTTGCCAAGAGTAACTTCAGGCTTCAGAGCAACCTCTGCGGTAAAGATGAAAGGCTTGCCGGCCTCTAACTGGGTCACATCGATCTTCGGAGAAGATACGATTGCCTCCTCACACTCTTCCAGAGCCTTATCGTAAGCATCGGGAATCAGTGCGTTTGCTGCATCCTCATAGAATACGGACTTGCCGTACATCTGCTCAATCATCTTACGGGGAGCTTTGCCCTTACGGAAACCGGGAATGCTGATCTTGTTCTTATTCTTCTGGTAAGCACCTTCGATTGCCTTCTCCAGTTCTTCAGCAGATACTTCGATGGTCAGCTTGGCCATGTTTTTCTCTAACTTTTCAACCTGTAAACTCATTATAACATTTCCTCCTTTATACCCTTGCGGGTCTGTATCCAGTCGCAGTCATTTTGCAATTATAGCATAAGTTGGAGGAATTGACAACCTTTTTATTTTGGGGCTTTTTGCGCGTCCGGGGCATACAGACACTTCGTGCTGACTCCGGGGATCATTCCCAGCTTCCCCGACAGGGCACTGACTTTTTCCTGGGGGGCATCCATGACCACACTGATGATGTTCATCTGCTTTTCATGATAAGGTATCCCCATTCTGCCGATGATATATTCCCCATATTCGTGTAAAAGTCCGTTGATCCTTATTGCCGCCTCCGGATCCTCCACAATAATGCCGATCAGGGTCACTCTTGTATTTTCCGTACCTTTTTCCATATCGGTCTTCCTCCTGTGGTTTCTATATCTGCATCTGCGTCATTTCCGAAAATTCTTCTCCGGTTCTGATATGAGTAGCTATCATCACGATCCGGCCTCTCGTCTTCCTCCGGATATAGTCTTCGGCCTTTTTGCGGTTTTCTTCATCCAGTCCGGTAAAAGGCTCATCCAGCAGAACACACTGCGCTCCCGCCTCCATGGCCCGTACCAGAGACACTCTCCGTTTCATGCCTCCCGATAATTCGTGGCAGGGCTGATCCAACGCTTCTTCCGGCAACAACTGCGTCAATGCCGTTCTCGCCTGTGAAGCATCTCCCAGGATCATTTCCAGATTCTTCACGGCACTACAGTCTTCACACAAACGATCCTCCTGGAATTGCATGGCAAAAGCATCCATTTCCGACACTTCTCCCTCCTCCGGCCGCTCCAGTCCGCACAGACACCGGAAAAAAGTGGTCTTGCCACTGCCGGAAGGGTTATCCAGTACATACGGTTCCCCGCTGTGAAATTCGTGATCCACATGTCGGAATATCCATTGATTGTGAAAACTTTTTCCAAGATTCCTTACACACAGGGTGCGCTGTTCTCTACCAGCGATTTTCTGTGGCATGGAGGGATCCTTACAGGCAGGCTCCCACCGGAAAAAGACTTCAATTCCGTAGAATATTATTTTTTCAAAAAATACACTGAGTACTACGATCACCGCTGTCCAGGCAAACAGATCCGCCGTATCCAGATAAATCTTCGCCAGATACAGTGCTCCACCGATGGAATGACTGGGAGTGCCAATCACTTCCGCCGCCACTCCGGACTTCCAGCACATTCCCAGAGATAGCTGAAACGCGCTGAGCAAAAAAGGCTTTAACGCCGGACGGTAAATGTAGAAGAACTGAGTACCAAGGGGAAGGCGGAATACCTCCGCCATCTCTAACAGCCCTCTGTCCGCGCTCTTTAGTCCTTCCAGCGTATTCAGGTAAATATTCGGAAATACTACCAGAAAACAGATAGCCACCGCCAGCATGGAAGAACCCCACCAGATCAGCAAAAGCACTGCAAATACCGCTACCGGTACTGCCTTGCAGAATACCATGAAAGGACGCAGGACTTCTTCCGCCAGCGGATAACGGTAACTGATGGCCGCCAGAAGAAGTGCCAATACCGCCCCCAGCAAAAAGCCGAAGGCGATCCGCCACAGCGAATCAAAGGCACTCCGCCAGAACTCCACCTGCCCGGCCAGAGTAAGCAGTGCCCGCAATGCCTGCAAAGGTGTCACCACCAACAGGAAATTGTCCACACACATTGCCAGAATCTGCCATACTCCCAGCCAGAACAACAGTATTATAAATTTTTTAACGTATATTTTACCCTTATTCTGCATCATAATAGAAATCGGATTCCGGAAGTCCGCCACCTATGGACAGGGAATCCTGGTGGAACAGTACGTCAAGGTATCCGGAAAGTGCCTGCTTCATTTCAGCTTTGTCAATATAGGTAATGTTGCAGTTCGGAATTGCTTTCTGAGCAATGGGCTCTTTGGCTACGATCTGGGCTTCCACTGCCAGTGCAGCACCGGTGGCAGGGTCTGCATTGATGTCTTCCGCACTTGCCTTATGATCTTCCATAAAGGATTTCACTGCTTCTTCGTTCTCCTCGAGGAATTCCTTGCGGACCACCGTTACACCGGTGACCATGCTGCTGCCGTCCTCTCCCTGTACCTTATTCCACTCTTCGTTTAAGTCGAAGATCACCTTCAGTGCATCATTCTGCATGCAGGCTGCGGTAACAAAAGGCTGGGGCAACAGGCCGATAGCTGTGGGATCTTCTGCCAGTACAGATGCCACCTCTGTTGCTTCGGATTTATACTCCAGTATCACGTCATCCGCAGACATACCATTTGCTGTCAGCAGGTACTGCAATACATAGTCCGGTGTGGTTCCTTTTCCAGTCAGATAAATGGTCTTACCCTTTAGATCGGTAAAGTTTGTCAGACCGTCTTCTCCGGATACCATATAAAGTACACCCAGAGTATTGATATCAATGACTTCCACACCGCCCTGTGTCTTATGATAGAGAACGCTTGCCACATTGGCGGGTACCAGTGCAATGTCCAGATCTCCCTTTACCATCAGCGGCAGGATCTCATCTGCACCAGTAGCCATCTGGAATTCATAGGTATTGGCAGTCTCACCCTTGTCTGCTTTATTCATTAAAAATAAAAGTCCTAATGAGGTCGGTCCCTTTAAGGATGCCACACGTACCAGCGTGCCATCCGCGGTCTCCGTATTTTCTGCTGTGGCTTCTGTGCCTTCCGCAACGGTTTCCGTACTCTCCACCGTTTCAGTGGGCTGTACGCTCTCCGTTGCCAGATCTTCCGACACTGTTTCCACACTCTGTGCCTGTCCGCATCCGGCAAGACCGCTGCACAACAGTCCAAGAGTCAGTGCAAGTGCCAGAGTTTTTGTGATTTTTGTTTTCTTTTTCATTGTTTTTTCGCCTTTCTGTCATAAAATAGTTACAATGTAACTATTCAGCCCACCCCAGCATTCGCAAAACCGCACGATAAATCGTGCATTCTCGCTGCAAGGCAGCTAATTTTGCTCATGTACGGGGCAGTGACTCTATTCAAGCCACCTTGCGAATAAGAAAACTGCTACTTGCATGCAAGCATGAAGTATCAGCCTTCTTATTCGAAGGGGTTCTGAATAGTTACATTTTGACAACAAAAAAACACCTTCTCTTCTCAGCTTCCGCAGTTACGACGTAGCTTCAAAGGTCAGTCACTTCTGTGGGATTCCGGTCAGTGGATCGTTGGTCACGCTTTCCGGTCTCCGTATCCTTCGTTGCTGTTTGAGTGTAACATAAAAATGAAAAACTTACCAGCATGAAAAAAAAGCCGATGCTCATACTAATACCAAGATAAGTGATCACAAAAAGCGCTTATCTGAAACAAGAAAACCCAAATCCAAACGGAGGTGAACGAAATGGCAAGTAAAACCAATAGAGTAGAAGTTCCCGAAGCAAAGGCTGCAATGGACCGTTTCAAGACTGAGGTAGCATCTGAGCTGGGTGTTAACCTGAAAGAGGGTTACAACGGCGACCTTACTTCTAAGGAAGCAGGAAGCATCGGCGGTGAGATGGTCCGTCGTATGATCAAGAAGCAGGAAGAGCAGATGAAATAATCTCTGCCGGAATCGACAGAACCCAAAAGAAGCTGTACAGAGATATTCTCTGTACAGCTTCTTACTGTGTCAGTATCTTTGGTGAATCACGCGCTTCTCCGTGCTTCGCACTCTCGAACCGCTACAGCCATTCGCATTCCGGGCTGCCGCCCTACTTGCTCACAGTGCGTCTTCTTTGGTGAATCACGCGCTTCTTCGTGCTTCGCACTCTCGATCCGCTACAGCCATTCGCATTCCGGGCTGTCGCCCTACTTGCTCATGTCTGTTTGTCCGTCTAATGCATAGGCGTTCCTGCCTGCAAGCAGTCGTCCCGCCTATGCATTGACAGACTATTCACCAAAGACTGCCTTATAATCTGCCTGGAACTTGGCGATACCGGCATCAGTCAGAGGATGCTTTACCATCTGCTCGATAACGGAGTAAGGAACGGTAGCAATATCCGCACCTGCCAGTGCACAATCGGTTACATGGATGGGATTACGCACGCTTGCTGCGATGATCTGGGTATCCAGATCGGTCACTGCGAAAATATCAGCGATATCACGGATCAGATCTACACCTCTGGTGCTGATATCATCCAGTCTGCCCAGGAAAGGAGATACATAGGTAGCACCTGCGCGGGCAGCCAACAGAGCCTGGTTCGCAGAGAAGATCAGGGTCACATTGGTCTTGATTCCCTCAGAGCTTAATACCTTACATGCTTTTAAACCTTCTACAGTCATAGGGATCTTAACGACCATATTCGGATGGATCGCTGCAATCTCTCTTCCTTCTTTGATCATACCCTCTGCATCTACGGTGGTAGCCTTTACCTCACCGCTGATAGGTCCGTCCACGATGGATGCAATCTCTTTGATCACTTCTACGAAATCTCTGCCCTCTTTTGCGATCAGGGAGGGATTGGTAGTTACTCCGCAAATAACCCCCATGTCATTTGCTTTCTTAATGTCTTCTACTTTTGCAGTGTCAATAAAAAAACGCATAACTCTTCTCCTTTTTGCTATGTAAATTTAATTGCTTCCGGTCCTCATACGCTTCTTCGAACCTTTAGTTACAGTATACTCATTTCTCTCCAAAACAGCAAGCACTTTTTTGTAAAATTTCTTGATTGTGTTCGAGCACGGAACGTACAACTATGGGCAGTACAACTTCCGGACATAGTAAAAATCAGCTGCCCTACATGCACGTTTCCTCTCCCTCCCGGAATCATCCGTCACCATCAAAAGAGTACGCAGCATTTTAATCTCCGGGATACGATCCTTACGCTCTTCACAGGTTGCCATGGCGATCACTTTGCGAAGCCATTTTTCCTGTTTTTTCTCTTTTCGTCCGCAACGTTTTTCCGCATTACGCCTCCTTATTCCCCCAGATTGTCTGACTGTGCCGTCTGTGTCATCTCCCAACATAACTGCCAGCAGTCTGCCCACTGCATAGACATCACTCTCTTCCCCGGGAATCTCCCCCGGCACGAACTGCTCCGGAGCGCTGAAGCTTCGGTTTCCCGCTCCCGACCAGTCCTGCTCCCGGTTCCACAGACATCCCAGATCCAGAATCCCCGCTCTGCCATCCACGCGGATGCGGATATTTTCCGGCTTCAGATCCCGGTAGAGAAACGGATGCGGCCGTTCATGCAGATATTGCAATCCCTCTGTAATCTGCAAAGCTATCCGGGCCGCCTGTCCCGGTGACAGTCTCCCCCTCCTGTCCAGCATTTTCCGCAAGTCACAGCCATCCCAGAATTCCATGACCAGATACCCCCATTCCCCGTCTGTCCAGTGTTCTCTGTAGGCCGGAAACAGAGGATGACAGATCTCTCTGCTGTTACGACACTCCTGTTCCCACTGTTCTGTAACTTTCGATATCTTACATGCCTGAAAGCTCCTTTTTTTGTCCCGGACGCGGTAAACCTTCGCGAAACTCCCCTTGCCCACAAATACCGGATCCAGATAGCCATGTTCTTTTAATGATCTGCCCATATTTTCTGTTATTCTCTGCTCCATCCTTTTCCTCCCATAACCGGCAGGATCCACACCGCTCCCATGTGTGTTCCTCCATGTCTCTCCGCCTTTTCTCCCAGTTCCTTCAGCCGTCTTGCAGCGCCTTCCATGCGTTCCCGTGCATCCGGTCTTCCTGCAATCTGCGGTTGCAGACATGCTGTCAGTTCCTCTTCACAGAAATTCAGGAACCCATTGTCCGCCATCAACATGGCCGTCCCCGGTTCCACTTCTCCCGCCATGCAGGATTCCTGCATCGTCCTCCATTGTGTCCTGCCGAATCTCTGAAAACATCCACAGATCCGCATTCTCCCGTGACTGAAAAACAATACTCTGCTCCCCACGCATAAGATTCCCGCATAACTGTCATCCTGCTTTTGCTGCCTTATAATGTCCATCCATTTCTCCTGCAATATTTCTTCCCGAAACGGCCTCCAGACATTCTCTTCTTCCAGTTCCTCCTCCATTTTGTTTTGCAGACTTCTTACCAGTTCCCCGTTGTCCGAGATACAGGCGCATACCACGGAAATCCCCAGCCTACGGTATTTTCGTTGCTGCAAAGATAAAAACAGCTCTGCAGGTGTTTCCTTTTGCCAATAACAGGCTGTCACATGCTCCATACGCATTCCTCCTTTTTTATTCTGTTTTGTCCGTACTGTTTCTTACTTCAGTGCTACATTGCTACATCAGGAAATTTTTGCCGATCGGCATGAAATTTTTCAAAGAAATGTGCCTTGCACAAATATAAAAAGAGCATACCATGCGGTATGCCCTTTGTCAACGGATCTTACTTATTGAACGTCTTGAATTATCCGGCTTATCCGAAGATATTAACCAGATCATTAAATAACAGGAACACCATCAGTACCATGAAGAACATCAGTCCAATAAAGTGTACCATGCCTTCTTTTTCGGGAGGCACCGGCTTGTGCGTGATGGCTTCCCAGATCAGGAATACCAGTCGGCCGCCGTCCAGTGCGGGGATCGGCAGAAGATTCAGAATTCCCAGGTTAACAGTAAGCATCAGGGTGATGTTCAACATATTCACCAGTACATTCTGCCAGCCGTAATCCTTGGTACTTTCGTAGGTCTTGCCAACAACATTTACCGCGATGCCTACAGGGCCTGCCACATCCTGCCTGGAGACCTGCCCCTGCACCAGCATCGCCAGACTCTTCCAGGTCATGTTCACGCAGTAGCGCATCTCATACCAGGAATACCGGAAGCTGTCCAATCCGGACAGTTCTACGAAATCCGCATTACTGATGCCGATCAGATAGCGGCCTTCGCTCTCATCGTACTTCGGTGTCAGCGTTGTAGTTCCCTTTACACCATCCCTTTCATATTCCACCGCTACTTCTCCGCCACGGTAAGTCAGAGTAAATAACTGTATTTCTTCATACAGGTGTATCTTACTGCCATTTAAGGAAAGTATCCTGTCTCCGGCCTCCAGTCCCGCTTCCTGTGCGGCGCCGCCATCCACGATCTCCGTGGCTACCGGATCACGGATCACAATCAGATTCACCATAATAAAGGCAATGATAAAGCCCAGAATAAAGTTAAATATCGGTCCTGCCAACACGGTGGAAATCCTCGCCCACACATTGGCGTTCAGGAAAGATCCGCTGTGATCTTCACCGTCCTCCTTCTCATTCAGACCGTCTTCCCCCTCAAACATACAGGCTCCGCCGATGGGAAGAAGCTTCAGGGAATATTTCGTGTCTCCTTTTTGGAAAGAAAACAGATTCGGGCCCATACCCACGGAAAATTCTATCACATGAATTCCATTGGCCTTCGCCAGCAGAAAATGTCCGAATTCATGTGAGATTACCACCACCCCAAAGATCAACACAAACAAGATCAAAGTAACCATTTATTGCCTCTCAGAATACACTTTTTCAATAAAATCATAGACAGATGCCTCTGTCTCCAGGATCTCCTCCACATTCGGATTCTCGATCACCTTATGTTGCTCCATGGCCTCACGAATCAGCTCCGGGATCTGAAGATAAGCGATCTTACGGTCTAAGAACAGTCCTACTGCTTTCTCGTTGGCTGCATTATACACCGTAGGCATACTGCCGCCGATGCGCTGTGCATCATAAGCCAGCTTCAGGCCAAAGAATGTCTCCATATCCGGCTTTTCAAATGTGATCTGTGCCAGTTCATAGAAGTCCAGACGTTTTCCCGGCATTGGACGCCGATCCGGATAAAACAGCGCATACTGGATCGGCAATTTCATATCCGGAGTTCCCAACTGTGCGATCACCGCTCCGTCCACATACTGTACTGCGGAATGGATAATGCTCTGGGGATGCACAATGACCTGGATCTGATCCAGATCAACACCGAACAGCCACTTTACTTCCATGACTTCCAGACCTTTGTTCACCAGTGTGGAAGAATCAATGGTAATCTTCCGTCCCATGGACCAGTTGGGATGCTTCAAAGCATCCTCCACCTGAATATTTTGCAGCTGCTCTCTGGTCCTGCCGCGGAACGGTCCACCGGATGCCGTAAGCAGGATCTTCTCGATTCTTCCGACCGGTTCTCCGTTCAGTGACTGGAAAATTGCGCTGTGTTCACTGTCCACCGGCAGGATCTTCACACCCATTTTCGCCGCTAACGGCATAATGATGTGCCCTGCCGTTACCAGCGTCTCCTTGTTAGCCAGGGCAATATCTTTTCCTGCTTCAATGGCAGCGATCGTCGGTCTGATACCAATCATTCCCACAATCGCCGTCACTAATACCTGTGACTGAGGCATTGTTGCGATCTCCAACAGACCATCCATGCCACTTACGACTTTCACAGGTAAATCCGCCACACGGCTCCGCAGGTCTGCTGCCGCTTCCTCACTCCACATGCCTGCGATCAGAGGATGGAATTCTCTGATCTGCTGTTCCATCTGTTCTACGCTTTTTCCGGCAGCCAGTGCTGCCACCTGCAATTCCGGATTATTGCGAACGACTTCCAGAGTCTGGGTTCCGATGGAGCCGGTAGACCCCAGAATTGCTATCTTTTTCATAGTGCTATGCTCCTTGTATCTTACCTTTGGGACTAACGCAGTCCAATCATCAGAATGGCAAGAAAATACGTCATCGGTGCTGTCACCGTCATGCTGTCAAACCGGTCCATGATCCCACCATGTCCGGGGATCAGTTTGCCATAATCCTTGATGTTATGGTTCCTCTTGATGGCAGATGCCGCCAAGTCACCGACCATACTCATCACCGCGCCCGCCGCACAGATGAATGCGATTGTCCAGGTAATGATCTGATCAGGGAATGCCGCTTCCACAAAGAAATGTGCATACAAACCACCGATCAGGGCTGCTCCGGCGACACCGCCGATACATCCCTCGAGAGACTTATGCGGGCTTAATTCCGGGAAAATATGCTTTTTTCCGATCAGTTTGCCTACGACATAGGCACAGGTATCGCATCCCCAGGAACTGATCAGGATCAGCCATACCAGATAGATTCCGGTCTCACACTCGCGGGTGAGATAGACAAAGGACAACAGCACCGGTGCATACAGGAAAGAGAACACTGCTGCCATAACCTGACTTGCCTGATATTTCGGAAAGGCTGCCACATAACAGAACATTTCCGCCATGAACAGTGCTACAATACACATCAGCAGTAATGTATGGTCTCTGGTGAAAAACAGTGTTGCATAATATGCCGTCACTCCCACAAAACCGATCCATTCCAGTGCATTAAATTTTTTCTCATCCGTTGCACATTTTAATGCCTTGGTAAGCTCTCTGTATGCAATCAGAGAAATAAGCCACAACGGCACTGCCAGAAATACATTGCCGAAGCTGAACGTAGCCAGTGCAATGGCAAGCAATACGATGCCACTGAGCAAACGGGTCCAAAACATAAGCTATTCCTCCTTCAGGCCGCCATATCTTCTGTCTCTATGATTATATGCTTCCACAGCCTTGATCAATTCTTCTTTTGTAAAATCCGGCCAGGGAACCGGGGTAAAATAAAACTCCGTATATGCCAGCTGCCACAACAGGAAATTGGAAATCCTCTGTTCATTGCAGGTTCGGATCAGCAGATCCGGATCCGGAATTCCAACAGTATCCAGGTATCCTTCCAGAGTATCTGCCGTGATCCCTGCAGGATCCACTTCTCCACTCTGTACTTTTGCGGACAGTTTTTTCACTGCACGGACGATCTCATCCCTGCCTCCGTAATTAATGGCAATCTGGAAATGCAAACCATCGTTATTCTTCGTGGCCTCTTCCAGTTCCGCGATCCGCGTCCGGATATCCTCATCCAGTCTGGTCTTGTCACCCAAGACTCTGACACACATACGGTTCTTCTCCGCTGTCTTCAGACAGGTCTTCATATAATTGCGGAGCAGCTTCATCAGCGCGTCCACTTCATCCTGCGGGCGGTTCCAGTTCTCTGTAGAAAAAGCATATACTGTCAGATACTGGATTCCCATACGGTACGCCTCTTCACAGATCACTTCCACCGTCTTGGCTCCCTGCACATGCCCGTAATTGCGGGGCATTCCTTTTGCTTTGGCCCAACGGCCGTTGCCGTCCAGAATAATTGCTACATGATTCGGAATTTTCAGATTCTCTTCCATAGTTTTAAACCTTCTTAAACCGTCATGATTTCCTTGGACTTGCTGTCGATCAGAGCATCAATATCCTTTACATACTTGTCGGTAAGCTTCTGCAGATCATCTTCCAGACCCTTGATCTCATCTTCGGATACTTCTGTCTTTGCCAGCTTCTTGAAGGCATCGTTGCCGTCTCTTCTGATATTACGGATAGCTACTTTGCCTTCCTCACCCTTCTTCTTTACTTCTTTTACCAGATCTTTTCTGCGTTCCTCGGTAAGCTCCGGGAATACCAGGCGGATCACACTGCCGTCGTTGGAAGGGTTGATACCGATATCGGAAGTCATGATTGCTTTCTCGATCTCTTTGATCAGAGACTTCTCCCAGGGAGCGATCTGGATGATACGTGCCTCGGGAACGGTTACATTACCCACCTGCTGAATGGGGGTAGGAGTTCCATAGTAGTCAACTCTCAGTTTGTCTAATACATGAGGGTTCGCACGTCCCGCACGGATAGCAGCAAAATCTGCCTCCAGAAACTCATAAGCCTTCTGCATCTTGTCACTATATACCTGTACTCTTGCGTCCATTGTTTTCCTCTCTTCTGCGCTCTGCGCCTTTCCATTTTTATTTTCTGAAATTATACGGTTACCTTGGTTCCGTTGAACTTGCCCTTCAAGGTATTCACGATGCTGTTCTCTTCATTCAGGCCGAATACCCACATGGGCATCTTGTTGTCTCTGGCCAGAATGGAAGCGGTCATATCCACTACCTGAAGATTTTTGGCAATTACTTCATCAATAGATACTTCATCATATTTCTTCGCTGTAGGATCTTTGGCGGGATCTGCATTGTAGACACCGTCGATTGCCTTAGCCAGCAGAATGACATCTGCCTCTACCTCAATGGCACGAAGAACAACGCCGGTATCGGTGGAGAAATAAGGGTGTCCCGTACCACCTGCGAAGAACACTACCATACCTTTGGCAAAATATTTATTTGCTCTGTCCTTGGAAAACAGCTTGGTAAAGGATCCGCACTCAAAAGGTGTCAGGATATTGGTCATCATGCCTACGGAACGGAAAATCTCGGAGACATAAATACAGTTCATGATCGTAGCCAGCATTCCGATCTGGTCTGCCTTGGTACGGTCAATGTTCTCACTGGAACGTCCTCTCCAGAAATTGCCACCACCGATAACGATACCTACCTGAATACCGTCATCTACCAGTTCCTTTACCTGTAATGCTACCTTTCTGACGGTCTCCTCGTCAAAACCGGTCTTCTTCTCTCCTGCCAGTGCTTCTCCACTAAGCTTCAGTAATATTCTCTTCATGGTCATATGCTCCTTATTTTACTTTCTTTTTCTCGGGCTTGTAATCATCGAAGAAGGAAGTCGGGCTGACATCCGCATAGCACTGAGAGCACATACCTTCGATTACGGCACCGTTGTTGATCTGTACGGACTTGGACTTGATGTTGCCCATTACGATGGCGGAAGAATCCAGCACTACAGGTCCCTGTACATCAATATCGCCCTTTACCGCACCTGCAATAGCTGCGCTGATGGCAGTGATGTTGCCGATGACTACAGAACTTGCACCGATTTTTACAGAACCTTCGCTGACGATCTCACCGTTGATCTTGGCTCCCTCTGCAAAGATCTCGGCAGCCTTGGAATTTCCATTGATATATCCGGTAATATTCAGTTTGCCCAGAATATCAATATTTCCGTTGATCGTACCTACCAGATCCATAGATCCTTCAGAACTTACATCTCCGGTGATAACCATACCTGTGGTGATAACTGCTGTTTCATCTGATGCGATTTTTGCGTCCATTCTCTTCTCTGCTCCTTTGCTATTCTCTGTATTCTCCTGCTTCAGAACACTGTCCACAGTCATATCGTTCTGAAGTATACTGTCCAGATCCAGTTCCGGTACGGCCTCTCCTATGGGAGCTTCCTCTATCCGGGATTCTTCTGCCGTTGTTTCCTCTTCCAGCTGTTCTTCTTTTTCCTGGGGAATTTCAATAGAATCCAGGTTCTTCAACATTTCTTCCAATGCTGCATTGTCATTTGGTGTCTCTTCCGCCTGCGACTCCATCGGAGTCTCTTCCGTTGTCTCCTGCGTATTTTCCACCGGCTGCTCCTTCGTCTCTTCCACGGCTGCCTGATCCAGCTCTTCCTCCGGCATCAGTTCATTGACCGCCTGGGACAGATCTTCCTTCAAGTCTGAGAAAAATCCCATGATTATGTACCTCCATTTGTTTCTTGTTATTTATCAGCGGTTTTCGCGTTCTGCGAACGATCAAAACCGCAACAGGCATTCTCTTCTTACAGGTATTCCTACTCTATATGATGAATCGGCCTGGTATTTTCCGTAATCGGCAGGATCACTGTATCCGGCCGGGCCAGAATATTCTCTATGATATCAGGCAAAGCTTCCACTGTAGTCGGCTTCTCTGCGGAATCATGCAACAGTATGATAGACGTGTCTCTGGTATCGATATCCCTGGTACAGTTTTCCAGTAATGTATCCGTGGATAACTTCATGCTTCCGCCGTCTCCGGAGGACACATTCCAGTCGTAGTATTCCACTCCCTGACTGTCCAGATAATCGATAAAATCATGCATATCGATCTCGCTGACCGTATTGGAGCTTCCACCCGGGAACCGGTAACAGACACTCTCCACTCCGGTGGCCTGATAGATGTATTCCCTGATCCGGGCAAAATCCTGTGTAAAACTGTCCATTGATTCGTACAATTCCTTATATTTATGACTGTATGAATGCATTCCCAGCGTATGTCCCTCATCAACGATCCTTTGCAGCGCCTCTTCTGCATTGGTTCCTTCTTTTCCCACCACAAAAAATGTGGCTTTGACATTGTAGCTGTCTAAAATATCCAGGATGTCATTCGTATAAATACTGGGGCCATCATCGAACGTCAGATACACCTTGTGAATTTCTTCCTGCCCGGAGCTTTCCTCCGCCACCGGCTCTGAAGCTTCTGCGCCGGAACTGTCCTCCTGTATCTGAGGTGTCTGTACCGGTGTACTCTTCTGCTCCTGCAACTGCTGCAGCAGCGTCTGTAACTCCTGATTCCGGATATCCAGTTCATCCAGTCTCTGCTCCAGTGTCTTCAAAGTTCCGTCAATCGTATGCAGCCTGCAGATCAGATACACACAGCACAGGAGCGGAATCACGATTCCCACCGCCACGATACCTATGATCATCTTCTTCAACCACTGCACTCTTTTTCGCCGGGCTTCCGGCAATGTCTGTTGCAGTTCTTTTGCCATGAATCTGTTAACGTCTCTCTTCCTATTTCGAAAATCTCAGCCTCCATCAGACAAGACTTCTGTAACAGTATAGCATATTCCACTTTTTTGGGAAAGAGATTTATGTAAAATGTTATTTTGTAACGCAGGAAGCCGCAGGAGATATTGCTATCCCTGCGGCTTCCTGCGTTATAATTTCATTCCCCTGTTTGTATTCCCCCGTATGCCTGGGTTCCCTACCCAATTTCCTGCATTCTTCGTTCCGGATAATGTCCCATAATGAAATTATGGAAAAAGAGTTCCGGAAGATGGTGACTCCGAAAGCGATACCAGATATCCTCCGGTACATTATCAAACTGCCAGATCTGTCCGTTGTTTGCAAATTCGATTTCCAACATTTGCTGCTGGGCATCGTACCCGGCAGACTTGATCATGGGATTTGCCCACATTATTCGCTTCATCTTTTGTTCTCTCTTTCTCATCCTGCTTGTTGTCACCCCTGACATAAATGTCCATTAGCTGTAAGGCGTTCAGCTGTATCTTTTTCCTGAAAGATTTCCCCTTATACTTTCACGTGAAGATTTTTGTCCCACCCACTGTGACAATTGCAGTATATTTTATTTTTCCCTTCGTTTTCCCTTATGCAGGTTTTAGCATACTTTCTGAATACATTGTTGTATCCCCACCCCCCAGTGGTTCCTGCTGCAAGTAATATGTACTTTGTATTTCTGCAGTTCATACATTATTAAGTTTTTTCGTAAGTGTAGCAAGGGTTTATTGTGTGTTGTTTGTTACCTGGTAGTTCTAATTGTTATAGTACGAATTTGAAGGCACCGGTGTCGTTTTCTACTTCTTCATAAACGTCGTAGTTTGCATAGTGAGTGCAAAGTACCCGGTAGGTTTTACCGTTAACTGCGTCGGGGTATGTAAGACTTGTACAAAAAACTGCATCGTTTTGATTTTCAGCCCCATTAGAAGTCATAACCGTTTTCCAACCATACCACATTTTCTGTTGCACTTTAATATCTTTCACACCAATAACTGAAGCAATATCCACACATGATGTAGTAAAATCCATCTCTAGACCATTCAGTGTAAATGCCATAATAATTTCGCAATCAAACATGGTTGTTAAAGGTTGCACTCCTAAAGAATTATATCCCATCTCTTTGTTAGCAACTGTTACAACTACATTTGATGCTCCATCGGTCACGTTTTCTTTTGCAAAACTTTCGATCCCCGGAATATTTATAGCAAAAGCTATTACCAATAAGGTTGCCAACATATTAACTTTCAATTTTTTCTTTTTTTCTTTTTTCAATCAGTATACTCCTTTCCGCAATAAAATATTTTGCTACACCTTGAGGCAACTATTAACTCTTTTGTTATGTCCCTCTATATAATTCATGACAACTAATTAAGAATTCTTACAATGTTTTTACAATTTTTTAGGGAAGGTTGATTGCATTAGTAACTTCTACTGCCACGCTTCAGAAAAAGAATTGCACGACTAACTTCTGCTTTGCCCTGTTTCTCTCCATTTTCAGGTTGTTTTTCGCCCTTTCTGATCTATAATAAATTGATTTAAGCGTATAAAAAAAGAAGCCTGGAAAATTGCTTATCATCTCTCAGCTTCTTTTTCTCTTATTTAATTCATATAATAATCTGTTACTACATTTTTATATTCTATTACAATATTTTGTAAAATAGATTCCTCTATTCTACCTATAACGACGTATTTCTCTTTCCTATAATAAAAATACATTAAATAAGTATTTTCCCCCCATAATTCCTTTTTTAAAAAAACATCAAAAATTATTCCTTCATCCTCAAATTCTCTTTCAAAAGTGAAGCCTGGATATGTTTCTCTAGCTCTTAATATCTCCTGTGGATAGATTTTAATTTGAAATCTCATAATTTCATCATCTTTTTTTAGGAATGCCGATATCGTGTCATTATATTTTCCTTTGACTATTCTCGCATGATCAAACGTATATTCCGATAATAATGTTATTTCACTCAATTGCTCGACATATCCCCTATATTCTTCAGGTACTTTTTCTGCGCATTCATATACTCCCACTGTAGAACTGTCTGAGTCCTCCACTCCTTCCGGCGCCGTAATCATAGTCGTCCCTTCCTCGTTCTTATCCATCCACCAGAAGAAACCTCCATGCTTCTCCGCATTGGCAACTACCTGCCAGGAACCGCCAAGTATCATTACGACAAGCAGCGCTACTGTCACCACTACAAATCTGCGTCTGTGAAAGTACCAGAGCACTTTATGAAGCTTACCCTCCCTGGGCTTGTCCTCCTCTTTCTCTGCAACAGGTTCACTTTTGTCCTTCTCTTCTTCGGTGCCAAGCAACAGGCGCTCCTCTTCTTCCCTTTCCTCACAATGTTTCCAGAAATCATCCAATGCCTCTTCCACAGGCAATTCATCTTCTACATTGTCTTCCTCTGTTTTCAGGTTGTCTAGCAGTTTCATTAATGTCTGTACTTCATCCGCATCAAACTCTTCATCTGATGCTTCCATAATGTACCAGTCCAACCGCTTGGTAAGCTCCTGAATCAGGCTTTCGTTATCCTGCTTCTTCATTTTAATTCCAATTCCTTTCCCTTCTGCATATCCTTATCTGGTGTAATATTGGTCCCTCGTTAAGTACATGATTCTTTTTTGTCAATTCTTACAGATTTTTTGTATTTTTTGTCGATACCGGACTCGTCGGGTATGTTTTGGGCTATCTTGCTTCTCAATCTGCTGATCCTGACACTCATATTGTTCTCGGATATTTTCTCAAGTTGTGCCAGCTCAGAAATTGAATACCCGTGAAGAAAATATTTGTAAAATCTGTTCTTCTCCTCTTCCGTCAGGCCTTTCGTTATTATGAGATCAAGTTCTGATTTTCCGTAACCGTCTTCCGTGAATGTATATTCGTCGGCATCCAGGTCGACTTCACATTCTATCTTCTTCAATGACTTATTCAGTTCACGTATTTTATTCTTGGCAGTATTGATCAGCCATCCCATTGGATTGGAATGTTCACAGAGAATATCCCACTTTTTATACGCAACATAATACGTTTCTTGCAGGACATCCTTTGCCAGTTCCTTGTCTGCCACCCTGTAGCGGATAAACTTGTATATTTCCGCCTGTGTCCTACGGTACATCTCATCAAATTCTTGATGGTCTCCTGTTGTCTCTTCTTTCTGCATGTGCACCTACCATCGCCTCATATAGAGGTTTTATCTTTCTAAAATATTTACTCTATAATTTAACATTTATCCCCGTACTAAATATAGATGATTTTACTATAAAGTAAAAATTTGTTTTACATCTGCTTATATTTTACTTTTCGTAGATTTTGTGTCAATTTTTTCTCATCGACAAATACTGTTAAAATTTGCAATTTTTGTTGTTGACAAACGGTATCTCTTTTGTTAGAATGAATCACGGTGATTGCGTTAACCGTCACGTGATGCTGCTGTGGCTCAGTCGGTAGAGCGTCGCATTGGTAGTGCGGAGGTCACGGGTCCGATTCCCGTCAGCAGCTCTCATATAAAAAGCGGAAACATTGATTTTACAGTGTTTCCGCTTTTTGTTTTTCACAAACGCTGTAGATTTTCTTACTGCAAATCTCATCTCTGTCACAAAATTATAAATCCTCCAATAATACATGTGCCGGTATCTCCAGCACTTCAGCAATATCAAATATTACCTCCAAAGAAAACGGCTGGTCACAATTCGGTGCCTCGATCTTGGTGAGATAGCTGATACTAATACTTACTCTGTCCGCCAACTGCTCCTGTGTAAGTCCTCGTTGTTTTCGATATTTTTTAATCGCCTGTCCTATAATTTTATATTGTTCCGAATGTTTCTGACTCATTCCCTCATCTCCTGTTTCCTACCTCTACAATTCTAAAGGATAATGAAGGAATGAATGTTTCAGTCATAATGAAAGTTATGAGTAAAAAAATACCGATTTATTTTGCATCCGTTTCCAATGCCTGATAAATCGGTATTTCATAAACAATTATTTTCTTCCTAATAGTTTAATCTCTGCGTAATGTAAATTTGCCTACCACTTCATTTAAGGAATATGCCTGTGCCGACAATTCCTCGCTGGTTGCAGAAGATTCCTCCGCAGATGCGGAATTGGATTGTACGACCTCCGAAATCTGAGTCACTCCCACTTCTGCCTGTTCCATTGCCTGTGCCTGCGCTGTTGATTCTTCACTAAGTCTCCTGGAATCTGCTGCGATCTCCTTAACTCCGGTCACAATCTGCTCCAGTGATTCCGCTGCCGCTTCAGCGGCCTGATTTCCCCTCTCAATTTCCTGCAGAGAGCCTTCGATCAGACTTCTGGTATCCACTGCGGACTGTGCACTCTGTTCTGCCAGTTTGCGAATCTGTTCTGCCACAACAGCAAAGCCTCTTCCTGCTTCCCCAGCTCTGGCAGCCTCGATTGCGGCATTCAATGACAGCAGGTTGGTCTGACTGGCAATGTCTTCGATTTCTGCAATAATATTCTGAATCTTTTTGGACGTATCGTTGATTCGATCCATCTCTTCCATAAGAGATTTCATCTGTGCATGTCCGGCATCCGCCTGCTGTGCATAATTTTCCGCCTTCCGGGTGGTCTTCTGCAATTCACCCGCCGTACGGTTCACTGCATCCGCGATATTTGTAATCGTTGCTGTCAGTTCCTCCACCGAACCTGCCTGATCGGTAGCTCCCTCCGCAAGGGACTGGGCAGATTCTGCCAGATTCTCAGCGCCGGCTGATACCTGTTTTGCAGCTTCTTCTACCTGATGCAGCGTACCGTTCATCTGGCGGTTCATTTTACGCATGGCATCCTTCAATGCCACAAACTGTCCTACATATTTATCCTCAATCTTAGTGCCGATAGCATAATTTCCCTCTGCCATCTGTCCCAGAAGTTCTCCGGCATCCGTAATGATCATATCCAGATCCGATGCCATCCCCTTTGCCACCTGTATCATATAAGAAATCTCATCTTCCGTTGCACACTCCGGAAATGCGCTGTTTAAATCTCCCTGTGCGAAGGTCTGCAGACGATCTGCCAATGCTATCATGGGCTTTTCTATGTCTTGCGCTATTTTTCGTCCCAGGATCACCGAACTCCAGAAAGAAACCACAACGATTGCCAGGATCACCAACAGCATAATCCGTTCCATTGCCCGCAGATCCGCTTCCGCACGGTCACCTTTCTGCACGCACAGGTTCATCAGTTCAACGAATTCTGCATAAATCTGTTCATATTGAGCCGTCAAATCTGTCGTATCCAGTTCCTGCGCTTCCAGATAACCATCCGCATCATCCGAAGTTGCCAATTCCAAGATTCGTGCATCCAGCTCCCAATAGCCGTCAAGTTCCGTCAAGACCGCATTGTAAGCTTCTCTTCCCTCGGAGAATTTGAGTGTTCTGCTCAATTCATCCATATAAGTTTCGAATGCCTCTTTCTTCTGGTCATGCAGAGCTGTCTGCTTTTCGATCACAGCTTCATCATCATACCCGACCACTGCGCGCAATGCACTTCTACTCTCCGAAAAAGCGGTCATCGCCTTACCGATATCTCCTTGTGTAAAACCATACCGGTTTAATGCCTTTTCATACTGTGTCGCTGCGATCAGAAGCGCTCCGATTCCAATGATTGAAGCTACCGCTCCAATTACCGCCACTTTTGCGAATCCCTTTGTCAATCGTTTCTTAATACCCTGTTGCTTTTGTGTTGCCATATATCGTTCCCCCTTGTTATTTATAAAAAATGCGACAATTTGTATTTTCATGTAAATTGTAGCACTTTCTGTTTTCCTCTTCAACTGCACAAAGGTATGATATCCTGTTCCTTGTAGAAAAACTTTTTGTGATTACACCAAGGGATAACTAATCATGGAGAAAGATGTTGGAGGATATACATGAAAAAACTTGTGATCGACCGGCTACCGGAGAACACATTCGCGAAAAAAGAAACCTGTTGGGCTTCATGCAGGACGAGATGGCTGGAAAAACAGAAGAAAACGGATACTTCGGGTAAACCGCCGAAGTATCCGCTATTTTGACTATGTTAAACAATTCCGTTCTAATTAAATCCGAACAATTTCTGGCAGATCTTATATCCCTCTACCGAAATCTTCCGTCCGCCTCTTCCGGGCAGGTTCATGGTACCACCCATAATGCCGTTACGCATCCACAGATACAGGCGTTTGTCTTTTCCTTTCAGGTACTCCCACAGTTCTTTCTTTTTCTCCAGATGTTCTGTGGTACCGGAGCGGATCAACAGTACGGAAGATACTGTCATGATGATCTCCAGATAGTTGCGCATGTACTGGTACAGACGTCGGTTTTTCACCAGTTCCGACTTTCTGCCCACCAGATAATCAATCATCAGCTTCGTCACTCGGATCTGCTGGTCGATGCGGGAGATCATCACGGTCTCATTCACCGACTGATCCTGTCTTCCTATATAATATCTGTAGAAATTCACATCCAGATAATACATATTCTTCACATAAGGAAGCGGTTCAAATACATACAGGTTGTCCACATAGAAGGTGTGCTCCGGAAGCTTCAGTCCACATTCCTGTAACAGTCTGGTACGGAAGATCACGGAGTGCATCAGTATGTAATGGCCCTTCAGAAAATGATGGCAGTCCGTCCAGGTGAACATCTTCTCCACCGGCAGGATATGACGGTACTGGATCACCTTTTTGCGGCGCTCGCCTTCTTTTTCATAGACATAGTTGCTGATGAGCATATCCAACGCCTGACCGCCGCCGGCCAGTTCTCTGAGAGTATCCAGGATCTTAAAATATGCATCCTGCTTCACCCAGTCATCACTATCCACTACTTTAAAATATAGTCCCGTGGCATTGGCGATTCCGGTGTTCACAGCAGAACCATGTCCGCCGTTCTCCTTATGAATAGCACGCACAATCGTAGGAAACTGTGCTTCATATTCGTCTGCAATCTCTGCGGTACGGTCTTTGGTAGAACCGTCATCGATGATCAGGATCTCCACATCCTCTCCGCCGATCAGCAGGGAATCAATACATTTTCTCATATACTTTTCAGAATTGTAACAGGGAATTGCTATGGAAAGTAATTTCATATCGCTGTCCTTTCTTCACTATCTTGTTGTTCACTGTCCGGGATCGTTCTCTCGGGCCCCCAGTTTCATGTTCAATCCCTTCGCATAGACTGCAAACGCGGAAGGAATGGGATATTTCTCCCTTGTCTCCGAAGGTTCAATATAGATCCAATCTGCTGAATCCGGGCCTTCACGCTTCGGTGCCAGTTCATCCACACGGATCAGATATCCTTTCATATGCCATTCTCTATGGGAAAAAATATGTTTTGCATCCTCAAGGGGCTGGATCCGGAGTACCTGCAACCCGTTCTCCGCCAGATATTCCTTGACCTCCTCCGCGGTATGATATCCCTTCATCGAAGGGAATTCATACATACCGGCCAGCAGACCTTTCGCCGGACGCTTATGCAATGCCGCCAGCTCCGCATCCCGGATAATGAGGATCGTCTTCTCCTCCACCGTGCGTTCTTTTGCTTTGGCTTTGTTCGGATATTGCAGCTGTGTACCGTCCGCATATGCCAGACATATCTGCTGTAGGGGACATTCCTCACAGTGCGGAGCCCCGTTGGGAATACATACACAGGCACCGATTTCCATCATAGCCTGGTTGAAATCTCCCGGCCTGTCTGTAGGAATGACCTCCCACAGATCCTTTTCCACAGCCTTTTTTACTTTATCCTCAGAGATACAGCGTTCATCCTTGCGGACTCTTGCAATGACTCTCAGAACATTGCCGTCCACCGCCGGATTGGGCTTGCCGTAAGCAATAGAGGATACCGCCCCAGCCGTATAGCTGCCGATTCCTTTTAATTTTAATAACTCCTCATAAGAATCCGGCATGACTCCGCCATAATCTTCCATGATCTGGATGGCTGCTTTCTGTAGATTCCGTACCCGGTTATAATATCCCAGGCCCTCCCACAGCTTTAACAGCACCTCTTCCGGTGCCTGCGCAAGCGCAGCAATATCCGGCAGCGTCTCCATAAAGCGCTGGAAATAGGGCTTTACCGCTTCCACTCTGGTCTGCTGCAGCATGATCTCAGAGACCCATACGCGGTAGGGAGCAGGATCCTCTCTCCAGGGAAGGATCCTACGGTTATTATCATACCATTTTAAAAGTGGTTTGGGAATCGCCCGAAGGTCACCTTTCCTAAAGATTTCCTTAACATCCATTAAATTTTCATTGTATTTATCCATAGAGTCTACCGCAGACGGTTGCATTCGAACTTCTCCATGGTGAGCAGGCAGTTCTTCAATTCTTCATAACGCTCTTCCGGCTCACCGTCATTTACTTCAATATCACAGGAAATCGCCATGGTCGTGATCATCTCGTTGGTGATACGATGGTGCAGTCCTGCCAGAATATTTAGCTTCTCCTCGTAGGAATCCGCATCCAGAAATTCCAGTACCAACGGATCCAGTGCGGGCTCTTCATCTTCTGCGGGGGAAACCGGTGCTATTGTTGTCTGTGCCGCGGTCGCCGTTGCCTGTACTGCTATGTTCTGCGCCACAATCGGCGTTGCCTGGGCTGCTGCGGGCTGGGACGCAGTCGACGGCATCTTTGCTGTCTTCGTCTGAACTGCTGCCGTCTGTGTCCCGCTCACTGCGTCCGCCTCGCGTGCCTGTCTGTCCGCCTCCGCTCCCTGTAATTCAAACCGAAAACGCTGTGTCACTTCAGGGTATCTCTGACGATCCACTTCTTCGGTAAACATGGCAAGAGGCCTTGCATAGGTCTTGAAATCTCCATACAAAGCCTGATAAATCACCAGCTGTTCTCCGGTCTCTGAATGTTCCGCAATCGTTACGACCTGATACAGATTGCCCTTAAAATGCTTATATATCTCATGTGGTTTGGGAATAAATGTCATCTGTCGTTCTCCTTTCCCATCGCCTCGTTTACTGTGGCATATGGTATCAGTATACCCCTTATTTCCAAAAAAGTCATGTAAATAGTCTCTAAAAATCCGTCAGCAGATATTCATAAGAGACCGAATAATTGCCGACTGCGTTGCAGGCCCGTGCCAGTTCTGCGCTCAATGCTCCCCGTTCCGTCTCACTCATGCTGTTGATCTTCTTATGATGAATGGTAAACGTATAATCCGGACTGCCGTCTTCTTCCAGTGCATAGGTCAGCGTCACGCCGCTGTTGCGATAACCGTTCTCATTCAGATACTGCTTCATATCGCTCATCAGCTGCTGTTCCTGTATCCGGTTCTCCATGCGCTGCGTCTCATCCCGGCTCTCGCTCTTCACGGTTGCGCCGATACATAATACAATGATCAGAATAAGTACTGCGGTAGTACTGTAAAATGCCACATTGGAAACGAACTGTCTTCTCATAACCCATACCTCTTTTTCTGCTTTTTGTGCTCAGGTTCTGTCGGAAATCTTATTTTCCCGTCCTGACAGGTATAGATTACACTTTTTCAAGTCCAATAAAACTCTCTTATTTAAAATATTCGGCACCTGCTGCCTCTACCGCTGCTTTCAGCCCCAGTGCGGACATTCTGGTGGCACCGTTGCCCCAGATGATCATCTGTTCCAGTGCATCGGAGGTTGCCACCGTCACCCGGTATTTCTGCGGCTTAGCCCCCAGCTGATGAGTCGTGCGCTCGATATACTGGTCTGCAGTCTCCGCTTCTTTTGTATAGACCACTTCTATATTATGATATTTCATGGTGGAGCCGGGATTGTCCTTCACCTTGTAGGCATCGTAGACCAGGATCAGGCGACAGCCCTGATATCCCTGATAGTTACACAGAATATCCATCAGTTTGTCCCTGGCACTGTCCAGATTGATCTTCGCCAGCTCCCGCAGTTCCGGCCAGGCAAAAATAATGTTATAACCGTCCACCAGAAGGTATTCCTCCGGTTTTTCCTGCGGTACGACCTTCCGCATACCGGTGTCACCGGCACTTCCCGCCAAGCTGCCCGTATAGCTGCCACGTTTTCCGGAAGAAGTATGGTATCTGCGGAATCTGTGGGGATCCTCCGCCTTTTTCCCATAAGTCTGACGGAAGATCTCTTCGATCTCTTCCTGAGAAATAATCCGCTCTACACCACCCCCGGTCTGACGAATAGCGCCCTGCTGCCTGTTTACTGCCTGCAGTCCCGCATCCGAAATGCCGTCCGCATCTTTGGTTCCTTCCTTCTCCGGCTTCCAGCCGCTCTCCACATGGGCATATTCTGGCACCTGGTCCCAGGACACCTGAAAACCGGCACCATGAGCGCAGAATACCGATCCGGTGGGGTTGACCACATCCGCTTCCGGATCATAGCCGATCTCTGCCATTACCTCCTCCGGATTATGGCAGGGTTCATATCCCTTCAGTGTGCAGGACAAACGCCCATGACCTTTGGTATAAGATGCCACCTCTTTTCCATAATCTCCCATGGAAGCCACGGGAACACTTCCCGTCAGCACACTGTTATTGCCTTCTGTCTCCGGTGCTTCAAAGCTTCCGTTCATCCTCGTGATATCCGACATGGCTCTGCCAAGATTCTCCGTAGGCACCTCCAGTCGGAAGGAAAACCATGGTTCTAAGAGAATGCTCTTTCCGCTGCGCATTCCCTGACGTACTGCACGGTAAGTGGCCTGTCGGAAATCTCCGCCCTCTGTATGTTTGGTGTGGGCTTTTCCGGCAATCAGCAATATCCGCAGATCCGTGAGTTCGGAACCGGTCAGCACACCCACATGACGTTTTTCCTCCAGATGCGTCAGGATCAGCCGCTGCCAGTTACGGTCCAGCATGTCCTCGCTGCACAGAGAGGCAAATTGCAATCCACTGCCCCGCTCCCCGGGCTCCAGCAACAGATGTACCTCCGCATAATGACGCAGGGGTTCAAAATGCCCGATGCCTTCCACCGGCTCCGCCAGAGTTTCCTTGTATACAATGCTTCCCGCATCGAATTCCACTTCCAGACCGAAGCGCTCCCACAGGATATTTTTGAGGATTTCCATCTGCACCTGTCCCATGACCTGCATATGGATTTCCCTGTTTTCCTCCTGCCACAACACATGCAGCTGCGGTTCTTCCTCTTCCAGCTGGCGTAGTTTCCCCAGTGCCACGACAGGATCCACCTCCGGAGGGAGCAGTAGTCTGTAAGTCAGCACCGGTTCCAGTATCGGCGTGGAGTTCTCGCTTTCATAGCCCAGTCCCTGCCCGGCGAAAGTCTTCGTAAGTCCCGTGACCGCACAGACCTCACCGGCTTTCACCGTATCCACTGCCTCATAGCTTCCGCCATTATACAGACGCAGCTGGTCGCATTTTTCCTCCCAGATTTCCTCTCCTGCACCGCTTCTGCTGTTTCCCACCGGCATTTTAACCCGCAGACTTCCTCCGGTGACCTTCAAATACGACAATCTGATTCCTGCGTTATCCCTGCCGATCTTATAAACCCGGGCTCCGAAGTCCTCCGGATATTCCGGCTGGGGCAGATACGCATTCAATCCGTCTAACAGCTCTGTAATTCCCCATTGTTTCAAAGCGGAGCCGAAAAAGCAGGGGAACAGCTTACGCTCCGCCACAGTATCCGATATGTTTTCCGCCGACAGTTCTCCGGTTTCCAGATATTCTTCCATCAAGGCTTCACTACACATGGCCGCGTGTTCCAGCTCTGTTTCCCGTTCTCCTTCATTGTCCCCAGGCTGCAACAGTTTTCCCACGGATGTAATATTGCTATCCAGCTTTTTCTGTAGCTCCGTCAGTACTTTTTCCGGATCCGTCCCCGGTTGATCCATCTTGTTTACAAATAAAAATACCGGCACTTCATATCTTTTTAACAGCCGCCACAGCGTATGTACATCTCCTTGCACTCCATCGCTTCCGTCGATGACCAGAACCGCCGCATCCAGTACCTGCAGCGTCCGTTCCATTTCCGCAGAGAAATCCACATGTCCCGGGGTGTCTAACAGTGTGATATCCACATCTTTCCACCGGATTCTCGCCTGCTTGGAGAAAATGGTGATTCCTCTTTTCCGTTCCATGTCCCCGTTATCCAGAAAAGCATCTCCGTGATCCACTCTTCCGGCCTTTTCTATGACACCACAGGCACATAAAAGGCTTTCTGCCAATGTTGTCTTCCCGGCATCCACATGTGCCAGAATCCCAACGATACTTTTTTTCATGCTTATCCTATCCTTCCAATGCCAGCATCATCCTGCAGGCACGTATAAAACGTTTTTTCTATTATAAAGAATACTATATCCATGAGCATTTTCCAACTGTTTTGTATTTCCAGATACCGTTTGCAAATCCGGTGGACAGTAGGATATAATGTAATGAGCCCAGAAAAACAAGCGGCTGCGAAGCAGACATTTGTTTTTCTGGGCTCATTAGCGAACGAATATCCTGCGAAGCAGGATGTAGAGCGCGATAGCGCGGATTCGTGAGCTCATGATATAATGAGCGCAAGAGAGCCAACATGCTTGCATGATTGGCGAACGGCGAAGTTGATCATGATAGTTGCGAAGCAACGTTAAGCACCGAAGGTGCGAATCATGATATAATGAAGCAAAATCACTTGCGTGCAAGTGTGATTTTGCGAAATGCATTGAGTGAGCTGTGCTCACGATATAATGAAATGTAAGATTCAGGAGGCACTATGATCAAACTTATTGCAACCGATATTGACGGCACGCTATTGAAGGACGGCACTCTGATGCTGGATCCTGAATACATGACCGTCATTGAAAAGCTGATTGCAAAAGGCATCCGTTTCGTTGCCTGTTCCGGCAGACAATTTATCAGTGAGCGGAAGCTTTTTGCTCCCATCCGCGACAAGCTCCTCTATATCACCGACGGCGGTACCGTGGTCCGCACACCGAAGGAAATTTTAAAGGTGCATACCTTACCCAAAGAGATCTGGCACGGCATGTGTGAGACAGTCCGGAATGAATTACCGGACTGCGATTATTTTATTGCCACACCGGATTATTGCCTGGCGGAAGATGCTGGAAGCCGGATGTTCCGGTGGCTTACGGATTCCTACGGATATGACATCCGGGAATCTGCCGATCTTATGAAAACGCCCGTGGACAATGTGATCAAGTTCACTGTATATCATCCTTCCGCCTGTGAAGAAATGTGTGCACCTGTCTTCACTCCCACCTGGCAGTCCCGGGCGAAGCTTGCTTCTGCCGGAAAAGAATGGGTGGACTGCAATCCCCTTGGGGTAAATAAGGGGTCTGCGATCCGTTTTCTCCAGGAATATTTGGGGATCGCGCCGGATGAGACCTGTACCTTTGGAGACAATCTGAACGACATCGAAATGCTGCAAAGCGCCGGAATGAGCTATGCTGTCTCCAATGCAAGAGAGGAAGTCATTGCCGCTGCAAGGGATACCTGTGCGCCCTATTGGGAAAACGGAGTGTTGCAGGTGTTGAAAACTTTTTTATAAATTCCCCGGGGCATTCCGAAAGTAAACGCTTGACACTGCTGCGATAAAGCACTATAGTAAACAGGTAAATAGAATATCCGCTAGGGGAGCACATCGCTGAGATTGAAGTGCCGCCATCAAGGCTTCACTTCTAACCCTCACTACTTGAACCGGATAATACCGGCGTAAGGAAGCACTTTGTTCATACAGAGATTCTGTCTGTATGGATACGATGTTGTCCCTCCTCGCGCACACGAAGGAGGATTTTTTTATGTTGTACACTGCTGTTACCAATGACTGGGGAGAGACTACTTATATCCCCACTACCCTGGGAAATGTCCTGTTGGTGATCATTCTGGCCGCACTGTTGGCGGCCGCTGTTTTATTTGCCCGCATGCAGATGAAAAAGACTGCGGCAGCTCCCGCTTCTTCCGATGGTGATTCCAGGATGAAGCACGGCAAGCTCACCGTGAAGCAGCTGGCATTCTGTGCCATGGCCATTGCCCTGGGAACCGTTCTTTCCAATATCAAATTGTTCCATTTTCCTACCGGCGGCTCCATTACTTTGCTGTCCATGCTGGTGATCTGCCTGCCTGGCTACTGGTTCGGTCTGGGTGCCGGTATTGCCACAGGTGTAGCCTACGGTGTCCTGCAGCTGCTCATAGATCCCTATGTATTATATCCCCTGCAGCTGGTGGTAGACTATCTTCTTGCTTTCGGCGCTCTGGGACTGTCCGGTCTCTTCTCCAATGCGAAGCTAGGACTGATCAAGGGATATATTGCCGGGGTTCTTGGAAGATATGTGTTTGCCGTGATCTCCGGATGGATCTTCTTCGGCTACTATGCCTGGGAAGGCTGGGATCCCCTGCCTTACTCCCTCGCCTACAATGCTATCTATATCTTCTCTGAAGCAGCCATAACTCTGGTAATTTTAAGCGCTAAGCCGGTACGGAATTTGTTTGCGAAATTGAAAGACATGGCTTTGAACGACTAAATAGAAAGTTACGCGAGCAATGAGCCTCGCATAGGCATAGTGAAGACAGCAATGGGCGCTTGCGCACAATTCGCTGTCTTTACTTATGCCGCGATATGAAATAAGATTGGCAGCGTTTTATGCTGACAATCTTATGAATAACGTGGTTCATTGCAGATGGTAGTTTCAAATCCACGAACGTCCACAGCAAACGGAACATCCTTCCACGGTGGGCATCGCGGCATTTATTATAGCCTACGTTACGAAATGCCCTGTAATCTACATTTTTTCTCTGCTGAGCCCCGGAAGTTCCTGACAAGCGGGGCGAA
>ERZ791925.164-NODE-164-length-52654-cov-15.400559_pt1 | contig 52654 bp, 41 predicted proteins | sample MGYA00510132_ERZ791925 | MGnify/ENA primary metagenome ERZ791925 (study PRJEB30046, sample SAMN00792075) | human gut metagenome | study: EMG produced TPA metagenomics assembly of the A metagenome-wide association study of gut microbiota in type 2...
CCGCAAATTCTCCACGTCAGAAATACGTCTCAAAAATATGTGGAAATTTGGGAAACATCAAAAAGCAGCCGAAAAGTGTTAATTTTTAGAATGTATTGATAATTAAATATTTATGCTTGGATATTTCTGATTGTTTTTGGTTGTTCTACGATTCTAAATACATAGCAAAAATAATTTATAGTTTATAATCAGGCCATTGGTGACTATCTTCGACATTGTAAATATAACCAAAACATCCACGACATCCAAATAAATCGAATGCAAATCATCCAATACCGGGACAAACTTTTACTCAACAACTTCCGGCGAAATAATCGTCGGATTTCCCCAACTGATACCGAAACCTGCCGCATCGTTCCCATCCCGAAAATTCGAATTCCGTCCCGGTACAAAATGGCGGGGGCGCACCGCTATCGGTACGCCCCCTGGCAAGCAACAATTGTTTAACTAATAATAACCCTCCAAATTACTACTTATTATTTGCCTGCTCCGGTTGTGTTTTCTGACTCTCTGCAGCGGCAGGAATCTCGGATTCCGGCGTTACGGTTTCGACCTCGACAGCCTCGACCTGCTCGGTCGCTACCGGTTCCGTCGCGGCCGTATCCTGGGCGGCCTTCTGGGTTTTCTGACCGCAGGAAGCCATGCTTCCGGCCATTACGATTACAGCTGCTGCAATGAATAACTTTTTCATTTTGCGATTGTTTTTTAACTAAAAAATAATTTTTTTCCTTCGGTTCCCCAACCTCTGTATTCATTACATCGTCAAGGTGTATGCCAATCCGCCGGCATAAATCATTATGCTGGTAATCAAAGATATAAGAAATTGATAATTTTATATGCGGCTGTGGAACGGTGTGGAAATCCCCAAAATGATGTGGAATATTTCCACACCCGACGACTATTCGATGCCGTACAGATGCAGTTTGTTGTAGAGCGTCTTGCGATCGATCCCCAGCAGCCGGGCCGCCTGGGATTTGTTGCCGCCGGCCGCCGCCAGCGCCCGCCGGATCCGCTCTTCCTCTCCCGCCGGATCGCGCAAAGCGATCGGCGCCGGAACAGCCTCCGACAATTCGGCGGGCAGCTCGGCCGGAGTGACGTACTCGCCCGTCGTCAGCAGAACCGCCCGGGTCACGGCGTTCTTCAGTTGCCGCAGATTTCCGGGCCAGTCGCAGGCCACGAGCAGTTTTTCAGCCTCCGGATCGAAACCCACCACGTGTTTGTCGAGCTCGCGGTTGGCCTGGTCCAGAAAAAAGTCGGCATAGAGCATAATATCCTCCCTGCGCTCCGCGAGATCGGGCATATGGAGCACGAATTCGTCGATGCGGTGGTAGAGGTCGGCACGAAACGATCCGCGCGCGATAGCCGCCTCCAGATCCTCGTTCGTGGCACAGATCAGACGCACGTCCACCGGAATTTCGCGCAACCCTCCGACGGGTTTTATTCTGCGCTCCTGAAGGGCTCGCAGCAACTGGATCTGAACTTCGTAGCTCAAATTGCCCACCTCGTCCAGGAAAAGCGTACCGCCCTGCGCCGATTCGAAAGCGCCCTTCTTATCGGACAGCGCTCCCGTGAAGGAGCCTTTGATATGGCCGAAAAACTCCGAAGCGGCCAGTTCACGCGACAGAGCGCCGCAATCGACCGCCACGAAGGGTTTGCCCGCCCGTTTGCTGCGCAGATGGATCAACCGGGCCACGTGCTCCTTGCCCGTGCCGCTCGCCCCTTCGAGCAGCACCGACATATTGGTAGGAGCCACCAGACGGACGTATTCGTACAGTTTACGCGAAGCGTCGCTGTGCCCTTCGATGTAATTCAATTCGCCTTCGTCCAAGGCCCTGTCCCCCTTCCGGCGCGGTTTCGCGGGCGCCGGAGCCGTCGCTGCGGATGCGGACACAGCCGTTTCGGGGTGCGGGGCATCCAGCGCCTCGCGGATCTTGCGGAGCAGCTCGTCCGGCTGAACGGGTTTGGAAACATAGTCCCTCGCGCCGAGCTTCATACTCACCACGGCATTGCGGATTTCGGCATAGCCGGTCATCACGATCACGGGTACCGTCACGCCCCGTTCGGCGATCCACTGCAACAGATCGGTCCCGTCCCCGTCGGGCAGACGCATGTCCGAAAGCACCAGATCGTAGCTCCCCTCCGCGAGAAGCCGGCGCCCGGCGGCGATGTCGGCAGCCGTATCGACTCCGAAGCCCTTCTTGCCGAGCCACGTGCGCAGCATCAGCGAAAAGGTTACGTCGTCATCTATGATCAATATCTTTTCCATACCGAAATTTCATTCAAAAAAACCGAAGCCGCCCGCAGAGGCTTCCCGCAACGCTCCTCTTCGGCGAGGCTCCTTCTCCGGCATCGTCCGACACCGAAGCGTCCGATCCTCTGCAACTTCCCGTCCGGGCATGATGCGAACGGACGGCCTCCTGTCGGAATACGCCCCCGGCGGGGATCAACGGTCGCAAAGATACTCTTTTTTTGCCGCCCGGACAATTTCGCCGACCCTTTCCGCTACACCGAGCGCTGCGCTGCGCAAAGCCCCGTCCGCAGAACCTTCCGAACGCTCCAGACGGCGCAATGCCGCAGCGAGCTCCTCCTCGCCCAGCAACGTGTAGATCGGCACCATTTTGTGAGCGATCGCACGCAAAGCGACCGCATCTCCGGCGAGCGCGGCCCGGCGCAAGGTTTCGGCATGGGCCTCGTTCTCGGCGACAAAGGTCCGGATGATCTCCCGCGCGGCTTCGGCGTCGTCGCGGGCGAAAGCCGTCAGAGCTTCGAACCCGCGAACCGCATCCTCTTCCCGAAGACACTCCTCCGGGGCAACCCCCGCCTCCGGCACGACACGGCGTAACACGGCCACCAGTTCCGCCCGCGCGAAAGGTTTCCGCAGCACGGCCGCAAATCCCCGTTCGACATAGGCCGACTCATCGTCCGAACGGGCTGAAACGGCTACCACCGGCAGCTCCGCACGAACGGCCCGAATCCGTCGCAGCACCTCGAACCCATCCACTCCGGGCATCTGTATATCGGTAAAAACCAGATCGAAAGAAGACTCCTGCACCAGTTTTTCAGCGTATTCGGGAAAAGGACAGCTCTCCGTTTCGATTCCCAACTCCCGGCAGAGAGTCGCAGTCATCTCAAGTTGCAGGGGGTCGTCATCCACCAGCAGGCAGCGGAGGGGTCGTCCGCCCTCCATACACACCCTGCCCGGACACATTCCCGCTGCGGTTTCCTTTTCGGAAGCGTCGTCCTCCGCCTCCCCGACCGGGACGGCGACCAGGAATCGGCTTCCGGCGCCCGGTTCACTCTCCAGCTCGATCGTACCGCCGAGCAGCTTCACGAGGCGATCGACGATCGAGAGGCCCAGCCCTACGCCGCTCACGCCGCCCGCCGACGGCAGGCGCACGAACTCCTGAAAGATGCGCTCCCGCTCCTCGGGGCCGATTCCCCGACCCGTATCGCTGACACGGAACAGCAGCCGCCCCTCTTCCAACCAGGCGTCGAACGCGACGAACCCCCGGTCGGTGAACTTGATCGCGTTGGAAAGCAGGTTCTCGGCGATCTGCCGCACACGCGAGGGATCGCCCGCGACCTGTCCCGAAAGTTCGGCGGCGAGCGTACACCGCAATTCGATTCCTTTGGCCGCAGCCACCGGCTCGAACCCGGTGCAGACAGCCGTAAACAGATCGGCCGGAGAGAAGGCGATGCGATTGACGGCGACTTTGTTGGAGTCAAGTTTATAGAAATCCAGCAGGTCGGTCACCAACTCCAACAGATGATCGGCCGAGCTCTTCATATGATCCAGATAAAGCGCACCCCGCTTGCCCAGGTCCAGACGCGTAAGCAGATCGATATAGCCCATGATCGAACCCAGCGGAGCCTTGATGTCGTGCGTAATGGTAAGCATCAGCTTCTCACGGGCCTCCAGCAAGGCTTCGTTGTGGCGATTAGCCGCTTCGAGCTGGCGTTTGTAACGGTTGCTGCGGTTCACGTCCCGCCAGAGGATTCCGACGAAGAGCAGCATCACCAGCAGCGATCCGGCAGCCACCGAGCCCAGAATGACGAGCGAGCTGCGCCGCACCTGTTCACGAGCCTGCATCCGCTCCCAGAGATAGGCCGTCTCCTCCTCCTCGAAGTCGATAATCAGGCGGTAAATCCGCTGATTGATCTGCTGGTTGTTGCGTTGCAGCCGCAACCCCTCCCGCCACGCCTTGTCGTAAAGGGCCAGCCGCTCGCTGGTCACCCGCTGCTCCAGATCTTGCAGCACTACGGCGATGGTATCCCCCAGACTCATCTGCCGAGGCGGAGCGTCGATCCGTACCCGGGTCTTCACCACCACCTGCGAATCGTTCTTGGGCGGGCTGAACAGGTCGCCGAACCGGCGGAAGAAATTGCGCTTCTTTTTCGGAGCCACGCGCACCGTATCGCGGACCAGGATCGTATCGGGTTCGATAGTCGGTTGCGACAGGGAGTCCAGCATGGGAATCATCCGCTGGATATTTTCGCTCAACAACGTCGCCGTGCCCGCCGAACGCAGGTTGCGGTCCAGAGCCTTGATCCCCTGCTCCTTGCCGGCGATCAGCCGCACGATCGTGTCCAGACGCATCTGCTGCGACTCGTCGTCCGCACGCATACGGAGCGAATCGATGCACTCCCGTACTAGCCGGAGTTCGCGTTTGTAACGATTCTCGTAGCTGGCATAACCGGCCACCAGCATCTGACCGTATGTTTCGGCCTCATAGAGATGGTAGAGAGTCTGATTGACCAGTCCGCGCCGCCGCCGAAGCTCCTGCTGGCTGTGGTCCGGTTCGAGGAGCGCTCCGGTCTGGCGCCAGACGTAGATCATGGCCGTCAGGCCGATCAGGGCGATCAGCACGTAACTCACGACGATTTTGGTACGTACGAATTTAGACTCTTTCATCATAGCGGATCGACTTATCCTTCGCCCAAAGATAGCATCTGTTTCGGTGATTTTCGCTGCGGAAAGCCTTTTTCTTTCCAAAGCCTTTCCGCAAGGGGGTCTGCACCCTATTTGATCCGGGCGATGATCCTCTCCAGCGTCAGCTCACGCACCGCATCGCGTCCGATCCGGCGGGCTGCCGCCCCCTCCTTCGCCGCCAGTCTGCGGGCCAGCGCCAGCGCATCGGGGTAAAGCCCCCGGCTGCGTTTGCCGATCTGCCGCAGGGCCCAATTCACGGCTTTTCCGATCCGGACGCGGGAATCCTCCGCACCCCGTTCGATCAGCGGCAGAAAGGCCCTGAAATCGTCGTCCGAAGCCCGTTTATCCCCGACGGCGAGCGTAGCCAGCAGAGCGAACCCCGCCCGTCGGGTAAACTCCTCGTCCGAAGCGGCGTATTCGCGCACCTTGCCGTAAGCGTACGACGTATAGCGGAACAGGTTGATACAACACTGGTCGCACAGGTCCCACGACCGAAATTCAGCGACCCAGGCATCCATCTCCTCCGGACGGAACAGCGCCGGATCGGCGATCATCGACGCCAGGATCCGCCCTTCGTGCACCGGCCTGCGGTAGAGTTCCAGCGCCAGCGCATGATCCCGGCCGATCTCCCGCGCCAGACGCCGCAGATCGACCACCCGCACCCCGACCGCCAGCCGGGCGTCGATTCCGAACCGCACCATTCCCTCCCGGAACTCCGGATTGGCATGGGCCGCAAGCCACTCCAAGACCTCTTCGCAGGTCATATCCTTTCCTTTTTTCGTCTTCATCTCTATCTCACTTATCCGCACGAATGAAATTCTAAAAATAGTCATTTATTTTATTTCTGCAAACCGATCCGAAAAGAAGGACGGTTTTCATACCCCGCAATGCGTAAATTTCATCCGACCGTTTTTCAACATCGAAAAGGGGAGAACGCTGCGAGCGTTCTCCCCTTTTCGATTCGCGGACATGCGCCTGCAAAGCAAACGCACATTCGCCGTATTTCCAGTTACTTACGCTTCTTGTCCGCTTTCTTGGCGTTTTTCTTCGAAGCCTTCGTCTCCTTTTTCTTCACATCCTTCTGATCGCATGCCTTGGTGCAGTCGCTCTTCACGAGGGTCATCTCGTCGAGCAGCCAGTCCGCACCCGCGAACTTGTCGATCACGAAGAGCACATAGCGAACGTCCACGCCGATAGTACGCTGTACATCCGGCTCGAAGGCGATATCGCCCGACATAGCCTCCCAGTTACCGTCGAAAGCCAGACCGATCAGCTCGCCGCGGCTGTTCATCATCGGCGAACCCGAGTTACCGCCCGTGATGTCGCAGTTGGCCAGGAACGCTACGGGAAGTTCGCCCTTGCAGTTGGCATAGGGACCGAAATCCTTCGCCTCGTAAAGCTCCTTGAGCTTGGCGGGAACGACGAATTCGGGATTCGAAGAATCCTCCTTCTCCATCACGCCCTTGAGCGTCGTGTAGTAATCATATACCACGCCGTCGGCAGGTTCATAAGGCAACACCTGACCGTAAGTCAGACGAATGGTGAAGTTCGCATCCGAATACCAGGCCTTGTCGGGCTGCATGCGCATCAGACCGGCTACGTAAAGACGATGTCCGTCCGCATATTTCTGCAAATTGGGTACGGCCTTCTCGCGCAGCTCCTTCATCTTGTTCAGAACCGACGTAGCCAACACTACCGCCGGATCGTTCTTGATCTGCTCGGACGTAGCGGCCGATGCCTTGGCCTCGTCCGTGAAGACCGAATTGTCGTACAGGTAATCCACATAAGCGTCGATGTCGCCGCCGAACTGCGCGTCGATCACCTCCGCGAAAACGGTCGGCAGATCCTTCACGTTCTCCTTGACCATCGAAAGCATCTTCCGGGCTACCTTGCGGTCCGTCGGCAGGTTGTAATCCTTGTAGAAGTTGGCGTAATACTCCTTCGCCTGCGCTTTCGCTTCGTCGCTTACCTCCTCGGCCGTCAGCATCCGGTTAGCCACCAGAGCCGGGGTCATGATTTCGACCGAACGGACCATCGCCTCGCTCAAATACTGGAGCGGACCGGTGTAGGCCATGTTGTCGTTCACCGCCTCGCGGATCATGCCGAGCGCATCGACGAATCCCTCTTCAGGCAGCGTATTCTGCTCGGCCCAAGCCTGGAATTCGGCTTCCTGCGCCTCCTTCAAGGCTTTCACGTCCAGTTTTTTCAGACCGCGCAGCATGCCGATCGTATTCTTCCAATAGTTCGACGAATTGGCATATTTCGAAGCGTACTGGATACGCACCTTGTCGCTGGCGGCCATGTCCTCCTTCAGGATGTCCTGACGGGCGCCGCGAATGTCGATGCGCTGCGGACCCGAAACCTGGAACATCTCGTCGATCTCGTACGAAGTCATGTAACGCTCGGTCGAACCGGGGAAGCCCATGATCATCGTGAAATCGTCGGCCTTGTAACCGTCGAGCGACACCTTGAGGAACTCTTCGGCCTTGTAGGGTACGTTCTCTTCCGAATATTCCGCCGGACGGTTGTCCTTGCCGGCATAGATGCGGAAGATCGAGAAGTCGCCCGTATGACGCGGCCACATCCAGTTGTCGGTTTCGCCGCCGAACTTGCCGATCGACGTCGGGGGAGTACCGACCAGACGGATGTCCCGATAAACCTCCATCACGAACGCGAAGTACTGGTTGCCACCGAAGAACGGCTGGATGTTGATCGTCATGCCGGGATTCTCGGCCCGCAATTTCTCGTACAGCGCCTCGATGTTCTTATCCTCCATTTCCGAACGCTCCTCGCCCTTGGCGATCGAGGGGATGTTGCCCAGCACCTCGGGCGTTACGTCGATGATTCGACGGATGAAAGTGACCGTCAGCCCCGGAGCCGGCAGCTCCTCCTCGTTGGACATGGCCCAGAAACCGTCCTTCAGGTAGTCGTGCTCCACCGAAGAGAGGGCCTGAATCGAACCGTAACCGCAATGGTGGTTGGTGAAAACGAGTCCTTCGGGCGATACGACCTCGCCCGTACAACCGTTACCGAAAATGACGATCGCATCCTTGAGCGATCCGTGATTCACCGAATAGATATCTTCGGCCGTGAGCTGGCAGCCCTTGGCTTTCATATCCCCGATGTTCATCTTCTGAAGATAGGGCAGAAGCCACATACCCTCGTCTGCAGCGGCAGTCAGCGATACGACTGCCGCAGCCAGGCATAAAATCAGTTTTTTCATCTCTCCTTAAAATGTTTGTTTACTTGGTTTATAAAAAATATATAGTTGAATTTCTCTGTTCGCACTTCATACGACCGGCTCCGCATCCGCCCAACCGGATCGGAATGCCGCACTCTCTCCGTTCCTTCCCCTGTTCTCTTTTTTCGTCCTTCGCCGCAACCGGCCGGGCAGGTTCTCCCTCATTTCCCCTCTTTGGCCGCCGACCGGAAATCCGCCGTTCCGCCTCCGTAACCGCACAGGCCGTGCGACCGGAGGATCGCCCTCCGGCGAGCGAAAAACCTACTTGATGGCGATCATGTTGAGGATCGAACGCTCGGCACGGCGGCGTACCTCCTCGTCGAGCGATATTTCGGGCCGCTCGTCGCGCAGCGTGGTGAAGATATTCTCCAGCGTAATCATCTTCATATACCTACAATTGTTGCATCCGCACGCCTCGTCGTCGGGAGGGGCCGGGATAAACGTCTTCTCCGGATAGCGGCGCTTCATCTCGGTCAGAATCCCCGCTTCGGTCACCACGATGAACTCCCTGGCGGAACTTTTGCCGCAATAGTCCAGAATAGCCGCCGTCGAACCGACGAAATCGGCCACCTGCACGATATAGGCCCTGCATTCGGGATGCACCACCACCTGCGCTGCGGGATGCTGCCGCTTCAGTTCCAGGATTTTTTCCAACGAAAACTCCTCGTGCACATGGCAGGCGCCGTCCCAGATCACCATATTCTCGCGTCCAGTCAGCTTTTGGATATAGGAACCCAGGTTCCGGTCGGGAGCGAAGATGATCGGCTGGTCGGCCGGAATCGACTCTACGACCTTCAGGGCATTGGACGAGGTGCAGCACACATCCGTCAAGGCTTTCACCCCGACCGAAGTATTGACGTACGAAACCACCTTGTAGCCGGGATATTTCGCCTTGAAAGCCGCGAAAGCGGCCGCATCGCACGATTCTGCCAGCGAACATCCCGCTTCGAGATTCGGAAGCAGCACCTTCTTTTCAGGCGAGAGCACCTTGGCCGTCTCTGCCATGAAATGCACGCCGGCGAAGAGGATGATCCGGGCGTCGGTCTTCTGCGCCTCGATGGAGAGCGCCAGCGAATCGCCCAGGAAATCGGCTACCTCCTGCACTTCGGGCAGCGTATAGTAGTGCGCCAGGATAACGGCGTTCTTCTCGCGTTTGAGCCGCTCGATTTCCGTTTTGAGTTTCGATGAGTTATCGACCATCGTTTTTTATTTTTTATACTTTTATTTTATTAAAAAAATAATTAAAAGTAAATATAATGCCTGTTGATAGTGTTGATAATTATACCGTATTTCGGGTTATCCACAGCATAGCTTTTCGAAGTTCCGTATTCTGTTCTGCCGATAAGGTCCGGGAGGTTGTCGAAACCCGTTTTTTGGAAAGTTACCGACAAATGTTCAAAACAGGTTTCGACATTTCGACATGTTCGGATTATCAACATTCGCTTCTCTTTTTCCGTGCATATCCCGAATCATACTTTGCGAAAACTTTTTTTTGCCGTTTTCTTGTTTTGTCTATACCGGGCGAAAGATGGATTTTGCAAACGGTTCCGGGTTTTTCTTTTCAAAAGTTATTGCGGGTTTATCAACATCGTTCGTGGGGTTATTTGACCACCTTATCAACAATCCGGTCGGCTATCTCCCGGTAGTAGGGTTCGACGCGGGCGTCGATCGACACCGACGGCGTTCCCGTATCGGCGCCTTCCATAATGGACTGTATGATAGGTATTTCTCCCAACAGGTCTATGCCGTTTTCCTCGGCGAAGCGGCGGGCGCCTCCCTTTCCGAAGAGGTAGTAACGGTTTTCGGGCAGCTCTTCCGGGGTGAACCAGGCCATGTTTTCGACGATGCCGGCCAGGGGGATGTTCACCTGCGGATTGCGGAACATCTCCACGCCGCGCCGCACATCGGCCACGGCGATCTGCTGGGGGGTGGAAACGATCACGGCCGTGTCGATTTTCAACTCCGAAATGATCGAGAGGTGAATATCTCCCGTGCCGGGAGGAAGATCCACGAGCAGGAAATCGAGCGCTCCCCAGCGTGTCTGGTGGATCATCTGCCGCAAGGCGTTCACCGCCATCGCACCGCGCCACAGCAGGGCGTCCGAAGGTTTCACGAAGAAGCCGATCGACATGATTTTCATATCCATCGCTTCGGCCGGCAGGATGATGTCCTGCCCGTCCACCTGTTCGGCTTCGGGCAGGTAACCTTCCAGACCGAACATCTTGGGCTGCGAAGGGCCGTAGATGTCGGCGTCGAGGATGCCGACCCGGAAACCCCGGTTGCGCAGGGCGACGGCAAGGTTGGCCGTGACGGTCGATTTTCCGACACCGCCCTTGCCCGAAGCGATCGCTACGATGTGGGCTATGTCGCCCGTCATGGTCGGTTTGTCCGCGGCTTGCGGTTTCTTGGGAGCGGCTTCCTTAATAATAACGGTGATGGATCCTTTCAGGGCGGGAAAATTCTCTTCCAGCAGCGCTTGAACCTGCCGTTTGATCTTCAGGGCGAAGGGATCGCGCACTTTGGCGAAATTCAGGGTGACGGTTATCTTGTCGCCGGGAGTCGAAACCTGTTCGACGAATCCGCTCTCGACAAGACCGTGCTGGGTCTCCGGATGGAGGATACGGTTGAGTAATTCCTTGACTCTCTCTTCCATATTTTCAGTTAAGTTGGTAGCAACGATCATGCAAACCGGGCGGCAAAGAGCCTGCTCCTGCTCGTCCGGATGCGGCTTATCTGGACAAAGATAACTATTATTTCCGATATAATAAGTCTTTATGGAAAATTATGTTATCGATAAACGATAAATATTATTTGTTTTTCATAAAATTAACGGTTATATTTGCCGCATATTAACTCCGATTCGGAGGGGGGCCGGGATTCGGCGATGCGGAAAAGTTTCGCCCCGTTCGCGCCTCATGCGCCGTTTCGCAGCGAATGAATATTAAATAAATCGGTATGAAATTTTTGAAAATGTTTTTCGCCGGTCTGCTCGCTTTTGTCGTGGGCAGTGCGGTGATGCTCTTTCTTTCCGTGGTGATTTTGTTCGGAATCGTAGGTTCCATGACCTCTTCGGAACCGGTGACGGTCGGAGAGCACGCGATTTTGAAACTGGATTTTTCGGAAGACCTGATCGAGTCGCCGAGCAGCGATCCTTTCGCCGGCATCGATTTCGCCACGATGACGGCCAGACACCAGGTTACTCTTTACAATGCGTTGCGGGCCATCGAAACGGCCAAGAACGATCCCCGCATCCAGGGTATTTACCTGCGTCCGAACGGAGGCGGAGTTGCCACTTACGCCATTTTGGAGGAGCTGCGCGAGGCGCTTCAGGATTTCCGGCAGGGCGGCAAGTTCATCATCGCCTATAACGAAACCTACGGTCAGGGGGGATACTATCTGGCATCGGTCGCCGACAAGATCTACCTGGAGCCTCACGGAGGAATGCAGTGGACAGGTGTTTCTTCGACGCTGATGTTTTACAAGGGTCTTTTCGACAAGCTCGATATTCAGGCCGAAATTTTCCGTCCGACGGCCTGCAGGTACAAGAGTGCCGTGGAGCCTTATTTCCTTTCGAAGATGTCGAATGCCAACCGCGAGCAGATGCAGTTGTTGGTGGATTCCTATTGGAATGTGATGGCGGAGGCCGTCGCCGAGTCGCGCGGCATCGAGCTTTCGACCTTGAACCGACTGGCCGACGGGCTCGAAGTGTCGCTGGCACAGGAGGCGCTCGATCATGGTATGGTGGACGGATTGCTGTTCGAGGATCAGATGGACGATGTGTTCCGAGAGCACGGCGCCGTGGCCAAGAGCGACGGACAGTTCGAGTTCGTGACATTGGGACAATACGTGTCGCAGTTGAATGCGGATCTTAAGAATATCTCTTCGTCGCAGATAGCGATCGTCTATGCTGACGGTGCGATCGTCGATGGCGAAGGCTACGGTGACGATATTTACGGCAATACGCTGGCTGCGAAGTTGGCCGAAGTACGTCGCAACGACGATGTCAAAGCCGTGGTGCTGCGTGTCAATTCGCCGGGCGGCAGCGCGCTGGCTTCGGATGTGATCTGGCGCGAGATGGAGCTGCTTCGGGAGAAGAAGCCGGTGATCGTATCGATGGGCAGCTATGCGGCCAGCGGCGGTTACTATATTTCGTGCGGTGCCGATGCCATCGTGGCGGACAAGACGACCCTCACGGGGTCGATCGGCGTGTTCGGAATGTTCCTGCGCCTGGAGGATGCCCTGAAGAACAAGCTGGGCATTACGTTCGATGCCGTGAGAACCAACACGTCGGCCGATATGGGCGTGATGCGTCCCCTGACGGCGACCGAACGGGCGGCGATCATGCGCTCGGTGGACGAGGTGTACGAAACTTTCACCTCCTATGTTGCCGAAGGCCGTAACCTGCCGCTGGAAAAGGTGCTCGACATTGCCGGCGGACGGGTTTGGAGCGGCACGGATGCCCTCGCTCTCGGGCTGGTGGATACCAACGGCGGTCTGAAGACGGCCATCGCCATTGCGGCCGACAAGGCCGAGTTGGGCGATAAGTTCCGCATCGTCGAGATGACCGAGGCTCCGACCGGCTTCGGGGCGTTCTTCTCCGGGTTCATGGCCAAAGTAAAGGCCGACATCGTGGCCGGAGAACTGGGACCCTGGGCCGGCGAGTGGCGCAAGATCCGTGAGGCGGTGGGACAGCAGGGCGTAGTGATGTATTGTCCTTATGCGGTACAGCCGGAGATGTAGGAAATCGCGGACGGAATGCCCGGACTCACTTTAAGTTTTCGATCGATTATGGAGATATTGAAAGTAGAACACGTTACCAAGCGCTTCGCCAGACATACGGCTCTGGACGATGTGTCGCTCACGATTCCCAAGGGGTCGGTTTACGGCCTGCTCGGACCCAACGGTGCGGGCAAGACCACGCTGATCCGCATCATCAACCGCATCACGGCGCCCGATGAGGGGAAAGTCATCTTCGACGGCCGCGAAATCCAGCCGCAGGATGTCTATCGCATCGGCTATCTGCCCGAGGAGCGCGGTCTGTATAAAAAGATGAAAGTGGGCGAACAGGCCGTCTTCTTCGCCCGCCTGAAGGGGCTTTCGCGCCACGAAGCGGTGATGCGGCTCAAGAAGTGGTTCGTCAAATTCGGCATCGAATCGTGGTGGGACCGCAAGGTGGACGAACTTTCGAAGGGTATGGCCCAGAAAGTACAGTTCATCGTCACGGTGCTGCACGAACCTGAGCTGCTGATCTTCGACGAGCCTTTTTCGGGTTTCGATCCGATCAACGCCAACCTTTTGAAGGAGGAGATTCTCGGCTTGCGCGACAAGGGTTCGACGGTCATCTTTTCGACCCACAACATGTCGTCCGTCGAGGAGATCTGCGACCATATCACGCTTATCAACAAGTCGCGCAACATTCTTACGGGTCGTGTGGACGAGATCCGGCGCAGGCACGGCAACAACATTTTCCAGGTAGCCTACCGGGGCGATGCGGAAACGCTGCGCGGTGTGCTCGAAGGTCGCTGCGAGGTGCTCGAACAGCCCGAGCCGGAGTTCGGGGCGGCCTATTCGTCGCTCAAGCTGCATGTGGAGCGGGATGCCGACGTGCGGGAGGTGATCGCCCGAATCAACGATGCGGTGGAGCTGCGCTCCTTCACGGAGATCATCCCGTCGATGAACGACATCTTCATCCGGGCCGTCGGGGGAACCCTCAACGCGGAGTAATCGGAAGAAAACGAACAAGCAAAAGTAGAAAGCCATGGCAAATTCGAAGATAGGAATTATCATCACCCGGGAATTCAACGAACGGGTGCGCAAGAAGTCGTTCATCGTGACCACGATTCTTATGCCGGTGCTGATGATCGGTCTGATGGTGGCCCCGGCGCTCATCATGCGCTATTCCCAGGGGGAAACCCGGCATATTTCCGTGATCGACGAGAGCGGTGTGATCGCTCCCCGGCTCGAGAGCAGCGAGGAGGTGGTCTATGAGCCGACCGACCTGACGCTCGACGAGGCTCGCAGAGAGCATACCGACCGTTTCGGCATACTCTGGATCGGCGGGGACATAATGACCAATCCCGGCAACGTGAAACTCTATACCAACGGCTCCTCGGCGATGTTGGTCGAGGAGAGTGTGTCGGGGCAGATCGCCGACATCATCGAGAAGGAGAAACTCAAGGACTATAACATCGAAAATCTGTCGCAGATTCTCGACGAGGTGAAGACTACGGTCTATATGCAGGTCTTCCGCAACGACCAGATGCAGGACGACGGCAGCGACAAGCAGGCCAATTCGTCGGCCGTATCGACCGTCGTGGGGCTGGTGCTCGGTATGATCCTCTACATGTTCCTGATGATTTACGGCGCGATGGTCATGCAGTCGGTCATCGAGGAGAAGAACAACCGGGTGCTCGAAGTGGTCGTCTCTTCGATCAGCCCCTTCCGGCTGATGCTGGGCAAGATCCTGGGTATCGCTTCCGTCGCGGTGGTGCAGGTGCTCATCTGGGGCGTGCTGGTGTGCGGCGTGGGTGCGCTCGTCATGCCGCACCTGATCCCTGCCGAGATGATGGGAAGTGTCGAGGCGATGCGTGCCGGGACGCTCGATCCGACGGCGGCGGGCGTCGATATGGAGATGGTGCAGACGCTCGCCACGGCGACCGATTTCGGATATGTCTTCCAGATTTTCGCCTATCTGCTGCTCTACGTGATCGGTGGTTACCTGCTCTATTCGGCGATGTTCGCTGCCGTCGGTTCGGCTGTCGATAACGTGCAGGACGCACAGCAGTTGCAGACCCCGATCATGCTGCCGATCATCCTGAGTATCTTCGTGATGATGGTGGTGATGAAGGACCCCAATTCGCCGCTGGTCTTCTGGTGTTCGATGATTCCTTTCACCTCGCCCGTGGTGATGATGGCCCGCATCCCGTGCGGTATTCCGACCTGGGAGATCGTCGTGTCGCTCGCGGTGCTCTACGCTACGTTTATGGCTATGGTATGGCTCGCGGCGAAGATTTACCGCGTGGGTATCTTCATGTACGGCAAGAAACCTACCTTCAAGGAGCTTTACAAGTGGATCCGCTACAAATATTAGCGGGCACGCTGCGGGGCCGGCCGGATTTTATTTTTCCGGGCACCCTTTTTGCAGGAGGTAAATACAGAAAGGTTTTTTCATAAATAGATTTTTTGATCGCGGGTCCCGGTTGTCGCAAGACGGCCGGGACCTTTTCGTGATCCCTGTCCGGAGTCTGTTGAATCGACTGGTGCCGCTTGTTGCCGGTTCGAAACAAAAGAACCGTTTCCATCGGATTTCGGGCCGAAGTCCTTATTTTTGCCGGGAATTTGACGGGCGGAGGATCGTTTGCCGACATTCGCGGTATTCGTGGCGAGTTTGCGGTGCGGATGCGGGCGACGGGTTTCCGCTATCGGTTCTTCGGTATTCATTTCGCACCTTATTATTAATCGATAAATTTATTGACTTATGTTACACAGAAAAATCGGATGGATGCTGCTTTGTTCAGCGGTTCTGCTGGCATCGTGCAACGACGACGAAACGAATGGCAACGGCGGAAACGGCCCTGCCGTACCGCCTGCGGAGGTGACTGCCGATGTAGATTATGAAGTTTTCGGAGGAGAGGATATGCCGCAGCTCTTCGATATGCAGGCGAAGTACACCGATGCCGTCGGAAAGACCGTGACGGCGGATGTCGCTTCGCTGCCCTGGAGCATTTCTGTCAAAGGAGCGAAGGTTCCTTTCGAGGCGACTGTCGAACTGGTACTGACGGCTAAGGAAGAGGTTGCGGAACAAGCCGCCTACCGCGTGGGACTCGGCTCGGGCGTTTCCTATACAACTACCGACGGCCAATATAAGGAGGCGACCGGTGCCTCGACGATGACCATTGGAAAGGACAAGGTGGAGAAATACCGGCAAACCATTTTGGGAAGAACGTACAAAAGTACCGAACGGATCGAGGTTTCCGGGAAATAAGACCTGAACGAAAGAACTGATAAAAGGCTGTCACCCTCGGTGACAGCCTTTTTTATTGTGGATAAAAGAATCCCCTGCCGAAACGTCGGCAGGGGATTTCTTATTGAACGGAGCGTGCCGTTACCAGATAATCACGCGCTCCTCGACCGGCATATACATCTTGCCGTCGGTGATGTTGAAGGCATCGAAGAAATCCTGGAGGTTGCGCAGCGTAGCGTCCACGCGCCATTGACCGAGCGAGTGTACGTCGAGTTTGGTCAGACGGGCGATCTCCTCGTCGCGGATGTTCTGTGCCCAGACGGTCGCGTAGCTCAGGTAGAAGCGCTGAGCCGGCGTGAGGCCGTCGATCGGTTCGGGCTCGGTGCCGTTCAGCGAGTTCTTGAGTGCCGTGTAAGCCACGCGCAGACCGCCCTGATCGGCGATATTCTCGCCCAGACAGAGCGAACCGTTGGCGAAGATGGCCGGCTGGTCGCCGCGTGCGGGCAGCACCTCGATCGCATCGAATTGCTTGACCAGAATGTCGGTCTTCTGTTTGAAGGCTTCGGCATCGGCGTCGGTCCACCAGTTGTTCATGTTGCCGTCCTTGTCGAACTGACGGCCCTGATCGTCGAATCCGTGCGTCATCTCGTGTCCGATCACTACGCCGATAGCGCCGTAGTTCACCGCGTCGTCGGCTGCCGGGTTGAAGAACGGCGGCTGAAGGATTGCTGCCGGGAAGCAGATTTCATTGGTGGTCGGGTTGTAGTAGGCATTGACCGTTTGCGGAGTCATGTGCCACTCTTCGGGATCGACGGGTTTATCCGTTTTGGCAAGCGCATCGCGGGTCGCCCATTCGCTGGCACGCTGGATATTCTCCCAGTAGGAGAGGGTCGGGTCGATTTCGAGCGTGGAGTAGTCCTTCCACTTGTCGGGGTAGCCGATTTTTACGCGGAAAGCGGCGAGTTTCTCGCGGGCGCGCATCTTGGTCGAGTCGCTCATCCAGTCGAGCTGGTCGATGTGTTGGCCGAGGGCCGTGCGGAGATTCTCCACCAGGGTCATCATGCGGGCCTTGTCCTCGGCGGGGAAGAACTTCTCGACGTACATTTCGCCTACGGCCTCGCCCAGGGCGCTGTTGGGAATGGCCATGGCACGTTTCCAGCGGGGACGGGGCTCCTGCTTGCCCGACATCGTGCGGCCGTAGAAGTCGAACGATGCGGCGTAGAAGTTATCGTCCAGGTAGGGTGCTGCGGCGTTGAGGTATTGCGATGCCAGGTAGTAGCGCAAGTCTTCGATCGGAGTGGTTTCGATTAGCTTGTTCAGCGCCTCCATGTATTCGGGCTGGCAGACGATCACACGCTCGGGATTGATTCCGGAGAATGCGAAGAGCTGTGCCCAGTCGATGGCGTCGTAGTTCTTTTTCAGATCGGCGGTCGTCATCGGGTTGTACATGCGCTGAATATCGCGCAGCTCGACGTTCGAACGCATGTTCTTGGCCAGTTCGGTTTCGATGCGCATAACGGCGTCGGTCGCCTTGCCTGCCTCGGACTCTTCGAGTCCGGCCAGCGTGAAGAGCCGGTTCAGATAAGTTTTGTAGGCTTCGCGGATCGATTCGTTCTCGGCGTCGAGGTAGTAGTCGCGGTCACCCATGCCGATACCCGACTGTCCGATATAGAGGGCATTGACTTTGCTGTCCTTCAGATCGGCCTGGGGACCGAAGCTGAACAGGGGCGAGCTCGAAGTCAGCTGCATCACGGACAGGATCGGAGTGAGTTGTTCCTTCTTGTCGAGGGACAGGATGGTTTTCAGCTCGGCCTTGACGGGAGCGGCGCCCTCCTTGTTCAGGCGTACCGAGTCGAGGCCCAACTTGTAGAGGTCGGCGATTTTCTGATTGACCGTGCCCTTCGCAGGGTTCTCCTTGGTCATCTGGGTGAAGAGCTCGTTGATGCGAATCTCGTTGTTGTCGCTCAGCACGTTGAACATGTTGTAGCTCGAATGTTCAGGTTTGAGCGGATTTTTAGCCTGCCAGCCGCCCGTGGCGTACTGGTAGAAACTCTCGTTGGGGGCGACCGAGGTGTCCATGTTGGACGGATCGAGCGCCGGCGTCGAGTTGGTCGGTTTGTTTTGGCAGCCCATCATACAAAGAACGGTTGCAGCGAAAAGAATTTTTTTCATTGGTTGTTTACTCTAAATATTTTAAGGTTTCTGTCTGTTTTCGATTCAGTACGGAGAGCGGTTCGATGGGACCGCGCTCTGTTCGTGCCCAGCTTATTTGCGGATGGCCGCCACACCCGGCAGCTCCTTGCCTTCGATGTATTCGAGCAGTGCGCCGCCGCCCGTAGAGACGTAGCTCACCTTGTCGGCCAGGCCGAACTTGTTGATGCAGGCCACCGAATCGCCGCCGCCGATGAGCGAGAAGGCTCCTTTCGAAGTGGCTTCGGCGATCGCTTCGGCCACGGCTTTCGAGCCGGTAGCGAACTTGTCCATCTCGAAAACACCTACGGGGCCGTTCCACAGGATCGTCTTGCAGCCCAGGATGTGTTCGCGGAAAATCTTCTTGCCCTCCTCGCCGATGTCGAGGCCCATCCAGCCGTCGGGGATATCGTTCACCGGAGCCTGGCGCGTATCGGCATCCTCGGCGAATTTGTCGGCGATCAGCGCATCGGGCGAGAATACCAGCTTCACGCCGCGCTCCTCGGCTTTCTTCACGATTTCGAGTGCCGTGGGGAACATCTCCGGCTCGCAGAGCGAGTTGCCGACTTTGCCGCCCTGCGCCGCTGCGAAGGTGTAGGACATACCGCCGCCGATGACGATCGAATCGACCTTCTCCATCAGGTTTTCGAGGATCGAGATCTTGGTCGAAACTTTCGACCCGCCGATGATCGCCGCGAACGGGCGCCGGGGGTTCAGCATCAGACGATCGACCGCCTGCAATTCGTTCTCCATCACGTAGCCGAACATCTTGTCGTGGGGGAATTTATCGGCGATCAGGGCTGTCGAGGCGTGTGCGCGGTGCGCGGTGCCGAAAGCGTCGTTGATGTAGCAGTCGGCATACGAGGCCAGCCGCTCGACGAACTCTTTCTGCGAGGCTTTGACCGCTTTTTTGGCTGCGGCCTTCTCCTCTTCCGAAGCATCTTCGGCGAGTCCGCGGGGCTTGCCCTCCTCCTCGGCGTAGAAACGCAGGTTTTCGAGCAGCATCACCTCGCCGGGTTTGAGGTTCCGGGCTGTTTCGGCCGCTTTTTCTCCCATGCAGTCGCCGGCGAAAATCACGGGTTTGCCCAGCAGCTTTTCGATCGCGGGGACGATCTGTCCGAGCGAATATTTCATATCGTTGTTCTTCTTGGGCCGTCCCAGATGCGACATCAGGATTACCGAGCCGCCCGCGTCGAGTACCTTGCGGATCGTGGGGATCGCCGCCCGGATGCGGGTGTCGTCCGTTACCTGGCCCTTGTCGTCGAGGGGGACGTTGAAGTCCACGCGGATAATCGCCCGCTTGCCTTTGAAATCGTAAGAATCGATTTTGAACATAATTCGAAATATTTAATGGTTGAACGTGCTGGTTCCACAACCGGCTATAACGTGACAAATTTAGCAAAATAGTTTGTAAATGCGTCGTGTCCGCCGGGAAATTTGAGATTGCGGGGGCGGGAAACGATCCTGCGGATCGCTTTCCGATGCCGGAATTTGTCCTTTTGCCTCGTGCCGGCGCTCTGTTTTCGGTGGAACATAGCGGGTTGTCCGTTTATTCCGTTTTCGTTCGCGGACGACTTCGGCGACCGGTCGCAAACTTGCGGAATCCGGGCCGGATTTTGCCGGATACCGCCTTGCGGGGCCCGGGATTTGCAGGGGTTGCCGTCGGGGAGGGTCCGGGGTCCGGCGGCGATCGGATAAAAAATTCGGCGACAGGTATCATTTTTATAAAAAACAACTATCTTTGCTGATAGTTTGATAGTAAAACACCCCTCGAACGTCACAAAATCTAACAATATGTACGGTAAAATTAAAGAACATTTGGAGCATGAGCTGGCCGAAATCAAAGCGGCAGGGCTCTACAAGAACGAACGCATCATCGAATCCCCGCAGCGTGCCGAGATCACGGTCGGCGGACGTCAGGTGCTGAATTTCTGTGCGAACAACTACCTCGGCCTTTCGGACAATCCGCGTCTGATCGAAGCGGCGAAGAAGGCGATGGACACACGCGGCTACGGCATGTCGTCCGTGCGTTTCATCTGCGGTTGCCAGGATATGCACAAGCAGCTCGAGAAGGCGATCGCCGACTATTTCGGTACCGAGGATACGATTCTCTATGCCGCTTGCTTCGACGCCAACGGCGGCGTGTTCGAGCCTCTGTTTACCGAGCAGGATGCGATCATCTCCGATTCGCTCAACCACGCGTCGATCATCGACGGCGTGCGTCTGTGCAAGGCCGTTCGCTACCGTTACGCCAACGCCGACATGGCCGAGCTGGAGGATTGCCTCAAGAAAGCCCAGGCACAGCGTTTCCGCATCATCGTAACCGACGGCGTCTTCTCGATGGACGGCAACGCCGCTCCGCTGGATGAGATCTGCAAGCTGGCCGAGAAATACGATGCGCTGGTGATGGTCGATGAGTGCCACTCGGCAGGCGTGCTGGGCAAGACCGGTCGCGGTATCACCGAACTCTACAACCTGCGCGGACAGGTCGATATCCTGACCGGTACGCTGGGCAAAGCCTTCGGCGGCGCGGTAGGCGGTTTCACCACCGGCCGCAAGGAGATTATCGACATGCTGCGCCAGCGTTCGCGCCCGTACCTCTTCTCGAACTCGCTGCCCCCTGCCGTAGTGGGTGCTTCGATCGAGATGTTCAAGATGCTCGGCGAGAGCGATGCGCTGCACGACAAGCTCGTGAAGAACGTCGAGCATTTCCGCAAGGGTATGATGGCCGCCGGCTTCGACATCAAGCCTACGCAGTCGGCTATCTGCGCCGTGATGCTCTACGATGCCAAACTGTCGCAGGATTTCGCCGCCCGTCTGCAGGACGAGGGTATCTTCGTGACCGGCTTCTACTATCCCGTGGTGCCGAAGGGACAGGCCCGTATCCGCGTGCAGGTTTCGGCCGGCCACACCACCGAGCAGCTCGACCGTTGCATCGCAGCGTTCGTGAAGATCGGTAAGGAGATGAACGTAATCAAATAAGTTTACAACCGACTAAAACGAGTTTTTCCATGTCTAAGGCAACTTTGGACGCTATCGACGGGAAGATTCTCCAGTACCTCGTCCGGAATGCACGCATGCCGTTCCTCGAGATCGCACGCGAGTGCGGGATTTCGGGTGCGGCCATTCACCAGCGTATCCGCAAGTTGCACGATTCGGGGGTGATCCTGGGAAGCCGCCTGATCGTGGACCCCAAGATGCTGGGTTTCGACGTATGCGCTCTGATCGGTATTTGCGTGCAGGATCCGATGTATATGATGCAGACGATGGAGAAACTCAAGGAGATTCCCGAAATCGTGGAGTGCCACTTCATCACCGGAAATTTCAACATTCTGGTAAAACTCTACTGCCTGGACAACGAACACCTGATGAAAACCATTTTCGACGGAATTCTGCGTATCCAGGGCATTTCGACCACCCAGACCTTCATTTCGCTCAACGAGGCTTTCCAACGCCAGGTGAGCATCGATTTCATCCGGGCTGCGGAGCGTTGAAAAGAGGACGGGAATAGGAAACGACGGGACGTGCCTGCGGGTGCGTCCCGTTTTTTATGGCTCCCGGGTCCTGCATCCTTGCGAATCCCGAAAATTGTGACTACCTTGCAGAGGCTATGGAAAATGAGAAAAAACCGACGATCATTCGTCTTACCAAGGAGTTTACATTCGAGGCGGCTCATGCGCTGGAGGGTTACGACGGCCTTTGCCGCGAGATTCACGGCCACTCCTACCGCCTGTTCGTGACGGTCAAGGGGACGCCTTGCGCCGACGAGTCGAATCCCAAGTTCGGCATGGTGATGGATTTCGGAGAGCTGAAACGGATTGTGAACGAACAGATCCTCTCCCGCCTCGACCACGCTTTCGTCATGCGCCGCACGGCCGAAAGCACCCGTGTAGCGGAACAGATCGGCTGTCGCTTCGGCCGCATCGTGCTGGTCGATTATCAGCCTACGTGCGAGAATATGCTCGCGGATTTCGCCGCCCGCATCGAAGCCGACCTGCCGTCCCATGTCAAGCTCCACGCCCTGCGTCTGCACGAAACGGCGACTTCGTTCGCCGAGTGGATGGCCGAGGATAACCGATAGAATCCGATGAAAAAACTCTTTCTTGTCGATGCCTATGCATTGATTTTCAAGTATTATTATGCGTTCATGGGACGTCCCATGCGCAATCGTGCGGGGATGAATACCTCGGTGGTGTTCGGTTTCACGAAATTTCTGCGCGACATCCAGAAACGGGAACATCCCGACCTGCTGGGCGTCGCGTTCGACCCGAAAGGCGGCAGTTTCCGCCGCGAAATTTTCCCCGAATACAAGGCCAACCGTGCCGAAACGCCGGAGGATATCCTGTTGTCGGTGCCTTATGTCAAGCGGATCGTCGAGGCGATGTGTATTCCGGTGCTGGAGGTGCCCGGTTACGAGGCCGACGATGTGATCGGCACGCTTGCATACAAGGGCGTCGAGGCGGGTTACGACGTTTTCATGGTTACGCCCGACAAGGACTACGGACAGTTGGTTTGCGACAACTGTAAGATCTACAAACAGAAAGGCAACGACGGTATCGAAATCGTCGGCCGGGAGGCGATCCGCGAGAAATACGGCATCGAGAATCCGCAGTTGGTACGCGACATCCTGGCGTTGTGGGGCGATGCTTCGGACAACATTCCCGGCGTGCCGGGCATCGGGGAAAAAACCGCCTGCAAGCTGGTGCAGGAGTGGGGGACGGTGGAAAATATCCTGCAAAACGCCGATCGGATCAAGGGCCGGCAGGGTGAGAAGATCGCCGAGTGGGGCGACAAACTCCTGTTGGCCAAGCGGCTGACGACCATCTGCCTGGACGTGCCGATCGACTTTCGGGAGGAAGATTTGACGGTGTGCGCCCCCAGGATCGACGAGCTGAAGGCCCTTTTCGCCGAGCTGGATTTCCGGATATTCCTGAACGATCTGACGAACCTAGCTCCTGCCGAACCGCTGCCCGAAGGGCCCCGTCAGGCGGCCCAGACCCAGTTGGCGGAGGTGGCGCGTGCGAAGTCCGCAGCCGCTAAAAAAGCTGCGCTGGCGGGGCAGGGAGATCTGTTCGCCCCCGCAGCCGATTCTGGGGAATCCCCGGCATCCGACCGGGGATCGGCGCCGTCCGATGAACAGACGGCGGAAAGCGAGGAGTTCGCCACGGCGCAAACCACACCCCACGCCTATACGATCGTGCGCAATGCGCAGGAGCTGGAGGCTGTTCTGCGCGAAGTGGCGGCCTGTCCGGAGTTTTGTTTCGATACCGAAACGACGGGATTCGACATTTTCAACGACCGGATCGTGGGGCTTTCGCTCGCGGTACGTCCTTACGAGGCGTGGTATATTCCGTTCAATGAATCCAATACGGCCGAATATGCGGCCCTTATCCGGCCGCTGTTCGCCGACGAAAAGATCGCCAAGATCGGGCAGAACATCAAGTTCGACCTGATGGTGCTCGCTCGCCTGGGGGTCGAGATTCGCGGCCGGCTTTACGATACGATGATCCTCCATTACCTGCTCGATCCCGAGTCGCGTCACAACATGGATGCGCTGGCGATGCGCTACCTCAATTACCGGCCGATTTCGATCACTTCGCTCATCGGCAAGGGAGCCCGGCAGCTGACTATGGACATGATTTCGCTGGAGCGGGTGGCCGAATACGCCGCCGAGGATGCCGACGTGACGCTGCGTTTGAAACAGGTGCTGTGGCCGCAGGTCGAACAACTCGGACTCGGAGGGCTTTACCTCGAGGTCGAGGAGCCGATGATCGCTGTGCTGGCCGAGATCGAGACGGCCGGGGTGCGGATCGATTCGGAGGCGCTGGCCGAGTATGCCGTCGAACTCAATAAAACCCTCAACGATCTGGAGAGTGAGATCCGCCGTTTGGCGGACGAGCCGTCGCTCAACGTCAATTCGGCGCGGCAGTTGGGCGAGGTGCTCTTCGGGAAGCTCCGCATCGCGGAGAAGCCCAAGATGACTCGGACCAAACAGTTTTCGACCGAGGAGGAGTACTTGCAGACCTTCGCCCACAAATACGAGATCGTCGATAAAATTCTCGAATACCGGGGCGTGAAGAAGCTGCTTTCGACCTATGTGGAGGCGTTGCCTCTGCTGGTCAATCCGGCGACGGGCAAGATCCATACTTCCTTCAACCAGGCCGTGACAGCTACCGGACGGCTCTCCTCGACCAATCCCAACCTGCAAAATATTCCCGTGCGGGACGAGTTGGGACGCCGGATCCGGAAGGCGTTCATCCCTTCGGACGACGAGCACCTGCTGCTTTCGGCCGATTACAGTCAGGTGGAACTGCGCCTGATGGCCCACTTGAGCGGTGACGAGTCGCTGATCGCGGCTTTCGAACACGGCGAGGACGTACATGCGGCCACCGCCGCACGGCTTTTCGGCAAAGAGGTGGCCGAGGTGGACAGCGACGAACGCCGCAAGGCCAAGACCGCCAATTTCGGTATTATTTACGGAATTTCGGCTTTCGGCCTGAGCCAGCGGCTTGACATTCCCCGCAAGGAGGCCAAGGAGATCATCGAAGGTTATTTCGCCTCCTATCCCAAGGTCAAGGAGTACATGGACCGGGTGGTGGAAGAGGCCAAGCGCGACGGCTATGTTTCGACGATCTTCGGCCGCCGCCGCTACCTGAACGACATCGCTTCGCGCAACGCCGTGGCCCGCGGCCTGGCCGAGCGCAACGCCGTGAACGCCCCGATTCAGGGAAGCGCCGCCGACATCATGAAGATCGCCATGATCCGCGTGAGCCGCCGTTTCCGCGAGGAGGGTATCCGCTCGAAGGTGATCCTGCAGGTGCACGACGAGTTGGTGGTCGATATGCTTCGTTCGGAGCAGGAGCGCGTCATCGCCATCGTTACCGAGGCCATGGAGTCCGCCGCTGCGCTGCGCGTGCGGCTGGTGGTGGACTGCGGCGTGGGCGACAATTGGCTCGAAGCGCACTGATGCCCCGTTTCGACAGAATAGAATCCCCTGCCGCCCGATCGGGCGGCAGGGGATTCTATCTGGAAAGTGCATGCGGCAGGGTGCTTCGGACTGTTGTCTTCGGCGATATGTCCTTTGTGTGATTTCGACTTACGCTATGCCGTTTTCTCCGGAGGGGCTTTCGGAAGTTCTGCGCGGCACAGTTTCAGGGCTTGAATCCGTGCGGGAACCGGGCCTTTGTGGGTTGAAACTGCCTGCAAGGGATTTCGAAGGGGAACGGCTATCTCTTCGCCTCCCCCTTCTTGGCGATCGAGAACCGGAACACGAGTCCCCCTTCCGGGCGGTTCGCCACTTCGATTCGGCCGCCGTGGAAAAGTATGGCGTTGCGTACGATCGCCAGGCCGAGTCCGGTGCCTCCCGCCCGGCGCGAACGCCCCTTGTCGATCCGGTAGAAACGTTCGAAGAGGTAGGGCAGGTGTTCGGGATTGACGCCCGTGCCGTTGTCCGAGAATGAAAATTCGTAGCGGTCGTCCGTTTCGTCCGTCAGGGCGATGTCGATCCGGTTGCCGCCCGAGTAGTTGAGGGCGTTGTCCGTCAGGTTGCGGAAAACGGAGTAGAGCAATCCTTCGTTGCCCTCGACCGTCAGGGGACGGTCGCATGTCCAGTGTACCGTAAATCCGCGTCGGGCGCTTTCCGGGGCCGTGTCGGTTATCACTTCGCCGATCAGGGCGCGGAGGTCCACTTCGGTACGGTCGATCATCTGTCCTCCTTCGTCCAGCCGGGTGATCGACGATACGTCCTGCAACAGTTGCCGGAGCCGTTCGGACTGGGTGAAACACTTTTCGAGGAAGGCCCGCTGCGTCGCTGCGTCGATATGCGGATTGGCGATGAGGGTTTCGAGGTAGCCGTGGATGGAACTTACGGGGGTTTTCAACTCATGGTTGATATTGTTGGTCAATTGCCGCTTGATGCGGATTTTTTCCTGCTCCTCGTGCAGTGCGGCGGCATGTTCGCGGTCGCGCTCTGCGAGGGTCGCCTCCATTTGAACCATGTTTTTCGTGAACTGGCGGACCACGTAGTAGCCGACCAGACACAGCAGCAGGGTGACTGAACCCATGAACCACAGAAAGTTGCGGTCGGCGTTCAGCACCTGCGACAACGACACGGTGTAGGGCAGCGACGAGCGGACGATCCGGTCGCCGATGCGGGAGGCGGAGTAGAAGTAGGTGCGCCCGTTGTTCTCCGACTGGCGGCGGATCGTATAGCCGTGACCGTCGGTGAGGGCGGCCGCCACTTCCGGCCGGTCGAGGTGGTTCGACATCTCGGCCGGGGGTTCTTCGGAGTCATAGACGACCGTACCGTCCAGGTCGATCAGGGTGATGCGCAGCCCCTCGAAGAAGTCGGAGTGCGCATCGAAAAAGTCGTGGGGAGTGCGTGCATTGCTCAAAGCCTCTTCCAGTTGGGCGTTGATGATCTGCAACTGCGAATCGAGCAGCTCCGTGCGCAGCTCCTTCTCCCGGTGGTATTGGAAGCCGACGAAGCAGACGATGAGCAGCCACGAGAAGCCCAGCAGCCAGAGGAACGATTGCGTCTGATAGGAGTGTTTACTTTTCAAATCCATAGCCGTAGCCCAGGCGGGTCACCAGATGCGAGCCGTAGGGCCCGATTTTCTTGCGCAGGCGCGTGATGTTTACGTCGATCGTGCGGTCCAGGACGATCACTTCGTTGTTCCAGACCCGGGCGAGGATCTGTTCGCGCGAGAAGATCACCCTAGGGTGGGAAAGGAGCAGGGTGAGGATTTCGAACTCCTTTTTGGTCAGGGGAACCTCCTGTCCGTTCACCCGGCAGACCTTGCTCTGCAGGTCGAGGCAGAGCCCTTCGAAACAGATGGCTTCCTCCTCCTGCCGGGCTTGCGAGCGGCGCAGCACGCTCCGTACCCGGGCCGTCACTTCGCGCATCGAGAAGGGTTTGGAGATATAGTCGTCGGCACCCAGGTTCAAGCCCGCAACGGTGTCGTCTTCGGTGTCTTTGGCCGTGCAGAAGATGATCGGCACGGCAGCCGTTTCGGGCGAGGACTTGAGCATACGGGCCATTTTGAAGCCGCTGATCTCTCCCATCATTACGTCGAGCAGCAGCAGCGAATAACGTTCGGGATGCATCGCCAGCGCTTGTTCGGCGCTGTAAGCCACATCCACTTCGTATCCTTCGAGTTCGAGGTTGAATTTCAGGATTTCACACAGCGACTCTTCGTCGTCCACCACCAGAATTTTGTATTTCCCCATGACCTTCGTATTGATTCGACGCGTCAAAATTAGGGAATAAAACGGTTTCGCAAATCCGGAAGGATCGAAATTTCACGGAATTGTAACAGACGGTTCATAAAAACGAGGCATTTCCCGGATTTTGTAACGGGTTTGTAACAGGTTTGAAACGTCGTTATCATTTCCGCCCGGTACTTTTGTTCCCGAATGATAACTTTAGGCGTAAAACCAATTAAAAAAGTATGGAATCAATCTATTTAGGCATTGTCCTCTTCCTCTTTCTGCTGGCGATTTTCGATCTGGTGGTGGGTGTCAGCAACGATGCCGTGAATTTCCTGGGGTCGGCCGTCGGCGCCCGGGCCGCTTCGTTCAAGTGGATCATGGGCGTAGCTGCGGTGGGTATCCTGTGCGGCGCCGTCATGAGCAACGGTATGATGGATGTCGCCCGGCACGGGATTTTCAGGCCCGAACAGTTCTATTTCCAGGATATCATGTGTATCTGCCTGGCGGTCATGGCGATCGACGTGATTCTTCTGGACACCTTCAATACCCTGGGGCTGCCGACTTCGACTACCGTGTCGATCGTTTTCGAGTTGCTGGGAGGTGCGTTCGCTCTGGCGATGGTCAAGCTGGCCGCAGACGATACGGGGCTTACCTTTGCCGATATGCTGAATTCGGAAAAGGCTTTGTCGGTCATCATGGCCATCTTCCTTTCGGTGGCGATCGCATTCGTATTCGGCGCAGTGGTGCAATATATCGCCCGATTGATCTTTACTTTCAATTATAAGTCGCACATGAAGTGGTCCGCCGCGCTGTTCGGCGGTGTGGCGATGACGGCGATCATCTATTTCATTCTGATCAAGGGTATGAAGGATTCGTCGTTCATGACACCCGAACTGTCGGAGTGGATATCGACCTATACCCGTCATCTGGTGGCCGGTTGTTTCGTTTTCTTCTGCATTCTCTCGCAGGTGCTTTACTGGTGTCGGGTCAATATTTTCAAGGTGGTCACGCTGCTGGGAACTTTCGCCTTGGCGCTGGCCTTCGCCGGAAACGACCTGGTGAACTTCGTGGGCGTACCTCTGACGGGTTATTCTTCCTATATGGATTACGTCGCCAACGGCAACGGATCCGAAACGTTCCTGATGGATTCGCTGAACGCGCCCGCCCGGACGCCCTTCATCTTCCTGGCTCTTTCGGGCGTGGTGATGATCGTCGCCCTGACCACTTCGCGGAAGGCCCGGGGCGTTATCAAGACCTCGGTGGATCTGGCCCGTCAGGATGCCGGCGACGAAATGTTCGGTTCGTCGGGGCTGGCCCGGAGCATCGTACGCGCTTCGTCGTCCCTTGCTATGGGAATCGAAAATGTGATGCCCCAGGGGTTGAAACGCTGGCTCGGGAAACGCTTCGATAAGGACGAGGCGATTTTGGAGAACGGTGCCGCTTTCGATATGGTGCGTGCGGCGGTCAACCTGTTGCTGGCCAGCTTGCTGATCGCATTGGGCACCTCGCTCAAACTGCCTCTTTCGACTACTTACGTGGCCTTTATGGTGGCGATGGGTTCTTCGCTGGCTGACCGGGCCTGGGGCCGCGAGAGCGCCGTATTCCGCATTACGGGTGTGATTTCCGTGATCGGCGGCTGGTTCATTACGGCCGGTGCGGCTTTCGTGGCGACGTTCCTGCTCGCGCTTGCTATCTATTACGGCGGTACGATCGCTATGGTCGTGGTCGTAGCGCTGACGATTCTCTTCCTGATACGCAGCAATATCCGCTACCGCCGGAAGATGAAGGCCGAGCACGATGATGTTTTCAAGGGGATGATGACTTCCCGCGACAAGGCCGAAGTGTGGACGTTGCTCCGCCGACATATGACCGAGTCGCTCATGGCATCGGTAACGTTCGCCGAATCGACCTTCCGTCAGATTACCGACGGTTTGCTGAAGGAGGATATCAAGAGCCTGCGCAAAGCTGAACGGGCGCTCGGAGGAGAAAAAGACCTGCTCAAGCGGGTGCGTCGTCGGCAGATGCTCGCCATGCGCCGTATCGACCGCAACCTGGCGCTCGAAAAGAACACCTGGTTCCACACGGCGAGCAATGCTTCCGAGCAACTTTATTACTGTCTCAAACGTCTTTGCGAGCCGTGCAAGGAGCATGTCGGCAATAACTTCAACCCGATGCCCAAAGTTTATCTGCGGGAGTTCCTGCCCATTCGGACCCGGATTTTCAACCTGATGGTCGAGATTCGCCGCATGATGGAGCAGAACGACTATTCGGATATCGAGAACGTGCTGATCGAAGCCGAAGGGTTGCGCGAATCCATCTCGACCGAGCGCAAGACCCAGATGTACCGGGTGCAGGAGGAGGGCAACAGCCTGCATGTTTCGCTCGTCTATCTGATTACGCTGCAGGAGTCCCAGGAATTAGTCGATACGTTGCGTCAGTTGCTGAAGGCTTGTAATAAGTTTACCAAATAAGTAATAAGTCGTATTTTGAACCTGCGATAGACAAAAACAGTGTCATTTGCACTGTTTTTGTCTATATTTGCGGAACACGAGATATTTTGAAAGGGTTAAATAGGTTTCAATCAATGTATTATGCCTGTGGCCCGTATCTGACGACAAGATAAAAGAGAATAGAGTTGCCTATGGAGAATTTTACCCGCAGAGTGGCCGGATGGTTTTTATTATGCCTTGCGATGAGTATGTCGTTGTCCGCAGCGGCCCAGCAACCTCCGGTGGAGAGGGTGGATGTGGAAACGATACCCGTGCAGGACGATCTGGAAGAGATGGTCATCGAGTCGCAGCCGGAGAGTACGAATCACCCGAAACAGGAAAAAGATGTCGATACGGATGACGACGATCGTGCCGCTGCGGTGCGGACGGATGCCGGGCAGGACGAGAACGTCGGGCAGGGCGAGCTTTCGCAGAAGGACAGGAGGCGTGACAAGGGCGACGGTCGTGAGAACGACGATGAGGATGATGACGAAGATGAGGATGATGACGAGGACGAAGGAGTCCGAGTTCAGACTCATTTCGAAATTTCGGCAGCTTCGGGAGCACAAAAGGAGGAGAAAAAGGCTCCACCCGTGACGATCGACCTGTTGGGAACGCTCCGGGCCAAATTCGAGTACCAGCCCGGCGAGGGCGATGCCCGCTTCCAGGTTCGCAACGCCCGCTTCGGCGTGGCCGGCGAGATCTATTCGAAACTGGCTTACTGTATGGAGATCGACCTCTCGGACGAGGGAAAGATCAAGATGGTCAATGCGTATCTGGGGACCAAACTCTATAAGGGACTCGGTTTCACGATCGGATTTATGCGGGTCCCGTTTACCATCGATGCTCACCGTTCCCCCCATACGCAGTATTTTGCGAACCGTTCGTTCATCGCCAAGCAGGTGGGCAGCGTCCGCGATGTCGGAGCCACCCTGGGCTGGAAATTCGGCGAGAAGGTTCCGATCAACCTGCAAGTCGGTATGTTCAACGGGTCGGGTATCGACGACCAGAAGGATTTCTGGACCGACAAATTCAACTATGCGGCAAAGGCGCAGTTCGGTTTTGCCGAGGGGATGAATTTCGTGGTGAGCTACCAGACGACCCGTCCTGCCGATACGCGGATTCACCTTTACGACGTGGGGTGCTCCTACCGCTTGGGCGGTTGGTTCTTCGAGGCCGAGTATCTGCGTAAGGAGTATGCCCGCAATTCGTTCGCGGGCGTGAATGCCTTCGACGGATTTTTCTGTTATGACCTGCCTTTGCGCCGTGTCTTCAAAAAGATGTCGTTCGCAGGCCGTTACGACTATATGTCCGATCACAGCAACGGCATTCCCGACGACAACGGTCTGCTGTTCGTCAATGATCTGGAGCGTCATCGCGTCACGGCAGGCATTACGTTCAGCTTCGGATTGCCTTTTATGGCCGATATCCGGCTCAACTATGAGATGTATTTTTACGACAAGGGTGTCGTCCCCAAAGTTTCCGAACACGACAAGATCGTCCTGGAATTTATGGCTCACTTTTAGCCGTTTTAAGGATTTGAGAAAAGAAAACCCCGCATTCTATATAGTTTCCGAGGATTTACAAAACAATGCTGTAACCTAATAAGTTACGGCGTTGTTTTTTTATGAGGTAATGATTTAGAAACGCAAGTCTTGAATAAACTTACATCGAGGTTCATCCTGTCAAACAACTCTATACAAATATAGTGAATATCTGATAAAAAAGCAAATAGAATTTTTATCTCTCTATTTTCCGATTTATGGCGTACATCAGCGTCACCGCCGATCATTTTTTCCTTTGAGCGGACTGGATCGGTCTGGAGCGGACATGGGGATCGTTTTCTGAAGGCTTGGATTATCTTGCACATCCTTAACGCAGAAATCACCTAAACCCTCAGCATTATGGATTGCGTCCTTATGGAAACGAGCGCCTATAAAGAGATGCAGGCGCACCTTCAACGTCTTCTGGAGCGAGTGTCTGCGCTCCATTCCCTCTCCGCCCAACCGACAACTGTCCGGAGGCTTACGGCCGAGGAGGTCTGCAAGGCCTTGAGCATCACCAAGCGAGCCTTGCAATACTATCGCTCCGCCGGCATCATCCCCTATACGGCCTTGGGGAATAAAGTATTGTTCCGGGACGACGACATCCGGCAACTTCTGGAAAAGAACCTGATAAAAAGCCTGTAGCATGACCGAAGAGATCATTACCCGCGACAGCGCCGCGTTCAAGGAACTGCGCCGCGACATCGTCAAAGCCATCCGTGCCGTCGATATTCTGATCGACACGCACCGCCCGACCATCGGAAATGAACTGTACCTGACCAGTGAGGAGATTTGCAGCATCTTCAGCATCTCGAAACGCTCCTTGCAGAATTACCGGGACAACCGCCAAATCCCTTATACTACTCTTGGTGGAAAGATTCTTTATCCGCAGTCATCGCTTTATAAACTGCTGGAACAGCATTATATGAAAGCGCAGCGCTGATGCGGTCTGTGAAAAGGGGAAGATCATCACTCTTCCCCTTCTTTTTTGGATGTATAACTGATATAGTTGCTCGGATGGATCACGCATATCTGCCCATCCGGTGTCCCGAAATCAATGAGGATCGGATATTTGTAAAGCGGCAGATAGTATTTCCGTCCGAAAGATTTGCGGATTGCCTCCGCAGCCAGCAGGATTCCCGAGTCGGCCGTTATAGGACGTTCGTATCCGGGATATTGCCGCATGATCTCCATGCGGCATTTATTGATGTCGTCGAGCGTAAAGACCTCTCCGCGGATGATGCGCAGCAGACGCAAGGTAAGTTCGTATTCGTGGGACAAATTTCGACGTTGGTCGCCGTTTGGAGCTTCTTCCAACTCTTTCTTCAGCCGTTCGGCTTTTTCTTCGAATGTTGCCATATTTATAGTCTTTTTTGTGTAATGATTCTGTTATCGGCAAGGGGCAGTAAAATTCCGAGGCCTTTGCCGTCATTCATCCTGCGGTAGAAAATCCCGGACGTATTTCCTGGCCGTGTAAATGTCGCGTTCGATGGTAAGTCCGAACGGCAGACGAAGATATGCCAGCTCGGAGAGCATCAGGTAGCCCACTCCCATTCGTGGATATGACAATAACCGAACAAGCGCCAGTCGTCGCCTTCGCGTTCGGCTTCGGTGATGAGCCATGTGCCCGAGCCGCAGGGGTTGAAATACTTGACGAGGACTTCGGCATCCATTCCTTTCCCATCCTGTGAGTGGATAGGATGTTTCTCGAATTTCGAGATGATCTGTTTTGTGAGCAGTGTCATAGAGAATAAAATTTCAGACTGCCCGGAACGCCCGGACAGCAAGAGCCGAATAGCCGCCGTAAGCGACAAAGACAAGGCATTGCCTTGACGTGTCGCTTACGGCGGCTATTTTGCTGGACGGGTCGGCGTAAGATATATGGTGATTCAATATTAAGACGACGATGATTCACTCCGCAAAACTTGCTCGTTTCGTTCGGATTCGCTATATTTGGATTGATGTAATATATCCGAGATCATTAACAATCTTTATACATTTCTACAATGCCTTTACGTGCTTATATAGAAGACAAAGAAATTGTTTCCATTGATCTTAATGACGAAGAATGGAGTGCTTTGAAAGCCCGTCTTAAAGCCAAAGAAATCGTTTTAACATTGCCGTGCTGCGGGCAAGAGGGCTTTTTGAGAACAAGCAACAGAGGGTTGAAACATTTCGTTCATCTGAAATCTGCAAATCCATGTGATTGGAAACCCGAGTCTGCAGAGCATCTCAAAGCGAAAGTCGCGATCATGGAGGCTTGCCGGGAGCAGGGATGGAATGCCATCCCCGAATTTTCCGAAGCGGATTGGAGGGCGGATGTTTTGGCTGTACAGGGAGGCAAGAGGATCGCTTTCGAGGTTCAATGGAGCCGGCAGACTTATGAAGCAACCCGCCTCCGGCAGGAACGGTATAAGGCATCGAACGTAAGAGGTTGCTGGTTTTTCCGCATAGCCCCCAAAGAAATGTCGGATTATGACAAAACTTTAGTTGCAGACAAAGAGACTCCTGCGTTCAAAATATTCAAGGACGAAAATTCAAACATACTTGCCCAAGTAGGGAAAGTTCAAATGCCGTTAAAAGCATTGATAAGTAATTTACTGGCGCGTAAGTTGAAATTTTGCGAGCATATCAGAATAGCTCCTAAGCAAAAGATTACCATCATCTTCTTTGAAATGAAATGCTGGAAGTGCGGGACGCTGCAATACTGCTATACGGTAGAGCCAAGTCTGAAGAGCGTCTGCAACTGCGATTTCGATGTGGAGCGGTCTTCGTGGGACGATCATGATATAGACAAGCATCCTGGGGTCTATGCCGCGGTACAAGATTTCTTACAGACGGAAGAGGGGCGACAACTCAAGGTCGGCCCGGTAAAAAAACGGTATAGCCGGACGGTTGCCGATAGCTACCTATCGCACGGCTGTTATTATTGCGACGCTATTTTCGGCGATTTCCATCTCATAGAAGAAAAATTGTATGCTTTCACTGGAGTCTATACTATTATTGACAATGCCTTGATGCCAAAACCTATATGGTGGATTCTCCGTGTGTTCCATCACGTCCTCCTTTCTTTATTGGGGTTATACTTCGGTTCTTTCCGTTGCGGGCGGAACTTTTTCCGCCCGACGTTTACTGCTTCCTCAAGGTAGGCAATGCTCCGTTAAGTTCGTAACGCCACTCTGAGCCTGCGTTCTGCAAGGCGGTGTTCATGGCATCGACGGCTTTCTGCCAGGTAACGTAAGTGCCGTCCACCTTCGTGGATTCGGGGGCGGTCTTATAGCCTCGTTCCTGATTGTTCTTCCAATAGCAGGCGGTCACGGTGGTGTAGCTATCTCCAAACAAGCCGCCGATATGCACATTGCCGGTGCTGCTACCCGTACTGGTTACGTTGCCCGTGGCATAGCAGGCAAGGACGCGGCTTCCTCCGTTTAATCCCACTACACCGCCGCCAAAGTTATTCTTTTGGGAAGCTATTTCTAAGGTCACGTTGCCTGTGGCATAGCAAGCTGTCATGGTGCCCCATTTTTCTCCTGCCACACCGCCGACATAGTGCTTTCCCTTCACAGTGGCAGAGGAGCTGCATCCGATGATGGAACCGGCCTTTTGTGAACCCACCACACCGCCGACACAATCTGTGCCGCTGACGCTACCCGACACCGAGCAGTTTTCAATGGTGCCCCAGCTATATCCTACCACGCCGCCAGTACAGCCAAACATGTGATTGCTTGTTATCTGTATGCCTTCCATCACCACGTTCTTCACCATACCAGCTCTATTGAGATAGCCGAACAGACCCACAAATTGGTCATTTGTCGTAACGGTCAACCCCGTGATGGTATGGCCGCCGCCGTCGAAAGTGCCTTTGTATGAGTTATCGAAGCTTGTGCCTATCGGCGTCCAGCCTTTGCCCGTCAGATCAATGTTTTTGTCGAGGGTAATGTTAATGTCGGTCTTACCTCCGTTCACTAATTCGGCTACATTCATCAGGCCATCGGCGGAGGTCACGGTGTAGCTGCCGTCGCTCTCTATGGTATAGCCCAGGTCTTTTGCCGCAGCGAGGGAGACGGTGTAGGTATATTCACCGCCCGCCTGCCAGTCGGTAGCATTCTTCATCTTATAAACGAAGGTTTTGCCGTTAGTGAAGGTGCACGTAATGAAGGTCCTGCCAGCTGCCACACTTTGCGGGGCTACGAGGGCGATGTAGGTGTTGCTGCCCTTGTCATACGGGGTGATTTTATCTGGATTGTCATTCTCGGTGGAGAGACCCGTCAGCTGCACGGATGCCAGCCCCTCGGTGTAGTCCGTCAGAACGACGGTCACCCGCGCCGTGCGGTGGGTGAAGCGGAGCGTGGGGCTACCATAGGTCACCGTCTGTCCGTCGGCTACGATGAGGTCGCTGCCCTCGAAGTCTTTCCGGGCACTTTGGTTGGCTTTTACCTTCACAGCAGAAGGGGTTGTCTCGCCCTCGGTGTAGGGCCACCACGCTGTGACGGTGATGTCGTTGTGGTTGGTCCAGTAGTACGGGTCGGTGGAGGTCAGCGTGGCGCTGGTGGGGTCGGCGGTGGAGGGCGTCACGTCGTACGTCTTCACCATGCCGTCCATCAGCACTGCCACGCTCTGCACACCCTCCCAATTGCCATCCGCGGGGGCACGGGTGCCGGCGATGGCTTTCGCGACGGGATTCAGCCCCGTGGCGGTGAAGACGATGGGTGTGCCTTCCGCCCCTTCCGGCAGAAAGCCCGCTTCGTCCTGCGTGCAGGCGGCGAGTGAGAGGGCGAGCGCTGCAAGTGCAAAAAATCTTATCCTCATAATATCTGTTGTTTTATTACTCTGGTTCTTTCCGTTGCGGGCAGAACTTTTTCCGCCCGACGGTTTACTGCTTCCTCAAGGTGGGCAATGCTCCGTTAAGTTCGTAACGCCACTTTGAGCCTGCGTTCTGCAAGGCGGTGTTCATGGCATCAACGGCATTCTTCCAGGTAACGCCAGTGCCGTCCACCTTCGTGGCTTCGGGGACGATGTTTTCTTTATTGTAGCCGATGCCTTGTTCATGATTGTTCTTCCAATAGCAGGCGGTCACGGTGGTGTAGTTATTTCCCAAAAAGCCGCCGATATGTACTTTGCCGGTGCTACTACCCGTACTGGTTACGTTGCCCGTGGCATAGCAGGCAAGGAGGCTGATTCCTGCGTTCATTCCCACCAGACTGCCGCCAGCGATATTCTTTTTGGGGTTTATTTCTATGATCACGTTGCCCGTGGCATAGCAAGCGGTCAGGGTGGCACTCGAATTCGTCTGACCTGCCACGCCGCCGACATCGACCATTCCCTTCACTGTGGCAGAGGAACTGCATCCGGTGATGGAACCGCCTATTTGAACACCCACCACACCGCCGACATACACCGTGCCGCTGACGCTGCCCGACACCGAGCAGTTTTCAATGGTGCCCCAGCTAGATCCTACCACGCCGCCAATACTGCCGCCATCTATTTGATTGCTTGTTATCTGTACGCCCTCCATCACCACGTTCTTCACCGTACCAGCTCTATTGAGCCTGCCGAACAGACCCGCATATTCGTCATTTGTCGTAAAGGTCAGCCCCGTAATGGTATGGCCGCCACCGTCGAAGGTGCCTTTGTATGAGTTGTCGTAGTCTGTGCCTATCGGTGTCCAGTCTTTGCCTGTGAGGTCAATGTCTGTGTCGAGGGTAATGTTTATGTCGGTCTTACCTCCGTTCACTAATTCGGCTATATTCATCAGACCATCGGCGGAGGTCACGGTGTAGCTGCCGTCGTCCTCTATTATATAGCCTCTTGCCGCAGCGAGGGAGACGGTGTAGGTATATTCACCGCCCGCCTGCCAGTCGGTAGCATTCTTCATCTTATAAACGAAGGTCTTGCCGTTAGTGAAGGTGCAGGTAATAAAGGTCGTGCCAGCTGCCACACTTTGCGGGGCTACGATGGCGGTGTAGGTGTTGCTGCCCTTGTCATACGGGGTGATTTCGGCAGGGTTGTCGCCTTCGGTGGAGAGGCCCGTCAGTCGCACGGATGCCAGCCCCTCGGTGTAGTCCGTCAGAACGATGGTCACTCGCGCCGTGCGGTGGGTGAAGCGAAGCGTGGGGTTACCGTAGGTCACCGTCTGCCCGTCGGCTACGATGAGGTCGCTGCCCTCAAAGTCTTTCTGGGTACTTTGGTTGGCTTTTACCTTTACCGCAGGTGGGGTTGTCTCGCCAGCGGTGTAGGGCCACCACGCTGTGACGGTGATGTCGTTGTGGTTGGTCCAGTAGTACGGGTCGGTGGAGGTCAGCGTGGCGCTGGTGGGGTCGGCGGTGGAGGGCGTCACGTCGTATGCCTTCACCGTACCGTCCATCAGGACTGCCACGCTCTGCACACCCTCCCAGTCGCCGTCCACGGTGGAACGGGTATTGGCGATGGCTGTCGCAGCGGGGTTCAGCCCCGTGGCGGTAAAGACGATGGATGTGCCTTCCGCCCCTTCCGGCAGGAAGCCCGCTTCGTCCTGCGTGCAGGCGGCAATGCCGAGCAGCAGGGCTATGGCTGCAGATGTATGGATGATTGTTCGTTTCATGATGCGTGTTGTTTAGGGTTCGTTATTGTTTCTTTTGCAATACGGGCAGACCGTCGGTGCCGAGTACCCACTGGTAGTCGCCAGCGGTGAGGGCGGTGTTCATGCCGTCGACGGCTGTCTGCCATTTCACTGTCGCGCCGTCCACCTTCGTGGCATCTACCTTTTCTCCATGATCACGGAATACTCCTTGCCCGACATTGCCTCCCCAATAACAGGAAGTTATAATTTTGTAGTTATAACGCACTATAGCTCCGGATTCATACTCTTTCAATGTGCCGTCGAACCAGCAAGCGGTGATTCTGCCATAATTTAAATCGGCTATACCACAAGTTCTACCATATGCAGAAATTTTTCCCGTCACAGAGCAGGCAATGATTTGGCCATTATTTTGCTCCACTATTCCAGCTGCTGATCCACTATTGCCATACAGATTCACATCTATGAGTTGTAAGTTCTTTATCACTCCACGTTCATTTAATAACCCAAAAAGTTCAGTAGTCGCTGCTGAAAAGTTTAATCCCGTAATGCGGTGTCCCTGCCCATTAAAGATGCCGGAGTAACCTGGCCATGTGCCTATCCGTGTCCATTCCCTACCCGTCAGGTCGATGTCGGCGGTGAGGGTGCAATTTATTGATTCATCTTTTTGTACGGCTTTGTTCCATGCCAGCAAGCCGTCGGCGTTATAGACCGTGTAACTGCCGTCGTTCTGTATAGAATAACCCAAATCCTCAGCCTCACCGCTCTCGCTACCACCGTCAGCCCAGTCACCGATAGTGCAGCCATCTAATGTCAGGCCAGTGGCGTTCACCTTAACGGTATATTTATAGCGACTGCCTGCTGCCAACACGACGTTGTTCTGCGGACGGAAGTAGAAAGTGCCGCTGCCGAGTTCCACCCTGATGAACGGCTTGCCTGCCACAACGGTCTGCGGAGCGGTCAGTGCCTCGTAGGTGTTGCCGCTTGCGTTGTAGGTCTTGATGGCGGTCGGGTTGCCGTTATCGGCAGACAGGCTTACGAGGCTCACCGTGGCACCGGCGACGCTCGTGAATCCCGTGCCGGGCTTCAGATCGATTGCCACGCGTGCCGTGCGGTGGGTAAATTCAAGTGTCGGGTCGTCAAATTTCACCGTCTGGTTTTCGGCAGAGATGAAGTCGCTGTTCTGGAAGTCAGCCAATTGGCTCTGGTCTTCAGCCACCTTCACGGCAGGCATCTGGGTGATGTCGGCATTATCGAAGGGCCACCATGCCGATACGGTAATCGGGTCGCGGCTGGTCCAGTAGTGCGGGTCGTTCTCGCGTGAGAGTGTGGCACTCTTGAAATCGGTAGAAGCCGTTACGGTGTATTCCTTTACCGCATCGCCCGTCTTGAGTGCCACGGAAGTGACGCCCTGCCAGTCGCCGTCCACGGTGGCACGGGTTGATGGGGCTGCCTGCGGCGTTGCCTCTACGGACAGTCCGGTGGCACGGATGACTACGGGGTATTCTCCTTCGGGCAGACGGTTATCGTCGGCAAGTTCGTCCTGCGTGCAGGCGGCAAGGCCGAGCAGCAGGGCGATGGCTGCGGATGTATGGATGGTTGCTCGTTTCATGATGCGTGTCGTTTAGGGTTCGTTATTGTCTCTTTTGTAATACGGGCAGACCGTCGGTGCCGAGTATCCACTGGTAGTCGCCAGCGGTGAGGGCGGTGTTCATGCCGTCGACGGCTGTCTGCCATTTCACGGTCGCGCCGTCCACCTTCGTGGCATCTACCGTTCCTCTTTCAATACGGAATACTCCTTGCCCGGCATTGCCTCCCCAATAACAGGAAGTTATATCAGCGTAGTTATAACGCACTATAGCTCCATTGTTAGACTCTTTCAATGTGCCGTCGAACCAGCAAGCGATGATATCGCCATAATTTGATTCGGCTATACCACAAGTTCCACCATATGATGCAGAAATTTTTCCCGTCACAGAGCAGGCAATGATTTGGCCATGATTTCGGCCCACTATTCCAGCAGTATTTCCACTACTGCCATACAGATTCACATCTATGAGTTGTAGGTTCTTTATCACTCCACGTTCACTTAAGAGTGAACCCAAAAATCCAGTATTATTCATTGCTGAAGAGTTAAATCCTGTAATGCGGTGTCCCTGCCCATTAAAGACGCCGGAGTAGAATGTAAATATGCCTGACCGTGTCCATTCCTTACCCGTCAGGTCGATGTCAGCGGCGAGGGTGCAATTTATCGATTCATCTTTTTGTGAGGCTTCGTTCCATGCCAGCAGGCCGTCGGCGTTATAGACCGTGTAGGTCTTGGTGTTGCTGTCGTAGATGTAGCCCAAATCCTCGGCTGTGCCGCTCTCGCCGCCGCCGTCAGCCCATTCACCGATAGTGCAACCCTCTAACGTCAGGCCGGTGGCGTTCACCTTGACGGTATATTTATAGCGGCTGCCCGCTTCTAATACGACGTTGTTCTGCGGGCAGAAGTAGAAGGTGCCGCCGCCGAGTTCCACCCGGATGAACTGCTTGCCTGCCGCAACGGTCTGCGGGGCGGTCAGTGCCTCATAGGTGTTGCCGCTTGCGTTGTAAGTCTTGATGGCGGTCGGGTTGCCGTTATCGGCGGACAGGCTCACGAGGCTCACCGTGGCACCGTCCACGCTTGTGAATCCCGTACCGGGCTTCAGTTCGATTGCCACGCGTGCCGTGCGGTGGGTAAATTCAAGAGTCGGGTTGTTAAATTCCACCTTCCTGTTCTCAGCGGCGATGAAGTCGCTGTTCTGAAAGTCAGCCAATTTGCTTTGGTCTTCGGCCACCTTCACGGCAGGCATCTGGGTGATGTCGGCATTATCGAAGGGCCACCATGCCGATACGGTAATCGGGTCGCGGCTGGTCCAGTAGTGCGGGTCGTTCTCGCGTGAGAGTGTGGCACTCTTGAAATCGGTAGAAGCCGTTACGGTGTATTCCTTTACCGCATCGCCCATCTTGAGTGCCACGGAAGTGACGCCCTGCCAGTCGCCGTCCACAGAGGCACGGGTGGAAGGGGCTGCCAGCGGCGTTGCTTTTACGGACAATCCGGTGGCACGGATGACGACGGGGTATTCACCTTCGGGCAGACGGTTATCGCCAGCAAGTTCGTCCTGCGTGCAGGCGGCGAGGGCGAACAGCAGTGCGGTGGCCGCGGGGATAAATAATCTATGTCTCATAATTCTTCATTCTAATCGATTAATTATTAACATCCTACAGGTCAGCACCCACATCTCCACCGTCTATATCGTTCCACTTTGCAATGGTGGCTTCGCTGACTTCAAGGACTTTGTTGCGTACCTTGACGGTATAGGTATAGTTGTTGCCCGCCAGCAGTGCGCCATCGGGCATGGTGAGTGTGGCATGATATTCCTGACCTTTGTAATTCACAACCAACGGCAGGGATGCAACTGTCTGCGGGAAGAGAATGATCGATGACGTGAGATTGCCGTCTGCCAGATTCATGGTCAGTTCTCCGGTCTGTAGTCCGTTGTCTGCGGTGGCAATACCGTCGGCCGTGTTGAACGTACCGGTGAGTAACAATCCGTCCAGCGTGTAACGTTCAGGCTTGACCACGCTGAAATTCACGCCGTCGCCCGCCTCGAAGGTAAGGGTTATCTGGCTCATGCGGTGGTGGAAGGAGTTGTCTTCACCGCCTTTGGCGGTTTTGTCGGTGAAGCTTACTACCGGGTTGTTTTTGTCTCCCGTGGCTCCTGAAGCAAAGAGGAAGTCGATGGCAGGCTGGTTCTGCTGCGCCGTGGCATCGGTCGTGGCAGCGAGGATGCCTCCCGCCGCGTTGTACGGATAGTAGGCGCGGAAAGTATGGGTCTTTGTATCTTCGATATAGATGACCTTTCCTTCTGCCTCAAATTTCCCGTTTTTCAGGATGAAAGGCACGTTGCCGTACTGGGAATCGTTGCCGATGTCGGTGATGCCGATACGGTCGCCGGCAGTCCAGGTGGTTCCGCTGGCGCGGGTGGCGGGGGCGATGTCGGCGGTAAACTGGGCGGCCACGGGGTCACCGTTCAGGTTCTCGTTGTCGTTGTTGCAGGCTACCAGTGCGAGGGCGAGCATCGCAAGTGCAAAAAATCTTGTCTTCATTATATTCTGTTATTATATTAGTTAAATTCCATTTCAATAATTGCTGCACCTTAGCAAAATCAAAGCAAGCTTTGCTTCTGCGTTCGGTTTGCTAATTATTTACAAATCGGCATTTACATCATCACCTTTCACTTCTTCCCAGCCGTTGATTTCGACTCCGTCCACTTCCATGCCTTCGGGAGTCTCAACCAGCGTTCCGCCGAGGGTCAGCGATTCGCCCTTTCCGGTGTTGAACCCCTTGAGGGCTTCCGTGATGTCGCTTTTCAGCGTCGTGGGGGTCGGGTTGCCGTCCGCATAGCGGATTTCACCCGTCAGCAGTTGTTCCGTGCCGGTCACACCCAGCAACCGCACCGTGGCTTTCCACTTGCCGGCATCGTCACCTTCGGTTATCTTGGTGAAGGGCAGCACGACGTTTGAAGCGGCTCCGTAGGTATCGGTAGCGAAATCGAGAGTTCTGGCTGCACCCGTCAGATGGGCAACAATCTCCGTGATGCGTCCGGCGGCATCCCCCGTCGGTTTGATGATAAGCGTCAGTTCGCGTACCTGCTGCTTCATTGCGGCGGTCAGCGGATAGTCCTTGTCTTTCTCGATGCTCACCTGTTTCGTATAGGTGAAGAACCATCCCGGGGCATTGTTTACAAAGGCATCCGTGCCTGCCCGGTTTCCCGTGGCTGCGGCAATGGTGGCGGTGGTACCATTTACCGTGATTCCTTCAGCTGGGTTCCACACCGCAAGGGTGTAGCTGCCTGGAGCAAACAGATGGTCGGGGGCATGGGTGGCGGAAGTTTCCGTACCCGTATAGTCGCCCATGGTGACCGTCCACGTGGCAGGTATGTTGATACCCTCACCGCAGGCCGACCAGTCGGCTGTCACCGCAATTTTCCCATAGTCGGGATGCGGCGTGTCATAAAGCGTGTCCTTCACGCAGGAAGAGAGCAGCACGGCGGCTGCCATTCCTACCATATTTATATATTGTCTTGCTTTCATACTCTATTCCTCCGTATTAGAATAACTTCCATACCAATGTCACACCGGCGTTGATGGGGCCACACCAATTTTTTGTCTCGTTGCCACAGCGCACGCGCACACCATCGATGACTTCATATTTTTCGAAATCGGCATTCAGGTAGCCCAAGCCGAGGTTGAAATCAAGAGTCAGTGCCTTGTTCAGCCGTAGCTGATAGCCGGTGGTGATGCCGCCACCCATCAGGTCGCCTTGCTTGCCGGTTTCGGAGATCTTGTAGTTGAACTGTCCGGCCTTGAACATCGCACCCAAATACCAGGCTTTCTTCTCACCCATGTAATAACGTATTTCCGGAGCCACTTCCCAGAGTGCATAGCGGCGGTCCTTGTCGCTCCACGTCCATGAAGTCCATGAGCCGTTTACGGCAATGCCACACGACGGGCAGATGCGCCATTCAAGTCCTAAATCGGGTGTCAGGGTAGCCCAGCGCAATAGGTTGGCACGCAGGGAGAGATGATAATCATTTGTGATTTTAGTTTCCGACGGCGTGCCGGCAAGTGTATTTTGTAGAGCAGCTTTCTCGGCTTCTGCCTTTTCAGCGGCAAGTCGGGCTTCTTCCGCCTTGCGCTGCTCTTCGGCACGCGTCTCGGTTTCTAAGCGTTCGGCTTCTGCCCTGCGTCGTGCTTCCGCTTCCGCATCCATCGCGGCTGTTTCCTTTGCGGGTACCGTTAGGCGCACGATTACAAAATCACCCCCTGTCGCATGATTGTGGGTAATGAAGTTTTCTTCCTTGATTTTCGCGCGTGTAATCAGTTCTGATTTTACTCGATTGGCACGAATCTTCGCCGTTGCAAGGTTCTCGGCTTCACCGCCCAGCGAATTGCAGTAGCCGTCAACCAGTAGCGGCAACTTGCCGTTAAAAATTGTTGCTTTGTTGTTTTCGATACATTCCAACAGGCGGGCAAGTTCCGTGTCATTGCCATTCCAAGGCACGTAGAACATGTCCTTCTGCGTAACGAACCGGAAGGTGTAGGTCGTGTCTGCTTTCTGCTGCGCAATGACAGGAAAAGTTACCGTCATCAGCCACAGAAACAGGGTGAGAAAAGTGATTTTTCTGCTCATATAAACTTGAATTCATTATCTTTGTCATCTCCAAAGGTAATAAATGCCATTCAGCGCCCAAAATATTACAAAAACTTTTTCTGTTGAAATACAGCGTTTTATAAAAAAATTGTCGTTTGAGCACTTTTCAAATTGTCGTTAGAGCACCTTTTTGTCGAATTAGCACTTTTTTGTCGCTTGAGCACTTTTTGAAAATGAGCTTCTGAGACCTTTTTCATCAGCTTTTTACCACACAAATTATTCCAGATTTGCTTTTTTCCACTTGCCAGGCGTACATCCTTCCTTCTCTGTAAATGATTTGATAAAGTTACTGCGGGAAAGAAAACCGGAAGACTCAGCCAGCTTCTGTATATTGATTTCCGGATGCTCCTTCAGTATGTTTTTCGCATACTCCAACCGGAGACCGGTTATCCATTCGCGGAATGTCATTTTATACGTAGTCTTGATATAAGCGGAAAGATAGGTACGGTTCGTATGAAGTATTTCGGACAGTTCTTTTATGGTAAGTCCCTGCTGGACATAGCCGTCTGTCTTTATCCAGTTGGCCACTTTCTCTATAATTTCTGTATAGGACACTGGAACTTCTTTCTCAGAAACTATTTCAGGTTCTGTTTCCGTATCTGTCAGAAGTTCTTCTTCAGACTGTATATCTTGCTCAAAAGCATTTTCCACCTGTTCATAGAACAGCAGGTAGTTCTGATAGCTGTAGAAAAGATAGCTGTAGAACGGTATTGACGACAAAATCCAGATAAAAACATATTTGTCTGGCAGAAATGTCAGCAATCCGCATCCGACACCGAAGATAACAGCCCAATAAGTGAATATGGAAAGCCATTCTATATATGCCCCTATATCATCTGCATGCGTGTCATCGAAAATCCTGACGGCTCTGCGGTATGCGACAATGACCCTGCGGGCCAGCACAAGCCCGTAAATCACCAGCCATGCTGCCAAAGCCAGCAATGCAACATTCTGCACGGCGCCACCCGGCAGCAGCAATAATAACTAAAACTATTCGGCGTAGAGCGTATTTCCAACTTTCAGATACTTGCAGATACTTTTGAAAGAGACGAAACCATCGACATCGCCAATCTGTTCAAAGACTGTTTCGGCATTTGGAATCAGGAGGACATTCCGGTAGAGGATATAGTCCTTTCATACAGTGCTCTCGACGGTCGTTTCCTGAAATCGGTTCCGCTGCATCATTCGCAAACCATCCTTACCGATACGGAAAATGAATTCAGAATAAGCGTCCGGCTTCGAATTACAAACGATTTCGTGATAGAGTTACTCTCCAGAAGCACTTCGTTAACCGTTATAAAACCCGCTTCATTACGCCGCAGAGTCGCGGAAATATATGAAAAAGCATTGCATCGCAATATGGACAAATAATATGCAACAGCCCGAAAAGGGGACACTTAGTTAGTATTATGTTTCGATATTTTTGTTATCTTTATCTTGTACTGCCTGTTGCAGGCAATGCAGACATACATAACACGGGAAAGTGTTTGGCTTTATTCTCAGGTAACGAATCTGACAATTCAAAACAAGTAGAGAATAAGCTGATATCCTTACGTCTCAAACAGGTGTGGGCTGTTGCTTATTTATACTTGTGGGCTTTGTCAGAGCCTGTTACCTTAATTCCACACTTGAACCAATAGCGTGGAAGGAGTTGCTCTTTACAGTTATCGCCGGTTGTCAGCTGCAAACAAGGAGGATGGACGGGGAGTCAGGGCGGGCAACGAGATTGCCAAGCATTTCGCAGGGAACAACGTGGATGTCATCATTTATGCCGTGGAAAAGTCGCTGGACTCGTACAAGTTCAACCTGCTGCACTGCAAGCAGACGTTCATCTCGCAGTTGAAGTCCGGCGCGTTGGGTGCGCGTACCATCGACGAGGGGGCTATGGACGAGAAGTCGGGCATGAACTTCTCGGAATACATGGCGTTGCTCTCCGGCAATACCGATCTGCTCGATAAGGCGAAATTGGAAAAGAAAATCGCATCGCTCGAAGGGGAACGCAAGTCGTTCAACAAGGGCAAGCGTGATTCGGAGTTCAAATTGGAAGCCAAGACGGGGAACTGCGCAACAACACGGCGGTCATCAATGCCATGACGGAGGACTGGAACCGTTTCCTTTCCGTCGTCAAGACCGACAAGGAGGGCAACCGCCTGAATGCGGTCAAGGAGGACGGCATTTCTTCTTCGGATGAGAAGGTTATCGGAAAGCGTTTGCAGGAGATAGCCAAGAACGCCACGACGGGCGGACTGTACAATCCTGTCGGAGAACTTTACGGTTTCCCGATAAAGGTGGTCAGCGAGAGGATGCTCAAAGAGGGGCTGGAGTTTACCGACAACCGCTTCGTGGTGGAGGGGAACTACAAGTACAAGTACACCTACAACAACGGGCATCTGGCGATGGCTGACCCGGTGGCCGCCGCACGCAACTTCCTGAACGCACTGGAGAAGATACCCTCCACCATTGACCAGTACAAGGCGAAAAACGAGGCATTGGAGAGGGATATTCCGCAGTTGCAGAAAATAGCGGGCAAGGTATGGAAAAAAGAAGATGAACTGAAACAGTTGAAGTCCGAACTTGCCGCGCTCGACCGCAAGATACAGTTGGAGCTTGCGCCGCCCGTGCCCGAAGTCGCCGAAAAGGAGAATGACGGGCAGGAGGTCAAGCCGGATACGGAAGGTGTACGGAACGTACCGTCACAACCAACCGAAGATGCTCCGCAGATACGCAGCCCGGCGAATGACCGAAGTCCGTCTGGGATTTTCATTGCCGATCATATCGTTATCGGACGGCCGGGATTCGTATGCAAACCGAAAGGAATAAAAATGTGAACAAGTGTGCGGATATGTGTGGCAGGATTAGGGATATATCATCCCTTTTCCTGCCTTTTTTCATCAATATGCCATAGTGGCAAGGGAAATAGGGTGTTGAAAGTAAATCGTCACGGCAAATCCGCCATATTTTCAGTATTTTTGCTAATTTTACAATAAAATAGTTAGGCATAAAAAATGGAACCATCTATATACAGTTATTCACTTTGCATTGCGCTACCGTTGATGTCGTTCTTCGGCTTTTATTTTTTGCTGGCTTCAACCCCGGAAAAAGCCATTTTCAATAATTATCTGCGTTCCCGGCGAATTATGGGGGTAGCCATACTGTTACTTGCAGCCAACTATTCGGTACATTTCTTTTTTGGAATCAGGTTCAAGAATACCGATGCCGCCATCCTGATGAACCTGGCCACCTATTTTTTGTGCTACTGGCTGTTCAGTTCGGCCCTCACCACTCTGCTTGACCGCTTTTATATCACCAAACGTAGGTTACGGACACATATCTGTCTATGGATACTGTTTTCCATCCTTTCCGGCATCGTTCTGCTGTTGTTACCCAAAGGTGGTTTACAGACAACGGCGATGTTTGCCTTGGCCGCATGGTTGGTTATCTATGGGCTGTTCCTGACCCGTAGGCTTCTCCGGGCCTATCACAGGGTCATCCGCATTTTCGATGACACCCGTGCGGACGATATCGGTGCCTATATCAAATGGCTCTCCATTTTCACCTACTGGGCTATCATATTCGGTGTGGGATGCGGACTGCTTACTTTCCTGCCTGATGAATACATCTATATCTGGATTCTGTCATCGGTACCGTTCTACATTTATCTCTTCCTTTGCTATCTGAACTATCTGCTGTTTTACGAACAGGTGGAAAACGCGATGGAGGATGGCATGACTTCTGAAGAGGAAGACCTGTGTGACACACACAAACCGGGAACAGGCACAGAGGCAGGATACCCCTTTTTCCATGCCGAAATAGCGAAAAAAATCAAAGGTTGGATCGATGCGGACGGTTATATCCGGCCCGGCCTTACCATAAAGGAGCTTTCAGATGTGCTTCATACCAACCGCACCTACCTGTCCGGGTACATCAAAACTACGTATGACATGTCGTTCCGCGATTGGATTACCGGACTTCGTATAGAATATGCGAAACGTCTGCTTGCGCGATATCCGAGGTTGACGATAGCCGACATCTCCGAGAAATCCGGTTTTTTGTCACCAAGCCATTTTATAAGGCTGTTCAAGGAAAATGCAGGCTGTACCCCTGTTAAATGGAAGAAAACAGAGGCAGAATAATACGGTGTGTGTGGATGGGGAAAATAGCCCAAGCGACAAAAAATAGCCTGAACGACAAAACTGAAATGTTCTAAACCACAAAAATATGCGATTCTGACAATTGAGACAATTTTTATAGGCAAGAATCGGGCAGAATAAAATCTATTCGCTTATTTTGTATGCTGATATTCCTAATTGGAAATAAAAAAGCATATAAAAATGAGCAAAAGAATCCTATTCTTCATTTTGTTTTCGTGGCTGGCATCGGCAGCTTTTCCGGCTTTTGCGCAGCAGAAAACAGACACAGTTTACACCTTCCGCTTCGTGCCGCAGAAGGACATGTTCTATGTGCCATGGAACGGTAATGGTCAAGAACTTACGCGCCTTCTAGAGTGCATCGAAAGTAACAAACCGGACATAGTGGAGGGACGGCTGCCTCTTTACGTGGACGGATACTGTAACTCCGGCAAGTCGGAACGGGCAAGCCTTGCCATTGCGAAGATACGTTCCAACCGTGTGAAATCAGAGTTGATTACCCGGAAAGGACTGCGTGAAAACAACTTCATCACCCGTAACCATGCCTCGGATGGCGACTTCGTGACGGTGCGTATCATACTGCCGAAAGAGAAAGTGCCGGCTATTGTGGAGGATACACATCCCGGTTACGAGGAAGAAAAGGAACAGTCACTCCGTGAAAACGACAAGGCTACAGAAACAATCCAAGACGCAGAGGAGACAAAGGCATCCTTCGGACAGGAAAATCAGCCTGAATCCGTACTGCCGGCATCATCCACAACTTTGGGATTATCACTGCGTGCCAACCTGCTGCGTTGGGCGACGTTCACGCCCGACCTCGGCATCGAGTGGCGCATCAACCCGTCATGGGGAATATCCGTGAACGGATCGTGGACTTCGTGGGCGTGGAATGAAAAGGACAGAAGATACGCCCTTTGGGAAGTGGCTCCCGAATTCCGCCATTATATAGGTAAGGAGAAGCGTGGCTACCTTGGGGTAATGTTCAAGACCGGGCAGTTCAATTATAAGCTCTCCGCGACAGGCAAACAGGGAGACCTTACGGGTGGAGGCATCACCGGAGGCTACCAACTGAAATTGAACAATGCCCTCTCGATGGACTTCTCCTTAGGGTTGGGCTATATCCATGCCGACTATGACAAGTATGTGGTCATCAACGGCGTGAGGGTAAGGCGCGGCAGCGAAACAAAGAACTGGTGGGGCCCCGTCTCGGCGGGTGTCACCCTGGTGTGGAACATCTTTTAGCGGAAAGGAGGAACAATGAATACAACGACAATCATACGACAGATAAAGGAATATATGGGAGCATACGGAAAGGCTTATACCTTATTATATCTAATAGGTGCGGTGACCATACTGACCTCGTGCGTGAAGGACGACCTCTATGACACGCCGCACCCCGACCGTGGGGCGGTGGTCGTAACCACGGACTGGAGCGGAAAGAGCACCGAGGCGGACATACCGCAGGCATACACACTGCGCATCGGCGGGAGGGAACAGAACGTGAGCGCGGCGACCAACGTGTTCGACGCGCTGCTCGCGCCCGGTGGCTACGGTCTGACGGTGTACAACTCCCCGGAGGGGATTAGTATCGACGGAAACAAGGCAACGGTGAATCCGGTGGATCTGACGGGTGCAATAGAGCCGCACCCCGGCTACCTCTTCGCCTCGCACCAGGACATCAGCGTCGTGGCGGACGACACCCTGCACGTCACCGCCCCGATGAGACAATACGTGCGCAGGCTCGACATCGAACTGACCGCCACGGAAGGCGACTACAGCCGTGTACAGTCGGCTACGGCAACGCTCTCCGGCGTGGCTTCGGCAGCGGATATGGCAACAGGCGACCGGAGTGTAGCGGCACAAGTAACAAACGCTTTCAGGCAGGACGACAACAAGTTCACAATCTTTTTCCGACTGCTCGGCATCGTCCCGACGGAAACGCATACGCTGACGGTGGACATCACTTTCAACAACGGTGACACGCAGCGGGTAGTGAGCGACCTTACCGAGGCCATAAGGGACTTCAATAACGGCACCAAACCGGTTAAACTCACGGGTAATCTGCTTTTGCCCGTAGAGGCCGGGGTAACGGGCGCAACCATCACGGGCTGGAACGAGGTAGAAAGCGGCAATGGGGATGCTAACTGACGATAAATATTTTAATCAAAAAAACAAGATTATGACAATGAACATGAGGTTTTTCATTATTGCAGCAGCAGCAACGCTATTGGCTGCGTGTACACAAGAGAACGAGGTACAGAACAATCCGGTGGAAGCACGAATCACGGCAGGCGTGAGCGGGCCGAAGACCCGTGCTGTGGACAACGGGTGGAACGCCGACCGAATCGGCGTGATGGTGGTGGATGCCCCTGGCACGACCACGACCATGGGCGGCAAGTACAAGAACGTGGGATACGCGACCACGAGTACCGGCACCAACGCGGACTTTACCCCGATGACGGCGGGTGGCGGCATCTTCTTCGAGGACGCTTTCCTCGAGTTTACTTTTGCCGCCTACGCGCCTTACGCATCGGGCGCAAACGCCTCCACCCTGCCTGGTACAGACGGGAAGATTACGGTAAATACAAGCAACCAGCCCACGACCACGGAACAGGAGAAGGTGGACTACATCCATGCCACGGGAGCCAAGGCCGATAAAGACAGCCCGACCGTCAGCTTCACGGACAACACCGCCGCGGGCGGCAGCGACTGCTCCTTCAAGCACAAGATGGCCCGTCTTATCCTCAAGGTGCAGGTGTCGAACACCGACGGTTTCGACGACACTGCCGTGCTGGAATTCGCCGACTACAAGCTGGGCGGCCTGGTTCACGAGGGAACGTTCGATGTGAAGACCGGTACCGCCGCGACCGCGGGCAGCGTTGTGAGCGACTGGATGTTACGCCAGTGCACCGGTGCCCCGAAGACGGCCACGGACAAGTGCGTGGCAACCTTTGACGCCGCCACGGGCGTGATGACTTTCACCATGATCCTGCTCCCGCAGACACTCGCCAACGCTTTGGTGCTTGAGATATCTCCCGATGACGGGGAATACCAGAGCTACTCCAACAAGGACATGATCAAACCCGCGTTGGAGGCCGGTTATTCTTATACCTACACCATCACGGTGAAGAAGACGGGGCTGACCCTTAGCGGAAGCACCATCGAAAACTGGAACGACGGTGGTAGCCATGCGGGTGATGCAAAAATGTAGTGTGTCTGAAAGCCACTGCCGTGCATCAGGCGTAAGACGGAGGCACGCCATATATAATAAATGGTGCGGCAGCCCGCGTCGCAACGGGCAGTGGCACAAAACGAAATAAATAAAGACAATATGAAAATAATAAGGAACATAGCGAGAAGGCCGTGGCCGCGCATCGGCGACTGGTTGCCGGTTGTGATGCTCATCTGTGGGGTGCTCGCTTCCTGTAGCAGTGAGGATGAAAGCACCGCGCCCCTGCCCGACGGCAAGTACCCGCTGCAACTGACGGCGGAGGTGGCGCAGCCGCAGACCCGCGCCGGAGGTAAGGATGCGTGGACGGGCGGCGAGGAGATTAGAGTGTCACTGGAAGGCGTGTTTGGTAACAAAACATACGTGATGGACGCATCGGGCAATGCAAGCCCGAAGGATGCCGATAATGCCTTCTATTGGAAGAACACCGATGAAGCCCGCGTCAGTGCATGGACCCCGGACATAGAATCGGAAACGGATATTTCCGACCAAAGTGGCGGGTACGCCGCTTTCGATGTCCTGTACGCCAGTGCCATAGGGCGTTATGACCAAGCCATAAATCTCCGTTTCATCCACCGCATGGCGAAAATCGAAGTAATTCTCAAAGCTGGCGAAGGCATTACGGAAGAGGAGTTGGAGGGTGCGACCGTCACCATTTTCGGAGACCCGCTAACCCACTCAACCGCTGGCTTGGTTGCACCGGGAGACCAATCGGACGGCGAGATAAAGCCCTATTACGATGCCGCAACGAAGAAATACGAGGCATTGGTGCCGCCACAAAACATGACGGGTAAGCCGCTCGTCCGAATCAGCATCGGCAGCAATGACTTTACTTACACTCCCGAAACAGAAGCTGCCGGCAAATTTGACTTTTTCGGTGGCAAGCGGTATGCCTACACCATCACCGTGAAAGCCA
>ERZ791925.269-NODE-269-length-39363-cov-6.341076_pt1 | contig 39363 bp, 36 predicted proteins | sample MGYA00510132_ERZ791925 | MGnify/ENA primary metagenome ERZ791925 (study PRJEB30046, sample SAMN00792075) | human gut metagenome | study: EMG produced TPA metagenomics assembly of the A metagenome-wide association study of gut microbiota in type 2...
TATTAAATGATGCATGTGGTTTTATATAATATGGTATATTATTTTTCTTTAAATACTTCGCTATAAATATATGTTCCAATATATAAAATCCATGAAAAATTATAAAATCGGGATTATATTTTTTTATATCTTTCTTATAATTTATTTCATTTATTACCTTTTCTCTATTCTCTTCTATTTTTCTAGAAATACTATATATTTTAGAATCTATTCCATTTAAATTTTCATACTCTATTTCATCAATTAAAACTGTTTTTATTCCTGAAATTTTATTTTTTAAAGTTACTTCTTTTTGAGAAATATGTAAAATTCGTATTTTAGATTGCATAAATTCCTACTCCTTTTTAAAAATAATACTTTTTTATAGCATTATATACAAAATACAAACAATTTAAAACGATATCATTCATTTTTAAATTACAATCTAATGATTGAATTTTATAAATTTGTTTTAAGCTTGATAATTTATTTGAAGACAAAGAATTCTTCCTTATTCTATATCTTACTAAAGTTTTATTTATTCCATATGCATTTCCATATCTATTTAATAATTTTAACCACAAAGCATAATCTTCTGCTCCTCTTTCTTTATTAAAACTTAATCCTTGTATGTTTATCTTATCTATTATTACACTCGAGGTTGCAATCATAGTATTTCTTAATAAAAATTTGTAATTAATTTCCTCTTTTACTTCTCTTTTCTCTTTTAAAATTTTACCTTCTTCATCAATCATTTCTATTGCAGTATAAGAAAAAAAAGCTTTTTTTTCTTTCATAAACTTCAATTGTTCTTCTAATTTTTCCTTATACCATAAATCATCACTATCTAAAAAAGCAATATATCTTCCTATCGCTTTATTTATTCCTCTATTTCTTGCTTCTGCTACTCCTTTATTTCTTTCTTGTTTTAAACAAACTATATTATTATATTTTTTTTCGTATTCTTTTATTATTTTCCAAGTATTATCTTTAGAACAATCATCTATTATAATTATTTCAAATCCTCTATATGTTTGATCTAATACAGAATTTAAAGTTTCATCTATATATTTTTCAGAATTATATGTTGGAATTATAACTGATACTAAATTATCTTGCATTTTTCTCACCATAAATTGCTGTTAACCATTGCATTCTATTTTTATCTTTTCCAGTTACTATTTCTAAATATTTTTTATGTAGTTTATTTGTCATACTCTCTTCAGATTTTTGTATCATATATCTATCTATTGAGTATATTGGTGTTATTTCCATTGCTGATCCACATAAAAATGCTTCATCACACATATATAATTCTGTTCTATCTACTGTTCTTTCTTCTACTGAAATTCTAAAGTCTTCTCTTGCTATCTTAATAATCGTATCTCTTGTTATACTTTCCAGTACACTATCTGTTAGTTTAGGTGTAATTAAAACTCCATTTTTCACTAAAAATAAACATGAACCTGGTCCTTCTGAAACTTTTCCATTATTATTTAAAAATATTGTAGTATCATAACCATTTCTTAAGGCTTCTTTTTGTCCCATTCTGCTGTTAATATAATTTGCTCCACATTTTATTCTTGGAGATAAAGAATTATCATTTATTCTTTGCCAAGAACTTATACAACAATGTAATCCTTTTTTATTATATTCAGGATTTGTTTTTGCTTTAGGAATTGGAGCTACAAACATCCCTACTTCTCCTTCAGACGACCATGAGCCAAATCCATCTACAAAAAGAGTTTGTCTAACTGCTATATCTTCTTTATAATCATTAGCTTTTACTATATCTATCAAAGCTTTTTTTAATTCTTCTATTGTATATTTATCTTCTAACATTAATAATCTTTGAGATGCTTTTAATCTTTTATAATGTTCTTCTAGTCTAAAGGCATACAATTGCTCTTCCTCTTCATTCCAATAACAACGTATTCCTTCAAAAACATTTAAGCCAAACTGTGAAGTTGGAGATAAAACATTTATCTTAGCATCTTTTACTTTAAGTATTTCACCATTTAACCAAATATATCTTTCGTCATTACTCTTTTTTTCCATTTATATTCCTCCTATTCTTCATCTGGAAGATGTGCTAATCTTATAATTTCTTCTTCTGCTAATCTTGCAGCTTCTACATCATCTACACTATCATCTATTTTTTGTTCACAAATATCTTTAGCTTTAAAAACTCCAATAATAGTTTCAAAGATTATCTTTATATCTATAAAAATCCCATATTTTTTAAATAACTCTATATATTCATTATCATATTGTACTTTTTCTTCCCAAGAGTTTTCATTTCTTCCTCTAACTTGTGCTAAACCTGTTATTCCAGCTAACATTTCAAATCGTTTTTTATATTTCTTATTTAGAGTTTCGAAATCCCCTAATTCATATGTTACACAAGGTCTTGGTCCCACAAGTGAAATATCTCCTTTTATAACATTAAATAACTGAGGAAGCTCATCTAAACTACTCTTTCTTAAAAAGTTTCCAATTCTTGTTATCCTTGAATCATTCTTAAAATTAAATAAACCTGTCCCTAATTTCTCTGCTCCTATACACATAGATCTAAACTTATACATTTTAAAAATCTTTCCATTTTTTGTTCTTCTCTCTTGAATAAAAAATATCGGTCCTTTAGAATCTAATTTTATCAAAATTGATATAATTAAAAATAATGGAATAAAAACTATTAAGGCTATACTTGATAAAACTATATCCATTAATCTTTTTAAAAATAACTTCATTCTTTTCTCCTAAAATTTATATGTATGAAAAATATCATCAAAGTTTTCTTGCTGTTTTATAACTTCTATTTCTTGATCATTAATTATATCTATGATTGGAAAATTAGGTAAAATAAATGGTGGTTTTAAAACAACAGAGTATGACCCTACATTTCCAAAAACTACTATATCTCCTATAGCTAATTCGCCTTTATATCCTTTATACAAATAGTCTGATTCTATACAAGTAAATCCTCCAAAATCTAAATTACAATATTCATTTCTTTTTTCTTTAATTTGAGTATAAATATTTAGTGGTGGATTTTTTGTATTTAATGTTGGATTTATGTTGTAAATACTTCCTAATACAGTAACTATATTTTTTTCTCTTACTGTTTTTATATTTATTACTTTAGTTACAAACTTCATACAATCACCAACTAGAGCACTTCCTGGTTCAATTAAAAGTTGTGGTTTTTTATCTTTACCCTCAAAATAATCTGCAACTACTTTTGCTATTTCTAAAGCATATTCAGAATAACTTGGAATTTTAGAGTTAAATTGCTTCTTTAAACTTTCCTCCATTTTTCCAAATAATCCTCCCCCTAAATCTAATATTTCTGGAATAAAATTTAATTTATCCAGTAATTGTAGCATCCCTTTTACCTTATTTTTCCAATATTCAATTGCTCTTGTTGCAAAATGGCATTGTAGGCTTATCAATTTAATATTTGGTAAACTTCTCATTGATTTTATAATTTCTTCAAACTCTTTACCATTCACATCAAATCCAAATCTTGAAATAACTCCATCTTCTATATCAAAATTACATCTTATTCCTATATGTAATATTTTATTTGGATATTTTTTTGATATTTTTTCAATAATACTCTTTTCATAAAGAGAATCTAAATTAACTATTCCTCCTTTTAAAAGTAATTCTTCTATCTTTTCTTGATCCTTATATGGTCCATTCCATATTATTTTCTGAGGATCTACTCCTATTCTTAAAGCTATTTCTAATTCCATATCTGAAACAACTTCTGCATAGCCATTTAATTCATTTACTATTTTACATAATTTAGGAATATAGTTAGTTTTATATGAATATGCAATATTAAAATTAGAATAAAATTTTGTAAATTCTTCTTTTAACTCTATAAAATTTTTTTTAAATTGCTGAGAATCTAATATATAATATGCATTTCCATATATCTCCGAAAGTTCATTTAATCTTTGATAATTCAACTCCATCTTCTAAATTTCTCCTTGCTTATTTTTAATTATTTCTTCTACTATTCTTTTAACTTTAAAACTATGTTCTTCTAATTCCTTTATACTTTTATTTTGTAATATCTTCTCAACCTGTTTTAGTTTTTCTATATTTTTTGAGAAAATTTCCTCTACTTCTTGATAACTATTTATTAATTCTAAATTACAAAAACTTCTTGATAAAATTATTCTTGAAGAACCTAATCTAAAATGCTCTTCTAAGATATCTTCAGCTGGTAGCATCCCTTCTCCAATTTTTGCTATTCCACCAAATCCATATGGCAATCCTTTCTCTTTTATTTTTTTACAAATATTTTCAACTAAGCCATTAACTAATGGTTCAAACATAAACTTCAATCCATAACTTAGATGTAAATCATTTAATCCTATATGAATTTCATTTATTCCATCTAATTTTAATACCTCATCTAAGCACTCTACTGCCTCTTTTGTTTCTAATAAAAGTGTTGTTTGTACTCTATTTTCTATTAAAGATATAAATTGTTTTACTTCTTCAACACTTTTCCACATTGGAAGCATTATTATATCGGCTCCTACTTCTATAACTTTTTCTATTTCTTCCTTTGAATTTTTATTAATTGGATTTATTCTAACTAATAACTCTGACTCATTTAAATATGGTCTAATTTTTTTTATATCCTCTATTGTATGATTAGATTTAACAGTATTCATTCCTTTTTGTCTTTCTTCTTTCCCTAGTACTTCTAAATCAATCCAGATTCTATCAACACCATACTTTTGAGCAATTTTAGCTACTTCAATATTATTTGTTATAAACATTGTTTTTAATTTTTTATTTTTTTCCATTAGTTATACTTCACTTCCTTATACGACACTACCAACTCTTTCATTACCTCTTTTATATGCTCTACATTTGGGTTATGTGTACACTCTTCAAGTTTTGTAAAGAACTTAGTAATATCTACATTTCCATCCTCTATCTTAGTTATAAATATCTTTTTGTTATCTGTCTTTATTGCTGAGTTTACATCATATAGCAACTCTTCAAAAAGTTTCTCTCCTGGTCTTAGTCCTACCACATCTATACCTACATTGGCATTGGATAATTTTATCATCCTCTTAGCTAGATCATATATTCTCACTGGTTTACCCATATCCAGTATAAATATCTCTCCACCATTACCTAAGCTTCCAGCCTCTATTACAAGTTGGGCTGCCTCTGGTATAGTCATAAAATATCTAGTTATATCCCTATGAGTTAGTGTTAGATTTTTTCCTTCCTCTATCAATTTTTTAAATATTGGTATTACAGAACCATTACTTCCCAATACATTTCCAAATCTTACAGCCATAAACTTAGTATTTTTTGATACCTTATTCATATGCTCAATAACCAATTCACAAGCTCTTTTACTTGCTCCCATTAAGTTTGTAGGATTTACTGCTTTATCTGTAGAGATAAGTACCATTCTCTCTACTCCATATTTATCAGCACACTCTGCTACCTTTTTAGTTCCAAATATATTATTTTTTATAGCTTCCTCTGGGTTATGTTCCATTAAAGGTACATGCTTATGGGCAGCAGCATGGAATACCACATTTGGTCTATACTTATTAAATAGAAAGTCTACCTTTTCTTCCTCTCTTATATTACAAATCTCAGATACCAAATCTAAATTAGGATATCTTCTCTTTAACTCTAGCTCTAGAAAATATATATCATTTTCATTTACATCTATAGTTACTAATTTTTTAGGATTAAATTTAGCTATCTGTCTTGAAAGCTCCGAACCTATACTTCCAGCTCCCCCTGTTACAAATACTACTTTATTTTCTATAAGTCCTCTTATACTTCCATCATTTATTACTACCTCATCTCTTCCTAACAAGTCCTCTATCCTTACACTTCTAATCTGACTAGATAGTGGCTTATTATCTATCATCTCTGAGATTCCAGGTACTGTCTTTATACTTATACCCTCTATTCCTTGCAGTCTATCTACTACTCTTCCTAATTCTGTTCCATTCATTGATGGTATAGCTATAAGGATCTCCTCTATCTTTTCATTTCTTATTACCTTATCAAAGCTCTCCTTATTTCCTAGTACTGGAATATTGTATATAGATGTTCCTATCTTTTTAGAGTCATCATCTATAAAGCCTATCAAATCATATGGAAAGTTTGGATTTACTAGATACTCTCTTGCTAACATAGCTCCAGCTTCTCCAGCTCCATATATTATTGTTCTCTTCTGTTTAGAAACAATTTTCTTATGTTTTCCATAATATCTTTTTAATCTAAAGATATATCTACATAAAAGTTGTATTGACACTGATAATATATATGTCATTACTATTGTAGTTATTGGAAAGCTCTTATCTTCATTTATTAACATAATTACTACAAATACCACTGCTGTTACTAAATTTAGTACCAATAGGTTTAGCACATCAAATATATTTGTATAGCTCCAGCTTCTATCACTCATTTTTATGTATATATACCCTATTAAAAATATAGCTAAATAAGTAGCTATATATTCTGCTCTTAATTCATATATGACAAAAAAATCATATTTTAGTATAAAGGCTAGAATAATACCAAATATGATTCCCAATGAGTCTAAAAACACCTTTACAAAGTTTCTCTTATTTATCCAGTTATATGCAGGAAGATTATTATTTCTCTCATATACCCTTTTAAAAACTTTAAAAAGTAACATCTGAATAAGTGAAAATCCTAAGAAAGCTGTAAAAATAGATATATCTTTATAGAAAAAGAGAAATATTACAAATATCATAATATTTACAAGAATAGAATGTGTCTTTGGTTTTTTAGAAAAATCTAAATTATTTGTCAAATGATAAAAAAACAGTAGCAAGACAAAAAGTCCATATGCTGCTGTGTTCATACTAAATCCTGTAATCATAAACATTGTCTGATAGGTTATAAAAAGTAGTGCCGAATAAAAAATCTTGATATTCATAATGTTCTCCTAAAAATTTTTTGTTCTTATATATTTTACTACTTTTCTTAATAATGTCAATAGAACAAAAATTATTTTTTAATTTTATTTAAAAATTGTTCATTTCTATCAATATTTTTACCCATAGATTCTTTATTCTTTTTTGGTATTTCTATATATTTAGGATATAATTATATTATCTCTAGAGAAAATATATTTAAAAGAGGATGCAAATTTAGCATCCTCTTTTTTCTACTTTAGATAATATAGTTTTATTATTTTTTTATTTTCATCTATACTATAATTTAGTTCTTTTCTTTTATCTAACTCTTTTTTTATCTCTTCTATGTCCTCATTAGAAGATATATTCATTTCCACAGTTGCATATGTAAGCTTATAGCTCTCTACTGTATCTATCACTATCTTCAATTGATCTACTATATATCCTACTTTTTTATGAGGAGAGCCCTCCTCTCTCTTAGGAGAGAAAAGGGCTCTGAAAAAATTAGCTATTTTCTTTAGCAGTTTCATCTACATCAACTTCTTTTATATTTTCATTTTTTTCTATCTCTTTCACTATATCTCTATAAAGTAATGGTCTATTTCTAAATTCATCCATTATCCTTTCTATTCCTTCAGGATTTTCTTGCTCCTCAAACTTCATTTTAATTCCAATAGTGTTGGCTGTTCTTCCTTTTCCACTATCACTAGTTGTAGGAGCAAGAGTTACTTCAAAACTAGTTCTATCTGCATATCTAGCTTCATCTTCTTTAGATATTCCATCTTTTTCTTTGACTTTTCCTTCATCAATTCTGACATTTAAATTTATTTCTATCTCTTTAAGTCTCAATCCTTTAGGTTCTGTCATAGCTAACATAGGAATAGCTGCTTCTTTAGTTTCACTTATTTTAAAATTAAACATCAAAGGATTTCCATTGTCATCAAAATACTTTCCTATTGATTCTAGATAATGAGTATTAAGTATCTGCTGTGCTGCATTAGCTGAATAAAGTAATCCTCTTGTTATATCTGAAAGAGATTGATCATTTTGAGATTTTCTAAATCTCCAAGGATAACACTTCAACATCTATTTTCCCCCTTTTAAGCTGCTACTTCCTCTTTATTCATTCCATTTACTATAGATTCTGGATTTTTAGGAGCTTCCTCTCCTTCTGTAATAGCTCCTTTTTTAGTTACATCCTCAGTTATAGCATCTATTATTCTCATAAGAGTTTCTGGTGTCTCCTGCTTTCTTGCTTCTACATGGAAAGTATACTTAGATCTAGTATCTGATTTTCTTGTTTGCTCAGATTTATGAGATACGCTACCACTAAATTTTACTCCCCAGAAACCACCACTTACCTCTGCTCCTGCTGTAGTAGAAGATGTAGATGTATCACTTGTATTAATCTCCATCTCAAAATCAATAGTTACCAATTCCATAGATAAATTAGGAATTCCTGTCATTGCTATAAATGGAGCTGAAATTGTTTTTTTAACCATTTTTCCATTTTCATTAGCTTCATAGTTAAAATACACATTTTTTACCTGTCCATTTTCATCTAGTGCTACCTCTTTTATATAGTTATACATAGATGCACTAAGTTGCTTCTGTGCATCTACCACTGCTACTAATGGACTTGCTACTAAAGATTCTATTGGTATAGCTTTTAATTTATCTCCTGTAAATGTACTCATAATATTTCCTCCTTATATTTTATTTTCTCTAGAGATACCCTTAAGATACTCTCTTTTTTTCTATATACCTAATCTGAATATTTTTCCTTTTCATATTCCTCTTCAAATAGCTTTGAAAAATTTTCAAAAAAGTTTAATTCTAGATGATGACAAATTTCTATAAATTGTTTTAGATTTAACTCTGTTTGACAACTCTCATAGCAACTAATTGTTTTCTGTGTCACCCCTAGAAGTTTAGCAAATTCTTTTTGTGTATATCTACTTTTTCTTCTTTCTTTTATATGCTTTATCACTTTTACATAACATTCATCATATATCATAAGCCATTTACTCACTCCTTATACCCCCTAAAAATATTTATATATTTTTGATATTTTATCTTTATTTATATAAATATACATAAAAGGTATGTTTTAGTTGTAACCTAAATATACTAACTTTGTATATTTAATACTATCTCCTAAAATGAATTATCTCTAGAGAAATAAACTTTAAATATTTTAGGAGGTAACTTATGGAAAAATTATTTAGAACCCATGATATAAAAAATACTATTGATTGTAAGCTAGTTATGAATATTCTTGCTTTAAATGAAATCTCTGGAAATGAAAAAGTTATTACTAAATTTTCCTTTGCAGGTGGAATCTCTGGTTATTCCTTTGGAAGATCTCAATTTGATATAAAACATAACCCTAGTTCCCGTGATTTTTTAATAAAAAAATGTGGTTTTACTCAAAATGAAATAGATAGACTCTTAGTTCTAGATAAAGATATTAGTGATTTGAATGAAAAGTTAGCAAAATATAGAAAGGAGATAGATGAGTATGATATGAGACATGTGCAGGAGATGATTGATCATGTAAGTTCTTTAGATGGTATTCCTGATATTTCTTTAAAAACCTTTGTACATCTTGTAGATTATCATAATCAGTTTTCACTTTCTAAAAATGGAAAGTTTCATACTTGGATAAAAAATAGAAAATCTTTAACTGCTGAAGATATATTAGAATTTAAACTTCATCAAACCAAATGGGGTAGAGAACAACCTCAAGATGTAAAAAGGAGATGGCTAAATATTGAGAAAAATTGGAAAGAGGTATAGTTTTCTATTCTATCTTTTTCTTTTTCTATCTCTTTTTTTCATAACTAAAGCTGGTTTTACTCTTTATAATCAAAAAAAAGTTGTAGAAAAAGAGAGTAGTAGGCATATAGATGTTATTGAAAGAAGATTTAAATATTATCTTTTAAATCTTCCCTGGGAAAAAACTTCTAAGTCAAACACTACTCCTCAAATTACTGAAAATTCCTTATTTCTTTTCAAAAAAGAAAAAGATGAATATTATCAATGTGAGGTTAAAAACTATCAGTTAATTTTTAAACTTATTTTTGAAAGTATATCTACCAATCAATATATCTATCCATTTATAATAGCTGATGATGGGAGATATATTTACCATCCTAATCCTAGCTTATTTGGAAAAACTCTTTTTTCAGAAGCAAGAGACGACAAAAGTAGAGAATTATATAATATAGCTAAATTACTAATTGAAAAAAAGCCACAAAAATATATTGGTAGACTTCAAGATAATAAGATGACAAAACAAAAATCTCGTATTGAATATCGTGCTTTTAAAGAGTATCAACTATATCTAGGCATTGTTTCAGTAGATGAAAGTTCCTATTTCATTACAATAAAAGATATAAGAAAGGATATGTATCTATTTTTTATAGCTCTATCAAGTGCTCTACTTCTAGCAATAAAAAAAGAGAATGGTATCAAGAAAGTAATTTTTATAAGTTCTATCCAATTTTGTATACTTCTCTCCCTTATTGCTGTGATAAATTATTCAAATAGTAAAGAAGATATGGGCAAATTTACTCCAATCTCTTCCTATAATGATCTATTTAAGTTTTTGAATAAACATAAACTTTCTAGAGAGGGAGATATCTATATACAAGTACAAGATTTAGATTTTTTATCTAATGATAATGTCAGAATTTCTGGATTAATAGAATACTACAAAAATGAATTTGAGAGAGTTTACTTCCCTGACTCTACAGATTATTCAGAGTCTATATTGAAGGATAAAAATGACATTATTACTAAAAAATTTTCATTTACTATATCTGAAGATTTTTCATATTACAAGTATCCACTTGAAAGCAATATTATTTCTATCAAAATGACAACTTGGAATGATGAAAAAACAACAGTCCTAACTCCTAATTTTTCCAGATATGCAGATAAGTTGCTTATTTCGTCTAAATGGGGGCTTGCTAAGAATTTAAGTATAAGTGACTGGAATGTTCTTGGAACTTTCTTTTCCTATGAGGAAGTAGAAAATAATAACTATAATCTTACCTTTAATATCTATGTAAAGAGAAATATATTAGCTCCTTTTATCTCAAATTTACTCCCATTCTTTGTGATAATTGGACTATTACTTGTACTAATACTATTAATTCCAAAGGATAAAGAAAAACTAAATATAGACTTTTTTTTAGGCTCAATATCTGGACTTTTTTTTACAATACTTATTTCACAAAATTCTTTGAGAGAAGATATATCTACTGGTGAGATACTATATTTAGATTATTTCTACTTTTTTCTATATTTCATTTTGATATTTACTATCATTCTTATATTTTTATATAAAATTAATTCTCTTAATTACCTAATTGTTAAAAAATTTAAATATTATTTTAGTTATGTAGTATTTTTAGTACTTACTGCAATTACTTTTTTTAATTTTCCACTAGGATAGTATAAAAGAGGATAGACTTCCCTATCCTCTTCCCTTATACAACTAAATTATTTCCTAAAGAGAGTTTCTCCTTAATAAAAATTTTTTCCTTAGCTTCCAATTAGTATTCTACTCTTTTTGCCAAAACTCTTTTTAAACAATAACACTATTATTGTAGATAGTATAATAGTAACTATTCCTAATTCTAAACTTTCTAACATATCCATTCCATTATGGTATCTCTCCCAAAACACCAAGATAAAATAATTGTGTATAAAAAATATTCCAAAGCTACAATCTGCTAATATACTTAAAGATTTTTTTATCATCTTTCCTAAACTATTCTCTACTTTTTCCAATTTCATAAAAACTCCTAAAAAGAAAAGGCAGATAAAAAATTTTTCTGGAGCTACTAAATCTATTCCTTTTATTTCAAAAATACTTTTCTGCATAGTTTCTAAAATATTATATCTTACTTGTAATGCTAAAGTTATTCCCCATAAAATTCCAAGATATAATATATTTTTCTCTAATATATCTCTTGCTCTCTCTTTATTCATAGATATATATATTCCTAAGCAATAAAATGGAGAGAAATATATAAAAGCTTGAAAAATATTTATTGTAAGATCTCTAATAGGTCTTTGAATTATCATGCTTATAATCAATAATAAAAAAATAATTATCCTTTGTCTTCTATCTTCTAACTCTATAAATTTGATAAATATAGGTGAAGCTATAAATAATAACATAGCAAAGGGAATATACCAAGTAGCAGTAAGAGCATTCCCTGATAAATAATAAAGTAATGTATATAGTATTTTATTTTTTTCATATATAAATAAATCTAACTGGTGCTGATGTACTGCATAGATAAGCCCTGGAATAACTACTATAGTATAAGGAAGCAATACATTTTTTAACTTATTTTTCATAAATTTTTTATAATCAAAACCTCTTCTATAGAATATATGATGAAATAGAAAACCTGATATAAATACAAAGGGACTTGTTCCTCCCTTGATAATTGCTTTTATCAATTTTTCTGTTACTGTACTCTCTGGAAAATATAGAAAATGCCCTAACACAACCAGCAATATAGCAAATCCTCTAAAATAGTTAATATAGTCTAAATACATATACACCTCCTTAAATTTCCAAAGATTTTACCACACTTTCTTGTCATAATAAGCTCAATTTATTTAATTTTATATTTTTTATTTCACTTGTGTCAAAATTATGTCATTTTTTTATAAAATTGTTCGTTTTAAATTATATTTCGATATAAAAAGTACAACATAGTTTAACATCACTATTTTTCTATAATTTAAGTTTTACTTTTAGAATAAAGCTTTCTTTTTTTATTACAACCGTTTTATATAATATATTATTTTAATTATATTTAACCTTTAATTTTACATTTTGTTTTTTTGTTGAAAAAATAGTTGCTTTTTGAGAACGAAAAATATATAATCAAAGCATGTTCTCGAGTACAAAAAACAAAAATAAATATACTAATATCTAAATGGAGGAATATGGATTTATGAAAAGATTAGCATTACTTACACTTTTTTGTTCACTTGCTACTGGAGTTATTGCAGCACCTAATGATGGTTGGAATGAAGGAATGATTTTATTTAAAAAAGGAGATACTACAAATACAAATTATTATAGAATTCCTGCTATTACAACTACTTCCCAAGGTACTATAATTGCAGTAGCTGATTATAGACACAATGGATATGGTGATATTGGATTAAATACTGGTGTTGATTTTGCCATAAAAATTTCTCATGATGGTGGAAATACATGGAGTGATAAAACTATTATTACTCCTGAAAATGGATTAGGAATATCAGATCCTGCTATTGTACACAATAGCGACACTGGTCGAACTTTTCTTTTTGGATACCAAAATGATAAATTTATAACTACTAAGCCTACCAGTGAAAAATCTGATTTTTTTATGTATACCTCAGATGATGGTGGAAAAACTTGGGATAAAGGTCAAAGTTTGAAAGATTTAACTCCAGAAGGATATAAATATGTATTACAAGGACCTGGAAGTGGAATGTATTACAATGGTACTATTTATATGCCTATTCAAGCCTGGCACCATGAAAAAGACCAACCTGATAAATCTACTGCTACTTCTGGCTTTATATATAGCACTGACAATGGAAAAACTTGGAATTCAGCAATTTTAAGACCTGAAAATTATCCTGTGGGAGCATTTGGAAAACCTGATATAAGTAGTGAAAGTAATATATTTCACCATAATGGAAAAATATATTTAGCTGCTAAACCTGAAACTAGCAGGGAATCTAAAAAAAGAGTTGTTTATGCTACTTCTGATAATGGAAAAACTTGGGAAAGAGTTGAAGAAAATTTTATTCCTGATGATGTTGCAGCTTGTGAAAGTAGTAGTTTATCCTTAAATGATAAAGTATATTTAGTTGCTTATACTAAAGATAAACCTGAAAGAAGAACAGGAGTATTTCTTACTACTAATACCGGAAAACATCTTCAAATTTTTGATACGAAAATAGATGGTTATACTTCTATGTCTCAGGACCTAGATAATCTTTATATTTTCCATGAAGGAAAAGCAGGAGAAGGAGAAATGCTTTTCAGAAGATTTGATATCTCTGCTAAAGAATATGCTAATATCAACGCTCAAATTCTTAATAGAGGTACTGACCTACTTGATGTACAAGATAAACTGTTTGCTAGTAGATCGTACTTAACTGGAGAATATGCTAGTCAAGATAACTCTGGAGTAGAAGCTGTTATCTTAAATGGTAATTATAAAATTGGGGCTTTTCATAAAAATTCTAAAGAAAATAGTAAAGATGTATATAGAACTATAGAGTACAATACTGAAGATACTACCTTAGTTCTTTCTCAAGATAATGTTATTACAAATAATGATAATATTTTTGCTGGATATCAATATACTAAACTAAGTTATCTAAACGGAAGTAAAAATGATATCAATTCCTTTGTTATTGGTTACTCTTTAAATCATAAATTTGAAAATGATTTTGGGTATAATCTAGGAATAAATGGTATCTATAGTAACAATAAATTAGATAGAAATGAAGCTGAAGGATTAGGTAAATCAGCAAGTTTTGATTCATATAGTATATCTTTAAAAAATGAGATATATAGAGATATAAAAGTTCAAGAAAATACTAATCTTAATCTAGCTACTGGTCTAAGAACTACTTACTTTGGACATGATGATATAAAAGAAAAAAATGGAAATGGATTTAATGATGCTTATGTTGATAGCTCTACAAATTTCTCTAATGAAATATATCTTAAAGTCAGTGCTGAACATGACATAAGATTTAATGAGAAATTTGCTGCTAAAATAGGAGCAAATGTTGGATATAATAAAGAACTTATGAATGTTGATGATTGGAGAGATAAATTTACTATTTTAGATGTTGAAAAAGAGTATGCTAGACCTATTGAAAAACATAGTGCTGGAGTAGCAAATGCTGGTTTCCATCTAACTTTAGATTTTGCTGATAAAGTAGAAACTACTCTTGCTTATACTGTTGATTCTACTGGAGAAGGTATAACTACTGGTAGACTAACTTACAAATTCTAATATTTTTAAAATATAATTCAACCAAAGAGAGAGATAACTAATATCTCTCTTTTTTACATTATGGATTTCTCAGTAACATACTATTTACATTTAGTATCAAATATATGAATAATATCTATTACCTAGATTAGGCATAGCACTAATCTCACTTATTATTACTCAATAGAAACTTCTTTATTTTTATCTAATATATTATATATGAAATTTGATTTTTTTAATTTTAAAACACCAAAAGATATTCAATTAGAAATTTCTAAAAATGTAAGACTTAGAAGAAAAAAGATGAAGAAGCTTTAACTATTGCAAATAATATAAAAAAATAGTTGAAAAAAATTTGAATATTTTTTGAAAAAGAATTCTGATACTATCTAATTTCTTATTGACTTTTTTACTATAAATGCTATAATTATACAATCAAATATGCTATTTTTTTAATAATGAATTACTAAAAAAATAGTACAAATAAAAAATATAGTTTAAAAGGGAGGAAAGATTATGAGTTTATTGGTTTCTTTTATTTTAGTACTTGCAGCTCTAGTTATAGGAGAGATAATTTCTACAAAAACAAAAGCTATCATTCCATCAGTTTTTATAACTGCAGTACTTTTTTTAGTGGGATATTGGACAATATTTCCAGCAGATATCATTGCTAAGGCAGGATTTTCCACAAATATAATTTATCTATCTATGTATTTTTTGATAACTCATATGGGTACTATGCTCAGTGTTAGAGAGTTAATTGCACAATGGAAAACACTAGTTATATCTATATTTGGAATCTGTGGCATCTGTATTGGTACTCTTTTACTAGGACAACTTTTCTTTTCTTGGGATATGCTAGTAGTTGCTACTCCGCCACTTACTGGAGGAGTTGTTGCATCTATAATTATGTCTGAAGCTGCAAAAGCAAAAGGATTAGAAACATTAGCTGTACTAGCTGTAGGTATGTATGTTATGCAAGGATTTGCTGGATATCCACTTACTGCTATTACTTTAAATATGGAAGGAAAAAGATTAGTTGAAAAATTTAGAAAAGGGGAGCTTCAACTTATAAAAAAAGATGAAAATACAACTGTAGAGAAAAAACTTATACCACCTATTCCTAAAAAATTTCAAAGTACTTATGTATTTTTACTACAACTAGGAATTTTATCTCAAATTAGTCTTTTTATAGCTAACCTTACTAACAAGGCAGTATCTGAATTTGTTATCTGTTTAGTTGTTGGAGCTATAGCTGCTGAACTTGGATTTATTGAGAGAAAACCACTTAATCTATCAGGAACTTTTGGTTTCTTTATGACTGGTCTAATGGCTTTTATTTTTGGTGGTCTTGCACAAGCTACTCCTGAGATGATAAAAGAGTTAATTGTTCCATTTATAGGAATTATAGCTTTTGGAGTTATAGGTTTAGTAGTTCTTTCTATCATAGCAGCAAAAATATTTAAAGAGTCTATTCCTATGTCAATAGCCATATCTTTAAATGCACTATATGGTTTCCCAGTTAACTATACACTAACTAATGACGCTGCTAAAGCCATTGGAAAAACAGATGAAGAGGTGGAGTTTTTAATAGAGTCAATGTTGCCAAAGATGTTAATTGGAGGATTTGCTTCTGTTACTATTATTTCAGTTGTTATTGCTGGAGTATTTGCTAAAATGTTATAGAACTAAGGGGGAGAAATATGAATATTAAAGAATTAGCAGAAAAAAATAGAGATTACGTTATCAATCTAAGAAGGAAATTTCATCAAATTCCAGAACCTAGCCTAGAGGAATATGAAACTTCTAAAAGAATCCAAGAAGAATTAGATAAAATGGGGATAAAATACAAAGTAGTAGCTAAAACTGGTGTTGTTGCTGAAATAGGTGGAAAACAACCTGGAAAAGTAGTAGCTCTTAGAGCTGATATTGATGCATTACAAGTTACTGAATGTACTGGTGTAGACTATGCCTCTAAACATCCTGGTATGATGCATGCTTGTGGACATGATGGACATGCTTCTATGCTATTAGGTGCTGCTAAAATTTTAAAAGAAATTGAAGGAGATATCAAAGGAACTGTTAAACTTTATTTCCAACCTGGGGAAGAGGTTGCACAAGGTGCTAAACTTATGTTAAAAGAGGAACCTTTAAAAGGAGTAGCAGATGGATGCTTTGCTATACACCTTTGGGCTGATATTCCAGTAGGTAAAATCTCTATAGAAGAGGGACCTAGAATGGCATCAGCTGACCTTTTAAAAATAGAGATAAAAGGAAAGGGAGGACATGGCTCTCTACCTCATCAAGCTATAGACTCAGTAGTAGCTGGTTCTGCAGTTGTTATGAATTTACAATCTATAGTTAGTAGAGAGATTAGTCCTCTAGAATCTGCAGTTGTTACTATTGGTTCTTTCCAATCTGGAACTAGATTCAATGTCATCTCCAATCAAGCTACATTAGAAGGAACTGTTAGAACATTTAGTAAAGAAACTTGTAAAAATATAGAAAACGCAATAAGAAGAATTGTAAAATCTACTTGTGAAGCTTATAGAGCGGAAGGAGAGGTATTCTATACTTATGGAACTACCCCTGTAATCAACGATACAACTTGTTCTAAAGTAGCTGAAGGAGCTGTAGAAAAATTACTAGGTAGAGAGGGAGTAGCAAAATTTGAAAAGATTACTGGTGGAGAAGATTTCTGTTACTTCTTAGATGAAGTTCCTGGAGTATTAGCCTTTGTAGGAATAAACAATCCTGAAAAAGCAGCTAACTATCCACATCACCATGAAAAATTTAATATGGATGAAGATGGCTTAGTATATGGTATGGGATTATATGCTCAATTTGCCATAGATTTCTTAAATAAATAGTAAAAAAAGGGTAGGATGCTTTCCTGCCCTTTCTTATCCATCTACTTTTAAATTATTAATTAAAAGAAGAGAATCTTCTTTTCTTTCTAAAAGCTTTAATTCTTTTAAATATTGTATATCTCTATCTATTGTTCTTTTAGTTATATTTAGTTTTATAGCTAATTCTTCAATTGTTATTTCAGAGTTTTCAGATATAATTTCTAAAATTTTTAATAACCTTTCTCTTCTTTTTTTGGTTTTTACATCTATTTTAATATTTTGAACGACATTTTGAACGACATTTTGAACGACATTTTGAGAATTTTTTTTATTTAAAAAGTTATCTTTAATATATAGTCTTGTTATAAAATAATTTCTATTCTCATCAGTTTCAAATTCTGGTTTTGGTGATCCATTTTTTTCCAATGCTCTTAATATTTTTCCAAATCCAGTATTTCTTCCCTCAGTTAAATGTAATTCCTTTAAAAACTCTCCTATTCTACGGTTTCTATATCTTCTATTTACTACCCGATAGTTTCTTAATCCCTCTATTGTTATAGAACGATCTGGTCCAGGAAAACTTAATATCTCTATCTTATCTGGTTCTACTCTCACTTCAATTGGTTCTCTTACATCATATCCTTTATGATAAACAGCATTTGCTAAGGCTTCTTCTATTGCTGCAAAAGGATAATTGTAATATCTATCACTTTCAGCCCTATCTGGAAATTTAATGATTTCTTCCTTAATTATATTATTTTGTATATATCTCAAGGCATCTTGTAACTGTTGATCTAAAGGTCCTTTAAAAATTTTCTCAATTATTTTATCTCCACCAACTCCATCTGGAAATTCTACAACTTCTATTTGTGTATATGGAAAAAATTTATCTGGTTCCATATTAAAAAATAGTAATCCTATATTTTTAGGTTTTCTATATTCTGGGAGAGTATTTACTATTCCCATATTTTGACAAATGCTATAGAACTCTTCATTTTCTATGCTATTTATTAAAGAACTTTTTACCTTTGTTAAATAGCTTTTTATTAAAGTTACATTTAAATCCTCTAATTCTGATTGTTGATTTACTCTATCATCAAAAGGTATTTTATTTGCTAGAGAATATAGTAGATTCTCTTCACTTAAAGATGGCATAATTGTACTAGCCATTCTTCTTATATATGGTATTTTCTCTGTACTTGCAGTCGCTTTTCCATTACTATAAGTAAAGCTTTTAGGAGATTTATATGGTCTTAAATCTCCTCCTGGAGCCCAAATTACTATTAGTTTTCTTTCTTGAAAATCTACTACTTCTACAACTGGCAAATACTCTGGTTGTATCATTTTACATTTATTCAATAGATCTTTTAATATATCATCTACTTTATCAATTGGTATGCCCTTTATTGGAAATTTTGGACGTCCATTTTCTTCTTCTACTCCTAATATTAAATATCCTCCACCCCAATTGTCAATATCATTAGCAAAAGCACAAATTGTTTTTAAAGAAGCTTCTGGCTTCCAACTTTCCTTAAACTCTATTCTAGCCCACTCTACAACATTTCCAGAAAGTAATGTATTTATATTAGTTGGTAATCCCATTTTTATCTCCATTCTTTTTATTTTATTATAACATTTACTTTCTATTTTTTAAAGATAATACAGATAAATAAAAAAGGGTAGGATACTTTCCTGCCCTTTCTTTTACATATTAATTTACTTTATAACATTCATTTTTATAGCTTTGAATTTACAAGTATCAAAACAGATTCCACATCCTACACATTTTTCAGTGATTACATGGTGTTTTTCTTTTACAGCTCCTTCAATAGCTCCTACAGGACACTTTCTAGCACAAGCTGTACATCCCTTACAATTCTCTTCTATAATCTCAGCTTTCTTAGGTTCTACATCACTAACAATAGCTTTTGTAGGACATTTAGTAGCACAGATTCCACAAGAGATACATTTAGCTGGATCTATCTTAGCTAAGTTATTTTCAACTGTAATAGCTCCTACTGGACAGTTCTTAGCACAAATTCCACATCCTATACAAGCTGTAGTACAAGCTTTTTTAGCTGCTGCTCCTTTTTCTTTAGAAGAGCAAGTAACAGTTACTTTTTTACTTTGTGGTAACATAGCTATTACTTTCTTTGGACAAGCTTTTTGACAAAGTCCACAAGAGATACATTTATCTTCATCAACTTCAGCTATACCTTTCTCATTTACTTTGATAGCCCCTACTGGACAAACTTTCTCACAATCTCCATGTCCTAAACATGAATATACACAAGATTTATCTCCACCAGCATAAAGCATCATAGCAGCACAAGTTTGTAACTCTCCATCAAATTTATATATCTTAGTAGTTCTAGTATTATCACCTTGACATAGTACTCTAGCTACAACTTTTTCAGAAGAAACATCTACTGATGCTCCCATAATCTCTCCAATTTTAGCTGCTACAGCTGCTCCACCAGGTGCACATAATGACATTGGTGCTCCTTGTTCTACTATTGCAGCTGCATATCCAGAACATCCTGGAAATCCACATCCTCCACAGTTTGCCCCTGGAAGAATTCCACTGATTGCTTCTATTTTTGGGTCTACTTGCACTTCGAATTTAATAGAAGCAAATGCAAGGAATAGTCCCATAGCAAGTCCTGTTAACCCCAACACAATGGCTGGTATTAATACTGCCTCCATATTAACCTCCAATAATTTTTATATTTGCATACCACTGAATCCCATAAATGCCATAGCAAGTAATCCTGCACAGATAAAGGCAATAGGAATTCCTTTGAATGGAGCTGGAATTGCTGAATACTCTATTCTTTCTCTGATTCCAGCAAGTAAAACTAATGCTAGTGAGAATCCCACTGCAACTGCAAAACCATTTACAACAGTTTCAATAAAGTTATATCCCTCTTGAATATTGATGATGGCAACTCCTAGCACTGCACAGTTTGTAGTGATAAGAGGTAGGAAAACTCCTAGTGCTTTATATAGTGATGGTGATGTCTTAGCAATAGCCATTTCAACAAATTGAACTAATGCTGCAATTATCAGAATAAAAGCAATAGTTTGAAGATATCCCAATCCAAATGGAGCTAATAAAAAATGATAAACAAGCCAAGTAACTGCAGAAGCAATAGTTATAACGAATGTTACAGCCATTCCCATTCCTAAAGAAGCATCAACTTTTTTAGATACTCCCATAAATGGACAACATCCTAAGAACTTAGCAAAAATAACGTTATTTATAAATATTGAACCAATAATTATACTGAATAAACTACCAAAACTCACGATTATCCCTCCTTACTCTTTTTCATTTCAAGATAGTTAAGGAAAGCTTTTATAAAGGCAATAGTAATAAATGCCCCTGGAGCTAAGATAAATATAAGAGCTGGTGAATAAGATTCAGGTGTTACTCTTATACCAAATACAGTTCCGTTTCCTAAAACTTCTCTAATCATTCCTAATACTGTTAATGAAAGAGTAAATCCAAGTCCTGAACCAATACCATCTAAGAAAGATGCAAATACACCATTTTTAGATGCAAAACTTTCAGCTCTTCCAAGTACAATACAGTTAACAACGATAAGAGGAATAAATAGTCCTAGTACTTTATATAAGTCTGGAGTATATGCCTCCATTACCATTTGAACTATAGTAACTAGTGATGCAATTATCATAATATATGCTGGTATTCTTACTTGTGATGGTATTACACTTTTAAATGCAGATATCAATAAGTTAGAACAAGCAAGAACTGCAATAACAGCAAGTCCCATTGATAATCCGTTCATAGCTGAACTTGTAACTCCAAGTGTAGGACATAATCCTAAGAATAATACAAATATAGGGTTTTCTTTAAAAATTCCTGATATTATTATTTTTCCATAATTAGTTTTCATTATTTACTCACCCCAGTTTCATAAGCTTTTAAAGCTCTGATAAGTCCTGTGTAAACAGCAGTTGGAGATATAGTAGCTCCTGCAAAAGCATCCACAGATTTATTAAACTCGTAAGATGAATCTTTTCCAATCCAGTGGTCTTGCCACTCAATTCCAGCAACTTTAGCTCCTAATCCCGGAGTTTCAGCTTGGTTTGTAACTCTTACTCCTGCAATTTTACCATCTAAAGTTACTCCTAAGATAAATGTTATATCTCCAGCATATCCTGGCTGAGCAACAGTTGTAACATATCCTACTTTATTTCCATTAGCATCATATCCAGGTACAAATTCTAATCCTTCAGCTGTAACAACTTCATCTGCTTTAAATTCATTTGCTGCTGTTAAAACTTGTCTTTTTGCTTCATTTTGAGCTTTTTCATTATTTTGTGCAATAACTGTTTTTGTAAAATCATTTACTAATCCTAATACTCCAGCTGAGACTGCAGCTATTACTAATAGAACTAGTCCATAGTGTACAAATCTATTTTTCATTAGCTTTCACCTCACCAAATTTTTTAGGTTTAGTATATCTATTGATTAGAGGTACAACTCCGTTCATAATTAAGATAGAGTATGCAACTCCTTCTGGATATCCACCTTTCATTCTAATCATTGATATTAGAAGTCCTAAAAGTAATGCATATATAATCTTTCCTTTTGGAGTATGTGGACTTGTAACCATATCAGTAGCCATATAGAAAGCTCCTAAGAAAAGTCCTCCTGAAAGGATATGCATTAATGGGTCTCCACCCATTGCCCAAGTTAATACAAATACTGTACCAATTATTATTGCTGGTACTTTCCAATCTATTTGTTTTTTATAGATTAGGTAAATTCCACCTATCAATAATGCAAGTGCTGAAGTTTCTCCTAGACATCCTCCCATTCTTCCTATGAAAGCTTGAACATATTGGTTTCCACCTTCTAGTAGAGCTGAGTCTAATGAGATTCCTCTCTTCATAGCATCAAGTACTGTTGCTCCAGCTTTTCCATCATAAGCAAATGTAGTGATAGCTACTGGCCAAGAAGCTTGTACAAATGCTCTTCCTACTAATGCAGGGTTAAATACATTGTGTCCAAGTCCTCCAAATACCATTTTTCCAAGTCCAATAGATACTACACAACCTACAACTACATATTGTAATGGCATAATAACTGGAATTACAAATGAAAATAATATCCCTGTGATGATAGCACTTCCATCAAATATAGATGGCTCTTGCCCCATTACTTTTTGACATAAATACTCAGTAACCATACAAGTAAGTATTGATACTGCTGTTACTATAAATGCTCTTATACCAAATACATAAACAGCAAATAAGAATGCTGGTATTAGTGATATAATTACATCATACATTACTTTTTCAACTGTTTCTGATGTTCTTATATGAGGTGATGGCCCCATTTTCAAAATATTAGTCACTTTGCCCTCCTGATAACTCAATAACAATTTCTGTTATCTTTTAATTTACTTTTTCATTGCTCTTAATTTTGATTTTCCTATTTTTATAGCCTCTGTTAATGGTCTGTTAGCAGGACAAATATATGCACAAGAACCACACTCAATACAATCCATTAAATTATATTGTCCTAGTTGTTCCCATTGCTCAAATGATGCAAGTCTTGCAAACATAAGTGGCTCTAATCCCATAGGACATGCTTCTACACATTTTCCACAACCTATACAAGGTCTTGTTTTATATGGGTTAGTTTCTTCTTTCGTAAGAGCTAATAATCCAGATGTTCCTTTAATAACAGGAGCTTCTTCAGAGAATTGAGCCATTCCCATCATTGGTCCTCCCATTACTAGTTTATCTACAACTTCTCTATTTACTCCACAATAGTCTAAAATATATGAAAATGGTGTTCCTATTGCTACTTTTATATTTTTAGGATTAGCTATTGCTTTTCCAGAAACTGTAACTACTTTCTCAATTAGTGGAATTCCATTTACAATACCATCATAGATAGCTGCTGCTGTTCCTGTATTTTGTACTACAACTCCTACAGCTGATGGAAGTTTTCCAGATGGAACTTGTCTATCTAAAACAGCTTTTATAAGTTGTTTCTCTCCTCCTTGAGGATATTTTGTTTTTAACGGTGCTATCTCAATACCAGTACCTTCTGCTGCCTTTTTCATAGAAGCAATAGCTTCAGGTTTATTTTCTTCTATTCCTACTATAGCAGTATTTACTCCTAATATTTTCTTAATAATTTTTATACCATTTATTATTTTTTCTGGATGTTCTAACATAAGTCTGTTATCTGAATTAAGATAAGGCTCACACTCTGCTCCATTTAATAATAATGTATCAATTTTTGCATCTGCTGGAGGATTTAATTTGATATGAGTAGGAAAACTTGCTCCTCCTATTCCTACTATACCCTTCTCTCTTATCATAGCAAGTAAATCTTTTTTATCAGCAGTTTCCCAGTTTTCTATTTTTGGTAATTCTGCCCAAGTATCTTGCTCATCATTTTCAATCATGATAGTTTTTATTCTTCCCATTAAAGGAAAAACATGCTCTTCTATCTTTTTGATTGTTCCACTTACTGGAGAATGAATAGGTGATGACATAAAAGCTTGAGAATCAGCTATTTTTTGTCCTTTTAAAACCTTATCACCAATTGCTACAAGTGGATCTAATGGTGCTCCTATATGTTGTAATAGTGCTACATACAACATTTTTGGTGCTTTTAATTCTTCAACAGCCATATTTTCTGTTTGAACTTTATTTTCAGGCGGATGAACTCCTCCTCTGAAACCAAAAAATTTCATAATAAATCTCCTTTCTTTTTAAAGTTAACTGTTACTAAACTAAGTTTACCACATTTATCACTAATTCTCAATATTTTTTAGAAATTTTTTTAATTACTTTTTGTTATATTTCTGCATTATTTTTCCCATTTCAATATCTTGAATAATATCAATTGCGCATTTACTTGCATTTTCTATCATCATTGTAACCTCTTCTTGTTCACTTTTACTAAACTGTCCCAATACAAAGTCAATAGTATTATCTTTTGGTTTCCCTATTCCACATTTTATACGTAAAAATTCATCTCCTAAGTGAGAAATAATAGATTTTATTCCATTATGTCCACCAGAACTTCCCTTCTCTTTTACTCTTAATTTTCCAACTGGAAGATCCATATCATCATAAATTACAACTAAATCAGTTTTAGGATTTAATTTATAGAAATTTATTACTTCTATTATTGAATTTCCACTAAGATTCATAAAAGTTTGTGGTTTTAGAAAAAGAACTTTTTCTCCATCAATATTTTTCTCACTAATAAGCCCTTGAAATTTTTCCTTTTCGTTTGTTATACTAAGCTCTTTCTGAAGATGGTTTATCACTTCAAATCCTATATTATGTCTTGTTTTTTCATATTTATTTCCTGGATTTCCCAGCCCTACTATCAACTTCATTCTTTACTTCTCCTTTTAACACTCTGCATTAAATGTAAATTTTGCAAGTCCTCCTAATGAGGTTTCTTTATATTCCTCTTTTAAATCCTTTCCTGTTTCTCCCATAGTTTTTACAACTTGGTCAAAAGTTACTTTATGTTTTCCATCTGTATATAAACTATATGCTGCTGCATCTAAAGCTCTTGCTGCAGCTGCTGCATTTCTTTCTATACAAGGTACTTGTACATAACCTCCTACTGGGTCACAAGTAAGTCCTAAGTGGTGCTCTAATGCCATCTCTGCTGCATACTCTATCTGAGCTAATGAACCTCCAAGTAAGAAACAGGCCATAGCTGCTGCCATTGAGCAAGCTGAACCTACCTCTGCTTGACATCCACCCTCTGCTCCAGAAATAGTAGCATTCTCTTTTATAAGATTTCCTATAAGTCCTGCTATTGCTAAGCTTTTTAAAATTTCATCCTCTTGTAAGTCATACTCTTCTCTAAGAGCATATAAAAGTCCAGGTACAACTCCACAAGCTCCACATGTTGGAGCAGTTACAACCTTTCCTCCACCTCCATTTTCCTCTGATACAGCTAAAGTATAAGCAAATATTCTTCCTAAAAATCCACCTCTACTATGATTATTTCTAGCCTTTCTATAGAAATTTGAAGCTTTTCTTGGATATTTAAGTGTTCCAGGTAGTACTCCAGTAGTATTAATTCCTCTTTCTACTGCCTCTTTCATAGCTTCCCAAATCTCTTTTAAAAATTCAAATATCTCTTTTCCTTCACACTCTACAACATATTCCCATAACTCTTTTTGATTATCTTCACACCATTTTTTTATCTCATCCATAGAGTTTAGTTGATATATAGCTTGAGCCCCTTTTCTTTCTTGATAGTGCTCCATTATTGTTCCTCCACCAACAGAGAATACCAACCACTCATCTATTTGATTATTATCTTTATCAAAAGCTTTAAATAACATTCCATTAGTATGATATCTATGAACTACCTCAGGTTTCCATAATATATCTGTTGGAATAGGTTTCATAGTTTCAATTATTATCCAATCTGTCAAATGTCCTTTTCCTGTTAAAGCTAATGAACCATATAGTTCTACTTCAAATCTTGCCGCATTTGGATTTTTAGCTTTAAATTTTTTTGCTGCCCTCTCTGGTCCCATAGTATGCGAGCTTGATGGTCCATTTCCAATTTTAAATAATTCTTTTAATGTATCCATTTATATTCCCCCTCCATTTTATCTTAAAAGAGAGTAGCTAAAACTCTCCTAAGTTTTTACTACTCTCTAATTTCACTACTGTCTTATCTCTCCATTATAATCTTTAGAGATAGTTGCAAGTATCTTCTCAATTGCACTATTTATCTCTTTTTCATCTAAAGTTTTTTCTTTATTTCTTAAAACTATACTTATAGCAACAGACTTCTTATTAGCTTCTATTTTATCTCCTTCATATACATCAAATATATCTATCTTTTCTATTATAGGAGACACTTTTTTCAAGCTTTCTATCATATTACCTACAAGTACATCTTTAGAAAGAACAATAGCTAAATCTCTAGTAACCTCTGGATATTTTACTATTTTCTCATATTTATTAGAATTTTTCATATATTTTACACATTTAGTTAAATCTATCTCTGCAATATATACTCTCTCTCTCTTTATTTCCATCTTCTCTTGAACATCTGGATGAATCTCTCCAAATACTCCAATTACATCATTACCTATTCTTAATTCTGCACTTCTTCCAGGATGGAAATTAGAGTTAGTACTTCTTTCTAATTTATATCTAGCTATTCCCATATACTCCATAAGCTTTTCTACATATCCTTTAATTGTATAGAAATCATAAGCCTCTGGTTTTGGATTCCATAGTGTTCTCTCTGGTCTTCCAGCAAGTCCTATACAAACTCTTAAATCTTCATTTGCTAACTCTTCTGCTGGCGAAAATACTCTCGATACTTCACAGAATCTTAAATCAAATTGGTTTCTATTTATGTTATCTCTTATGTTTGAAAGTACACTCCACATAAGTGTTGGTCTTAATATTGCCATATCTTCACTTAAAGGATTTTTTATCTCTATTACTCTCTCTTTTATATTTAAAATATCCACTACATTTTTAGGAATAAATGAGTAGTTGATAACTTCTTGAAGTCCAATCTCTCTTAAAATTTCTTTTGTATTATCTATTAAATCTATATTCTCAGCTTTTTTACCAGCTTGAATATTTTCTATTGGCATTACTGGCTCTATATTTTCAAAACCATACATTCTTATTATCTCTTCATAGATATCAGCAGTTCTTGTTAAATCCCCTCTATATGTAGGTGGAATTACAACTAATGTATCTTGCGATAGTGTTCTTATTCCTAATCCTAAATTACTTAAAATCTTTCCTACTACATCTGGAGAAAGTTCTTTTCCTATAAATTTATTTAATTTTTCTAAGCTCAATGGAATCTCATATTTTTGTGGTTTTTCAATATATTTATCTATTGCACCATCTAATATCTCTCCATTAGCAATTTCAGCTATCAATGCCATAGCTCTTTCACTTGCATCTGGAATTCCCTCTATGTCTATTCCTCTTTCATTTCTATATGAAGAATCTGTTGAAATTCCTAATCTTCTTCCTGTTTTTCTAATATTTTCTGGTGTAAAATATGCTACTTCCAAGAATATATTTTTTGTTTCAGAAGTTATTTCTGTTCCTATTCCTCCAATTATTCCTGCTATTGCAATAGCTTTTTCATCATCTGCTATTACTAACTCTCCATTAGTTAACTCTCTTTCAACTCCATCAAGAGTAGTAATTTTTTCTCCCATTTTAGCTTCTCTTACAACTATACTTCCATTAGCTACTTTATCTAAGTCAAAAGCATGCATAGGTTGATTATATTCAAACATAACAAAGTTTGTTATATCTACTACATTATTTATAGGTTTTAATCCCATAGCTCTTATTCTCTTCTTTAACCACTCTGGAGACTCTCCTACAGTAACATTTCTTATTACTCTTCCCATATATCTTTTACATCTATCTTTATCATCTATATTTACTTTTGCCACTTTTGTAGTAGGATCAATAGCCTCAGTATAAGTAACTGATGGGTATTTTACTTTTCTTCCATAATAAGCTGCTATCTCCCTTGCTATTCCTATATGTGAAAGACAATCAGGTCTATTTGGAGTGATTTCAAGTTCAAATATTACATCATCTAAACCTGCATATTTTCTATATTCCACACCTATTGGAGCATCTTCTGGAAGGATTATTATTCCATCTCCATCCTCTCCTATTCCAAGCTCAACTTGAGAACAAAGCATTCCAAATGATTCTACATCTCTTATTTTACTCTTTTTAATTTTAAAATCTCCAGGAAGTACAGCTCCTATTTTAGCTACTACTACTTTATCCCCTAATTTATGATTTGGAGCTCCACATACTATTTGTAATGGCTCTTCCTCTCCTATATTTACTTTTACAAGTGTTAACTTATCAGAGTTAGGGTGTTTTCCATACTCAACTATATGCCCTATTACTACATTATCAAGTCCTTTTCCTTGAATATCTATGGCTTCAACTTCTTGACCTATCATAGTTAAGGCATTATCTAACTCTTTTATATCCTCTTTTATATCTACATACTGTTTTAGCCAGTCTAAAGAAATTAACATTATTCTCCTCCAGAATTACTTAAATTGTTTTAAAAATCTTACATCATTTTCAAAGAAAGCTCTTAAGTCATTTATTCCACGTCTTAACATAGCTACTCTTTCTATTCCCATTCCAAAAGCAAATCCACTTACTTCATCTGGGTCATATCCAACAGCCTTTAGAACCTCTGGGTCTACCATTCCACAACCCATTATTTCTACCCAACCACTATCTTTACACATTCTACAACCTTTTCCTTTACATACAGCACATTGAATATCTACCTCTGCAGATGGCTCTGTAAATGGGAAGAAGTGTGGTCTAAATCTAACTTCTGTATCTCCAAACATTTTCTTTAATGACTCTGTTAATATTGCTTTAAAGTTTGCAAATGATATATTCTCTCCTATCATAAGTCCTTCCATTTGATGGAACATAGGTGTATGAGATATATCATAGTCTGGTCTATATACTTTACCTGGGCATATCATTCTAAATGGTGGTTTATGCTCTAACATATATCTTACTTGTACTGGTGATGTTTGAGTTCTTAAAACAACATCATCATTTATATAGAATGTATCTGTAATATCTCTTGATGGATGAGTATCTGGTATATTTAAAGCATCAAAGTTATACTTTACTAACTCTACCTCTGGTCCATCAGCTACATCAAATCCCATTTCTATAAAAATCTCTTTCATAAAATTCATTGTCTCTGTAATAGGATGAGTAGTTCCTAATACATTTCTCTTTCCTGGAAGAGTTATGTCTATTACCTCTTCAGCTAATCTTTTATTTTTTTCTTTTTCTTTTAATTCACTATTTTTATTTTCTAGTGCTGAATTGATAAACTCTCTAAGTTCATTAACTAATTGACCTACAACTGGTCTTTCTTCAGGAGTAAGATTTTTCATTCCTTTTGAAATCTCTGTCAATTCCCCTTTTTTTCCAAGTAATTTTACTCTAATCTCTTCTAATTCTTGTAAAGATTCTGCTTTTTCAATATTTAATCCAGCAGTTTCTTTTAGCTGTGCTACCTTTTCTTTCATTTTTCCTCCCTAGTTTAAAAGGCTTTTATATTTTAAAATTTTTATATACTTTTATGATAAAACTGGAATTTGCCTCCATCTATTTCCAATATACCATATTCTCTCCCATATACAGCTCCTGGATTAAATAGTGTAATTCCATTTTTTGAAAACAGATATTGAATATGAGTATGACCAAATATAACAATATCACATCCTAATAATTTTCCTCTCTCCTCTATTGAGATATAATTATATTTTACTCTGTATTCATGACCATGAGCCAGAAGGATTTTTAATCCCTCCAGCTCAAATACCATCTCATCATCATATTTTCTATCAAATATATCACAATTTCCACGTACTATATAATACTTAGAATTTGGACATACAAAGGAAAGCTCCTCTCCATCTTTGCTATGGTCTCCAGCACAGATAACAACATCTGGTTTCTCTTTTTCATATATTCTTATAAGTGTGTCTAATCTTTGATGTGAATCTGAAATTACCAAAACTTTCATCTTTACTACCTAATTTTATCCTATAAATATAGGTGCCTTTCCTTTTTCTAATAATTTTATACCATTTTTTCCTATAATTTTTTCAAAGAAATAGCTTTTACTTAAATTTCCCATAATAAATAGATCCGCTTCATCTACTCTCTTTAATACATCTTCATAGTTATTTGTTGTTAGTTCTTCATGAATAACCTCTTTTTCATGCCCTACTAAATAATCTACTAACATATTATCTTCTATCTCTTTATTAATTACAAAAGATGAAAATCTCTTAATTTCTGGGAAAAGACTTATAAAATGATTGCAACTTCTATTGACTTTAACTCCATTATCATTACCAATAACTATATTTTCCATTGAACTCAATGGTCTTTCACCAATTAACAACATTGATTTATAATTTCCTTTTAATATATTTATCTCTTTTTCAGTCAATATATCATTTTTTCCCATAACTAATAAATCGCATCTTTTCATATGCTCAGTTACTACTTCTGCTACATCTCCTATATCAACACACAATTCAGCATCTATATTTTTTTCTTTCAATACTTCTTTTATCCCTTGTATTTCTGCTTGCTCTATCTCTTCCCAACCATGAGATATAAATGGTGCTCTTCCAGCTAACATAAGTCCATCTGTTGCTGACATAAGTTTCTCTCTAGCTATATCCTTTACATAAAGAGGGTATATTTTAAATCCTAGTTCCTTCTCTAAGAAAGCTGCACTTTCAGCTAAGCTTCCTCTTTCTATTTCATTTCCAAATAAAACTAATGCTCTTCTCATATATATCACCTCATTTTAGTATATGAAACAATAACTATTCTACTGTTTCTTCTATTATTTCTTCGTCTGAAATTTCTATCTCATCTGAAGTTACTTCCTCGCTAAAAGATGCTATATTCTCTGCCTGTTCATCTTCATTTTCTTCTGATTTTACTCTTGTTATAGAAACAACTTTCTCATCTTTACCATGAACCTTCATAATAATAACTCCTTGAGTTGCTCTACCGTATAGCACTATATCATCTACAGCTATTCTAATAACTACTCCTGAAGAAGTAATAGCCATTAACTCTTCATCAGTAGATACAGATAAAACTGATACAACTGAACCTGTCTTAGCACTACATCTTAAATTAATAACTCCTTTACCAATTCTAGATTGTAGTGGATATTCATCTATTTTTGTTCTCTTACCATAACCATTTTCTGTAATAGTTAAAATACTACTATTTTCTATATCTTTTATAAGAAGAGCTGATACAACTGTATCTCCTTCTCTCAATGTAAGACCTTTTACTCCCATAGTGTCTCTACCTGTAGCTCTCAACTCTTCACAACTAAATCTTATAGAATATCCTGCCTGTGTAGCTATCAATAACTGTTCATTTACTATATCCTCTATAAGTCCTACATATATTATATCATCATTCTCTTTTAATTTAATAGCTTTCAATCCTGAACTATTAATATTTTTAAATTCACTTAGGTTAGTCTTTTTAACTGTTCCATCTTTAGTTACAAATATAACCTCATTCTCATTTGAGAAATCTCTAGTTTTTATAATAGCTCTAATCTTTTCATCTGTCTTAAGATTTATTATATTTCCTATCAATCTACCTCTAGACTGTTTAGAAGTCTCAGGAATCTCATATACTTTTATATTATATACTCTTCCTTGGTTTGTAAATATCATAAGTGTATCTAGGTTCATAGCTGACTCTATATTCTCTACAAAGTCATCTTCTACTGTATTTTGGCTAGCTACTCCTCTTCCACCTCTTTTTTGAGCCTTATATTTACTTAGCTCCATTCTCTTTACATAACCTTTATTTGTAAATGTAAGTATTACCTCTTCATCTTTTATTAAATCCTCTGGATTTATCTCTTTTCTCTCTTTTTCAATAACTGTTCTTCTATCATCATCATACTTATCTTTTAACTCTTGAAGCTCAGTTTTCATTATCTCATATATTTTTGAATCATTAGCTAGAATCTCCCTCAATTCTGATATATATTTTTCTATCTCTTGATACTCTGCTTCTACTTTATCTCTTTCAAGTCCAGTCAATCTTTGTAGCTTCATATCTAGTATAGCTCTAGCTTGTATATCAGTAAATCCATATTTTTCTACTAATTGCTCTCTAGCTTGATTTCCATCTGTAGCAGCTCTAACTAATTCTATTATTCTATCTATATTATTTAAAGCTATTCTATATCCTTGTAAAATGTGAGCTCTTTTTTCAGCTTTATCTAAGTTAAATTGAGTTCTTCTTGTAATTACTTCAAATCTATGTTTAATATACTCCTCTATTATCTGCTTTAAGTTTAATACTCTTGGAGTATTATTTACAAGGGCAAGCATTATTATTCCAAATGTACTTTGTAAATCTGTATATTTATAAAGTTTATTTAAAATAAGCTCTGGTTCTTCACCTTTTTTAAGTTCTATTACAACTCTTATTCCATCTCTATCTGACTCATCTCTTAAATCAGAAATTCCAACTATCTTTTTATCCTTTACTAATTCCGCTATTTTCTCTATCAAAGTTGCTTTATTTAATTGATATGGTATTTCTCTTATTATAATATTTATTTTACCATTTTTCAACTCTTCTATCTCAATTTTTCCTCTTACTCTTACTTTACCTCTACCTGTCATATAGGCATCTTTTATACCTTTATCTCCATCTATTATTCCACCAGTAGGAAAATCTGGTCCTTTTATATACTCCATTAAGTCTAGAGGAGTAAGCTCTGGATTATCTATAAGAGCAAGTGTTCCATCTACTACCTCTCCTAAATTGTGAGGTGGTATATTTGTAGCCATTCCTACTGCTATTCCTGTTGCTCCATTAAGTAATAGATTTGGTAATTTTGCTGGTAACACTGTTGGTTCATCTAATGAGTCATCAAAGTTTTTTCTAAAATCTATTGTATTTTTATCTATATCTTCTAGAAGCTCATTACTTATCTTTGCCATTCTAGCTTCAGTATATCTCATTGCCGCTGCTGAATCTCCATCTATAGAACCAAAGTTTCCATGTCCAGAAATCAAAGGATATCTATAGTTAAAGTCTTGAGCCATTCTTACCATTGTACTATACACAGCTAAATCTCCATGTGGATGGTATTTACCTAGAACTTCTCCTACGATTCTTGCTGATTTTTTATAGGGCTTATCAAAACTCATACCAAGTTCATTCATAGCAAATAGTATTCTTCTATGTACAGGTTTCATTCCATCTCTTACATCTGGAAGAGCTCTACTTACTATAACACTCATTGAATAATCAAGGTATGATTCTTTCATTTCATCTTCTATATATCTATTATTTATATTCGACATTTGATTATTACTCCTCTTACTCTATAATTTTCCCTTCAATAGATTATACCATATAATCCAAGATTTTCATAATACACAGAATTAAATATCTAAGTTCTTTACATATTCTGCATTTTCTTCTATAAACTCTCTTCTTGGGTCTACTTTATCTCCCATTAGTTTATCAAATAGCATATCTGCTGCTCTTGCATCATCTATTGTAACTTTTAATAGTGTTCTATTTTGAGGGTCCATAGTTGTTTCCCAAAGCTGTTCTGGATTCATTTCTCCTAGTCCTTTATATCTTTGAAGAGTATATTTTTTATCCTCTCCTTCAAACGCTTCTGTTATCTCTTTTAGTTCTCTATCTGAATAAGCATATTTTATCTGTTTTCCATAAGAGATTTTATATAATGGTGGTTGTGCAATAAACACATTTCCATTGTAGATTAACTCTATCATATATCTGTATATGAACGTTAATAAAAGAGTTCTTATGTGAGCTCCATCTACGTCAGCATCTGTCATAAGTATTATTTTTCCATATCTCAATTTTTCAATATTAAAATTATCTCCAATCCCTGTTCCAAAAGCTGTAATCATAGCTCTTACTTCATTATTTTCAAGTGCTTTATGAAGTCCTGCTTTTTCAACATTTAAAATCTTTCCTCTAAGAGGTAATATAGCTTGATGGTATCTATCTCTACCCTGTTTTGCTGAACCTCCTGCTGAGTCCCCCTCAACTATATATATTTCACATTCTTCTGGATTTTTAGATGAACAATCTGCTAATTTTCCTGGTAAAGAACCTACTTCAAGTGCTGATTTTCTAAGAACAAGCTCTCTGGCTCTTTGTGCAGCTTCTCTTGCTTTTTTAGAATTTAATATTTTCTCTATAATAACCTTTGTATCATTAGGGTTATCCTCTAATATCATTTTTAATTGTCCACCCACAACTGTAGATACTATTCCTGTAACCTCTGAGTTTCCTAATTTTGTTTTAGTTTGCCCTTCAAATTGTGGCTGTGGAACTTTTACAGAAACTATAGCTGTTACTCCCTCTCTGATATCTGTTCCTTGAAGTTTTCCATCTTTATCTTTTAATAGTCCCTGTGCTTTTCCTACATCATTAATAATTCTTGTCAAAGCAGTTCTAAAACCTTGAACATGTGTTCCACCCTCATGTGTATTAATATTATTTACAAAAGAATATATTATCTCAGACTGATTTACTGTGTATAGAAAAGCTATCTCCACTCCTATATTATCAACTTCTCCAGTCATATAAATAGGTTCTTTTATAAGCTTTTCTGTATCTTCAGTTATTTCTCTTAAAAAGTCAGCTATTCCTCCTTCAAATTCAAAAATCTCTTTTTTAAATGGTTCTTTTCTTGAATCTGTAAGAGTTATTACTAGCCCTTTATTTAAGTAGGCTAACTCTTTTAATCTATTTTTTAAGGTATTATAATCATAAACTAAAGTTTCAAAAATCTCATGGTCAGCTTTAAATCTTACTGTTGTTCCATGTTCTTCTGTTACTCCTATCTCTTTTACTGCTTCTTCTGGTATTCCTCTATTGTATTTTTGATACCAAACTTTCCCATTTTTTCTTACTTCTACCTCTGTCCATAATGAAAGAGCATTAACTACTGAAACTCCAACTCCATGAAGTCCTCCAGATACTTTATAGTTATCATTTTCAAACTTTCCTCCAGCATGTAATACTGTCAAAACTATTTCTAATGCTGATTTTCCATATTTAGGATGGATATCTACTGGAATTCCTCTTCCATTATCTACTACCTCTATAACATTATCTGGAAGTATACTTACCTCTATATGAGTACAATACCCAGCCAGTGCTTCGTCAACTGAGTTATCTACTATCTCCCAAACCAGATGATGCAACCCTCTTTCAGAAGTTGTACCTATATACATTCCTGGTCTTTTTCTAACTGCTTCAAGTCCCTCTAGGACTGTTATATCTTCTGCTTGATAATTATTGCTCACTTTCTACCTCCAATTATATTAAAAAATTCATTACCTCTACTCATTAATGTCTGTGTTCCATAAGATGTTATATATATACTATCATCAGTTACTATAACTGTTTTTTTATTCTTTTCAGCTAAATCTACTAATCTTTTTTCTGCCAGTTGTTTTTCATAAAAGCCTTTATTCTCTTCGTTTGTAATATGTATATAATCAATAATAAGTATAATTTTTTTGCTTGGGATCAAAACTTTATTTTCTAAAAAGATATACACTACTCTTCACTTTCCTCAAACTCTTTTGAATGTATATTCTTTCCTATTTTTTTTAAATACTCTTTAGCTTTTCCATTATCTATACATACTTTACAAAACTCTTCTTCTCCCTCATAGAGCATTCCACAAACTTTACACTTTCTATATCCATGAGAAAGTAAATACTCCTCTCTCTCCATAGCTATTTTTCTTAGATATTCTATCTTTTCCATTATTCCCAAATTTCTTTTTAATGTATCAGAACTATTTAAATTTTCTAATACCTCTTCTTTTTTTATATGTTGTTCCTCTAATTTTTCTTCTTCTTTTTCCTCTTTATCCAAATACTCTTCTCTATTTTCATCAAGTTTTCCAGTTCGTATAACTATATCCTTAACTACTTCTTCATCAAAATAATTATTTATCGTTTTGATATATTTAGCTTTTTCAAGTGTCAGATGATGAATAAAAAATGTACTTTCAGCCCTAATATATAAAATTTTATCTTTTATATAGTCTGGTTGACATTTTTCACAAATTTTTCCAACAATTTTCTCCCACTCAGCCTTTAATATTCCTTCTTTCAATCTTCTACTTTTTCCTACAGCTGTATCTATCATTTCACTTATATTATTCAGCTTTTGTGTCATATACTATTTCACCACCCTCCACATAAAAATCATTTGAATCTATTCCTAAATCTCCAGTTGAACTTACTAAAACTTGTATATTTCTCTTTTCTAAATAATTTAGTATACTCTCTTTTCTATTTGAATCGAAATATGAAGAGATATCATCAATTATTAATACTGGATTTTCTTTTTTCTCACGTATTACCATATCTATCTCTGACAATTTTAAAGAGAAGATTATTGATTTCTTCTCTCCTTGTGATGCAGTAGATTTTGCCTCATGTCCATTTAAAATAAATAAAAAATCATCTTTTTGAGGACCACATAGTGAAAAACCATATCTTTTCTCTTGTGAAAAATTTTTCTTTATTTTCTCTCTTAAAAGTTTCTCAATCTCTTTTAGACTTAATTTTTTTATATTTCCTAAATGGCACTCATAACTTAAACTCAACTCTTTTTTATTATCAAAAAGTTTTCTATAATTTAGATTCAAAATTATAGATATTTTCTGGACATACTCCAATCTCTTTTCTATAACCTTAGCACCATATTTTATAAATTCATCTTCATATACCAAATACTCTGTATCCTTTGTTCTTTCTTCTTTTAAATATTTATTTCTTATCTTTAATAGCTTGTTATAATTTTTTAAATCTTGAAAATATTCACTATTAGTCTGTGCTATTTCACCGTCAAAAAAAGTTCTCCTTATAGATGGAGAACCTGTTATTAATACTATATCTTCTGGTATATATGTAACAACATTTAACTTTCCATAAAATTCATCATAGGGCACTTTTTTATTATTATAGTAATACTCTTTTTTATTATCATTAAACTTTACAGTTAGAGTCTTCTCTCCTATATTATCTCTATAAACTATATAGACTCCTGTTCTTTTAACTCCATATTTCATCATTTCATTTGCTTTAGAAGTTCTAAAGCTTTTCCCAGTAGCATTAAAATAGACCGCTTCAAGTAAGCTAGTCTTCCCCTGTCCATTTTTCCCAAAGAATAGATTGAGTTTTGGAAAAAATTTTACACTTCCATCAATTAAATTTCTAAAATTTATATAATTTATCTCTAAAATTTCCAAATCTTAATCCACCCTACTTAAAATACTAAATTACTTTACTATGAAAGTTTTTCCAGCAGCTTCAACCTTATCTCCTGGATACAATTTTTTACCTCTTCTAATTTCAATTTCTCCATTTACTTTTACATTTCCATCTATAATAAAGAATTTTGCATCTACACCTGTATCACAAATTCCAACCCATTTTAAAAATTGGTCTAATTTTATAAATTCAGTCGATATTTTTATCTCTTCCATCTTTCTTTCTCCTTAATCAAATATTATAATACAATTGATTTTATATTATACCATATTTTTATTGATTTTCCAAGTTTTCTAAGCTATCTTAATAATAAAAAAGCTCCAGAATAACTAAACCTTAACTATCCTTGAGCTTTAATAAACTTCTATATTACATTCATCTTCTCTAAAATATTTTTAAATACTTCAAAACCATATCTCAATGTATTTGGATCAAAATCAAATTTTGGGCTATGCAATGGATTTATAAATCCTTTCTCTTCATTTCTTACTCCCAATAAAAACATAAATCCTTTATTGCCATTTTGCAAATAGAAAGAAAAGTCCTCTGAGCCAGTTAATCTTATATCTCTAACAATTTGATCTTCTGGAATAGAGCTTTCAACGATTTTATATAAATCTTCTGAATTTATTACTGGAGGATAAAAAGGCATAAAATTCATATTAATTTTTACTCCGAAAGCTCTTTCTAATCCCTCATTTATACTAGTAACTCTCTCCCTTATAAATTCAATTAGAGATGTATCAATTAATCTTATTGTTCCTAAAATATTAACTTTTTCAGGAATAACATTTCTTACTTCTCCAGCCTTAAAGCTTCCTATTGTTACTATTACAGTTTTTAATGGATCAATATTTCTAGAAACTATTGATTGATAAGTTTCTACTAATTTTGCTCCAACTAATATAGAGTCTATTCCTTGATGGGGTTGAGCTCCATGACAACCCTTTCCTACTATCTCTATATCTAAATTTATATTTTGAAAACTTAATGCTCCATGGGCAATGGCTATTTTTCCCTCTTCTAATGTTGGATTTACATGCATAGCAAAGATTCCTTCAAATTTTTTATTTTTAAAAATATCTGATTGAGCTATAAATCTTGCTCCTCCTTTTCCCTCTTCCCCAGCTTGAAATATTAGCATTATTGATTTTTTTAATTCAACTCCACTATCCATTTGCTCTTTCAACCATTTAGCAAAATATAATAGATTTGTAGTATGTCCATCATGTCCACAAGCATGCATCTTTCCATTTACTTTAGATTTATATTCCACCTCATTTTCCTCTTGAAGTGGAAGAGCATCAATGTCAGCTCTAAATCCTAACCATAAATCTTCTTTCCCTTTAAATAGTGCAAGTGTACTTGTTCCAATTTCTTCATACTCTATTTCTAAATTATCTAAAAAATTTCTTATATATCTAGCTGTTTCATACTCCTCTAATGCTAATTCTGGATTTTTATGTAATTTACTTCTTGTTTCATAAAAAAAATTCTCCATAACTATTCCCCTCCTATACTTTTACTATTACATATTTAAAATTATAGTTTCTTTATATTTTTTTGTCAACAAACAAATCAAAAAAAATGTTTTTTAAACACTAGA
>ERZ791925.296-NODE-296-length-36958-cov-7.439070_pt1 | contig 36958 bp, 17 predicted proteins | sample MGYA00510132_ERZ791925 | MGnify/ENA primary metagenome ERZ791925 (study PRJEB30046, sample SAMN00792075) | human gut metagenome | study: EMG produced TPA metagenomics assembly of the A metagenome-wide association study of gut microbiota in type 2...
AGGCTCTTCTGATTTTGACAGAGATATATGATAAACAAGAGCCGGCATCTCATGGCTATGCTATGATGGCTATGGGACTTGCCAAGGCTTATCGGTTGATTGGGAATTATGCACTGGAAGAAAAGTTTCTAATGTTGGCTGCTATGACAGATACAAAATTGGCAGTTAAAGAGAATGAGGCATTATTGACATTGGCAGTTCATTTATATCATAAAGGAGATATAGACAGGGCTTATAATTATATAAAAGTAGCGTTGGATGATGCCATCTTTTATAACTCCCGTTTTAAGAATACGGTTATTGCCCGCATCCATCCAATTATTGAAAATACGTACTTGATCCGGTTGGAAAAACAAAAACAGAACCTTCGTTTTTATATATTTCTGACTAGCTTGTTTGTGTTAGCTCTTGCTATTACCCTGTATTTTACATATAAACAAACCAAAATTGTATCCCAGGCTAAACGGCATCTTAAAGCTATGAATGAGGAATTGGTCGGGCTGAATAAAAATCTCGACGAAGCTAATTTGATTAAAGAAAAGTATGTGGGGTATTTTATGAATCAATGTGCCGTTTATATTAATAAACTCGATGAGTACAGAAAGAATGTAAACAGGAAAATCAAAACAGGACAGATTGATGATTTATATAAATCATCCTCCCGTCCTTTTGAAAAAGAACTTGAAGGGCTTTATCAGAACTTTGATAAAGCGTTCCTTAAATTGTATCCTAACTTTGTGGAAGAGTTCAATGCTTTGTTGAAATCAGAGGAACGCTATAAACTGGAAAAAGATCAACTGAATACAGAATTACGCATATTTGCATTGATTCGATTAGGAATTACCGATGTTGGACAGATCGCTGTATTTTTGCATTATTCTGTGCAGACAATTTATAATTATAAGAGTAAAGTGAAGAGAATGTCCGCTCTTGATAGTAATATCTTTGAAGAAGAGGTAAAAAAACTTGGTTCTTTGTCTCAAAAATGATTCTATTCAGTTTACCAAAACTAAAAAATAGTATTATTGTAAAATGCTGATTATTAAATGTGTATATAATAATTGAACTGTAAAACGTTTACTTTCCCGCCTACTTCCACTAAGAAGTAGGCTTTTTTCATCTCTATATTTGCATCACAAGATTTTTGATAACTGAATACTAATCTAAAGAAACACACAACTATGAGTTTTTCAGAATTGTATCTTATTTATTATCCCAAACTAGTTCGGTTTGCAAAAGAATTTGTGATGTCGGAAGAGGATGCTGAAAACATAACACAAGATGTTTTTGCAGATCTTTGGGAAAAAAGAGAGTCTATGGATCATATTGAGAATATAAATGCTTATCTTTTTAGGCTAGTAAGAAATAGATGTCTGGATCATCTAAAGCATAAAGTGTTCGAACAGAAATACGCTGAGAATGTACAAGCTTCTTTCGAAGTCGAATTGAATTTGAAAATGCAATCTTTGGATCGCTTTGATGTATTGGATATCTATGAGGGAAATGAAATGGAAAAGCTAGTCCGGGAAGCAATTAATAGTTTGCCTAAAAAGTGTCGTGCTATATTTTTGTTGAGTCGTATGGAGGGGCTGAAATACCGGGAAATTTCCGAGCGGTTGGGGATTTCGGTTAATACAGTGGAATGTCAGATGGGAATAGCGCTTAAAAAGTTGCGTGTAATGTTGAATATGCGTTTGGCTGCATAAACGTTTAACTAATTTGTAGATGCTTTTTAGGGGTATTTATTGATATAATCGTCCTTTGATAAAAAAGGAACGAAGAATGAAGGAGTCTTTAAATAAATATTTTGCTGGTGAACTTACTTCTGATGAGAAGGAAAGCTTTTTGATGGAGGTGGATAAGGATAAAGCTTTGAAAGAGAGTTTTGTTGATAATCAAAGTCTTTTGGTAATCATTGACTGGACATTCCCCGGAAATAAAGACAATGAGGAAGTGATACGGCAAAAATTGGATGAATTTATGCGCAAGATGGAACAGCGCGAAAGATAACTAGTTTTGGAATACCATGAATCAATTTTATATCATATTACTAGCAGTTTTCTTTTATAGTAATGTTCGTGCACAACAAGCTTATTTTGTTGATGGGTATCATGGTGGAATATATGGGCATTACCCGGTGAAGTGGAAAACTCAATTTATAGTAGACCAGCTATCTATGCATCCGGATTGGCGGATTTGTTTGGAGATAGAACCGGAAACCTGGGATACTGTTTATGTACAAACTCCTGAAGCTTATCAACAATTTAAAAAGCTCGTGGCAAGTCCGCAAGTAGAATTTACGAATCCTACTTATGCACAACCTTATTGCTATAATATTTCAGGAGAGAGCATCATTCGGCAGTTTCAATATGGTATAACCAAGACCAATGCACATTTTCCGGAAGTTGATTTTGTTACTTATTCTGTAGAAGAGCCTTGTTTTACGAGTTGTTTACCACAGATTCTTAAACAATTCGGTTTTAAATATGCTGTCTTAAAGTGCCCTAATACTTGTTGGGGAGGGTATACTGCTGCGTATGGCGGCGAACTGGTTAATTGGATAGGGACAGACGGGACTTCTATTTTGACGGTTCCTCGTTATGCTTGTGAACGACTGGAAAAGAACTCAACGTGGCAGACAACTGCTTGGGGGAATTCGGAAGCATATTTGACGGCTTGTCGTGAAGCGGGGATCAAGCACCCGGTCGGCATGTGTTTTCAGGATGCCGGATGGAAAAACGGTCCGTGGATCGGAAGTGGAAAGAACACAAAAAATAATTCTATATATATAAGATGGAGGGATTATATAGAGAATATCTCCATCGGAAAAACTGATGATGATTGGCATTTCTCACAGGAAGATATACACGTAAGCCTGATGTGGGGTAGCCAAGTATTACAGAGGATAGCGCAGGAAGTTCGTACTTCTGAAAACAGGATTATCATGGCAGAGAAAATGTCTGTTATGGCTCATCTGAAGAATGGGTATACTTGTTTGAAGGCAGATATGGATGAGGCATGGCGTACTTTAATGATGGCACAGCATCATGATTCTTGGATTGTGCCCTATAACGGATTGAATAGACAAGGTACATGGGCTGATCAGATTAAACGATGGACGGATGATACGAATCGAATTTCTGATAGAATTATAGAAACGTCCATGCAAAACTTTGATGATTTGTCAGGCTCGCAGCAGGGTGACATTAACCAGCAATGGGTACGTCTTTTTAACACTTTAGGAGTGGAAAGGAAAGAACCGGTGAGTGTTCTTCTTTCTTTAGAGTCTGAGAATTCAGATCTTGTTATTTGTGATTGGAAAGGTAAAGAGATAGCTTGTTTTGTAGAAAGTGAAGGAGAAAAGAAAAGATTGTTTTTTGAAGCAGAGATTCCTCCCTTCGGATACTCCACGTATTGTATAAAAAAGAAAGAAGTAGGTAAAAAGATCGTTGCAGGAAGCGAAAAGGTTTCAGAAAGTAAGAAGGTTAATGAGCAGGAATACGTGATTGAGAATGACATGTATAAGGTTGTTTTTGACTTATCGAAGGGAGGAGTTATCAAAAGCCTGATTGCTAAAAAAGAGGGGAATAAAGAATTTGCACGTAAAACAGGTGAGTATTTTTTAGGAGAGTTGAGAGGTTTCTTTTATGAAGAGGGTAAGTTCCGTTCCTCAACAGAAGCTCCAGCCAGATTGACTATATTGAGGGATAACATATATGAGAAAAAAGTAAAGATAGAGGGAGAGATTGCTGCTCACCCATTTACACAGTTAATAACCCTTTCAAAGGGGGTGAAACGGATTGATTTTGAATTGACGGTTGATTGGAAGAAGAATGTAGGTATTGGTGAGTATAAAGAAAATCATTGGAGTGGTAATCGCAGAGCTTTTTGTGATGATCGTTTTAAATTGAATGTATTGTTTCCGGCCGATCTTCGTTCTCCTCGTATTTATAAGAATGCACCATTCGATGTGTGTGAAAGTACACTCGATAATACTTTTTTCAATTCTTGGGATCAAATCAAACATAATATTATACTCAATTGGGTCGATTTAGCTGAACAGAAAGGCGATTATGCATTAGCTTTATTTTCTGATCATACAACTTCTTATTCCTATGGAGAAGACTTTCCGCTCGGGCTGACAGCTCAATATTCGGGTGGGGGACTTTGGGGACCTGATTATAAAATTACCGGTCCTTTAAAAATGAAATATGCGATTATGCCTCATCGGGGTAAATGGGATAAGGCATCAGTAGCAAACAGCAGTGATTGTTGGAATGAACCTTTATTATCTTCTTGTTATTCGGTGGCAAAACCGGAATCAAAGTCGTTTATTAATTTACAAAATACCGGTTATCAGGTAAGTGCTGTTTATCTGGAAAATGGAAAGATCGTATTACGCCTGTTTAATTCGGAAGGGAACGGGAAATTACAGAAGGTTACTTTTGACATGCCATTGTCCAGTGTGGAAGAGGTGGATTTAAATGGAAAATGTGTCGAAAAAAAGAATATAAAAACACGTGCGGGAAAATCGGATATGATGATCTCGATGCCTCGTTTCGGTGTTAGAACTTTCGTTCTGAGTTTGATTTAAATTTATTATATTGTTATGTATAAAGCGACTGCTAATCTTTTATTTGTTTGCTTTTTATGCTGGATGACGGGATGTTCGTCCACCAGTACAGTATCGGAAGATTTGATCCCGACTGATTATGTAAATCCGTTTATTGGTGCCAGTACCAGTGTAGGGGCTGCGGGTGTATATCATGGATTAGGTAAAACTTTTCCGGGAGCTACCACTCCTTATGGTATGGTACAAGTTAGTCCAAATACCATCACAGGAGGAGATAATGGTTCAGGATATAGTGATGAACATAATACGATTGAAGGCTTTGCCTTTACACAGATGAGTGGTGTGGGCTGGTTCGGCGATTTAGGAAATTTCTTGGTAATGCCTACAACAGGTGAATTATATAAAGTAGCAGGGAAAGAAAATAATGATAGTATAAAGGGATATCGTTCAGTTTATAACAAAGTGACTGAGACAGCCAAGGCAGGATATTATTCGGTTGAGTTGACTGATTACCGTATAAAAGTGGAAAGTAGCGCAACGCCGCATTGTGGAATTTTACGTTTTACTTATCCTTCTAATAAGCGGTCTCGTATTCAGATTGATTTAGCGCGTAGAGTGGGAGGAACATCTACTTCCCAATATATTAAGGTTGTAGATGAACATACCATTCAAGGTTGGATGAAGTGTACACCTGATGGTGGTGGATGGGGGAATGGTGAAGGAAAAGCCGATTATACTGTCTATTATTATGCTCAATTCAGTAAACCTTTGGCAGATTATGGTTTCTGGAGTGCGGATATTCCTGAAGGTTGGGTTCGGAAACGTGATGAAGTGGTTAGTATTCCTTATTTGACTCGTGTTTCACAAGCTCCGGTCATCAAAGATAAGAAAGAATTGGAAGGTAAGCATTTGGGCTTTTTTACAGAGTTTCCTACAAAAGAAGGGGAGACTGTAGAGATGAAAGTGGGTATCTCTTTCGTTGATATGGAAGGAGCTGCTAATAATTTCAAACAGGAAATAGCTTCTAAAGATTTAGAGCAGGTAAAGAAGGAAGCTACGGATTTGTGGAATAAAGAACTTAGTCGTATTCGGATATCTGGTGGTACGGAAGATGAAAAAACTATTTTTTATACTGCTATGTATCATACAATGATTGATCCTCGTATTTATACTGATGTGGATGGTCGTTATGTAGGAGGTGATTATAAAATACATACAACGGACAGTGCTTTTACAAAGCGTACAATTTTTAGTGGATGGGATGTATTTCGCAGCCAGTTTCCTTTGCAGACTATAATTAACCCATGTCTGGTGAGCGATGAATTGAATTCATTGATTTCAATGGCAGAGCAGAGTGGACGTGAATATTACGAACGTTGGGAATTTCTAAATTCTTATTCCGGTTGTATGTTGGGAAATCCTGCATTGTCTGTTTTGGCGGATGCTTATGTAAAAGGAATTCGTACATATGATGTAGAGAAAGCTTATCGATATGCCGTTAATACTTCACGACATTTTGGTAATGATTCATTAGGTTATATACCGGAACCATTAAGTATTTCGACAACTTTGGAATATGCATATACTGACTGGTGTATATCTCAAGTGGCACAAGCTATGGGAAAAAACGAGGATGCCAGATATTTTTATGAAAAAGGTCAGGCATATCATAATATTTTTGATAAAGAGAAAGGTTGGTTCCGTCCTCGTAAAGCAGATGGCTCATGGGTAGCATGGCCTGAGAATGCACGTCTTAAAGAATGGTATGGCTGCATAGAAGCAAATTCTTATCAACAAGGTTGGTTCGTGCCTCACGATGTTTCGGGAATGGTGGAATTGATGGGCGGTAAAGAGAAAGTTATTGAGGATCTGATTTATTTTTTCAGCAAGACTCCTTCCAATATGTTGTGGAATGAATACTACAACCATGCTAACGAACCGGTTCATTTTGTACCTTTCCTTTTTAATCAGCTTGCTGTACCTTGGCATACCCAGAAGTGGACACGTTATACTTGTGAAAAAGCGTATGCTAATAAAGTAGAAGGTATTGTTGGTAATGAAGATGTAGGTCAGATGTCGGCATGGTATGTGTTGGCGGCTTCCGGTATTCATCCTTCTTGCCCGGGTAATACACGTATGGAGATTACAAGTCCGGTATTTGATAAGGTGGAATTTGCTTTAGATCCTGCTTATTATTCAGGAAAGAAGTTTACGGTGATAGCTCATGATAACAGCGTTGATAATGTTTATATACAGAAAGCTTTATTGAATGGTAAGGAGTATAATAAATGTTATTTAGATTTTACAGATATAGTATCTGGAGGCACATTGGAACTGTTTATGGGTGATACGCCTAATAAAGAATGGGGTATCTGAAGGGAAAATTTTCTTTCGTTTTTGATAGAAAGTAACTTTAATATTTTGCTAATATGATGAATAAAATAATTTACTATATCGTATCTATTGTGTTTGTTTTAGTGCAGACAGGCTGTACGGAACAGGTTACGAAAATGTCATTGAATAGTTCTGAACCCCGGATTGTTTGGGAGGTGAAACCACAAGCTGATTTAGAGAATGTAACTGGAGAACAGATATCTACTCCGGGATTTGAAATGTCGGAATATGTAAAAGGAGTAGTTCCGGGAACAGTTTTTACAGCTTATGTTGAAGCGGGAATAGTGCCTGATCCTAATTATGCTGATAATATTTATAAAGTGGACGAAACATTTTATAACCGTCCGTTCTGGTATCGTACAGAGTTTGAACTTCCGGATTCCTATTCTGAGGGGAAACGTGTATGGCTCCATTTCGATAATACGAATCGTTTTGCTGATTTCTATTTTAATGGAGAGAAGATATCAGGAACGAAAACATCTACTAAGGATGTAAGTGGTCATATGTTGCGTTCAAAATTTGATGTAACTCATTTGGTTAAAAAGTCCGGTAAGAGCGCGATTGCTGTTTTGATAATTGATCCCGATCAGAAGAAGACACGTAAAGCGAAAGATCCTTATGGTGTTGCTTGTAGTCCCAGTTATTTGGCTGGTGCCGGATGGGATTGGATGCCTTATGTACCTGGACGTTTAGCCGGTATCACAGGTAATACTTATCTTATGGTTACCGGGGATGTAGTGATGGAAGATCCTTGGGTACGTTCAGAATTACCTACTTTGCAGAAGGCTGAACTTTCTATTTCAACAAATGTCAGAAATGCCTCTTCCTCTCCTAAAAAAGTTGTTGTTTCCGGAGTGATTCAGCCGGGAAACATCTCTTTTTCCAAGGAAGTTCGGGTAGAAGGCGGAGCAACGACAGAATTATCTATCACCAAGGATGATATTGCACAATTGGTTATTGATCAACCGAAACTTTGGTGGCCGAATGGTTATGGCGATCCTAATCTTTATACATGCAAACTGACTTGTTCTGTTGACGGGGAGGTATCGGATGTGAAAGATTTGACATTCGGTATTAAGAAGTATGAGTATAAGATGGTTGATAATGTAGTTGGTTATCCTGTTTTGACATTCTTCATCAACGGACAAAAGATTTATTTGAAAGGAGGAAACTGGGGAATGAGCGAATATTTGCTTCGTTGCCAAGGAAAGGAGTATGAGACGAAAATCAGGTTGCATAAAGAAATGAATTACAACATGATTCGTTTGTGGACAGGTTGTGTTACTGATGATGATTTTTATGATTATTGCGATAAATATGGGATTATGGTATGGAATGATTTTTGGTTGTACGTGGCATATAATGATGTGGCACAACCGGAGGCATTCAAGGCGAATGCTCTTGACAAAGTCAGACGCCTGAGGAACCATCCGTCTATCGCTATTTGGTGTGGAGCAAATGAAACGCATCCGGCACCGGATTTGGATAATTATCTGCGTGAGATGATTGCTAAGGAAGATCATAATGATCGTATGTATAAGTCTTGTTCCAATCAAGATGGATTGTCTGGTAGTGGTTGGTGGGGTAACCAACCTCCGAGACATCATTTTGAAACATCAGGTAGTAATTTAGCATTTAATACACCGGCTTATCCGTACGGAATTGATCACGGTTATGGAATGCGTACGGAAATAGGCACAGCTACTTTTCCTACTTTCGAAAGTGTCAAAGAGTTTATTCCGGAGAAAGATTGGTGGCCTCTACCCACTGATGAGCAGTTGAAGAATGATGACGATAATGTATGGAATAAGCATTTCTTTGGTAAGGAAGCGTCTAATGCAAACCCTGTTAATTACAAGAATTCGGTCAATATGCAGTATGGAGAATCATCCGGATTGGAAGAATTCTGTGAGAAAGCTCAAATGTTGAATATTGAAGTCATGAAAGGGATGTATGAGGCTTGGAATGATAAAATGTGGAACGATGCTGCCGGACTCCTGATTTGGATGAGTCATCCTGCTTATCCTTCGTTTGTGTGGCAGACTTACGATTACTATTACGATCCTACGGGGGCTTATTGGGGAGCGAAAAAGGCTTGTGAGCCTCTGCATATTCAATGGAATGCTTCTAATAACAGCATAAAAGCGATAAATACGACAGCCAAAGATTTGAAAGGCGCGATAGTCAAGGCTACGATTTATGATTTGAATGGGAAAGAGATTGCCGCGTATGGACAGACTAAGCAGGTAGATGTAGCAGCCAGTAATATTACAGAAGCCTTTACTTTGAATTTTAATCCTTTTAATTTAGCTTTTGGAAAAGAGGTAGTGGCTTCTTCTTTTACCAGTGATTCTAAAAAGGCTTCACTAGTAACTGATGGTGGTGCTGGAAGTCGTTGGGAAAGTGAATATAATGATCCTCAATGGATATATGTTGATCTTGGTAAGGAAGAAAAAATAGAGAATATCATTTTAAAATGGGAAACAGCTTGTGCCAAGAAATACACTTTGCAGGTATCAAATGACGCAAAAAAGTGGAAGACTGTTTATGACAATAAGGATGGAAAAGGCGGTATAGAGAAAATAGATTTGGAATCTGTAACAGCTCGTTATGTAAAATTAGAGGGTATTAGCCGTGCCACACAGTTTGGCTACTCGTTATTTGAGTTTGAAATTTATGGTGAGAAGCCAGAAGGAATAGAAGAATTAACTCCACTTCATTTCATTAAACTGGAATTGACTGATGCTGACGGTAATTTGCTTTCCGAAAACTTCTATTGGCGGAATGGTGTGAGAGATCTTGATTATACTCAGCTGAATACGCTTCCGGAAGCTGATTTGTCTTGTTGGTTAGTGAACAAATCGAAGGATGGAAAAATGCAGATATCTGTAAAGAACAATTCTAAAACTGTTGCTTTTGCCAATCGGGTAAGATTGGTTAATAAAGTCACGCAAAAGCGTGTACTTCCTGTTATCATGTCTGATAATTATGTAACGTTGATGCCGAATGAAGAAAAAGTTATCAGTGTAGAGGCAGCACCTGAATTACTAAAAGGCGGAGTGAGTGTACTGGTAAAACAGTATGGAAAAGCAGAGAAAAGTGAATTGGATATAATGGATTGATTACTGGAATTGTAGAGTAATCACTTAAAAGAATAATAGATAAATGGATAATAAAAGAAGTATGAAGGTATTCTTGTTGTTATCTTTGATTTATGTGAGTTGCAGTTCTTTACAGGCACAGATGTCAATTCCACGGTTTGAAAAAGGAGAGCGTGTTGTATTTGTTGGAAATAGCATTACTCATGCTGGACATTATCATTCATTTGTCTGGTTGTATTATATGACTCGTTTTCCTGACAAGCCGGTTACGATTATGAATGCGGGGATTGGCGGGGAGAGTGCGTGGGATATCAAAGATCGTCTGGATTATGATGTCTTTAACAGAAAACCGACTTATGTAGCCCTTACTTTTGGCATGAACGATACTGGTTATGATATTTATATGAAAGATAATGCCAAAGAGCTTTCGGAACGACAAGTTGCAAAGTCATTGGAAAGTTATCAGGAAATAGAACAACGATTATTGGCTAAAAATAAAGTAACTAAGGTGTTGATCGGAGGTTCTCCTTATGACGAAACTTCCAGATTTAACAATTTTATTCTGCATGGAAAGAATAATGTCATTCTGAAAATTATAGATGCTCAACGTGCATCGGCAAGAAAGAATGGTTGGGGATTCGTAGATTTTAATTTACCGATGCGGGAAATTAGCGAAAGGGAACAAGAGAAAGACTCTACGTTTACTTTCTGTAGAGTTGATCGAATCCATCCGGATAATGACGGACAGATGGTTATGGCTTATTTGTTTCTGAAAGCACAAGGATTGGCAGGAAATGAAGTGTCGTCCGTTTCTATTGATGCGTGTAATTCAGCTGTTGTAACCAGTAAGAATTGTAAAATATCCAAATTGAAAAAGAATGGTACTGATTTGACTTTTGACTATCTGGCAAATGCTCTTCCTTATCCATTGGATTCTGTCCCGAGACATGGTTGGGGAAATAAAAGGTCACAACGTGATGCAATGCAACTGGTTCCGTTTATGGAAGAATTTAATCAGGAGCGTTTACAGGTGACTGATTTGGAAGAAGGCATGTACCGATTGACTATAGGAGATCTGTTTATTGACAATCTTTCATCTAAGGAGTTAGCTGATGGGGTGAATTTGGCAATTTATCCAAATACTCCCCAGTATCAACAAGCTGCGAAAATTATGTATCTGAACGAAGAACGGTTTGAAGTAGAGAAACGTTTCAGAGAATATTTGTGGACAGAGTGTTCTTTCTTGAAAAAAGAAGGATTATTGTTTGCTGATAATCAGCAAGCTGTCGATAAACTAAAAGAATACCTGCCTAAAGACATATTTCTTAAAGCAAGTTATGATTGGTATATCAAAGCGATGCACCCAGAAATACGTGAGGTTTGGGGGGATTATATAAAGAAGATTGTAGAAACCATTTATAAAATCAATAGACCGGTTACCCAAAAAGTGAGGTTGACAAAAATTGAATAGCAATATCCTAATTCGTAGGTAGTAAGAACTCTTTAGAGAATACAAAATGAATAGATTAATTGGAAATCTTTTGTTATTGATAATGTTTTCTTCTTTTACTTATGGAAGAAATGATATTAGCATAGTGAATTTACGTTGTGACAATATGGAGACTTCGGCTGTTATTGAAAGTCTGCATCCGATTCTTCAATGGCAGTTGGTGTCGAATCAAAGAGGAAAGAAACAATCGGCCTATCGTGTTATTGTATCTAGCAATTTGGAATTGTTAAACAAAGAGAAGGGAGATTATTGGGATTCCGGTAAAGTCAGTTCTTCAGAATCTGCTATTAGTTATCAGGGGAAAATGTTATCATCTCAAATGCAGCTGTATTGGAAAGTGATGACTTGGGATGAGAATGGTAATCCTACGAAATGGAGTGACGTGTCGAGTTGGACTATGGGATTGTTGAAATCTTCTGACTGGAAAGCAAAATGGATAGGACAGATAGAGGATACGTATCCGGATTCGACACTTACCTTTTCGGCACCCTATTTTCGAAAGGAGTTTACTATTAAGAAAGCCATAGAGAAAGCAATGGTATATGTTTGCGGATTAGGGTTTTATGAGATGTATTTTAACGGAGATAAAATTGGGGAACAGGTATTGGCTCCTGCCGTTACAAATTATGATAGGAGGTCATTGAAGAAACTTCTGTATCATTACGATGACCAGTCTACACAACGAGTGCTTTACAATGTATTTGATGTTACTTCTAAATTGAAAAAGCAGAATAATGTAATCGGGGTTGTGCTAGGCAACGGTTGGTATAATCAGCGTGATCGTGTTGTGGAAGGCTATATGTGGTATGATGTTCCCAAAATGCTGTTGCAGTTAGAGATTGAATATAAAGATGGAAGTAAAGAAACGATTATCTCTGATCAGTCATGGAAAACAATTACGGGTCCTATTTTGCATGATGCCATATTTACAGGTGAGATTTATGATGCTCGTCTTGAGTTAGGTTCATGGAATAGAGTTGGTTATGATGATTCGGCTTGGAAATCGGTTCTGTCTGTTCGTCCCCCCACGGGCATGTTAAGGGTACAAACAATTCCATTTACCAAAGTAATGGGAACGGTGGATACCCATTTTGAACAGGTAAATGATTCTTTATTTGTTTTTACTTTACCTGAAACTGTTTCAGGCTGGTGTGAACTCACAGTGAAAGGCCAGGCTGGAGATACTGTGAAACTACGTTTTATTAGTGATGAGGGGTTGAGTTATGGTCAAGAAGACATGTATATACTACGAGGTGGACAGGAAGAGAAATGGGAGCCTAAATTTACTTGGCATGCTTTTAAGAAAGTTGAGGTAATTGCAACCCAAGGTGTTGAAATCTCAAAACAAAGTATACGGGTGAAGTCTATTTATACGGATATTAGGAATACGGGGAGTTTCGAATGTTCTAACCAGCTCTTTAATAATATTTGTCGAGCTTATAACCGCACGATGCAGGCTAATTTTAAGGGTATCATAAGTAGTGATCCGCATCGTGAACGATTGGCCTATACTGGTGATGGCCAAATTATTACAGAAAGCTTACTTTATTCATATGATATGACCTGTTTTCTTAAAAAGTTTATTAGCGACATTAGTGACGCAAGAAATAAGAATACAGGATATGTGCCGCATACTGCACCTTTTGGGGGTGGAGGTGGCGGACCTGCATGGGGATCGGCATATGTGATTATTCCATGGAATTATTTCTGTCATTATGGTGATACCACACTTTTAGAGGAACATTATTGTGGTATGAAATATTGGGTTGAATATCTTAATACACGAACTGATGATAAAGGAATAGTAGTGCGGGAGGAACCAAACGGCTGGTGTTTGGGTGAATGGTCTACTCCCCATAACGTGATTGAGATTCCGGCCTCCTTGGTAAACACGGCATATTTTTATCATGTCACTTGCATTATGGCGAATATAGCGAATATTTTGAATAAGAAAGATGATGAGAATGAGCTTCGTATACTTGCTCGGACAATTAAGAGAAATTTCAATATTGCATTTTACAATGAAGTGACTCATCATTATTGGGAAGGCAAGCAGGGTGCTGATGTATTTGCATTAGCATTTGGACTTGTACCGGAAAGTGATCGTAAGAAAGTGTTTGCTGCTTTGTTGGAACATTTGGAGAAAATTAACTATCATTTTGATACGGGTATACTTGCTACTCCGCTTTTACTGAAAGTGCTGACAGAGAATGGTAGAGCTGATCTCGCTTATAGGGTTATGAATCAACGTGATTTTCCCAGTTATGGATATTTGGCTGATAAAAAAAATAATACGCTTTGGGAAACGTGGAATGGTGATGGAAATGATGAAGGTTGTGGCTACTGTCATCCGATGTTTGGCAGTGTAGTAGCATGGTTTTATAATTCATTAGCTGGCATAAAACCCGATTTGTCGAATCCGGGAATGAAACATTTTTATGTTGAACCGGTGATAATAACTAGTTTGAAATATTGTAAAGCTACGTATGATAGTTTGTATGGTAAAATTCGTTCGAGTTGGAAGATAGATGAGAACGGAAATCTGAATCTTCAAGTTGAGATACCTGCAAATACATCGGCTACGGTAACGATTCCTGATTGGGGGAGTGGAGTGGTGATGGAATCGGGAAAACCTGTAAGTGAAATCAGTAATATTATAATAGATAAAGTTAATCCGTTCCGGATGGAAGTTTCATCGGGCTCATACAACTTTGTCATTTTTAAATAAGCCATAAAAATGAAATATGAATAGTATGAAACGATTGTTGTGTTTAGTTTGTTGTTTCTGTTGTCTGTCAGTGATAGTATATGGAAATAAAAAAACGCCGTCTTTTTATTTGGCGGAATTAAAGTGTGAAAATTTGGTTGATCCTTTGGGGATTGATAATGTAGCTCCTCATTTCAGTTGGAAATTAAAAGGGGATGGTTGGAAAGGTAGACAAATTTATTATGAAATTCAAGTGGCTTCGGACAGTATTCTATTGGTGCAGGATAAAGCTGATTTATGGAATACCGGAAAATTGAAATCTGACGCTTCTGTAATGGTTCCTTATCAAGGGAAAACATTAGCCTCTCGTTCTTTGTGTTATTGGCGAGTACGTGTTTGGGACTCTAAAAAACAAGTGTCATCATGGAGTCCTGTCGCTCGTTTTGGAGTTGGCATTTTGGATAAGTTGCAGATGCAGGGTGATTATATAGGATCTTCTGTCAAAGGTGGTAAAATTTGTGCTCCAATTCTTCGTAAAAAAGTGAGACTGACCCGAGGAGAAACTACTTTCTTGCATGTAAATACATTGGGATACCACGAAATTTATGTCAATGGAAGAAAGGTAGGTGAAGATGTACTTACGCCTGCAGTGTCACATTTGACTAAACGTTCGTTGATTGTTACCTATGATATTACTTCTTATTTGAAAGAAGGGGAAAATGATTTGTTAATTTGGTTGGGACAAGGATGGTATAAGACGACAACTTTTGGAGCTGCCTATGAGGGGCCGTTGGTGAAAGCAGAATTAGATGTTTTGAAAAACGGTCGATGGGAAGTCGTGGCTAAAACAGACCGCTCATGGAGCGGGCGTGAAAGTGGTTATTCGGATACAGGCACTTGGCGAGCATTGCAGTTTGGTGGTGAGAGGGTAGATGGCAGGATTCTTCCTCGAGATCTTTCATCTGAGACTTTGGATAAGATGAAATGGACACCTGTGGTGATAGTGAAAGTTCCTGATCATATTGCTTCACCTCAAATGTGTGAGGTGAATAAAATTCATCAGATACTACAGGCTGTTTCCGTGAAGAAGTTAGGTGAAGGAATGTGGCTGGTAGATATGGGAAAGATCCAAACTGGATGGTTTGAGATGCAGATGCCTATATTGCCTTCAGGTCATGAGATTACTATGGAATATAGTGATAATCTAACGAAAGATGGCGAGTTTGACAAACAGGGTGAAAGTGATATTTATGTATCCGGTGGTACAAAAGGGGAATATTTCAGAAATAAATTCAACCATCACGCTTTTCGATATGTGCGTATCTCTAATCTTCCGCAAAAGCCAGAAACTGAATGGATGAAATCCTTGCAGATTCATGGAGATTACAAGCAGGCTGCTACTTTTGAATGTTCGGATGCCGATTTGAATGCGATTCATAATATGATTCAGTATACAATGAAATGCTTGACTTTCAGCGGCTATATGGTAGACTGTCCGCATTTGGAACGTGCAGGATACGGTGGTGACGGAAATTCGTCTACTATGTCTTTGCAAACTATGTATGATGTAGCTCCAACGTTCGAAAACTGGATACAGACATGGGGAGACTCTATGCGTGAAGGAGGAAGTTTGCCGCACGTCGGTCCTAATCCCGGTGCTGGTGGCGGTGGTCCATATTGGTGTGGATTTTTTGTCCGGGCTCCTTGGAGAACGTATGTTAACTACAATGATTCTCGACTGATTGAGAAATATTATTCTCAAATGAAAGAGTGGTTTAAATATGTTGATAAATATACGGTGGATGGTTTATTGAAACGTTGGCCTGATACGAAATACCGTGATTGGTATCTTGGTGACTGGTTGGCACCGATGGGGGTAGATGCAGGCAATCTAGCTTCTGTAGATTTGGTAAGTAACTGTTTTATCAGTGAATGTTTGGGTACTATGTATAATACTGCTTTGAAATTGGGTAAAAAAGAAGAAGCGGAGGAATTTGCTGTACGTAGGGAAGAACTTAACAAACTGATTCACCAGACTTTCTATCGTGCGGATGAAGGTATTTATTCTACTGGTTCGCAATTGGATATGTGTTATCCTATGTTGGTAGGTGTTGTTCCAGATTCTTTATATAATAAAGTGAAAGATAACATGATAGCCATCACCGAGGAAAATCATAAAGGGCATATTGCAGTTGGTTTGGTGGGAGTTCCTATCTTGACAGAATGGGCTGTTCAGAATAAAAAAGTGGATTTTTTCTATCAAATGTTGAAAAAACGTGATTATCCGGGGTATTTGTATATGATTGACCATGGTGCAACGGCTACTTGGGAATACTGGAGTGGAGAAAGAAGTCGTGTACACAACTGTTATAATGGTATCGGTACTTGGTTCTATCAAGCAGTAGGAGGAATACGTCTTGATGAAACTGAACCGGGGTATCGTCATTTCTATGTTGATCCCCAAATTCCAAATGGAGTGACTTGGTCGAAAGTGACCAAAGAGTCACCTTATGGTACGATTGCCGTTAATTGGAATTTGAAAGATGACCAGTTGAATCTTCGATTAATAGTTCCTGTTGGAACAACTGCTACAGTTTGTATTCCCGATAATGCTGTCTCATGTAAAATGAATAAAAAGAAAGTAAGTGTTAAAAAGCAAACTGTTGTCGTAGAAGCTGGAGATTATAATTTCGTTTTTGCTCTGAAGAAACTGTAAAAAACTTATATTTGGGGAAAATTTCTAGATCTTCCCTTCCATTATAAAATTCAAATTTTCTATTATTTATTTTCATGCCGAAACTTACTTTGATGAGAATGCAAAGATAATGTCGGGAGGAGGTAGAAACTGTTTGCTTGTTATATTAGTCACTGCTAAAATTGTATATAAATAAGTTTTGTTTCATTAGAGATAAATATCCAATCTCCTGTTACCAAACTTCTTTGGGATTATTTATAGTCTATAATTACAACTTTTGTTTATATAATAATCAAAGCTTGCCTTTCTTCTTCCTATGTGATTATTTTTGTTTTCTTTTAGTGGTTTTACGCTTCTTAAGCGTTCTTAGTGTAAGTTTCAATAGGATAATAGATATAGGTGAAAAATTAGGATTGGGGGTTGATTTTCCATAATAATCCTCCGGCCTGTTTATTTTCTTTTTATCATTGGGTCGGAGGATTTGTTGGAAATATCGTTGGACGAAAGTGAACATTTTAATATCATGAAAAATATTTTAGCAATAGTAACGAGTGTTATGATTTGTTTGTTATCAGGATGCTCGAATAGAAAAGATCCTCCTTCTATAATAGCTATAGAGAAAGGTTTTCGAGAAATTCCGGATAGTATCCGAGTAGGATGTTATTGGTATTGGATTTCAGATAATATTTCAAAAGAAGGAGTGGTGAAGGATTTGCATGCCATGAAAAAGGCAGGGATTACTCGTGCTTATATCGGAAATATTGATATAGGAGGAAATGCTTATGGAGATGTGAAGATTTTTACCCCAGATTGGTGGGATGCTGTACACGCAGCACTGAAAACTGCAACAGAATTGGATATAGAAATAGGCATGTTCAATAGTCCGGGATGGAGTCAGTCGGGAGGACCATGGGTGAAGCCAGAACAGAGTATGCGTTATCTAGCCGCTACTGATATGGAGGTAAAAGGTCCGCAAACACTTTCATATGCAATACCTGAATATTCGGATTCTATGCAATTGGTTCGTGTAATAGCTTATCCTACACAAAGTGATGTGTTTAAAAAAGAATGGAGAGTACAGCAGAAAGGGTATGAGCCTGTTACTTTTGATATGCATATTGGTGAAACACAGACTATTCGTAGTTTTGCCTTTGCAACAAACAATTATGTATGGACGAAAGCGGAACTACAAGCTAAAGTCGGTAATACTTATCAAACGATCCGGAAATTTGATATAGACCGTACCAATGGAATGCGTTCTGTTGGCTTTTTTACAAATGCTCCGGTTGTTATTTCTCTTCCAGCAACGCAATCTGCAGATTTTCGTTTGTTGTTGGATAAACCGATTAATTCTTATGGAAACATTGAGGGCATTGTCTCTCTTTCTTCCGCCAAAGTGGTAGAACGGTATCCTGAACAATCTTTGGCAAAAATGTATCAGCGTCCTGATCCAAAATGGGATTCATATATGTGGCCTAACCAAGATTGGTATAATGATTCGGAGGGATTTGTGATACCAGAAGATAAAGTGACGGATTTAACATCCTTTCTGTCACCAGATGGAATGTTGACTTGGAATGTGCCTGAAGGAGATTGGATTATTTCTTGTTTGGAAATGAAAACGACTGGTGTGACAAATACACCTGCAACACCTGAAGCTACGGGACTTGAAGTAGACAAAATGAGTAAGAAGCACGTTAGTGCACATTTTGATGCGTATATGGGTGAAATCCTCCGTCGTATTCCCGAGGCTGACCGGAAGAGTTTGAAAATAGCTGTACAGGATAGTTATGAAACAGGTAGTCAAAATTGGACGGATGATATGCTGGAACGTTTTAAGAAAGTTTATGGGTACGATCCGTTACCTTATTTACCGACTCTATATGGGAAAGTTGTTGGTAATGAGGATATATCTTCGCGTTTTCTTTGGGATTTACGTCGTTTGATTGCTGATGCTGTTTCATATGATTATGTAGGTGGATCGAGAGAGATTTGTCATCAACATGGACTCACCACTTGGTTGGAAAATTATGGGCATTGGGGATTTCCGGGAGAATTCTTGCAATATGGCGGTCAATCTGATGAGATTAGTGGTGAATTTTGGAGCTTTGGTGATTTGGGGCTTATTGAAAACCGTTGTGCTTCCTCTTGTGGGCATATTTACGGTAAAAAGCGTATTTGGGCTGAATCGTGTACAAGTGGAGGACCTAATTTTACCCATTATCCGGGTAATATGAAAGCACGTATTGATCGTTTTTTCACAGAAGGTATTAATGCTTCATTACTTCATTTGTATATTCATCAACCGTATGAAGATCGTAATCCCGGTGTGAGTGCTTGGTTTGGAAATGATTTCCATCGTAAAAATACTTGGTTTAGTCAGATGGATTTATTTACAGACTATCTGCGGAGGTCAAACTTCCTTTTGCAACAAGGTACCTATGTAGCGGATGTTGCCTATTTCATCGGTGAAGATGCTCCCAAAATGACTGGTTCAATAGACCCTCAATTACCAAAGGGATATTCTTTTGATTTTATTAATGCCGAGGTTCTTTTAACGAGGGCTGTTGTTAAGGATGGTTATTTAACCTTGCCTGATGGAATGAGGTATCGTTTATTGGTATTGCCAAATCAGAAATCAATGCGTCCTGAAGTGCTGAGAAAGATTAGTGAATTGGTACGTAATGGTTTGGCTGTTTATGGTGATGCGCCTGAATATTCTCCGAGCCTGTCAGGGTATCCTGAGGTAGATAAAGAGGTTTCACATATTGGTACAGAATTGTTTGCTAACGTTCATTACGGAAAAGGGAGAGTGTTCCAACGGGGGCTTGTTTTACAAGATGTGTTGGATACGCTGAATATATGTCCTGATTTTATGTGTGAAAAGGATATGCCAGTGTTGTTTATACATCGAACTTTACCGGATGCGGAAATTTATTTTGTGTCCAATCAACATAATGAGAAAGTGATTTTCAACGGGGAATTTCGTGTGTCTCAGGATTTCTCTCCGGAACATTGGAATCCTGTAACAGGGGAGATCCGTTATTTACCGGATTTTAAAAGTGAAGAAGGTAATACATCTTTACCGATTGAATTGGAAGGAAATGAAAGTGCCTTTATTGTTTTTCGCAAGAATAATAAAGTAACAGAAAAGAAAGATAATTTTCCACAGAAGACAACAGTCTATAAGATAGATACCCCTTGGAAGATCACATTTGAAGCAGGTAAACGTGGACCGGAGACAGCGGTAATTTGGTCTCATTTGAAGGATTGGACAAATGCAGATGATAATAAAATTAAGTATTTCTCAGGAGAAGCTGTGTATGAAACAGAATTTGCATTAAAAGAACTTCCGCAGAAGAATTTGTATCTTGAATTGGGTAGTGTGATGGTAATGGCTAAAGTTACTTTGAATGGACACTATGTAGGTGGTGTATGGACTTATCCATATCGTTTGAATGTGACAGGCTATTTAAAGGAGGGTGAGAATAAACTGGAAATAACAGTTGTCAATAATTGGCAGAATCGTCTAATTGGTGATCAGTCTCTTTTGGAAGACCAACGTCCGACATGGACAACTATTAATCCGTGGAAAGCAAATTCTCCATTACAATCTTCAGGTCTACTTGGACCTGTAGAAATTCAGGCTGTTGATTATGAATTCGCAAGGTGAAATAATGTTAAATAGAAAAGAATGTTGTTATGGCAGATATATGTAGAGATTCATTATTTCAAAGAGTTGCTATAATTGAATTTTTACTATGAGGCGATAATCAAAAAAACTTTTAGTGGTATATATATGTATAATCGTCGTATATATAAATATGTATTAAAAAATTATTGATAATTTCTAGTAATATGAGAAAAATTGTTTTTTTGTATTTGTTTGTTGCAGGTACATTTGTGCTTTCTTCTTGTACTTCCAATTTGGAGCAAGTGGAAACGACAGATCTTGATCGGGAAACAGTATTCGCTGATAGTGCGTATACGGCAAGGTTTCTTTCGCAAATTTATACAGATATAGGTTATGATGTGAAACCTAATCGTTACAAAACAGAGTTCTTGGGTTGGGTTACTCAACATGGAGGTTTACAAACTGCATGTGATGAAGCTGCGTACAAAGTTGTTACTGATGTGACTAATGACGTGATGTTTGCTACAGGTACGATCAATCCGGTGAATGCCAAAGAGGACGATGTGTGGAAAATTGCCTATGTCAATATTCGTCGTGCGAATGTATTTATGAAATATGTGGATGGTAGTCCGCTAACTGAGTCTATCAAACGGCAGTATAAAGCAGAAGCTCGTTTCTTACGGGCGTGGTACTATGCAATGTTATTACGACATTATGGTGGAGTTCCTTTAATTGGTGATAATATATATGAGGTAGATGATGAAATGAAAACAAGTCGTAATACGTATGCCGATTGTGTAGAATACATTGTTAGTGAATGTAAACAAGCAGCTCGCGATTTGCCTAATAAGTTTCGAGGCATCAACACAGGACGTGCTACTGCTGGGGCATGTAACGGACTAATTTCACGTGTTCGTTTGTATGAAGCTAGTAAATTATTCAACGGCAGTAAATTTGGACAATCTGCTGGTTTCCCAATAGAATTGATTGGCCATCCGGAATATAATAAGGAACGTTGGAAAACGGCTGTTGATGCAGCTCTTGATGTGATTAGGATGAATACTTTTGCTATTTATTCTAATCATATATGTAATGATGAAACGGACAGAAAAGGAAGTCCTGAACCGGGGTGGGGATTTTATGCAATTTTCCACAACAATGACTTCTATAAAGTTCCTGATGCAGGAAATGGAGTGACTTATCCTGATGGAACGTATTGTGAAATGTTATTTGAATATAGACCTGTAGCTTCTAGTAATGAGCGTGAAGCGTTGTTTGGAGCTCCAAGTTGTGGGGGGAATGGTAATGGCGGTTATGTTTATCATGATTTAGTTGAGCAATTTCCTATGAAAGATGGGAAATCTATAAACGATCCTAGTAGTAAATATTCTTATAATCCATTGAAACCAAATGAAGGACGAGATCCGCGTTTTGCTAATTCAGTGGTATGGAATGGATCGAAATTAACTAGTGGTGGTGATTTGAATCATATTGTTTATACTCATGTAGGAGCAGGAAGTACTTCCGATGCTTTTGGAACAGGTACACCGACTGGATATTATATACGTAAATTTGGCCATCGTCAATTAGCAGGTAATCATTTTCTTGCAACTTCGCAGGCATTTGATCTGATTCGTTATGCTGAAATCTTATTAAATTATGCGGAGGCTGCTAATGAATATTATGGACCAGATCATGAGGACGTTTTAGATGGTCATGTTGTAAGTCCGTATGAGGTATTGAAAATGCTTCGGGAACGTGCTGGAATTGAACCGGGGGATGATGGAATGTATGGGCTGAAGAAAAATATGACTTATGAGGAAATGCAGGAGGCTATTCGCTTGGAACGTCGTATTGAGTTAGCTTTTGAAGGACATCGTTTTTTTGATGTACGCCGTTGGATGATAGCAGAGACGACACAAAATCAACAGATGTATGGATATAAAATCACAAGAAGTACTAATGGCATTGAAAAAGGTGAAAAAGTGCCGGTGCGTAAACATACTTTCAGAGAAGCTATGTATTTCTTCCCTATTCCTTATAAAGAAACTGTAAAGAGTGAAGATTTACTTCAGAATCCTTATTACGAATAATAAAAAATAGAAATATGAGACTGAATATGCAATTTGTGATTGGGGCATTTCTGACATTGACTATGATCAGTTCTTGCGACACGTTTAGAGATGAAATAACCCCCGATAGTTATTCGGAGACAATTAAACATGTAGATGGTAATTGGAGATTGTTTACCGTTTCCCGAAATGGGATAGATATTACGGAATATATGGATTTTAGTCGTTTCCATATTGTATTAAATAAAGATAATACGTATGAAATAAAAAATTATTTACCATTTATTGTGAAAGGTAATGGAACATGGAGTGTAGATGATCCGCTATTTCCGTTTCATCTCATTTTTAGAGAAGATGGAGCGGATGAAACTGTAGAAACAGAAATTGGATTTTTAACAGTGAATGGGGAACGTCAATTGACTATAAAATTAAGTCCAGGATGTCATACTAATACATATGTTTATACTTTTAAACAAGTAATGGAATAACCTTTAATATAACCTTATGAAAACAAATAGTAAACAGAAAGATAGAAACTATGGTTTGGGAGTTCTTCTATTATTGATAACCATTATAATGGTCGGATGTGTTTATCTTGATTCTATTAATATTAATCAAAATACAAATCCGGAAGAAGAACCTGTTTATTGGGTGAAAGCAGGAGAAGTTGCCACCTTTACAGTAAAAGGTCACATTGAGGCTGCTGAGGATGCAACAAGAAGATTTCTTGTTGCTATATTGGTTCCTAAAAGTTGGAATGCACGTGAAAATACGACGGTAACTTATGTTGCTGATGGTGTAGAAGATGGAGTTACTTCATTACCAATGTCTCCAGTAGACACTAAATTGGTACCAAAGAATGCAACCGTGCCTTGGGCAGAGTTATTGATGGCAGAATATGGAGTTGGTACAAATGTGTTGAATGATATGGAATGGGTAGCTTTTCGTACAGATAAAATATACTCTATTAAAAATCATGATTATGCAAATTTCACTATTACTTTGAAATGTAAGGCAGGACCTAAGAATTTACGTTTTAAACCTGCTTTCTTTATCAATTTTGCAGAAGACGATTTCCCAAGTGATGAAAAATATAAAAAGTATAGTGATAGTGATCAGTGTTTTGAAGTAGTAGAAGGAGATGGGGGAGTAATTGACTTTTGCTCTTTCCATTTTAATAAAGTAGAGCCATTAGCGGCATTACAAGATGATTATGTGACTTTTTCCTTTTTAGGCGACATTTATTCTAATGATCTTGTGAAAGAGGATGCTATTTATATGGAAGCTACGGCATATACAGATAATGGTAATGTTTATTCTGTAAATGAAAAGAGCGAAAAAACATTGATGATTAAAGATGATCGTCCCTATACTAATATTTATAATTTAACGATTTGGCCGACAGGTTTTTTTGCTATTCCTGCAGGTGAGACAATTACACGAATTGATTATATATTTACAAATGCGGATGGTACAATAAATATTACTAGTACTGATGATAAAATAGCAGCAGGAGGTGATGAGGTAGAAGGGGAAGAAGAGCCATTTTACAGTGAGCTTATTTGTGAATAGCATATCAGTACTTATGCTTTTTATTAATATTAAATGATAGTAAATTGTATGTATAATATAGTAATTAAGAAAAATGACCGGTTTTATTTCATGTTGCTTGCAATGTGCATGCTTCTTGGAATGCTGAGTCCGAATATGTCGGCACAGGGTAAGAATAACCATGCTGATATTACTGGTAAGGTTGTCGATCAATATGGTAATCCAGTTTCGGATGTAACGGTAACTATGAAAAATAGTAATTTTAAAGTAGTAACAGGTGTTGATGGCATTTTCAAATTCCAATTGAAGAAAGGGGATATATTGTGTTTGTCACATCCGGGATTTATTCATAAGGAAATAAAGGTGAATAAATTAAAAAAAACTGAGCGTGTGTTTAGGGTGACGTTGGATGAACACTTTATTAAAGATAAAGAGCTGATTAGTGGTCCTTATGAAGGAAAAGATAAAAAACATTTTTTAGGTTCAGCCTCTACTATTTATACGGATAAATTGTCATCGATGATGGGAACTACCATTCTTCCTGCTTTAGAAGGACGTTTGTCAGGTTTGAATATTACTCAATATAGGGGGGCACGTATTCATCAAACATCTGCCAACTCAACGAGTGATATTGTAGGAAATGTCCCTGTGTTTGGAGAAGGGTTTTATAGTGATAACACAGAGTTTAATGTTGGTTCGCGGGGTATAGCTCCCGTGGTGGTAATTGATGGAATACAACGAGAACTTTATTCAATAGATCCAGAGGCGATAGAGTCAGTTTCTATTCAGAAAGATGCTTTGTCATCTATGTTTTTAGGAATGCGTAGTTCGAGAGGCGCATTAGTGATTACTACTAAAGAACCTATAAAACAAGGTTTTCAATTGTCATTTACCGGGCGTTTTGGGGTACAGAGTGCTCTTAAAACACCTAATCCTTTATCTGCACATCAATATGCTTATTTATTGAATGAGGCATTACAGAATGATGGGAAAGAACCATTTTATACATATGATGATTTTAATAAATTTCGTACGCAGTCAAATCCATATACACATCCTAATGTAAATTGGTTTGATGAAATATTAAATAACACTTCTACTACTCAATCCTATAATTTAAATGTGACTGGGGGGAATAAGTTCGCACAGTATTTTGTCAGTGTAGGTTATATGGGAGAAAATGGATTGTTTTCGAATCCAACAGAAAGTGATGCGCATGATACTAATTTATCTTATTCCCGTTATATGATTTCTTCCAAAGTAAATATTAATATAACGGATGATTTTACTGCTAAAGTTACTTTATTAGGGCGTGTAGAAGATGGAAATCAACCTGGTGCAAAATATAGTAATTTGTTGAATGCGATTTATACTACTCCTAATAATGCGTATCCGATTAAGAACCCGAATGGGACATGGGGAGGTAATGTGACATTTGACAATAACTTGATGTCACAAGCCATTAATTCGGGTTACATTATGGATACAGCTCGTGATATGGTGGGCGGTATTAATTTGAAATATGATTTTGATAAGTTAGTAAAAGGATTATCTGCACGTTTAGTTGGAAATGTTTCTATTCAGAATCGTTCCTATACAGAACGTAGTAAGCGTGCTCCGGTATATTCTTATGGCTTAGATAAAGAGGGGAAAGAAATATATACTCAGTATGGATCAAGTGATTCACAAATTAATAAATTTTACTCGGTGACTAGTTATCAGCAAATGTACGGACAGTTTGCTGTAGATTATAATCGTCGTTTTGGAGTACATGGGATAAAGGCAACTTTAATGGGTGATACTCGCCATACATTGGTAAATTATGATTTACCTCAATTGCCCTCTAATATTATAGCAGATGTGGCTTATGATTATGCGGAGAAATATTTTTTGCAAGCGGCTCTAAGTGAAAGCTATTACAATCGGTATGCTCCTGGTAAACGATGGGGGACTTTTTATGCATTTGGCTTAGGATGGGATATCAGTAAAGAAAACTTTATGGAGAATGCTAATTGGTTAAATCAATTAAAACTACGTGGAGTATTTGGTAAAACAGGCAATGGTATAGACAACTCAGGTTATTATATGTATCGGCAAACATTTTCACATATTGGGACAGCTGGTTATCCGTTAGGGACGGAGATGTCGGCTATGGGAAATGTGACAATGGAAAATACTCCATTAGCAAATCCTTTCTTGACGTGGGAAAAAGCGTATAAATTGAATGTAGGAGTTGATTTGGCTATGTTCAATAATCGCTTGAAATTTACAGCGGATTATTATAATGATAAATATTTTGACCTGTTACAAAACAGAGGTAAAAGTATTGAATTGATAGGACAGTATTATCCGATGGAAAATATTGGAAAAGTTCGTCGTTTTGGTGGAGATTTGTCTATTACTTATCAAGGTCGTGTAAATGATTTAAGTTATTATGTTTCTGCAAACTGGAGTTGTGAGCAAAGTAAATTACTCTATATGGATGAACAAGAAGTCCCAGAAGAATATTTACGTCAAACGGGGCGTCCTGCAGGAGCTATTTACGGATTAGTAGCTGATGGATTTTTTACTACAAGAGAGGAAATTGAGAAAAGTCCGGTAATTGATGGATTCGAAAATATTCAACCTGGTGATATTAAATACAAGGATCTGAATAACGATAAAGTAATTAATGAATTTGACCGTACTGTCATTGGTGGTGATAAACCTTATTCTTATTTCGGTATTGATTTGGGATTTAAATGGAGAGGATTGGATTTTTCTATGTTTTGGCAAGGCGCTTATAATCGTGATCTTTATTTGCAGGATTGGACACTACTTGAAGGATTTCAAGCAAATGGTCGTTATTACGGACAAGCATATGAAAATATGTTAGGACGTTGGACACCAGAAACTGCAGAAAGTGCGACATTCCCACGATTAACAGCTGGTGGAAATGAATATAATCGGGGTAATGGTTGGAATTCTTCATTTTGGTTGCGCTCAGGAAATTTTATTCGTTTGAAAAATATAAGTTTAGGATATAACTTACCAGATTCTTTCTGTAATAACTACTTAGGAGGACTACGTTTGAAGATATTTGTAAATGGTCAAAATCTATTTACGAAATCTGCGTGTGATCTGGTTGATCCGGAAGTAGGTTTTACTAGTTATCCATTGCAACGTTGTATTAGTACAGGTATTAATATCAGATTTTAATGAGTTATTATATGATACGAAATAAATATTTAACATTTTTAGGAATGGGCTTATTGTTCATGGCATCGGCTTGTAATGATGGGTATGAAAAAGAGCCGGTAGAACATTTTACACTTGATTATGTGTTCTCAAAAGTTGATTCAGCAGGGATACAATCTCGATACTTTTTGAATAATATCTATTTGGAACATTTATATAGTGGATACAACCGTATAGATGGAGATTTTTTGGATGCGGCTTCAGATGATGCTATTTCTATTGATAATAATTCTCCAGAAATCTATAAGTTGTTTATGGGGCGTTATTCTGCAGTTTCTCGTTTGGGAGATATGGAATGGGGGGCATATTATCAAGGAATTCGCAAAGCGAATATTTTGATTAATAATATAGACGTGGTGCCTTTTAATTTGACATATGTTAATGCTTTGGGAGAGACAAAGCCATTAAATTATACAATGAAGGCAGAGGCTCGTTTTTTAAGAGCATATTTTTATTTCGAATTAGTGAAGCGTTATGGAGGTGTTCCTTTAGTGGGTGATAATGTATATGTATTGGGAGATGATGTGCAGCTTCCACGAAATACATTTGCTCAATGTATTGATTATATCGTACGTGAACTGGACGAGATAAAAGATGATCTTCGTTCGTTACCGATGTCAGATGCCACAGAATTTGCACATGCTCCAACCAAAGAGACTTGTTTGGCTATGAAAGCTAGAGTATTGTTGTATGCTGCCAGTCCTTTATTCAATGAAAAACCTCTGGAAGCAGGTAATGAATTGATAGGATATGCTTCTTATGATAGTCAACGTTGGAATTTGGCTGCACAAGCTGCTAAAGATTTGATCGATCAATATGGACCGAAAGGAAAAGGCACATTGAATTTAGCGCAAGACTATCGTAATATTTTTGTAAATTTCTATGGCGGAAATAATCCTGAATTAATATTTTTTCGTCCGGTAGGTAAGAACAAAACAATAGAGACTGCTAATGGTCCTTTGGGCTTTTCTGGTAATTCTTTAGGTAATGGTAATACTAATCCTACACAGAATTTGGTGGAGTCTTTTTTGATGAAAGATGGTAAAAAACCAGGTGAAAGTACTAAATATATTTATAATTCAGTAGATGATCCTTTTAAGGACCGTGATCCTCGATTAGATTTGACGGTATTGCATAATGGATCTAGATGGTTGAATACAACTCTTGATACAAAAGTAGGGGGAATGCATAACCCTTCAGGAGCGCAATATAGTCGTACCTGTTATTATATGGCGAAATTTATGAAAGATTATCAGGCTTTGGGCAATTATGAGGATGATATTCATTTGTGGGTCATATATCGTTATGGTGAAGTGTTATTAAATTATGCAGAGGCATTGAATGAAGTGGCTGTAGCAGGTGGCACGATTGATTATAAAGAAGTAATCAATAGTCTTGTTCAATTGCGTAAGAGAGCTGGTATAGAACCTGGAGATGATGGTAATTATGGTTTACCTACTTCAGAGGCTTATGATCCTATTGAGATGCGTGACATCATTCGTAATGAACGAAGAATTGAGATGGCTTTTGAGGAACAACGCTATTGGGATATTCGACGTTGGAGAATTGCAGAAACTGTTTTCGAAAAACCTTTAAGAGGTTTAAGTATTCAGGTTGTTGGTACTAAAACCAATTATCATGAAGTGGATGTACTTTCAGCCAAATTTGATACGAAGCGTTACTTCTATCCAATTCCGTATTCAGAAGTGATAAAAAATGGAAATATGATTCAAAACCCGAATTGGTAATTACGTTATGAAAAGAATATTATTAATATTATTGAGTATAAATCTGTTTACGTTTGCCTTAGCGCAATCGTTAACGGTAAAAGGAAAGGTCTCTTCTACTGATGGTGAATTGCTTCCAGGAGTAAATGTAAGGATAAAAAATGCTACGATTGGTACAATTACAGATTTTGACGGTAATTATCAGTTGAAAGTGAATAAGGGAGATGTGTTAGTATTTACCTATATAGGTTTTAAAAAGTATGAACTAAAAGTAGGAAATCAGACATCTTGGAATGTAGAGTTGACACCTGATCAAACAGATTTGGATGAAGTAGTGGTGGTAGCATACGGAAAGGCAAAACGTATCACTATGACAGGGGCGGTTAGCGGTATACAAGCACGTGAAATTCGAAATGTACCAACTAGTAGTTTACAAAATGCTTTAACTGGAAAATTGCCAGGATTTTTTAGCCAGCAGTCCTCTGGACAGCCAGGTAAAGATGCTTCGGATTTTTTTATTCGTGGTGTTAGCTCTTTGAACTCCGAAGGTAATAAACCTTTGATTATTGTAGATGATGTGCAGTATACATACGAGCAATTATCACAAATTAATGTAAATGAAATAGAAAGTATTTCAATTTTGAAAGATGCTTCGACAACTGCAATTTATGGTATCAAAGGAGCAAACGGGGTATTAGTAGTGAAAACAAGAAGAGGAAAAGAGGGTAAACCACAGATCAATGTACGTTTGGAAGGAGGAATACAGACCCCAGTTCGTACTCCTGACTTCTTGAATTCATATAATACGGCTATTTTGGTGAATGAAGCGTATGAGAATGATGGTATGCCTAGATTGTTCTCTAAGAAAGATATTATGGCATTTAGAGATCACGCTGATCCTTATGGCCATCCTGATGTAAATTGGTATGACGAGATCTTTAAAAAGAATGCCTTTCAAGAAAATGTGAATGTGGATATTTCTGGAGGTTCTAAGAGATTAAGATATTTTGTCTCTGCCGGCTATTTTACTCAGGATGGTATGGTAAAAGATTTTGGAACGAAAGGAAATGATGTAAATTCAAATTATTTTTATCGTCGTTTCAATTATCGAACTAACGTAGATTTTGATGTAACGGATAATTTGAATATGCGTTTAGATGTATCTTCACGTTTTATGAATATTAATGAGCCTTGTAATATGAATGCAACGGGTGAAATTTATGACTTTTCTAAGATGCATCCTTATTCTGCTCCAGTATTAAATCCTAATGGATCGTATGCTTATTTGAGAGATACAGAAGGATATAAACCTACCTTGAATGCTCGTTTAGCTAATGAGGGGTATAAGCGTACTCGTCGTAATGATAATAATATTTTATATGGTGCCACCTGGAAGATGGACTTTCTAACACAGGGACTTGCAGCTAATCTTCGTGTAGCTTATTCAAGTGTAGATGAAAATTATCGTCAAGTGCATCGTGGGGATTATCCAACGTATTACTATAATTCGTCAACTAATGAATATGAAATTAATCCTAATAAGAAATATGATTATGGAACATACTCTGTAACTAGCGGTACAAATCAAGCTACGAAGGATGTAAATATTCAAGCTTCATTAAATTATGCACATGTTTTTAATGGAGACCACGATGTAAATGCTATGTTTTTGTATAATCGTCAGAGTACGACAAATGAAAAGGATGCAGCTGTTCCCAATAATTTTGCGGGCTATACTTTAACGATGGGATATAAATATAAAGGTAAATATTTAATTGATCTCAATATGGCTTATAACGGAACTGACCGTTTTGGTAAAAACAATCGTTTTGGTTTTTTTCCAGCTGTTGGTATTGGGTATGCTATTTCAGAGGAAAATTTCTTTAAAAATGTAGACTGGCTAGAAAAAAATGTTCAGTTATTGAAAATAAGAGCTTCATATGGCTTGGTAGGATCTGATGTAGCTGCTGGTAATCGTTATTTGTATGAACAAGTATATCAAGAAAATGGAAATTATCCTTTTGGAGATTATCCAGCCGATAGTCCAGTGATAAAAGAGGGAGACTTAGGGACTCCTAGTGTAACTTGGGAGAAGGCTAAGAAATTTGATGTTGGTTTAGATATGAATTTATTTAATAAGGTCTCATTTACTATTGACTACTTCTTGGATAAACGTTATGACCAATTGGTGACAAGAGCTGACGTTCCCTTAATAATAGGTATAGGGTATGCTCCGAGTAATGTAGCAAGAACTACTAATCAAGGATTTGATGGACAAATTGGCTATCAAGATCGTTTTGGAGAATTTGATTTTAATACAAGTTTAGTATTCTCTTATGCAAAGAATAAAGTTGATTTTAAGGCAGAGGCTCAACAGAAATATCCTTGGTTAGCAGAAACAGGAAGACCTTTGAATCAACCATTTGGATATAAATGGATAGGTTATTATACTCCGGAAGATATTGAACTGATAAATGCTGCAAAGGAAGATCCTACTATTAAAGCTCCAGCAGTACCTTATACTGATATTCCGGTTCAGGCTGGTGACTTGAAGTATGCTGATTTGAATGGCGATGGTTCTATTGATGATTTTGATAAGGGTGCTATTGGTAAGCCTAATCTGCCTACAACAACTTTAGGGTGGTCATTTGGAGGTTATTGGAAAGGATTTAGTTTTAATGTATTATTTCAAGGTTCATTTGACTATAGTTTTGCAATCAATGGTACTGGTATAGAATCGTTTAAAAGTCAGTTTCAGCCTATCCATACTGGACGTTGGACATTAGATCGTTATAAAAATGGAGAAGAAATAACTTTCCCTCGTTTAACGACCAATCCTTCCACTATAAATAGTGCCAGTACTTATATGTCTGATTTCTGGTTGATTAATGCTTGGTATATCCGTTTGAAGACGATTGATTTAGGATATCAACTTCCAAAGAAAGTATTACCTAAGTATGTAGATAACATTCGTTTCTATGTGAATGCTTATAATTTATTGACATTTACAGGTTATGATAAATATCAGCAAGATCCTGAAATAAAAACTAATACGGCGGGTGATGCTTATATGAATCAGCGTGTAGTGAATCTTGGTGTACAATTGACATTCTAATTTAATGATTAAATGAACATAAATATGAATAGATATAAAAATGGAAAGATCTTCTCACTTTTTTTGATGTGTGGAATATTAGGAGCTTGCGATAAATTTGAAGCAATTCCTTTGGAATATAAGAGTACTCCATTAGAAGAAGCACAAGAAGAGGTTTTAAATACTATTGATCCGGCATGGGAATTAGAACTGATGGAGACTAATGGCTATGTGATGGCTTTTAAAGATAAAAAGTATGATAAACTATTTACTCGGACTTTGGGCTGGAACGGAGGCGACGGTGTATTGACAACTCTATTACCTGATGGAAATGCATTTTGGTCATTTAACGATAGTTTTTATGGAGTAGTAGAAGGTGAAACTCGTGCACGTAAGGATTGTAGCTTTCCACGTAATTCTATAATGGTTCAGACTCCTGGTGATGAGGAGGAGAATCTTGTATGGTTGGCTGATTTTGTACAAACTACTACCCCCGAGGCTCCTCGTTATTATCAAGCACGTACTCATATTCGTCATCCCAAAGCTAGTTTGAGTGATGATAAGATCCAAGAAGGAGAAATTGATCAGGATTGGTTGTATTGGGCAGGTGACGCTACTGTATGTAATAATAAATTGCAGGTGCTTTGGAATGGGGTCGATAATACAAATCCGGATGCTTTGATGAGACATGAGGGTATTTGTTTGGCAACTTATAGTTTGGAGGGAACCCCAGGAGATGATAACTATATGAAACTAATTAGTGCTGATCACCATTTTAATGATGCTGATATATATGGATATGGATCTACTTTGTGGGAAGACGAAGATGGTCATATTTATTTGTATGGTTCATATAATAATTATGATATGATAGTAGCTCGTACGGCTAGACATGATCTTACTAGTCCGTGGGAGTATTATGTAGGGGATGAACAAGGAAATTTTTCTTGGCAGAATACTTATCCTACTGAGGAGGAAGTTAAGCGTTCTAGAATTCAAGAGACAGATTGTAGTATGCCATGGGTATTTAAAAAAGGAGATACTTATTATATGTTGGCACAAGCTAAATGGTTTGGACGTGAAATGTATATTTTCCGGAGTGATAAACCATATGGACCTTTTGTCGATTGTAAAAGGCTATTTGGATTCTCTGATTTTTTAGATAAATTAGGTGATCAAACTTATCAGAATTTATACATGATAAACTTGCATCCACATTTATCACGTAATGGTGAATTAGTCTTTTCTACAAATACAGATCCCAAAAATTTTTGGGACAACTTTAACGCTGTAGGTAGTGCTGATTATTATCGTCCTTATTTCTATCGTGTATATAATTGGGAAAGAGTTTATGAAGAATAATCGTTATTTATTTAGATAAGAGAAAAAAGAATCATTTTTTTTACAAATATAAGAAATGATTCTTTTTTTGATTATTTTAAGTTTGTATTTGGTTGCTTAATTAATGGTAAATAGGGTTTTGTTCGTCATACGTTATATGATCAATAAAGAGTGGAAATGAGAAAAGTTTTAGTTTGTATTTTATGGTGTCTATTGTTTGTTGCTAATGTTTATGCACAAGTAAAATTGTCACCATTGTTTTCTAATAATATGGTGTTGCAACAGAAAGCAGAAGCTCCTATTTGGGGAATAAGCAAATCTAATAGAACTATAGAAATCACTACTTCATGGGATCAGAAAAAATATACTACCCAAGCTGATGCACAAGGAAACTGGAAGGCTAAAGTCGATACTCCTGTAGCTGGAGGACCATATACGATAACTATCTCTGACGGAAAAACTGTAAAGTTGAACAATGTGATGATTGGAGAGGTTTGGGTATGTTCCGGCCAATCCAATATGGAAATGCAGGTAGAAGGGTGGGGTAAGGTAATGAACTACCAGCAAGAAAAAAAAGAAGCAAATAACTATCCAAATATTCGTTTCTTACTGATAGAAAAAGCTACGAGTCCATTGCCTGTTAGTGATATAAAAGCAGCAGGTGATGGTTGGCAAGTTTGTTCATCAAAAAGTGTAGCAGACTTTTCGGCAGCCGGTTATTTTTTCGGGCGTGATTTGCATAGGTATCAAAATGTGCCAATCGGCTTGATAGATACTTCTTGGGGAGGTACCTGTATTGAGACATGGACGAGTAAAGAGGCTTTAGCAACAATGCCGGGTATGCAGAAGAAACTTGATGTCTTGAAAGAACTTCCGATTTCATCCGAAGATCGTGAAAAGAAATTTCATTCAGATGTGGAAGATTGGAAAAAAGAGATTGAAAAGATTGATAAAGGATTTGTGGATGGCAGAGCCGCATGGACAGTTACAGACTTTGAAGACAGTGCATGGAAAACAATGGAAGTGCCTGGTTTGATGCAGGAGCAAGGTTTGAAAGGGTTTAATGGTATTGTTTGGTTTAGAAAAACAATAGAAATTCCGGCGAAATGGGAGGGCAAAGAACTGACGTTGAATGTCGGAGTAATTGATGATAATGATTTTACCTATTTCAATGGCGTGCAAGTAGGACACACCGAGGGATGGATGTCCCCTAGAAGCTATAAGATACCCAAAGAGTTGGTGAAAAGTGGTAAAGCAGTGATTGCTGTGCGTGTTATGGATACAGGAGGTACGGGTGGTATAAATGGAAGTCCTGAAAGTATTTCACTTCATCGTTCCCAATTGGATGCCATACCATTGGCCGGTGATTGGAAGTATCAAATTTCTTTGAATATTAAGGATATTCCACAGATGCCTGTTAATACAGCCAATGAACCGAATATTCCTGGCTTCTTATTTAATGCGATGCTGAATCCGTTGATTCCTTATAGTATAAAAGGGGCGATTTGGTATCAAGGAGAAGCTAACACAGGACAGGCATATCAATATCGTGAATTGATGCCATTAATGATAAAAGACTGGCGAGATCGTTGGGGATATGACTTTCCATTTTACATGGTGCAACTGGCAAGTTTCACAGCTCAACAGACAGCTCCAGTGGATGCAACTTGGGCTGAATTGCGAGAAGCTCAAACACGAACATTGCATCTTGCAAATACAGGAATGGCTGTGACAATTGATATAGGTGATGCTTTTGATATTCATCCGAAAAATAAGCAGGAAGTCGGCAGACGTTTGGCATTGGCTGCGCGGGCACAGACTTATGGTGAGAAAATACCATATTCCGGTCCAATGTATGATACGTATCAGATGGAAGGTAATAAGATCCGTATTTATTTCAAACATACAGATGGTGGGTTGAAGACTGCAAATAACGAAGTAATAAAGGGATTTACCATTGCCGGTGTTGATCATAAATTTCATTGGGCTGATGCTGTGATTGAGGGTAATACCATCGTTGTATCTTCACCGGAAGTTGCTTTCCCGATAGCTGTTAGATACGCATGGGCTGATAATCCGATCTGTAATTTGTATAATGGAGCCAATCTTCCGGCATCTCCATTCCGTACGGATGATTGGCCGGGAATCACTTTCGACAATAAATGATTCATTCAATCTATTTATCAGTAAAAATAGTACGTTACACATTAAAGAATAACCATGAGAAAACTAATTTATCTAGTAATCTTTCTTTTTATTTCGACAGGAATATATGCCCAAATGAAAGACTTGGTGCAATACGTCAATACGTTGCAGGGTACTGATTCTCATTTTGGATTAAGTTATGGAAATACATATCCTACTACCGGTATGCCTTATGCCATGCATACGTGGTCTGCACAAACCGGTAAGAATGGAGAAGGCTGGAAGTATCAATATGCAGTAGATAAAATCAGAGGATTCTGCCAATCCCATCAATGCAGTCCGTGGATGAGTGATTATGCAGTGTATTCTTTTATGCCGATGGTGGGGAAATTAGTTGTAAATCAGGAGATGCGGGCAACGAAGTTCAGCCATGATAATGAAATAGCCAAGCCGCATTATTATAAAGTGATGCTGGATAATGGAATTACAACCGAGATGGCTCCAACTACTCGTGGTGTACATTTACGCTTTTCTTATCCCTCTACCGAAGACGCCTATCTGGTAATTGACGGATATACAGATATGAGTGAAATCAAGATTGATCCAGCCAAGAGACAAATCTCCGGTTGGGTGAATAACCAGCGTTTTGTAAATAACTCTAAGACATTCCGTAGTTATTTTGTTGTGCAATTTGATAAAGCATTTGAAGATTACGGCGTATGGGAAAATCAGAAAGATGAAATCTTTTCTAAAAAACAGGAGGGAACAGGCAAAGGTTATGGTGCTTATATCAAATTTAAAAAAGGTTCCAAGGTACAGGCGAAAGCTGCCTCTTCCTATATCAGTGCAGAGCAAGCTGTGATTACTCTAAATGACGAACTGGGTAAAGATAAGAATTTGGAAGCCACCAAAGCACGCGGACATAAAACATGGAATGAGTTATTGAACCGAATTCAGGTAGAAGGCGGAACAGACGAACAAATGAAGACCTTCTATTCCTGCTTGTTCCGTGCTAATCTTTTCTCACGCAAATTCTATGAACGTAAAGCAAACGGAGAACCTTATTACTATAGTCCTTATGATGGCAAAGTATATGACGGATATATGTATACAGATAATGGCTTCTGGGACACTTTCCGTTCTCAATTTCCATTAACTAATATTCTTCATCCTACTA